>Ga0315296_10000152_pt1 | contig 65745 bp, 87 predicted proteins | sample YL17G14_18_MG_FD_203921 | JGI IMG/M metagenome (GOLD analysis project Ga0315296, IMG submission 203921) | Sediment microbial communities from Yellowstone Lake, YNP, Wyoming, USA - YL17G14_18 | ecosystem: Environmental > Aquatic > Freshwater > Lake > Sediment | place: USA: Wyoming | collected... | reverse complement strand
TCACTTCCCATTCGTCAAGTAGAGTAAGGTTTAGCTTTGAATTATTACAAAACATCCCTGCTTTAAGCAATAAAAGAAGGTGATTATCTTGCAAAGGATTAATTTCCTTGTCATTTTTATAGAATTTTCCATCTGGCTTGTAACCAACGCCGGTTGCTCTTATTAAACTATCTGTAAAAATTTCTTGTACAGTCATCTCATCTGTTGTCATAGTTCCTGTCTTGTCACAACATATAACAGTGGCACTTCCCAGTGTTTCAACAGCGGGAAGTCTTCTTATTATAACATTACGTTTAACCATTTGGTAAACTCCAGTTGCAAGGGTAACAGTCACTATCAACGGCAATGCCTCTGGCATAGCAGAAACTGCTAAAGATAAAATTGCTAAAAACATTTTGATTAAATCTTCGCCTCTCAAAACTCCGATAGCAAAAACCAAAGAACAGACAATTATTATCAAGAATGTTATATGTTTGCTGAACTGGGACATTTTAGCTTTGAATGGAAGTTCTTTTCTTTCAGTTTGAATCATTTTTGCAATTTTACCAATTTCTGTATTCATTCCAGTCTCAACAACCACAGCCTTTCCCCTACCTCCTGTAATAACTGTTCCACCAAAAACAATATTTTTTCTTTCAAAAATTGTCGCTTTGTTTTTTATGATTTTTACATCCTTTTCCACAACAGTTGACTCTCCTGTTAATATCGATTCATCAACTTCTAAGTCCACGGATTCAAATAATCTAGCACCTGCAGGAATCACATCTCCAGCATTCAATAAAATTATATCTCCTGGAACAATATTTTCTGAATCAATTTCAATTTCTTTGCCATCTCTTAAAACCTTTGCCTTAGGCGCTGTCAATCTTTTGAGTGCTTCCAAAGCTTCTTCAGCTTTATACTCTTGAAAGAACCCAATTACAACAAGTATTAGAATTAAGATTATTATCAGTATCCCATCAACAATATCTCCTATAAAAAATGAAATGATGGTAGCTACGAAAAGTATGATAACTAACAAGTTTTTAAATTGTTCAAAAAATATCTCGAATGGTCTTATTCTTTTAAATTCTTCTATCTTATTCAAACCGAATTTCTTCAATCTTTTCTGAACTTCTTTACTACTCAATCCATATTTTTTTGTATTTAATTCTTCAAAGCATTCATTAATGCTTTTCTGATACCATTCTTTAGAGTTCATAATAATGATTATATGAACTGATATTAAAATGGATTTTCAGAAAAAAAAATTGAAAAAGACAATAAAATTAAGTATAAAATAACAAAAAAAGGGTTTTGAATTTTTAAAAAAACTAAAAGCTCTTGATGAGATGACTCATATAATAGAATTATTACCATCTAATCGGATAAAACTTTTAACAAGATGAGGATAAGTATTTATATTTATTCATTTCACTAATTTTAAATACCTGTTAAGATAATATGTAATATAGTTTTTTAATTGTTGATAACATGACAAGACCATTAGATGTTTTAGATAAGGCGAAGGGAAAGAGAGTAATCATAAAATTGAAGAATGGTGCAGCGATAACAGGAGTTTTGCAAGCATTTGATTTGCATTTGAATATATGGTTGGAGGAAGCAGAAGAGAGAAAGGATGATAAACAAATAAAGCTTGGTTCTACTCTTGTTAGAGGGGATACAATAATATTCATTTCTCCTGAATAATCTCATAAAGTGATTAAATGGTAAAAGGAACACCTTCTTTTGGTAAACATAGAAAAATCATCCACATCAGGTGCAGATTGATATACTAATTGTATATCAAGCATAAAAGATGTGGAAAACATAGTTACCACATTACAAAGAAAAAATGTAGCAATTGTGGTTATCCTTCTTCCAAATTAAGAAAATTTAATTGGTCTTGGAAACATCCTTTAACAAAAAATAGAAAGAAGTAATTATATAAAGTCTTTTTCTTAATTTTAATTCACGGGCTCATAGCTCAACCAGGTTTAGAGCGACTGATAAAAAGTCGAAACTCTTAATCAGTAGGTTGCGGGTTCGAATCCCGTTGGGCCCATACTTTTAAATTAGATTTAACATATTAAAATTATGAATAAAGCAATATCCTTGATTTTAACTCTTGTACTATTCATAGTAGGTATTGTAATAGTTTATTTTGCAACTCTATCATTAAATCCTACCATAATTTCTATTGGAATGCTTTTCATAGCAGTAGCAATTTTGAACACAGCTGTACAAATGATACTATTCCCAACAAAACCAAAGCGTGTTGAATTAAGAGTAGTAGAAACTCCAATAAAGCCAAAACCAAAGAAAAAGGCTAAAAAGAGAAAAAAGTAAAAAGTTCGACAAACAGTAAACTTTATAAATTACGAGCAACAATATAAAAATTGCACATTTTTGGTTTTACTCGTTAGATAGAGTAATCTATATGGTGATGAGTTGGAGAAAGAAATAAATATTCTAAAACATGAATTCGTGCCGGAACATATAATTCTAAAAGAAGAGGAAAAGAAAGAATTGCTTGAAAGGTTTGGAATAAAGGCTGAGCAATTACCAAAATTATTAACGAATGATGCTGTTGTAAAAGCTATAGGTGCAAAAGAAGGGGATGTTTTAAAAATTGTAAGAAAATCTCCAACAGCAGGCACATCAGTATACTACAGATTTGTTGTTAAGAAGTGATTTTATGAAAGAAATTTTGAATAGCTTTAAAAATGATGTTGGTTTTGTAAGATTCCAGATAGACAGCTTTAATGATTTTATAGACAACAGAATACAAAAAATTGTAGATGAGATCGGAGAAATAAAACCTGAAGTTCCTGAAATTGGGGAACTGACAATAAAATTTGGAAAGGTCACTGTTGGAAAACCTCGTATAAAAGAGGCAGAGGGTGCTGTTAGAGATATTTTACCAATGGAAGCAAGGACAAGAGATATTTCATATACAGCTCCAGTCTACATCGAGGTAACACCAGTTGTAAACAAAGTTGAGCAAGAACCCATAAATGTTTTGCTTGCAGAATTGCCAATAATGGTAAAATCAAAGATATGCCCACTAAGCAAAATGTCAAGAGAAGAATTAGAAAAAAGTGGAGAAGATCCAGATGATCCTGGTGGATACTTTATAATAAATGGTACAGAAAGGGTTCTTGTTTTAATAGAAGAGATAGCTCAGAACAGAATGATACTGGAAAAGCAGAATATAGGAAATTACACCGAACTTATAAGAATAAACTCTGAGAGAAATGGTTTTGTTCAAAGGCATACAATTGAAAGGAAAAATGATGGTACCATATACATCTCGTTTGCAAACATACGTAGGCTTCCCATAGTTGTTTTACTGAAGCTACTTGGCTTAGAAAAGGATAAGGAAATAGTTGAAAATCTTAAGGATGAAAAAATAATAAATGAATTTTATGCAAACCTCTATGAAACAGATGTTCAAACAGAAAAAGAAGCATTAGAATTTGTTGGTAAACATCTAAAGATTATACAAAAAGAATATAGGAAAGAAAGAGTGGAGCAGATAATTGATAAATATCTTCTCCCACATCTGGGGCAGGAGTCTAAAAACAGAGTTGAAAAAGCAAATTATCTGTTGAAAGCAATAAGAAAAATAATAGAATTTGCTTTGGGTTTGATACCTGAAGATGATTTGGATCATTACGGTAACAAAAGGATAAAATTGTCTGGAGATTTGTTAGAACTTCTTTTCAGATCAATACTAGTTGGAAGATGGGGATTAATAGCAAGGATAAAATACAACTATCAAAAAATGGCAAAGAGAGGAAAATTGCCTCCTGTACAAACAATTGTTGAGGCAAATGTTGTTACAAACCAACTTGCTTCTGCAATGGCAACAGGTGCATGGATAGGAGGAAGAACAGGAGTTTCACAAAGATTGGAGAGAAAAAATTATATTGATTCTCTCTCACATCTGAGACTTGTTCTATCACCGTTAACATCGACACAAGAGCACTTCGAAGCAAGAGAATTGCATCCTACTCATTGGCAAAAATTCTGTCCTTCGGAGACTCCAGAAGGTCCTACAATTGGTCTAAGAAAACACTTAGCTTTGCTTGCAGAGATAACAAAAGGAATTAACGAGAATGAAAAGAAAAAACTCCTTTCTAATTTAAAGTTAGATAAAGAGGGTTTTGATGTTTATCTCAATGGAATACCGATTGGCTATACAACTGATGAAAATAAGTTTGTTGAAGATTTGAGGAGAAAAAGAAGGGAGGGTAAGATATCAAGAGAGATAAACTGTACCTCCTATTCACAATTAAAAGAGGTTAGAATAAATACAGACGCTGGAAGAATTAGGAGACCGTTAATAATATTGGAAGAAGGTAGATCTAAACTAACTGAAGAACATATAAGAAAATTAATCAGCAATGAAATTCATTGGTATGATTTAATTAAAATGGGTTGTATAGAATATTTAGATACTGAAGAGGAAGATTCTGCTCTGGTTGCTTTAAATGAAAAAAATATAACATCATCTCATACTCATCTGGAATTAACACCGATAGCAATTTTAGGGATACCTGCCAGCTTACTTCCTTTCCCAGAACATAACAGAGGTGATAGGGTAAACCTTGGAGCAAAAATGGTATGCCAAGCCATAGGATTATATCAATCAAACTTTCCTCTGAGATCTGATACGAAGTCGAACGTTCTAGTCTATCCACAGGTACCATTGGTTGAAACTGATACAACAGATGTCATAGGCCTAAACCATCATCCTGCAGGTCAGAATGTTGTAGTTGCTTTAGCAAGTCATAAGGGATACAACATGCTTGATGGGGTTGTTTTTAACAAAGCGTCAATTGAAAGAGGTTTGTTCAGATCATTTTTCTACAGAATCTATCCAGCAGAAGAAAAAAGGTATTGGGGTGGCCAAGAAGATAAGATCGGAGTACCTGACAAAGACGTTAGAGGTTACAGGACTGAAGAAGACTATTCAAGATTAGCAGAAGATGGTGTATTATCTCCAGAAACTTCTGTTGAGAGTGATGAAGTTTTGGTTGGTAGAATCTCACCATTAAGATTTTTGTCAGCAAACGAACTCATGTCCGGAATTGCAAATATGAGGGAAAGCTCTATAACATTGAGACATGGTGAAAAAGGTATTGTTGATAGAGTATTATTTACAGAAACAGTTAATGGAAATAAATTTATTAAAGTTGCTGTCAGAGATTTAAGAGTCCCTGAACTTGGAGATAAATTTTCTTCAAGACATGGACAAAAGTCTGTTATAGGTTTGATAGCACCTCAAGAAAATATGCCATTCACATCATCAGGAATGATACCGGATATAATTCTAAATCCACACTCCATACCATCGAGACAGTCAATAGGTCAGCTATTAGAGATAATAGCTGGAAAAACTGCTGCTTTGAGCGGAAGAAAAATAAATGCATCTGCCTTTACAGGAATAGATGAGAATGAAATAAGAAAAATTTTACGTGAATTCGGATTTAGAAACGATGGGAAAGAAGTTTTGTACAATGGGATAACAGGAGAGAGACTTGAAGTTGAGATATTCATTGGAATAACTTATTATCAGAAACTAGATCATATGGTTGCAAATAAATTACAGGCAAGATCAAGAGGTCCTGTAACCTTATTGACAAGACAACCAACAGAAGGAAAGGCAAAGGAAGGTGGATTGAGATTAGGGGAGATGGAAAAAGATTGCCTGATTGCTCATGGTGCTGCTTTAACATTAAAAGAAAGGTTTGATTCTGATAAGGTTATAGTTCCTATTTGCAAAAGATGTGGTCTTGTTGCTATCTGGAGTAGGACACAGGAAAAAAATATCTGCCCTGTTTGCAAAGATAGTGATATCTCAGATGTAGAGATGTCTTATGCTTTCAAACTCCTTCTTGACGAATTAAAAACTATGTTGATATATCCGAAGATAAATGTTGATGGAACAATGATAAGTTCAATTGATTTTGGTTTGTTATCTCCCTTAATGATAAAAAAGATGGCTGCAACAGAGATAGCAAAAGCAGAGTTGTACGATAATGATGGCTTTCCTTTAGAAGGAGGAGTAATGGACCCTAAACTCGGGGTCATAGATCCTGGTCTAAGGTGTAGGACATGTGGTAAAGGAATGGGAGCTGACTTTGGCCACTTTGGATATATAGAGTTGATAAAACCTATTATTCATGTTCTATACTCAAAGTTGATATATAGATTTTTAAAGATGATTTGCAGAAAATGCAGCAGGGTTATTTCAACATCACCATCTGTAACAGCTAAGAAATGTCCTTATTGCGGTGAGGAACAAAAGCAGATAAGGTTTGAAAAACCATATTCTTTCTACGAAGGCGAAGCTATTTTAACTCCTCTAGAGATTAGAGAAAGGTTTGAAAAAATAGTTGATGAAGATTTAGAAGTTTTGAAAATAAAGGGAGGGAGACCTGAATGGTTAATATTAACATTACTGCCTGTTCCTCCTGTAACAATGAGACCGTCAATAACTCTAGAAACAGGAGAGAGAAGTGAGGATGACTTAACACATAAACTTGTTGATATAATAAGAATAAATCAGAGATTAAGAGAGAATATTGAGATTGGTGCTCCTGATTTTATAATAGGAGATCTCTGGGAACTTCTACAGTATCATGTTGCAACATTTATGGATAATTCATTATCAGGAATTCCAGCTGCAAGACATAGATCTGGAAGACCTTTAAAGACCTTGGCTGACAGACTAAAATCAAAAGAGGGAAGATTCAGACAAAACTTAACTGGAAAAAGAGTTAATTTTTCTGCAAGAACAGTCATATCTCCTGATCCATGTATAAGCATAAATGAGGTAGGAGTTCCTGAAATCATAGCAAAGGAATTGACACTTCCTTTAATGGTTAGAGAAGATAACATTGATTATGTAAAGGAGTTGATAATGAAATCACCACATTGGCCTTCTGCTAACTATGTTATAAGACCTGATGGAAAAAGAAAGAAGATAACAGAAGAAACCAAGGAAGAGATAATAAAAGAGATTTCTCCCGGCTATGTTATTGAGAGACATTTGCAAAATAATGATACTGTATTATTCAATAGACAACCTTCTCTTCACAGGATGTCAATAATGGCTCATAGAGTTAGAGTAACTCCTTGGAGAACATTCACTATAAACTTGTGTACATGTCCTCCATACAATGCAGATTTTGATGGGGATGAAATGAATTTGCATGTCCCACAGACCGAAGAAGCTCAGGCAGAGTCTAAACTTTTAATGGAAGTTCAAAAACATATAAGATCTCCAAGATTCGGAGGTCCAATAATTGGATGCGTGGATGATCACATATCAGGGTGCTATAAACTGACTCATAAAGATACTGTCTTATCTAGGGAAGAAGCCTTCAAATTATTAGCAGATATTGGTGTGATTGCAGATATTCCAAAAAAGAAGACGTTTACTGGAAAAGAGGTATTCAGCTTCTTACTTCCTAAAGGATTAAACATAAAATTCAAAGCAAGGGTTTGCGGTTGCGAGAAGTGTGTCAAAGGAACTTGCCCAAATGATGGTTACGTTGTCATTAAAAACGGTGAATTAGAGCGTGGTGTAATAGATTCTAAAGCCATAAGCTCAGAACATGGAAAATTAATAGATGTAATAGAAAAGGAATTTGGGGCAGACGTCGCACATAAATTTATAGACAGAGTATCTTTGCTTGGCATAAAGTTCCTAGACAAAGTAGGGTTTACACTTGGATTAGATGATCTTGATTTGAAACCTGGTGTATTGGCAAAGATGAAACTGATAGTTGAAGAATCTGAAAAAGAAGTTGATAATTTGATAAAACTATACAAAGAGGGTAAGATAGAGATATTGCCTGGAATTGATGCAAAAGAAAGTTTAGAGGCTCACATATTGAGAGCTTTATCAAAAACTACAGAAGATATGGAGAAGATAATAAAAGATTCTATCGAAGAAAACTCTGCCACAATAATGGCAAAATCAGGAGCAAAAGCTTCGATAATACACATAACTCAATTGACAGCATCTCTTGGGCAATCAAAAATATTAGGTGAAAGAATACATAGAGGTTATAGGGACAGGACTTTGTCTCACTTTTCTGTCGGTGATCTGTCACCATCTGCTCACGGGTTTTCAAAAAACAGCTTTAAATCTGGTCTAAATCCATTTGAATTCTTTTTCGATGCAATATCAGGAAGAGAATCCTTGATGGATAAATCTCTAAGAACTAGGCATAGTGGATATCTTGAGAGAAGGTTAATGAATGCGTTACAAGACTTAAAGATAAATTATGATTACATGATCATGGATAATAGAAAAATAATAATTCAATTTATCCCTGGTGAAGATAAGATAGACCCTTCAAAATCAGACTGGGGATTCATAGATGTCAGATCAATGGTTCAATCTGTACTAAAGTGATGATATGAAATTAGAAGAAGCAAAATCGATACTACCTCCAAAAATAATCGGAGATTTGAAAGATGCTTTTAAAGAGTTTAAACTTACAGAAACCCAGAAAGAAAAAGCAATAGACCTTGTTGTAAATGTTTATAGAAATAGTTGTTATGAGCCAGGAGAGGCTATAGGTGTTGTTGCTGCTCAAAGCATATCTGAACCGGCAACCCAAATGACTATGCGTACGTATCATCTAGCAGGTGCTGCTGAGATTAGAGTAACTTTAGGTTTGCCTAGATTAGTAGAGATATTTGATGCTAGAAGAGTACCAAAAACACCAATGATGACAGTCTATTTGCAGAAGAGTTACAACACAATGGAAAAAGCTCATAAGATTGCGGCAGAGATACAAGAGACAAAACTCAGAGATATTTCAATTGAACCTGCTGTTGATTTGCTTAACATGCAAGTTGAGATACCATTAGATTTTAATGCCTTAAAAGAAAGAAATTTGAAAATAAACAAGGTTATAGAAAAGATAAAGGAAACTCTAAAGGATGTTAACATAAAGATAACAAAAGATAAGATATTGATAAAACCAAAGGAAGAAGTTCCAATAAAATATTTGCAAAAGCTTAAGACAAAAACTTTAGAAACTCATATAAAAGGTGTAAAGGGAGTTTCTGAGGTAAGGGTTTCTCAGAAAGAGAATGAATGGGTTATAAACACCCTTGGAAGTAATCTCGCAAAGGTCTTGGTTGTTCAGGGTGTAGACTTGATAAGAACAACAACAAATAACATACATGAAGTTCTAAAAGTTTTGGGAATCGAGGCTGCTAGACAAGCTATTATAAATGATGCTATGAACACTCTGAAAGAAGGGGGACTTGATGTTGATGTAAGGCACATCATGCTTGTTGCTGATATGATGACAGCTGATGGTGATATCAAAGCTATAGGAAGATATGGTGTGGCAGGAGCCAAAGGTTCTGTTTTGGCGAGAGCAAACTTTGAGGAAACAATAAAGCATTTGACAAGAGCCGCTATTAAAGCTGAAACTGATAAACTAGAATCTATTATAGAAAACGTGATGATTAATCAGGTTGTTCCTGTTGGTACTGGAATGTTTGATTTAGTTTTTAAATTAAAGAAATGAATTTATTAATTAGTAATTCTAAATTCTAAGTGTATGAATTTGTTATGATTGTAGCATTTGTTATCTGAATTTACGATAAGTTTAAAAGATTAAAAAGTAAAAAATGATTTTATGTTAGATGAATTAAGAAATGCTTTAAAGGAAAAAAATATTATCATGGGGAGTAAAAGAACTATAAAATATTTAAAATTGGGTAATGTTAAGATAATTGTACTAGCAAATAATTGTCCTGAGGAAATAAGAAAAGACATAGAATATTATGCAAAATTGTCTAATTTAAAAATAGAAAATTTTGATGGGACAGCAAAGCAGCTAGGTACATTTTGCGGTAAACCTTTCCCAATAGCTACATTGGCTATAAAAGTGAAATGAATGAGAAACTTTGATACAGATACTCTAAGAGTGATAACAGCTTTTGAAAACATAACAGGAACAGAAGTGAGAGATTGTATCATTTCTGATACAGTTTATTTTCTTGTAAATCCTGGAAATATAGCAAGGACAATTGGAAAGAATGGTCATAACATAAAAAATGCAGAAAAAATACTTAGAAAACCAATAAAAGTTTTTGAATGGGCAGAAGATGATGAACAGCTTATAAAGAATATGATACCTTGTGCTCAGAAGATCAACATAAGCGGTGAAAAAGCAACAGTTACCCTAAATGTTGAAGATAGAGGAGCTGTCATAGGTAAGAAAGGTTGCAACATAAAAGCCATAAGAGAATTCTTAAATAGAAATGGCAATATAAAGGAGTTAAAGATTTTATAGAAATGGTTTTGCAAAACTATAAATCAGGACAAATAAAATGAAAAGTGTTATTGCCCTAACAATGTATTTTGATTTCTTTTTTGCAAATCTCTCTGCTATTGCTTGCACTATTAAACCGCCATCCAATGGATATATTGGCAATATATTGACTATACCTACTGCAAGAGAGAAAAATGATATCATTGTTAGCAAAGGTATCAGAACTCTCATAAAGAAATCTTCATCAATTCTGAAAATAGGTGTATAAACTATCCCCATATAGGTTGAGTTTGTCGTACTGTTAAAACCTAACCTAACATTATAGAAATTTTCACCACTTTTGATAACAATTGTCTGATTTGGCTTAGCATCTCCAATTTCATTAGAAAGGTAACTTGTTCCATTGAGATATTCTATATAAGTTGATGTTATTTGCTTTTCATTAACCTCTGTTAATACCATACCTGATTTTAATCCTCCCACCTCAGCAGGGCTCGATGGAGTAACATTCAGTAGCAATATCCCAGGTCCTACAAATGATGGCCATATGACATAGAGAGTTAAATAAAAAATTATAAACGATACAACAAAATTTGCAAATGAACCAACAGAGAATATTCTTAATTTGGTTAAAATCTTTGCTTTTTTTAACTGTTTTTCATCAGGTTCAACAAAAGCTCCTGGAAAAATGGCTAAAAGCAACAAGCCTACTGATTTCAATTTGATTTTTTCGGCTCTTGCTATTATACCATGGAAGAGCTCATGTGGAACAAGTATTGTTCCAACAATAATTACCCAGAACCAAAATGGTATAAGTATATAGCCAGGTCCAACAGTCCCTCTTGCAGCCGGTGTTGGTAAAACAAACTGTATGGTTGGTTGGGTAACAACTATAAGATATGTCCCTTGTATCATGTAGAAAAGGCTTACAATTATTGCAAAAGTTCCGATAATCTTCCATAATAGAGGTGATTTTCTAGCAATTCTATCTATGCCGCTTTTAAACCTTTTGGTTCTCCTCATTATAAGAATGTATTTGAAATCAATATTTTTTCTATCCTTATATATTATAACAGCCAGAGCTGCAAAGAATGCTATTATTGATATCAGATATAGATCCATATGCTCTTTTTATACACATTATAATATAAATATTTTTAAACTGCAAACAAATTATAGAGTGGTTTAATGTCAGAGTTGAATATAAAAGATTTGGAAGAAATAAAAAGGATGGGTTTTGAACCTTATGCATACAAATTCGATAGAACTCATTCTATTGAAGAAATTATAAAAAAATATAATCATGTAAAAGCTGGGAAAAAAATTAAAGATGTTAAAATTGCAGTTGCTGGTAGGATAAGATCTATAAGGCATCACGGCAAACTAAGCTTTGCACATATTGAAGATCTCTCTGGAAAGATTCAAATATACATAAGCATTGATAACGTTGATAAAAAAAGCTATGAACTATTTCAGAAGCTAAACATTGGGGATATAATTGGTGTTGAAGGTGGAATTATAAAAACTATAAAAGGAGAACTTTCTGTATTAGTGAAAAAGATAACTTTACTAACAAAAGCCTTAAAGACTTTACCTTCTGAATGGTATGGTTTGAAAGATGTTGAAATAAGATATAGACAAAGATATCTTGATTTGATAATGAATCCTGAAATTAGAAAAACATTTATTATAAGAAGTAAAATTATTGAAAGTATTCGTAATTTCTTTAAAAAAAGAGGATACATAGAAGTTGAAACACCAATATTGCAACCGATTTATGGGGGAGCTTTGGCAAGACCGTTTGTGACTCATCACCACGAATTAAACACAAAAATGTATCTAAGGATATCTGATGAAATGTATCTGAAAAGGCTAATAGTGGGTGGTTTTGAAAAGGTCTTTGAATTTTCACCTGATTTTAGAAACGAGGGAATAGACACGCTTCATAATCCTGAGTGTTTACTTGTAGAGGCAATGACAGCCTATGATGATTATAAAGATGGTATGAAATTGATAGAAGAGATTGTAGCAAATGCTGCTAAGGAAGTTCTCGGGACGACAAAAATAGAATACCAAGGACATAAAATAGATGTTTCTGTCCCGTGGAAAAGAATGAAGATGGTGGATGCTATTAAAAACTATCTAAAAATCGATATTATGAAAATGACAACTGAAGAATTGAAAGAATTTGTCAAGAAGAAAAAAATAGAAATAAAGGAAAGTGCTAGAAAAGGAGAAATTGTTGCTGCAATCTTTGAAGAGTTTGTACAACCAAAACTAATTCAACCTACTATTATCTATGATTATCCAAAAGATGTCTCTCCATTAGCTAAAGTGTGTAGAGATAACCCTAACTTTACAGAAAGGTTTGAGGTATTTGTTGGAGGTAATTTGGAAATTAGTAACAATTACACAGAAATAAATGACCCACTTTATCTAAGAAAGAGTTTCCAAGAAGAATTGAAACGTGGTAAAAAGGGGGATGAAGAAGCGCATCCTATGGATGAAGATTTCTTAAGAGCAATAGAATACGGCATGCCACCAACCTGTGGAATAGCAATAGGGATAGACAGATTAGTTATGCTATTTACAAATTCTCCATCAATAAGAGATGTCATATTATTTCCTGCAATGAGACCTAAAGAAGGTGCAGAAAAGGAAGAATTATTTGGAGATGAAACAAAAGAAACTGTTTTCAAACATTAATTACCGAATCTTCTCTGTCTCCTACTATATTCTTTTAAAACTCTAATCAAATCCTGTTTAGTTATATCAGGCCAAAATTTTTTAAGAACGATTAACTCCGCATAAGAAGCCTGCCAAGGCATGAAATTAGAAATTCTCTGCTCACCTCCAGTCCTTAAAATAAGATCTACTTCATCTTTAACTAATAGATTCTTTTCAATTTGTTTTGGTGTTATTGTTACAACACCAGTCTGCATCATTTTTTGAGCCAATTTTTTAAAGGCTTGGGTTAATTCAAATTTTCCACCATAAGCAACCATGAGATTGAAAACTCTTTTGTTATATTTTCTAGTCTTATTCATTATTCTGCACATAACTCTAACTAAGCTAGGGGGCAATTTTTTCATATCACCTAAGAAATTAAATTTTATTTCGTATTTATCAATAAAACTAGCTTTTTCATTTTCAAGTTTTTCTAACTCTTTTTCAAATAAATTCAAAATTGCATTTACTTCTCTTTTAGGTCTTTTCAAATTCTCTGTTGATAGAACAAAAGCAGAAACTCTAGGAATTTTTAGCTGAACACACCATTCTATAAACTTTTCAAATTTCTTAGCTCCAAATTTATGACCTTCCCAAGGTTTCAGATTGTGTTTGATGGCCCATCTTCTGTTAATGGGGTTATAAAACCTTTCCATCTAGAATGACGGCCAAATGGTTAGGAATTATTATGCCTTTCATGTAAATACTAATTATGATTTTAATTTAAACATATGTGCGGAGGGCCGGATTTGAACCGACGAAGGGACTAACCCACAGGATTTCTTATCATAGCAATTTTTACTCAAAACTTAAGAGTCCGATCTTAAGTATCGCACAGCAGGTTGTCCTGCGCCTTATCCATGTATGTTGTACATACATTTTAGACCAGACTTGGCTACCTCCGCGTTATTTAAAATACAACAAAGAAGGTTTATAAATTTTTGATTACTTGAGTTTCCTAACTTCTTTCTCAAAATCTTTCATTTTGTTTTTAAGAACATCTACTGCTTGAAGAACTATATCTTCTGCTTTCAATCCTGATACCGATTCGACATTGAAAATAAACTTTGTAGAATCTTCTCCTATTTCTAAGACATCTTTACCTAGAGTTTTAATGCATTCCTTACATAAATCACATTCTAAGCTAACAGATATTTTATCGCCTTCTAATTTTAACGCATGCTTTGGACATGCCTTCAAAATATCTTGACTGTTTATCTTTCCTATTAACTTTGCAGTTGCGAGATATCTGTAAAATGCATTTGCAGCTTGGTATTTTGCATGATTTTTCCCAAAACCTAAATAAGCAGATGCCTCAAGCTTTAGCTTTTGATCATTAAAAAGCTCAACTATAGGAATGTCATCGTATAAAGGCTTAACATCTGGATTGCTAGATTTCATATCCTTTGAATAGACCATTCCAGGGCCCTTCTTATTTATTGCAAAAACAACTTCACATAAAGAACACGTCTTTCCATCCTCATGCTCTTCCTTAAAGTGAAATTTCTTTGGATCAAAAACTAATGGTATTAGTCCTATTCTATGAGCAATAATCTCATTGTACAAAATAGAATCATTTATAGAGAAATCAACAGTATCAATAGCAAGGACTGGAACCTCTGATATCATTATTCTCCTTAAAGCATTTGCAAACTGTGGATTTGAATCCTCTAACAAGAATTGTATTTCAGTATCAGTTTTATTTAAAATCTGAATCTTCAAAAAATCACCAATGTTGTAGTAAAAAATAGTTATTGATATTTATTAAGGTTTCGGTTAGATACGTCTCCCTCTTCTTCCTCCCTTTGGTTTTTGAAAACCATGTGATAACGGTGTTACGTCCTCAATCCTTCCGATCATAAGACCTGCCCTTGCTAATGCCCTTATAGCTGGCTGAGCCCCAGCTCCAGGATTCTTAGATTTTATTCCACCAGGAGCTCTAACTTTTATGTGAACAGCATTTATTCCCTTTTCTAATGCAACTTCAGCTGCTTTGCTAGCAGCAAGTAAAGCAGGGTATGGGGAACCTCCCTCTCTATCCTTATCTGTCATCATTCCTCCTGTAAATCTAGCAATAGTTTCACTCCCAGTAATATCGGTAATATGAATTATAGTGTTGTTAGCAGAGCTAAAGATATTTGCAACACCCCATCTCAAATTCTCTTTAGGATTTCTTCTCATTCTTTTCACTCCAGTTTATCTTACTTTTTTCATAGAAACTTATCTTACCTTCTTCCCCTATAGGAATGAGCATACTCGGCCATCTCACTCTTCTGCCATCAACAGCAATATGACCGTGAACAATAAATTGTCTTGCTTGCTTAAGTGAGTTTGCTAAACCCTTTCTATGAACTAATGTTTGTAGTCTTCTCTCCAGAAGATTCTCAACTGTCAAAGCTAAAGCATCATCTAGGCTCGCATCCTTTTTTATTAAACCCATTCTGAAAAGTTTATCAAGCAAAATATTTTCTTTCTCTTTATCTCTTTTGGCAGCTAAGTTTCTTGCAAGTCTTCTATAATTCCTTAGGATACTTTCTGCCCTCCATATCTCCTTTTTCCTTCTTAAACCATAATTCTGGAGAATTTTTCTATCAGCCTCTATTACAGCTTTGCTCCATGATCTTAGCGGCTTTTCATATTTTTTTCTCTGTTTTTTCATTCAATCACTTTTTTTCAGGCTTTGGTTTTTCTTCTATTTTCTCAGGAGTTTTAGCTGCCTCTACTTTAGGAGCTTCTTTACTTACAGGCGCTGGCGCTCCTGCAGGTACTCCAGGAACTGGTGCAACTGGTTTAGCTAATCTACCCTTTCCCTTTGTAACCCCAACAATCATACCTGTTCTGAAACTTGATCTTGTTCTTTGACCTCTGACTGGTAAGCCTAACGCATGTCTTACTCCTTTATAAGAATGTATTTTTCTCATGAAGTCTATATCAGACTTAACAGCAAGTTTTAATTCAGAACTTACTAAGTGTCTATGCTCTCTTGTAGATGGATCAAATCTACGATTAAGCATGTGATAAGGAATTCCATATTTTATAGGATTTTTTATAACATCTTCAAGCTTTTTCAATTGTTCATCATCTAAACTTCCTATCATCGATTCTGGATTTAAACCTGTAGCAATTGCTATTCCTTTAGACAAAGATTTTCCGATTCCTTTGATTTTCAATAAACCATTCTTTATTTTCTTCTCACCAGGAATATCAACCTCTGCTATTCTGACTATCCCTCTAATCCCTTCTATGATTTTTTTCTTTTTTTCAGGCTTTTTCTCTTTAAGCTTTTCTTTTTTAGCTTCTTCTTTCCCTTCAGGTTTAGGCTTTCTCATTCCCATGAAATCACTTTCAAAATAATTATAAGTAATGTTTATAAAGGTTATTAAAATTATCCTTTATTAAAAATTCATCTTTAATTTTCAAGAGAAATTTATTGATTTGTATTAAGAAATATTTAAATTTCAAACCCTTTATTTCTTAGCCAAATAACAGTAGTTTCTCTAGGCATTTCTTTACGCGAATTATTTTCACTTATGTAAGTTGATAAATCCTTTATGTCCTCGTAACTTAATCTTTCTAAAATTTTTCTTGCTTTTTCTACAATTTGATGGCTTGGTAATCCTGAATCTCTTAGGAAGGAGGATATAAAACCTTCAGGAAAAGTTCTGGCAACCTGTCCCTCCGTATATGGTAAATCAAATCTTATTCTTCTTTCTAATTCTGTTGCAATATCAAAAACATAAGGTTTATAAGGAAACTCTTGTTTTACTTCTATACCTCTTTTTTTAAGTTCAATATGTGCGGAATGGCCTACTCCAATTATAGTTAAAATATTTTTCCCTCTACTTTCTTTTTGAAGTTTAATTAATTGTTTTGATAATGCATTATCTCTTTTTTTATTCATTTCAGAAAGATATTTTCTTTCTTTTAGTGTTATATCACATATTTTTTTAAGTTCTCCGCTTACGCATGACTTTGCACAACTGCTTAGTAAATTAAAATATATTCGAAGCTCTTCCAAACTAATTGGAGATTTTTCAACTTCTATTTGTTTTTTGCTATTTCTTATAAAAGATTCAAGTTTATCTCCATGTTCTTTAAAAAATGATTCTCCTCCAATAGAGGAATATCCTTTTTTTGATAACTCATTAAAGTACTTTTTTGCTATACCGTAATATTCGGTAGCAGGTTCTTCTAATACTAGAATGTCACATTTTTTAACTAACTCCTCAATTCTCTCATTTAGTTCTTCAGGGAGATGACGACATTGATATATCGTTATTGACATAATAAAACAAAGAACAGAAAAAGATTTAAGGTTAATTTTAGGTTAAGATACTTACTTTTCAATTTTAAAAAGTAGTCTATGAGGAAAACAAGAGAAAATTGATGGGCAAGGATGATGTCCTGTTCCTCTCACTAGACCATACTCATTTAAAACATTTTTGAAATCTTGTTCTTTTGACGCAAGCACAGGATAAGGATTATCTCTAACTTTTACTATCCAACCGCCTTCTATTGATTTTTCAGTTTTATAACTTGGGAGAAATTGTGTCATGGATAAATAAATTTCCTTCTCAGCAACTCTGTCAATTTCATCTAACCCTTTCTTGTAATCTTCGCCAAGCAATTGTAATGTCTCTATACATGTAACATTTTCGAACGAATTGTTGCGAAAGGGTAAAAATCTTAAATCTGCTTGAACAAAATCAGTTTTATTTTTTATACCATGCCAATTTGCAGCTTTCTTAGCTAATTTCAAAGCTTCATGTGAGAAATCAATACCAACATAATATTTGAATGAGTTTGTGGGATTTTCGACTCTATTGAACTCTTTCATTAAGATGTCAGTAATAGCATCTATATAGGAAAGGTCACCACAACCAACATCGCAAACAGAATTAGAAGAATTTGCCAGATGCTCGTAAAAGAAAGGTAAGTGTAAACAAATTCCAGATGCTCGTTGACCTATATGGGATTTCCATAAACTTTCCCATTTCTTTTGTAACTCTTTCATCAAACTATAATAATTAGCAAAATTATTTAAATGGATATTTTAAGTTCATTTAATCTCTCACTTAGAATTTTTATAAATGGACGCCGTCGGCAGGATTCGAACCTGCAAGTCCTTTCGGACACCAGATATCTTGACATCATTTAACAAACTCTTCATTCTCCGCCAATCAGAGTCAAGCCATTGAATCATCTGTTCTCAAGTATCACTATCATCCCGTCAAACTTGGATGATTCTGGCGCATTGACCTGGTTCTGCCACGACGGCATAATTAGAATAATAATTAGATATTTTTAAATATTACAGAATATTCTAAACCTAAAAATTATTAAACGATTATTTTCTTGCAAGCTTCTTTCTCTTTATGTAGACCCATAATCTCTTAGTCATCTGAGCAGGTGATACTGCTCCTCTTCCAATTATCTTTGCGAGATCTGCATCAGGTCTTATTTGATATCCACCAAAAGCTTTTTTCTTTTTTGCTACCATTTTTTCACCTTATTCTAATTAAATCTCCTTACTTATAAAATTACCATAAGTACCTTCTAATTTTTCTTACATATGGTAGTATCTGTCTATTTGACCATTCGTAAGTACCTGTTCTAAGCAAAATTTTTAGGGCCATTCTTTCGCTACTGCCTATCAAATTAGATGTTAGATTAAACTTCTTTTTAACAGATTCAATCCTACTCCCAATAACTTCGATTTTACTAAGATCAGCTATACCGAAACTTTTTTCTTCAGCTTTTTGTATGTAAAACAATTTTCTAGAATCTACTCCCATTATTTCTGAAGCAACAGCATCTAGAGAAACGCAATCTTTACTAGCAAGAACGACACCCATTTTTATCGGATGAGGGATATTTTCATCTATTTCATTTGCAACAATTCCATCGATAACACCAAAATCTGGAAACTTTACCGTAAGTAAATCAACAATAGATTTTGGAATGAAAGCATGTATCTTTATTTTTTGTTCTAATGGACATAACCCCATTAAGTTTTTTAGTGCTCCTGTCACTATTGCTACTCTATGTATTTTGAGCTTTGCAACACTTATAAGAAAATCCGAATCAAAAACTATTTTTGAAATTTTGACGTTCTTTAAAGCTAAAGGTTTATTAACAGAAACATTTAACCATTCACCTCCTTTAAGGTCTAATATATTCACATTGTATTCCTTTTCCAATTCATGATAGCCGTTAACTTTGAAAGATTCAGAAGCTGGCTCTGAGCCCTCTACTATTAAAACTTTTTCTGTATCGGGTATTTGATCTAAAATAGCTCTGACAACGTTCACATCAGTGGTTACACCTTCTTCAGCCTTTGCTGTTGTTACCAGATTTGGTTTTATAACTATTTTATTTTTATTTTTTATAAAATTCTTAAAATTAGTTAACTTTAGTGCTTTAACAGTTGCTTCATAAGGATTTCCTTTGATAATTGCAACCTTGGACATTTTATTCCTTTGAATCTTCTCCTATATAATCTACATCAGCTTCGAAGTCTTCTGGATCTATCTCAACAGCCTTTTTCTTTATTTTCTTCACATTATAACCTTTCTTATTTTAAATAATCCTTATAAAATTATATAATATGAATATTCGAATTATTTTATTGCTGATACTTATTTTTATACCTTTTGCCTTAGCTCAGAGCCCACATACTCCATTTTGGTCTCAGATCAGTACCTCTATTGTATCAGGTTTACAATATTCTCCAGGAAAGAATTATGGCTTTGAGATAAATTGGACAGATTCTGATTTAGGATTTAGTGGAATTTCAAAGGTTTTGTTTGAAACAGATTTTTCAGGAATTCTTAAAAACTATACGGACACCGATACTCCCGCCGTTAACAACAACACTCAGGGTATCTACTGGATAAGTTTTACTGATTTGAAAGCAGGAACTTATGTCTTCAAATGGTACGCAAATGATACGAACAATGACTTCAATTCTACCGATCAGCAAACCTACATAATTGCTAAAAATTCTTCAGGATATCTAAATCTTACATTAAACAGAACAGAAAATAATAGAAGTTACAATCAATATACCAATGCTAATTTTACAGTGTACTTGAATCTAACAGGTAAAACTGTTTATCTAAATTCTAATTATACTGGTTGGTCTTTGCAGAGCAATTCAACTTCAGTTATATACAATATAACAAATCTATCATCCTTAGGTTTTTTCAATCTAACAGCATATTGGGACGGTGATGAAAATTATACCTCTTCATCAAAAACATACTTCTTTGACAACATGGCACCTCAGTATTCAAATCCGACAGCACCACCAAGCCCTACAGTTTATTCTGCTGGAGCAAACTATCAATTCAGTATAAGCTGGATTGATGCAACAATAAGCAAAGTTCTATTCGAATCTAACTACAACGTGAGTTATGTTAACTATAGCACAAACACAACACCGCCTGTTCAGAATTCATCAGGGAATTTTTGGATAGTTTTAACCGACGTTGCAAGCAAAAACTTTTCTTATAGATGGATTGCAAACGATAGTCTGAATAAAATCAATTACACAAACTTTAGTAACTATAGCGTAACAAAGGCTATCGCATTGACAACAACTATACTTCCATCAACATCTGTAACAAATGGAACGGAAACAACAGTAATATGTTCTTCGAACACAAACCAAGTGACAACAGACAACTTCAAACTCTACAGAAATTCAACTCTGATATCAAACATAAGCTCTGTAACTAGAATGGATGTTTCAACCCTTGATGTCGGAACCTATAACTATACATGTAACAACACTGAAACAGCAAATTATACAAACTACTCAATAACAATGACATTAACTGTTAGCGCTCCTTCTACACCACCTTCAGGGGAATTCAAAATAACAGATGTTTCCTCACCTCAAATAAGGGTTGGCAACTCGGGGAGCGCAACATTCAATCTAACAAATACACTAGGGCAATCGCTCACTAACATCAGAATTACTTTAGATGGAGTACCTTCTTCCTGGTATACAATAGAAAATCCACCAACTAGCCTTTCGACAGGTTCTTCTGTTATAATAAACATAAACTTTAACATACCAACAGATGCCGAAGCAAGAGTATATTCAATAACAATAACTGCAACAGGTAACACTGCAAATGAAACCAAAACTATAACACAGACTATGACTTTAACTGTTAATGCACCACCTCCTCCACCGACAAACAATCCTCCCTCATATTCAGATAATACAACAAACAATAGCATAGCTGGGAAGCTAACTTTGTTTTCATTAAAATGGATAGATGACTCTGGTTTATCAAGCTACATATTTTCTTCTAACAACAGTGGAAAATGGGAAAATGATTCTTGGGTTCCATTATCCGGAACAGAAGACTGGAGTAATGTAACGAAGATATTGAACAAGACTGTTGGCTTGACAATTGGTTGGAAAGTTTATGCAAACGATTCTAGTGATGCATGGAGTGTTTCTGAAGAATTTTATTTGAAAACAACAGGATTTGCAATAGATATCATAACTCCTCTGATATGGATATCTTTTTCAATTATAATAGGAGTTATAGCTATTGTTGTATACAACTTACTCAAAAAAATGAAAGCCAAACCAAAAGAGGAAGAAGAAGTTATATATGTTTATACTAGAGAAGATTACAGTAGAGAAGAGGTAGAGAAAGAATCTAAAAAATCAGAATATGTCTACACTAGAGAAGAGGCTGAGTAAATATTTATTTGTTGACTCTGATAGTTAAAATCTTTTCTTCTATCTTGTTATCATTATAGTACAATTCTATTTTTATTGTGTAAGGAGAATATGGTTGCCCAGCCATAAGTTTTCCAAAAACCTTAAATTGTATTATATCTGAAGCACCACTATCTATCAAAGTTCTTGTCGTAATATTTTCAAGTTTCTCATTTGTATAAACAGAAATCGGATAAGCATAGTCCGGATTGGAAGGTATAAATTTAAAAGTAAAGTTTGTTGGTATGTTGTTATCATCCTGTTTTGTAATCTTTAAAGTTACTATATCACTTGACTTCTTACCGTCGCTTGTTTCTATAATCAATCTATCCATCTCAAACAATATAAATGGAGAGTATTTCCTCTCCTTTAAATTAAGGTAAATAGAGTAAGCTGTAGCTATAATTATTATCACAACTATAATTGCTAAGATAGCCTTTGTCTTAACCTTCATAACATCATATAAAATATAGCAAGACTACCTTAAAATATTTTAAATATAGATAACTTATTTAAGTTGTGGAAAGATGATAAAAGGATTGTACATTTTGCTGATTTTTGGAATTATATACTCAACTTATTTATCATTTTATACAAGTATCTATACAGGTTTTGTCCTAATTCTGATAACAGTAGGTTTTGCGGGAACAATCTATATGATTGCTAAAAAGGTTAGTTATAAAATAATATTTTATGTTTGGATGGCAATAATAGTTTTTTCTGTTCTGTTCTTAATTTTACAATGGAGTATGGCATCATTTGCCTCGTTGAAGTTAGTTTAAAGAATTAGAATGTGAAAGCTTTATAAACATTATAAACAAATTTATTTTGCCTAAAAGTTTGAGAGACTTTGCTCTTTCTTACGTTTTAGAGCATTAGGGGTGAGTAAATGAGAGAGAGAAGAAGCTTTGGTAGAAGAACTGGAGGGAGAGAAGGTGGATTCAGAAGTTCGGGAAGCAGAGGATTTGGAGGAGGCTTTAGAGAAAGAAGCTTTCCTAGAAGAGAGTTTACAGAAGCTCCCATAAAAGAAGGGGAAGAATACAATGTCAACATCTCTGAAGTTTCTAGAAGAGGAGACGGAATAACTAGAATTGAGAACTTCGTAGTTTTCGTACCAAACACAAAAAAAGGAGATAACGTTAGAATAAGAATAAAAGAAATTAGAGGAAGATCAGCTGTAGGTGAGATTGTAAGTAAAGGAGGAGTCGAACCTGAAGCTGAAGAAGAGTTAAAAGAAGAGACAGAAGAAATAGCATCAGATGAAGAGAGTGAAGCAGAGGTTGAAGAGGAAAAAGATTTGGGAGAACCTGATGCTGAGTAATTCTACTCTTTCTTTATTTATTTTTAATTCTTGTGATCATTTTGTTAAATATTAATTTATTTTATAAGTTCCTTTTTTCATTAAAACTCTATCGGTTTTAATAGCCAAACCTTTTTTCTTTTCGAAAATATTCTTTGAATCAAGTAAAGCCTTTCCAATAGCAACGAGTTCTCCTTTCAAGCTAAGAATTGCTATCCAATCTTCTTTTTTTATGTTATCTTCTAATTTTACTATTCCTCCAATTGCTAATGGTGCTCCATTACAGATATTATCTATAGCATTGTCAGAAACTATAACCTTTCCTATACTTTCTACAGCAATTTCCATAGGCAATATTATCCCTTTTAGTTTATCTTCATCTCCAACAGCATCAACCAGATTTTGCAGAGTTACTGTAGATTCCTCAGAAAAGTTTCCACTCTTGGTTCTTCTGAGCTCTTGCAAATGCCCTTTTATCCTTAATTTCGATGCAAAATCAACAGCAAATCTTCTAACATAGAAACCTGCCTCGCACCCAATTCTAAAAAGAATGTTTCTACCGTCTATCTCCAATAATTCCAAATAGTAAATTTCTCTCTCCCTCTCTTTTCTAGCAACAGCAGATTTAACAGGAGGGATTTGTTTAACTTTTCCTATAAATTTATTAAAAGTTTTTTCAATGTCTTTTCTATTAACTTCTTCATGTAGATGAATTACCCCAACATATTCCTTTTTAGATGATAAAAGAATTGGCATTAATTTTGTTGCATTTTCTAAGGCTATCACTAAAACCCCCGACGCACGAGGATCTAACGTACCGCCATGAGAACATTTTTTTATATCCAATATCTCTTTAACCCATCTATCAATTTGATGCGAAGTTGGACCTGAAGGTTTATCCAAAACAATTATTCCATTTTTTACATGTTCTTCTAAATATCTTGCCCCAGGATAACAACCAAATGGAGTTAAAGATGCTTCTTCCTTTTTAATTAGCCAACTCATAAGAATACTTTCTAACTCTTTTTGTCTTTTTCTTTAATTTGTTTTTCTTTTTTAACGGGAACTTTTATCCCAAGTTTTTCAATCAAACCAGATTTTTTCCATAATTCTTCTATTAAAGAATCATCAGTTTTTGGATTGATTTCAAATTTATGCTCAGTAGGTTCTAAATGTTCTATATTACACTTTCTCCTTTTCACTCCAGTTATTGTTTTTGGACCTGTTATTAAAACAAAATTATCATTAATTTTTTCAACTATCACAGCATAATGTCCTGACTCGCGACCGGCTATCTTTAAACAAATTCTTCCTGGTTCAATCATTTTATTCCCTCTTAATTTTATCTGATTCGCTAATAGATTCATTTATTAAATCCTCACTCTTTGTAAAATCATTTATTAGAGATTCAGCAACTTGGCAATGTTGAATACAACCAGTATAATTACCACTATTAAAAGCTTGTTTTGCACTTTCATATTCGTATGATATTCTTGGAGTTTCTAAAGGAATACCTAACCCATTATTCATTTTACTTAACTTCTTTTCTATAACAATTAAATATTCAGCAGCTTTTTCTTTGCTCATAATATCACTCCCTTGCCATTTCCTTAAAAACTTCCCTCATACATTTTGAGCATAAATTTGGAAAAGGTCTTTCAGGACGTCTTTGAACTTTTGATGACTTTTTGATTTTTATTGGATTTAACCTTGCTCTATTTAATTTAACTCCACACTTACTGCACAAAGCATGACCAGGCTTTTCTTTTTTAAAATGTGTAACATTTTTTCCTCCTGGAGTTTTTCTTTGAACTATTTTTATCGATTTTAATAATCTCATAACTCAACACCAATCAATCTTCTAAACAATTGATTTAACGGAATTGAAACTATTATATACCACATAAGCCAACCAAAATCATTTCCAAAAAATGGAAGTGTAAAAGGTAATTTAACAACTGCTACTGGAAATAATTGAGCTAACCATGGTAAAGCAACTATAACTAAGATAAATGTTGGTATCATGGGTCTCATGTTCATCCTCATCTGTTTGTTGGTTAACTTTAAAACATCATTCAAGAGTTTATTTGCTTCTTCTGGATTTGTTTTTTGTAGTTCCTTTATCCTTTGTTGCTTTTCTTTTTGTTCATTTTTTAATTCTCTTACAGCATTTTGATTTATCAAGACCTTATAAAATAAAGTTATTATAAAAACTATTACTGCTGATATCACTAATTCTTCTATTGCTATTGGCAAACCAAAGGTCATAAAATCACTTAAAGTTCATTATCTCCTCTTTTTTAAACCATAGGTTTATTTCATTTTTAGCTTCTTCTTCATTTCCAGAAGCATGAATAATATTCCAAATTGCCCTACCTTGTACATTTGCCTCTTCTACAGACTCTGTAGAAAAGTCACCTCTTATCGTTCCAGGTAATGCAATATCTGGGTACGTATTGCCACACATTTTTTTAACAACATTTATTGCCCTATTACCCTCAATTATCATGCCGATAACAGGACCACGCACTATAGCATCTATTAACCATTTTTTAACAACCTTTCCCATTTCTATCGGATCTTCACTCCCATAATATTTTTTCACATCTAATCCTTGTTTAGTAACAGATTCTTTAGCCCTTTCTCCGATGGATCTAAACCATTCATTGCTACTAGGATAAAACTTTTCAACAAAATCTCTTGTAGGTTTAATCATTTTTATTGCAATAATTTTAAGCCCAGTTTGCTCAATTCTCTCGATTATCTTGCCTATTAACCCTCTTTGGACGCCTTCAGGTTTTATCATCACAAATGTTCTTTCCATTCTATCCCTTCAAAATTTTTATTATTTCATTTGCAGCAATTTCGGTGTGTTCGAATTCATAATTTTCTTTGAAACGAAGATTTATAATTTTTAAAATAGTTCCTGTTATTGTTGTATATGCAATGAGAAATTCTCTCTGAATAGTTTGCTCAAGCTCGATTTCTTTTACTGTTTCTATATCTCTTTCCCTATGAGAGGAAATTGTCCCAATTTCTGTTTTTTCTAACCTAGTAGTTTTGACGTCTTTTAATCTTCTCTCTAAAATATCTTCTGGTCTAAATTCCATTATTGCTATTACATCTGGTTTTAAAATTTTCAAAACTTCTTCAGGTAAGCCGGGTAAGATCCCTATAGACTTCTTGAATAAAAGATTAGTATCTATGATATTATATTTTGAATTCTTCATTTCTTTAGCTATATCTTTTGCGGCCATTATTTGGAATTTTTTGTGTTCTTCAAATGGAATATTTTTATCCCATTGATCCCTAGTCAATTTAGAATATTTTTTCTCAATGAATTTTTTGATATGATCTCCAAAATTGAAAACTTTCACTTTAGGAAATTTTTTCTTTACTAGTTGTATAACAGTTGTTTTTCCTGAACCTTTAACACCTGAAACAATCATTTTCATTTTATTCACCAATGAATTTTCTAACAAGAGGATGCATATCTTCACGATGTTGAGTGGCTATCTGTTCATAAAACTGATAAATTATCATAACAGCTAACAAAATTCCTGTTCCAGTTCCTATGGCAGAAGTTAAATCTGCGAATGCAGCAAGAAACCCAACAAATGCTCCACCCATAACAGTCAATGCAGGTATATATCGATCTAGAACCCTTTCAACAATTCTAGGGTCATGCCTGAAACCTGGAATCATGATAGAATAGGACTCAAACTGTTCTGCTACAGATTTGGAATCCATTCCTGCAGTGTTAACCCAGAAAACAGAAAATATAACTGAACCAATAACAAAAAATCCTGTATAAACTAAAGCACGAAGAACACTTGTAGTTGTTATAGCAGGAAGATTGTAACTCAAAATAAGAAGATATCCTATGATTATACCAACTATTCCTCCTAACAAACTCATTCTCAAAGCATATTTTTTCCAAATCCTTAGAGCCATTAAAGCGAATGCTAAAGCAAAAATGCTTGCAAAGATAGTTACTATGATAATTCCAATCTCTCCTGATGGTGTGGAAAGGAAATACATCAAACCTGCTGTTGGTATTCCCTGTTCATTATAAATTCCTACAAAAGTTATACCTCTCTCATATAGCACTCTACCCAAAACTTGTAGATTAGCTATAACAGCTGCTATCAAAATAACTGGAATGTTGGATGTGTATAAGAATTTTATTGGCCACCTCCTACCAGATGTGAATTTCCCAACTGGTAATGAGAATGCCATAGGAATTTCAACCCTAATATCTTGGACGTAAACAACAATGACAAAGACAACAATAGTTGCTATCAATGGCAGTAAAGTAAAAAGCAAAGGTGTTCCCTCAAAGAGTGAAGTTATGAAACCTGGTATTATTCCAGATGAAGGCTCTCCGACTGTTGGAAAAGCTCCTGCTTGAGTCAAGGGATTGAACATTCTTACCATCATTGTTTTAGATACCCCTGCTGCTATGAAAAGTGAAACACCAGAACCAAATCCCCATTTTGAAACAACCTCATCCATGAACATTATCACTATACCTCCAAAAGCAAGCTCTAAAACAACAAATGTTGTTAAAAATAAATCAGAACTAGCAGGGGGTACAGCGCCTGCAGCAACATATGCTATTGCCTCTATGAAACAAAAAGCAAGCGTTAGAATTTTTTGTGCACCACTAAACTTTTTTTCTCCTTCTTCAGTTTTTGTATCCCAGTTTATTATCTTGCTGCCAACTAAAAGCTGCAATATTATTGAAGCTGTTACTATTGGTCCTATACCTAATGTTATCAGAGAGCCGAATCTTGAACCAAAAACTATTTCTAAAAATTCAAACTGAGCAACCGCATCCTTGTTAATACCCCATGTTGTTATCGAACCTAAAACAAAGAATAGAATTAAGATTATTAAAGTCCATTTAGCCTTTTCTCTGAAACTCAATTTTTGTACGGGTTTTGATACAGTTGGTATTCTTGCTGATATTCCTACCCAATCAAACATGCTCTATCGCCTTTCCACCTGCTTTCTGTATTTTCTCTTTTGCTCTCTTAGCAAACTTTTTAGCTTTTATTGTTATAACTTGAGTTAATTTCCCGGTTGAAAGAACTTTCTGAAAACCTAGTTCATTTAAATCAATATCAGTTTTGTTTAGTTTTTTGGCAAGAATGTCAATATCTTTAAGATTTATTGCCTTAATCTTTTTCTTTGATCCTTGCGGAGTCTTAAAGCCTCTTTTACCAAAATAATCAGGTCTGTATTTTATCATCCATGATTTTTTATGTTTCTTCAAACCTGCCATTCCCTTTCCGCCTTGCGAACCTTTGCCTCTATGTTTCTTCTTCATACCCCATCCATGAGTATGACTTCCTCTCATTCTTCTAACCTTTTTTCTTCGTCTAACAACCATAAAATCACACAACATAAGCCGGAGGATAGAATATATCCCTACATGGTTTGTCTCCTTTACCCTCTTCCGTTGCTTTCTTAAGTTTATTCAACATCTCATAAAATTTAGTCTTTTCATTTTCTAAAATATCATTTATAACATCTCTCAGCTCAGTATCATTTTTTATAAGTTCGCTCTCTCTTATTTCAGAAAAATACGATAAAACTTTTTCTTCCATTGATAAAGTAAATTGATAAACCTTACTAACTGATATCATATCTGAAGATTTTAAAGATTCTATTACTTGCATTAAACCGGTATCAATTCCTAATGTTTTTAGGGTTTTTTTTAATTCTGTCATATCATCCTCTTTAGCAATTCATTAATTTTTTCTCCTCTGTACCCCAACTCACCTTTTGGATAGTGTTGTTTAATAGATTTTTTAAATCCTTTAGATGGAGGGGTTAATCTAAAAACCGGTTTAATTTCTTCTGGTACTTTCTCATTTTCTTTGATTTTTTTGAAAACTTCTTCAGCTTCTTCTTTTGTTAATCTTTTATTTCCTAGTTTTCTTCCTCTTTTCTCAACCAAAAGTTTTAAAATATCATCTTCGATTTCACCATAAGTAATCCAATTATTAACTCTTTTAAGCATACCTTTTATGCTATCAGTCTCTTTCAACAAAACACAATGCATCTTCCTATACAATCTAAGCATCGCTAGGGTATCTTTTATCTCTTTCCTTAGATTAACAGAACCTCTTATCCTGATTGCTGCATACATTAAGCCACCTTTCCTGTTATCATACCGACTTTTTTCTCGAATTCAGGTTTTGTTTTAAAAGCATTCAATTTTTTAAAAGCATCAAAAGTAGCCCTTATAAGATTTGTTCTCATCTGAGTATTTCCCCTTGACTTGCACCACAAATCACTTACACCAGCCAAACGCATCATTTTTTTGACCTCATCTGCCACAACCAAACCAACACCTTTAGGAGCTGGTATAAGCCTGACTCTAACTGAACCGCTCTTTCCATTTACTGTAAAAGGAATAGAATGATATGTTCCGCACATGCACTCCCAAGATCCGCAACCTCTTCTTATAGGAATGACATTTAGCTTTGCCCTGTTAACAGACTTTTCAATAACCTCCTGATGCTTTCCTGGTGGACCAGAAGATAGGCCAACACCTACATAACCATTCTTATTTCCCACAACTGTCATAACAGATATTCTATATCTTCTTCCACTCTTATGCATTCTTGAAGTTCTTTTGAAAGGTGTTCTCCTTATTCCTCCACCCTTTCCTGTTGAACCTCCTATTAAAATTATATCTCTTTCAAGGTTAGGAAGTAGGACATCAATGATTGGAGGTTCAGCTATTTTTATTCCTTCAGCAAAGAGTTTATCAATATCAGTTATCTCCCCTTTTAAAACCTTTTGTCCTAAAATAGTTTTCGGTTTCCATCCTTCAGGTATTATAACCTTAGCTACTTCAGGAACTATCTCTTCTACTTCTTCTATCTTTTTTTCCTCTGTTGCCTCTTGTTTTTTTGGTTCTCTGGCCATCTACTCACCAATCTTCTTTTTAATGTCTTCAAATTTTTTTACAACTTCTTCTGATATGTGTTTTCCTTTTATCCTATCTTCGCTTGGTAAAATCTCTTTTGAATGAGGAACATTTATTCCTGCATCCAAAACTCCTTTCAGAGCTGCATAAATTCTTGAACCCTTTGTCGAAGTCTGTAGACCTAAATCCAAGATAGCTTCTTCAATCTTTTTATTCTTTGCTTTTTTACCTGCTAACAAACCTGTTAGATAAGCAGCAGGTAAATTTCCTGTCCTATCCCATCCGAATTTTTTTAACTCTGTAGATGTGGCAGAAGCTATTGTTGAGTCGCCATTAGGTTTATAATCAATGAATTGAACAGAAATATTACTAAGACTTTTTCTTATCACAAGTCTTATTTTTTCAGATTTTATCAAAGCTAATCTCTTCCTATAGTTTGTCTTCTTTTCTCTTCTCCTCTTGAAATGTATAAGGTAAGTTGACTTTTTTACCATAACATCACTCTTTCAAAAATCCTTTATCCTTTAAGTATGACATGAGGTGAGCTCTACTTCTAAATACATTTCCCTTGACTAATTTGTAGGTTTCTCTATAGGTCCGAGTATCAATTTTTTTATTTAATCTTAATTCTCTAAGAAGTTTTCTCTGGGGCCTAACAATCTTAAACCATTCGGTTTTCTTTCCAACCCTAGCTTTTTTAGCACCTTTCCTACTACCCATTCTTTGCTGTCTCTTCTCAATATTTTTTGCAATTCTTTTAACCGGAAGTTTTTTTATCACACCTTCTTTTATGAATCTTCTCACATCTCTTCTGGTTATTGCTTGCTTCACTTTTTCATTTTTAGGATCAATCCATATTCTATTCTCTCCGCATTTCAATATCTTTGCAGCAAGTTTTCTCTGTAAGTTCATGTAAATACATCTTCCTTTTCTATTTGTGATTCAAGTATTATTCCAAATTCATTAAAAAAAGCATTACAGGTTGGGCATCTAAAAATTTCTGGTTTTCTCTTCCATAGTCTCCCTCTGATGCCACATGTCGGACAACGCCTTTTACCAATCAAATACATAATCATGCCCCTTTAGGTTTTTCAATTTTCTTTTCTTCAATTTTAAATGGATTCAAAACTTTTATTTTCATTTCTTCAGCCTTTTTCATAATTTCTATTCTCTTCTTTTTTCCAACACTTGAAGCTATTCTGCAAGCTTGTTTTTCTGAATCTATTTTTTCCAAATCTTTTGTATTAAAGATCAGAACATCTTCAAAACCAGAGGGATGCAAGCCTTTAACTACTCTTGGAGAGCCATAGCCAGCTCTTGGCATATGTCCTGCTTCTTTTTTATGCCTTCTTAATTGTGAGTGTAATCCCTTGGGCTTTCGCCATTTCAATCCTAACCTCTTAAGGATTTTACCTCTTTTTCTTATGAATTCTGGTTTTTTTCTCTTAATCTTTAAACGCAATTTTAATTCATTCATTCAAAACACCTATGGTTTCTCTACAACAAAGATACCGTCTACAAAAACGCGTCGATCTCTAGCTTTTATCCATGTTGCACGTTCAAGGTTGCCACAGGTTTGTCCTACACTCTCTTTATCTATTCCAGTAACTATTATCTCATCGCCTTGAACCTCAACTTTGCAATCATTAACAATTTTAGTTTTTCTAGGAACCTTTTCTCCTAAAAAATTATTTATCAGAATTTCTTTACCAGAAATTTTTACAGTAAATGGAAAATGAGCATAAACTATTTTTAATTTTGCTTTGAAACCATCAGTCACACCTGTAAACATATTTTTTAAATGAGCTTCAATCGTTCCCATCATTGCCTTTATTTTTCTTTTATCAGACCCTGTTGATAACAAGATTTTATTGTTTTCTTTTTTTATTACGATTTCGTTTTTAAAAATTGGGCTTAAAAAATTCTTTTCTAAAATACCCTTAGGACCTTTAACTCTAATTTTAAAACCATCAATATCAACTTCAATGTTGTTTGGAATCTCGATTATTTTTTCCATAGAATCACTAGTAAATGAAGCCTAATAGAATTCCTCCCAATCTCTTTTCTTTAGCATCATAATGTGTCATTATACCTTTAGGTGTTGAAATTATCAAGAAGCCGAACCCTACACTGGGAAGCCATCTCTTTTCATATTTTTCATATTCGTCTTTGCCAACAGATAATCTCGGACGAATTGCATTACAGTTATTAATTTTTCCTAAAAGTTGTATTCTAAATTTCCCACCACGCTTATCATCAATATATTCGAAATCGCCTATGTAGTTATGTTTTTGTAATATCAGTAAAATATCTTTAACAAGTTGAGAGGCTGGTGTAACAGCTTCCCTTTTCCCATATTTATCTCCATTTTTTATTGAAGATAAAACATCGGATAATATATCGTGTCTCATAAAATCACATATATTTTTTAAATCCTAACTCCTTTGCTATTTCTCGAATGCAACGACGACAATACATTAAACCATATTTACTAACTATTCCTCTATGACTTCCACAACGTCTGCATCGCCTTGAACCTTTTCCAAATTTTCTTTCTTTCTTAATTGGTTTCATATTATTTCTACTCCATAATTCTTAACAACCCATTCCTTTGCTTCTTCTGGTTTAATTAAATGCTTATTACCAATGTTATGTGAAATTTTTTTCCTTTTAATCCTGAATCCTGGCCTTTCTAGAGTAACGCAAACATCCATCCCAAAGATTCCTATTTCTGGATCATATTTAACCCCAGGAATATCAATGTGCTCTTTTATTCCAAATGAAAAATTACCTTGAGCATCAAAAACATTTTGAGGAAGTTTTTTATCAACAGCATCTAAGGCTTTTTTAAAGAATTCTTCAGCATATTTACCTCTTAGTGTGACCTTGCATCCTATAGGTATCCCCTTTGCCACCCCAAAGGTTGTTCTTTTGTGAGTTTTTGTTATTAAAATTTTTCTGTTTGTTAAACTCTCTAACATTTTCTTTGCTTTTTCCAATTTTTCTCCTACTTCTCCACACCCAATGTTAATTGTTATTTTTACTATTCTAATATTTCGCATAGGATTCATTAAATCACTTTTATTAAAGGTTTATCTTTACCAACAACAATTACCAAATTTTTTGGTACCTCAGATGTTTTCTCTTCTCCAAGCCAAATTCTATTTCCTTCTATTTTTTTTATTTTTGCAATCTTACCAGCATTCTTACCTCTAAATACTAAAGCCAAAGAACCTTCTTCAAATTTTATATGATCAATTATTTTTTGTTCTGGTAATTCAATTAGGATAGAATCGTGAGTTGAGTATTTTTCATTTGTTAAAACATTTCTACCATCATGTAAATTCATCTGTAGTCTGTTACCTTTGAGAACCTTTTTGTCAATTATCTTACATATCTTTAATTTTGCTTCTTTCTCTGGAATTTCAATAAAACTTAAACCATTTTTTGGAACAGCACGCCAAGCCTTTTTTAAAGCTGGTATTTCAATTACATCTAAAAGTCCAATACCATATTTTGTATCTTTTCTTTTTTTACCGTCAACAAGAATTTCTCCTTTCTTGATTATCATCTTTGCTTCTTTATTTGTCTCTGCTATTCTAATGATATCTCTAACAAAAATCAATAATGGTATAGAAAGATTTTTTGGATGAGGACCTCTAACCGAAATTATGAATTTCTTTGTCTTCCTTTCAATTGGCCACCATGCCGGAGCTGCAAGTCTCTTTAATATTGCCATTATTTCTTACCTCTTTCAATTGTCTTCTTTCTTTTAGGATCGTCCATAACAGGATTCGTAATTAATAAATTTGAAGGATGTAACGGAATATGAATCTCTTCTCCTGAAACCTTTTTTCTTTTAACATTTTCAATATAAACTTTTGATTTTTTCAAATCAACCTTAGATATTTTTCCAATTGTTCCTTTGAATTTACCTCTCATCACTTTAACTTCGTCACCTTTTCTAACTGGTAAAGACCTTTTTTTCCATTGTTTTCTCAATTCCTTTGATAAATGAGATGATAACATTTTATGTCTTATATGCAAAGGTGCCTGATACAAAGCTTTTCTTTGTTTTGAAGGTTTCTTTGATTTTATCATTATATCACCATTGTAGCAATTTTTCCAATAGTCGAAAATCTCTCAACAACTTCTTTAGCTATAGGTCCCTTTATTTTTGTACCTCTAGGTTCACCCTTTTCATTAATTAAAACAGCAGCATTATCCTCAAACTTAACCCTCATACCATTTCTTCTTCTATATTCTTTCTTTTGTCTAACTATGATTGCATGAACAATCTCATGCGTCATCTTTGAATCCCCTTCTTTAACAGAGCACATGACCCAACTTCCTACTCCACATCCAGGTATTCTACTCTTAACTCCATGATAACCTTTAACAGATATTATTTGTAATAGAGTTGCTCCTGAATTGTCTGCACTTTTAATAAAACTTCCAACTTGAAGCCCCTTGGTTATTCTTGCTGAAATTGGTTTCATTTATTTTCACCAGCTTTTTTAATTACTTCAACAATAGTAAATGTTTTTGTCTTGCTTAGTGGTCTACATTCAGCAATTTTAACAATGTCCCCTTTCTTAGCATTAATGCATTCAGGATTGTAAGCAGCAATTTTAGTATGCCTTCTTTCATACCTTTCATATTTTGGAATATAATGATGATAACCCCATTTTACAATAACAGTTTTTTCAGCTTTATCACTAACAACTTCACCAGTAAAAATCTTTCCTCGAAGGCTAAGTCGACCGTGCCAAGCACAGTTTTTGTCATAACAAATTTTCTCAGGAGGTTTTGCTTCAATACCAATATTTCTAACCTTTTTCTTTACCATCTTTTCACCTTGATTTTTATCCTTTCTTCAGGCCTTAGAGCAATCTTTTCTCCATTTACAATAACCTTTCTTCCATCTGGAATTGTAAAAATAAACTTTGCACCTTTCTTTTGAATTTTTTTTATTCCTCTCTTAGTTTCAATTATTAAAAGGTTCTTGGTTTCATCTACAACTGTTCCCTTTATTCCAGCCTGAAATTTGTTTTTGCTCTCAACAATTTCGACAGGCAAACCTATCAGTTCATGTCTTATTATATTCCTGATTGAAATCATTTTACTCAACTTCAATCTTGTCTTCTGGAAATCCTAGGCCAATCAAAAGTTTTTTCACTTTATCTCTATGTTTACCTCGAAGCTCTATCTTACCATTCTTATAGGTTCCGCCGCATGCAAGTCTTGATTTTAATTTTTTTGCAAGTTCTTTTGGATTTGCTTTTTCTTCTATTCCGTCTATTATTGTAACTGTTTTTCCGAAAGATCGCTTAACTGTAAAAACTTTTATCTTTGCTTCTTCCTTTGCTATTGTTCCACAGACGCAAAGATCCTTTGGTAACCCACATGTAGGACATGTTTCAACCAGTCGATTCACCCCTCCTTTTTAATTCTGTTAAAATTCTTGCTATAGTCTTTCTAGTTTCTTTAACTTTTCCAATGTTGGCAGGACTTCCTCCTATAGCAATCTGTCCCTTTTCCTTTGCTAATTCCAATCTCAATTCATTTAGTCTGTTTATAAGGTCAACACGAGTCATTTCTTTAATCTGTTTTTTCTTCAATATCGCCAACTTCTTCACCCTCTTTTAAAATTTCTTCAGTTTTTTCAACCTTTCCAATTGTTTCTAATTCTTTAGGTTTTTCTATCATTATCCTAACCTGTATACCAATAGTTCCAAGCTTAACATTTGCTTGAGCATAAGATGTTTTTACCATGGATTCAGAAGGTTCCCCTGAATATTGTAAATAACCATCAGAAAATTTTTCTGTTCTTGCCATATCGGTTCCTAGTTTACCTGATATTCTTATTCCAATACCGGCAGCACCTGCAACCATAGCTCTCTCTAATGCTATATTCGCAACTCTTTTATAATTCAAACCCCTTTCAATAGCAGAAGCTATCCATTTTGCAACAACATGAGGATCCAACTCAGGATTTTTTATTTCTTGAACATCCAATTGAGGATTTTCAAAACCAAATTTTTCTTTTAATGTTTGGGTTAGAGCATCTATGTTTTTTCCTCCTCTTCCTATTATCAGCCCTGGTTTATGAGCATAAACAGTTATTCTTATGCTTAATGGAGTTCTCTGTATCTCGCTATGACTATAGCCAGCTCTAGCAAATTCATTTGCCAAAAACTCTTCTACATCTCTATTTCTTATTCCCTCTTTTATGAACCTCTTTTCCATTGCCATTTTCCTCACTCAAAACAGCTTGTATATGACACATTTTCAATTGCATACCATGTTGTCTCCTTCTTCTAGATCTATAAATCGTAGAACCTCTATGAGCTGAAATGAAAAGTGTCATTATGTCTGGATTCATATTTTTCATTTTTGCATTTGACTCCAACTGTTTTAGAAGTTTTGATATTTCTTCTACAGTCTTTGTATAATACTTTCCTCTCAAGGACACCTTTCTATTCAAAATATTATCCAAAATCTCTTTTGCATCAGCAAATTTTTTTCTATTCAAAGCTCTACAAACCTTAACAGCATTTAATGATGATATTGATAATGTGCTCGATGCACAGACCATTTTTTCTTTTATTGGAATTGTGTATTTCATTTTTATCGCTATTTCATAGGCAAAAATTTACTGGCGCGTGTGGCACCAACTCCAGGAGCACTGTGAATAACCCTCTTTCTTGTTAAAGCAAATTCTCCCAATCTATGACCTACCATCTCTGGCTTGATATTAACCAATAACCATTCTTTACCATTATGAACCAAAACTTTCTTGTTAACCATCTCTGGTATTATTACCATTTCCCTTAGGTGGGTTCTCACAGGTTTATCAGATTTTCTAAGTCGTTCTAGAAACTTCTTTTCTTTATCACTAAAACCTCTTAGCAAAGCTCTTCTTTGTCTTGAAGGTAAAAGTTTTGCAAAATCTTCTAAACTTATTTTTTGCAATTCTTCGATTGTTTTTCCCCTGAATGTGAATATTTTAACCATTTTATCACTTCTTTCTCAATCCGCCTCTTCTAGCTGCTATCGAACCAACCTTTGCTCCTGGTGGAGCATGTCTTGATGTTGTTTTCGGCGTTCCTGGTTTTGTATGACCGCCAAATGGATGATCAACTGGATTCATTTTAACAGCAGAACTTCTAGGCCAGAGTTTATTTCTAGCTTGCTTAAGATAAAAAACTTGTCCTGCTTTTACAAATGGTTTTTCACCTCTTCCTCCACCAGCAGGTATACCAACAGTTGCTAAACACTTTGGATTTAATGACTTGAACTCTTTTGAAGGCATCTGAACAATGACCCTGTCCGGATCATGTGATATTATAATTGCTTTTGTTCCAGCAGAACAGCAAAGCTTAGGACCTGAACCTGGATAATTCTCTAGAGCAAAAATGAAAGAACCTTTTGGAATTTTGTATAAAGGTAAAACATTTCCTATTTCTGCCTCTCCATTCAAATCTATAGTATCTCCAACTTTCAGTCCCTCAGCAGCTATTATAAATTTTTCTTCGCCATCCACCTTTATTTTAGCCAAAGGAGCATCTCTAGCAGGATCGTGAACAATATCAATTACTTCTGCTTTATTAAAACCATATTCTATTTTACCTGCAAATCTATGACCTGGGCTACGATAACGTGGTCCTCCATGACCTCTAGCCCTTGAAATTATTCTTTTACCCATACTCGTCAATCCTTTTTTGATTTTTCATATTCATAACTTCTTGAATTTCTTTAAGTCTATAAACTACAAAAGTTTGCTCAGCATCTTCACTAATTATTTCTATGCCAGATTGAAGATTAACTGCTGATTTAACATAAATATTAAATTTGCTCCTTTTTAACAAGTTAAACATTTTTTTAGTAAAATGTCTACTAGGAATGTTTCCTTCACGTTTAGATTCAATATCCTCTCTTATTTGTTGCATAAAATTTTTAGGCATCATAGCATTCCCAACCTTGTTGCAATTTCACTTGCTGGATACTCTTTTGAAAGTTTTATCCAAGCCTTCTTCCTTCCCTTTCTATCAATCATAGTATTAACGCTATCAACCTTAACACTCAAAGCTTTTTCAGTAGCCCATTTTATTTGTCTTTTGTTTGATTTTCTATCAACAATAAAAACTAGTTTATTTTCAGTTTCAATTTTTCCTATTGTTTTTTCAGTTAATAATGGGTAAAGCAAAATCTTCCATGGATCTACTAATGACAATTTTTCTAACTTAGTTTCTTTCTTTTTTTCAGCCATAAATCTCACCAAGCTTTTTGAGAGCCGAAATCGAATATATTGTAAGTCTTCCAGCATGAGTTCCTGGAGCTAACAGTTCTGCATTTAAGTTATTAACCGAGCAGACATCAACACCAGATAAATTTTTTGCAGCATTAAGAATACCTTTATCTTCAGCAATAACAAACAAAATAGATTTTTTCTTTTTGTATCTTCTTCCTCGCATTTTTCCTTTTCCGGCTCTAACTTTTTTCTCTTTTGCTCTCTTCAACTCGTCTTTCAAACCAATCTTTTCTAGAAATTCTTTTACTTGCTTTGATTTTTTCAAACTTTGAATCTCATCATCAGCAACAATAGGTAAATTAACATTTTCAACTTTGTGACCTCTATTTATTACGATATCTTTCATTGCTGTTGCAGCTATTGCAGATTTTATAGCAAAGATTCTTTCTTTATCATTTATATTTTGCCACCAATTTTTCTCAACTTTTGGTGGATGAGCCTCTCTTCCTTTTACAGCTTGAGGAACAAATCTAGCAGTTAAAATTAATCCTGGGGGGCCTTGCCCATGAATTCTTGCCATTCTAGCTCTTTCAATGTTTTTCATTGTAGTGTAAGTATCCTTAACCCCATGGTAATGTGCAGAAGTTCTTTTTCCAGCTAAAACATCAACACCATAAGGTTGTCTGTTATGACTTTGGATTGCTAAAACTGCTCTTTGTATCAAATCAGGTCTATAAGGAAAGTTGAAAACTTTTGGTAATTCTATTTCCCCTTTCGAATTTCCTTGAATATCTAAAATATTAACCTTCATTTAGACACCTTGCTTACTTTCACCTGAAATGTAGTTTATTTCAACTGGGTAAGTCTTTTTTGGTCGTATAGCCATTCTTAACCTTATCAACCTTTTCTTAGGACCTGGTATGCTTCCTTCTAAAAGAATGCAATCATTAGAAACATTTCCATAATTTACAAGCCCACCTTTAACATCAAAACCAGAAGTTATTTTGAAAATCTTCTTGTTTAATTCTGTCCTTGTTTGGAAACCCAATTGACCTGCCTGAGGAACAGTCCATCTGACTTTTCCAGGATCGGTTGTTCCTAATGATCCTGTATGTCTTTCCATTTGTTGATATTTTCTCCCTAAAGTCTTAATCCCAAACCTTTTAACAGGACCTGTAAAACCTTTACCTTTTGTTACAGATACAACATCAACTAAATCCCCTTCTTTAAAAACATCAGAAATTTTTATATCTTTTCCTAAAATTTCTTTTGTATATTTCAATTGATCTTCTGTTGTTCCTCCTAAAGCAATCTCAAAAATTTCTGGCTTTTTCTTGAATGTTGGTTTTGTATGGCAAAGCAGATTTATTCTAGAAATTTTTTCTGGAATTTTCTTTAGTTGTTCTTCAAGGCTTTTTTGTTTTTTTGGAAGTTTCAACTTTCTAGAAAGATTTTTTTCAAGTTTCTCAGAAAAGATATCATAAGAAGTTTTATTCCCTGAATAGCAACGGAAACCAAAAACAGTTATGGAAGGACAATCGATAATTGTTATTGATTTTGATATCAATTGACCTTTTGTTATAGAATGAGGATTTGAATCTGTAATAACAACATGTGACATCCCAGCCTTATAACCAGCAAAGCCCAGAGGTTTTACTTCTTTCAATTTTGGCCAACTTTTTATTCTTGGATAAATACGTCTAGCCCTTTTCTTTGGGTAATAACCATGTGAACCACGAACTGGTCTTTTTCTTTTTGGCATGAAATCAAATCTTATTTCAAATTTCAATATATTTAAATCTTCTCAGAACACGTATGCACGAAAAACTTTCCAATTTATATTGTTAATCAATGTTTATAAACTTTTCAAAAGCTGAAAATAACTCTAAGAAAGTTTGATATCCCCACAGAACCTATTAAAACTATCAAACCACCGATAGCAGAACCAACCACTATTGCTAAAAATGATTTTTTCCAGTTTAGACCCAGAAACCAACTTAATATTGTAGCTGTGTAAGTCCCTGTTAGGGGTGCAGGCAATGCAATAAAAAGAGTTAGACCAAGAATCCCATATCTATCGATGTAAGGCTTTCCCTTTTTTCTAATTCTTTCCAAATACTTATTAAAGAGTTTTATCTTGAATAATAGTTTGTCATAAAAAATTTTTAATCCAAAATAGACTGGAAAAAAGAGAAAACAGTTAGCAATCAAAGATATGATAAAAATTGAATAAGGATCTATTCCTAAAGCAACTCCAATTGGTATTGCTCCAAGCTGCTCAACAGTTGGTATAAAATTTGCTAATATAAGTAAACCTATCTTATCTATCATGCAAATATTAGTAAATAGATATTTAAATTCTATTTCTTTTTCTTCTTTGATCCACAACTACCGCAACTCATAATACCACCTTTGACGCCGAAGATGGGATTCGAACCCATAAGCCCTTTCGGGCACAGGTTTTCCAGACCTGCGCACTACCAGGTTATGCGACTTCGGCATAAATAGTTCTATTAAATTTTTATATTTAAGATTTTAATAATTAATATGCCATCACAGTATGAAATTGATACAAAGTTTTTGGAGTTTCTTTTAAACATAGGTTTCATATTAGTTATATTTTCAATCGCATTCCTGACAGCCTTGATTCCAAGCGGTATACAGAGTAACTTTATAGAATCTTTATACGTTTTGTTTCTAATTCTATTCACAATGTTTCTTGGAGTAGTTTTCGGTATATTCATAAAGTGGTATAGCAAATATAGAACGAGCTTTTTTAGATTCCGCTAGTCTTTTAATTGGATGGAAATACTCACACCATCCGGTATAGTTACACGCATTATCTGTCTTAATGTCCTCTCATCCGCAGAAACATCTATTACACGTTTATGAATCCTCATTTCCCATTTATCCCAAGTTGCATTTCCGTGGCCAGTACCATCTCCGCAAGGAGTTTTCATGGTCACAACTCTAAGTTTTTTTGTTGGTAAAGGAATTGGGCCATGCATAGCTACACCAAACTTATCAGTTATAGTTTTCAATTCATTGCAAACTGCATCTAACTTCTGTGGATCAGGACTCATTAACTTTATTCTTGCTTTCTGCATTTCTTATCACCAATTATATTCTATTTCTATTTATCAAAGTATTTAAATAACTATAGCCTAAGTGAAGCATATTTATTTCTCTAAGAAATAGAGTTATTTTCATGTGGCATAAAGATATTTTAAAGTAATCTTTCGTATAAATCTAAAGTCTTTCTTCCTATTATTTTCCAATCGTATTTTTGTGCAAATTTTATTGAGTTTTCTTCCATTTTTCTTTTAAACTCAGAATTATTAAGTATTTTAAGTATATCTCTTGCTAAATCTTCTGGTTCAGTTGGTCTTGTTAAAAAGCCATTAAATCCATTGAAAACTATTTCAGGTATTCCGCCACAATCACTAGCAACTATAGCTTTACCGCATGCCATCGCCTCTAAAATAGTTATTCCAAAGGATTCATAGAGAGAAGGTTGAATATAAATATCAGCCATATTATAGAGTTTACTTAGTGTTTTTTGTGTTACAGGTTTAGAAACCAGTTTTATCCTATTTTTATTTTCTTTCACTAACTTTTTAAACTCTTCTCTAAGTTTGACATAAGTTTCTATTTTTGAAGTTTTTCTTTCTGGTAATACTAGAATGAATGCTGTGTTATTGTCAGTTCCTAGAATGATAGGAATAACTTTAATTAAAGTCTCTATTCCCTTCTCTTTACTAAATCTGCTAACGGTCATTATTATTTTCTGTTTTTTATTAAAACCATATTTTTTTCTTAGGTTTAACTTTTCAGGTTTAAAAATATTCGTATCAACACCATTCGGAATAACAGAAATTTTATTAGAATTTATGTTATAAGTTCTCATTATTTCATCTTTTAAAGCTTCAGAAACTGAAATAAAATGGTCAGCATGTTTTATTGTTCTTTCTATCCATTCATATAAATTCATATATTTTTTCTCTTCATCTGACATCATATTTTCCCTTCTAATTTCAATAGCATGAAAAGTGTGAATCCATTTTACATCTAAAAATTGTTTTGCCATGAAAGCACCACTAGTCAACCACCCATTTGTATTAACCAAATCAAATTTACCTTTTTTATTTTCTTTGGATATTTCTTTTGGAATCTTATTTTCAAAATCAAGATATTCAATTCTCTTTTGTATAATAGAGTCCTTTTCTTTATTTCTTGAGAAAGTGCTTATTTCATGAATTGTTAGATTTCCTTTTCCTATGGTATACTTTGATATTTTTGATTTCTTTTCTGAAGAAGTAAAAACATGAACATTACAACCTAATTTGGCAAGTTCTCTGGAAATAAAATAAGTATAAATGGCAACTCCTGAAATACTTTTATTTTTTCGGGTAGGATAGTAATAACTTATTATAGCTATTTTGAGTGGTTTTTTAGGAAAAATTATGGAAAGGAATTTTGTTACTTCTGAGGCTATTATATCCTGTAAAGTTTCCATAATTGAATTTTATATGACTGCTTTTAAATAATTTAAGAAATATTCATTAATCAATAATCAATTCATACAAAATATATTTACTGCACTTATACTACATTTTTTAAATAATTTACTAATAAAGAAAAAGGTAAAAAATTACTTGGCAGGAACGATTTCTAAACAAACTCCTGCTGCAACAGTCTGACCCATGTCTCTTATAGCAAATCTTGATAACTCTGGGAAATCTTTTGTGCTCTCAATAACGAAAGGTTTATTTGGAACACACTTTATAATTGCAGCATCTCCTGTCTTTATGAAATCTGGATTTTCTTGCAATGTTGCTCCTGTCTTCGGATCTATTTTCTTTTGAATCTCAGTTATTTTACAAGCTATCTGTGCTGTGTGACAGTGAAAGACTGGTGTATAACCTTTTGTTATGACGTTTGGATGATACAAGACGACTATCTGTGCTGTAAACTCTTTTGCAACCTTTGGAGGATTGTTTACATGTCCTACTACATCCCCTCTTTTTATATCAGTTTTTGTAACTCCTCTTACAGAAAACCCAACATTATCCCCTGGTCTTGCCTCTGGTATTTGCTCGTGGTGCATTTCAATGGATTTAATCTCACCCTTTACTCCTGGTGGTTCAAAAATTACATTGTCTCCAGTCTTTAAAATACCTGTCTCAACTCTGCCAACAGGAACTGTTCCGATTCCTGTTATTGTATAAACCTCTTGGACAGGAAGTCTCAAAGGTTTATCAATTGGTTGTGGAGGAACGTGTAAAGTATCAAAAGCATCTAAAAGGGTTGGTCCTGTAAACCATTTCAAATTTTCTGATTTCTTTGCCACATTGTCACCAACATAAGCAGATGTTGGAATAAATAATATTTTATTTGTATCGTATCCAACAGATTTCAAAAGTTTTTCCAAATCAGCTCTAACAGCATTATATTTTGCCTGATCATAATTTACAGCATCCATTTTATTTATTGAAACAATAATTTGGTCTACACCTAAAACTTTTATTAAAAATACATGCTCTTTTGTTTGTTCTTGAACGCCTTCTTTTGCAGAGCAAACCAATAAGGCTGCATCTGCCTGAGAAGCTCCAGTTATCATGTTCTTAACAAAATCTCTATGTCCTGGTGCATCTATTATAGTGAAATAATATTTTTGAGTATCAAATCTTTGATGCATTATGTCAATAGTAACTCCTCTTTCCCTTTCCTCTTTTAATCTATCCATGACAAAAGCAAACTCAAATGTTTCTCTCTTCTTCTCTTTAGCCTCTTCTTTGATTTTTCTCATCATTTCTTCCGTAACATTGCCAGTATCGTATAACAATCTACCCATAAGAGTAGATTTACCATGATCAACATGCCCTATTGTTACTAAATTCAAGTGTGGCTTTGCAGCCATCTCATCACCTCACATTTTTATTATTAATCAACATATTTAAAGTTTTTTAAACTTCAGCCTTAGGAAGCTCTTTTGGCAATCCTTTTCTCTCCCTTATCCTTGTTGCAACTAAGTCCTTTAATTCATTTGGCATTTTCTCAAAAACAACATCTATCAAAGATTGAAATCCTTTACCAGCAGTTGCCGATTTCAAAGCACCCTCAAAACCAAAAAGCTCGGCAACAGGAACTTTAGCTGTTACGACAGCAGAGTATTCTTCTTGTTCAACATTCTGAACCTCTCCTCTTCTGTTATTGATTTCTGCTACAACATTCCCAATATATTCTTGTGGAGTATCCACCCTTAATATCTGCTTTGGCTCAAGGAATGTAACACCTGCCTTAAGCATACCCTGCTTTATTGCATAACGAACAGCAGGCATAACTTGTGCTGGACCACGGTGAACGGCATCCTCGTGCAAGTCAGCATCCACAAGCTTAACAATTAAAGCTGATGAGGGTTCACCTGCTAGAGGTCCTTGATCTGCAACTTCTTTAAAGGCATCTTTAATCAATTCAATAGCCTCATTTAGATATTGTATTCCTTTAGTCATATCCAGAAGCATACAGTGATTGTATATCAATAAAATACTTTTAGCTTCTTCCTTACCCATTCCCAACTCTACTAATTTTTTCCTAAGCTCAAGGTTTTTCCCTTTTATTTCACCATCTCTTATTACACCTTCTGTCATTTCCTTGTAGATTGTTGGGTTAATAGGCTCAACATGTATATAGAATTTGTTATGCTTGTTAGGAGATTTTCCTTCTATTACTGGAGATTTTTGAAGGATTGTTTCTCTGTAAACAACTATAGGTGATGAAGCCTCAATATCAATACCCTTCTCTTTTATTTTTCTCTCAACCTTTGCATCCAAGTGCAATTCGCCTAAGCCAGAAACCAGAGTCTCTCCTGTCTCAGGATTTATCTGAATTTTTAATGTTGTGTCCTCTCTGCTAAGGGTTTTTAGAATTTCTATGAGTTTTGGTAAATCTTGGGGAGATTTTGGTTCTATCGCCTTTGTAACGACAGGCTCAAATATATGTTTGATAGCTTCAAATGATTCTATAACATAGTTAGGTTCACATATAGTCTGTCCAACAGCAGCTTCAGATAAACCGACCAAACCAACAACATTTCCTGAAGGAACAGACTCAACAGGAATTCTTCTCAAAGCTATAAAAGTTGTAACCTGTTGGACTTTTAAAATTTGTCCAGTATCAACAAAATAAATATCTTGGCCCCTTCTCATTTCCCCGGAAAATATTCTTGCAGTTGATATCATACCAGCGTGAGGATCATAAGTAACTTTTGTTATCACAGCTGCTAATTTACCGTTTGGATCGCAACTTAGAAGTTGCTTACCTATCTCAGATTTTATGTCGCCTTTCCATATCTTTTCTATCCTATAGCCTTGAGCAACAGTTGGAGATGGTAGATGCTTTATGACCATATCCATAACAACTCTGTGCATCGGAGCCATGTTTGCAAGCTCTTCATCTCTATCTTCTGAACATAAATCGATTATATCCTTAAATGTGACTCCTGTTCTCTCCATATATGGAACAGAAATTGCCCATTTTCTCAAAGCTGAACCAAAGGCAACAGAACCATCTTCAACTTTTACAATCCATTTATCCTTGAATTGGGGTTCAACATACCTTTGAATAAACTTATTGACATCTATCACAATGTTTGCTAATCTCTTTTGCAATTGTTCAGGTGTTAGTTTAAGCTCTCTTATTGCTCTATCAACTTTGTTTATAAATAAAACAGGTTTTACTCTCTCATTCAATGCTTGTTTCAAAACGGTCTCTGTTTGCGGCATCACGCCTTCAACAGCACAGCAAAGAACAACAGCTCCGTCTACAGCTCTCATTGCTTGAGTAACATCAGCTCCAAAATCTACATGTCCTGGTGTATCAAGTAAGTTGATAAGATACTTCTCTCCCTCATAATCGTGAGGCATTGTAACGGTTGCTCCGTATATTGTCATCAATCTTTCTCTCTCTTGTTCATCCACCCAAGTAAGCATCCTCTCTCCTACTAAATCTCTTGCCATTAATCCTGCAGCAGCTGCCAAGTTGTCAGTCAAAGTCGTTTTTCCATGATGAATATGACTAACAATCCCTATGTTGCGTATGTTTTTTGGATTGCTCATTAACTCTTGAACTTTATCTGAAAATTCTTCCTTTACCATCTAATCACTTTGATTTGAATAATAAGTTAGAAGCATATTTAAAGTTTTTAAAATATTAGCAAAACGAACAAAGATAATATTACCATAGATCCCAAATCTGCTATAGCAGTTGTTATTGGGATTAAATAGTTATCAGGGTCTTCTTTTCTCTTAAATATGATAACACTTCCAGCAATTGATATCAAAAATATAATCCCAACTAATACAGAAGTAGCTAACAAAGTTGTTATAAGAATTTTTAAAAATATCGAAAAGTTCAACGCAAAACCTTTAAAATAAGCTAGAACTACAGACAATAAGGATATGTAGATTGCACAAAAAATAGCTATGGTTATTATCATCAAAAACAACTTATGTACAAATCTTGATTTCCACCACTTTCCTCGAATCTCTCCTAAAAACAATGCTGTTGTAAATTTTGAGGTTGCTATTGTTCCAAAATCACCTATTACATCATTCAAAGCTGGTATCAATATTATAAGTGGTAAAATGCTCAACAATTTTGACTGAATTTCTTGAAGGCTTATCCCTCCCATAGAGCTTACTAAAGAGGTAAGAATTAGAATAGCCAAACTTTCCTTTATTATTACCGAAACCACATGCGAATGTGGCCCGTACTCTTTCATGTAAAGTATAGTTTTCCTGGATATCCTATGCTTTTTGTGAATATGATGTATTAAAGGATGATGCAATCTTCTTGGTATCTTTACTATTCTTCTTTTTAATTCTTTAGCTAACCTTTTCATACTATCACGATGGCTATGTAAAGGCACACAAAGCTGATTATATCTCCAATTGTTGTTATATACGGTCCCATGATATTGTTCGGATCGTGACCCTTTCTAAAAATCCAAAATGTGAAAAATACATTTAAAGGTATTTCAATCAGATTTGACAAAATTCCTGCTATAAAAGCGATAATTATGATTTTTGTACTTGTTATACCGAAAATTAAATAACCTATTCCATACGATATTATGCCTAAAAGGATGCTTACAATTATAACAAGTATGAAGGATGCTATAATATTACTCCTAAGTAATCTTTGATTCTTTAATTTAGGTTTTAAAGCATCTAAAAAGAGACCAGAACTTAATCTAGCAGATAAAGAACCACTGTTGCTATTTTTCATTTCTAAAAAACCTGGCACGAGAATAAATAAAGCAGGCACAAGTTCGATTTTGTCTGTAACAAAAGCTAAAATTAAACCACCAATTAAACCTCCGGTTATGGATATTATTTGAGCCAAAAAAATTTCTTTGAAATCATCATGAGGATTCATAAAAGTTATTAAAGAAGCCTACTATTAAAATTACCTTGCTCCAGCAGCTTCTCTTTCTATTCTTTCCTTTTCTTTAATTGCATAAGAATTTTGAGGATCATAATTATAGGCTGCAAAAATTTCATCTGCTAAAGTATCAGCCATTCTTTTAGGTTTGTTAAATGACTTCTGATAAGCTCCTTGGGCGATGAGCCTTAATGCAAGATCAACTCTTCTTTGTGGAGCAGTTATAACTGCTTTTCTAACGATTATTCCTCCAACTTGGAAAGAGGTTATTTCTTCCCTCAAAGCAGCATTTTCTAATGCTTTAACAAAAACTTCTACAGGATTTTTCTTAGTCTCTTTTTCAAGAATCCCAAAAGTCTCTTTCAATACATTCCATATTTTAAAGGTTTTTCCAACATTTCTTCCGCTTGTTATTAGATGTTTTTTACCTCTATGTCCTGGAACATAAAGATGATTTGCCAATCTTTCAATGATATTCATTTGAGATTTGTGAAATTGTTTTTTTGCATATCTTCCAAAAGTTCTAGGTATAATCATTGGCTTTAAACTTATGTAATTTTTTAAACCAGGATCGTTAACGCTAACACTTTCTATATCCCATTTATCGAATAGTTTCAATTTGGACATTATCTAGCCTCTTTCTTTGCCTTACCTTTTAGAAGTTCGGATAAAGGAATGTTGTTAACCTTAATAACCTTCCATCGTAAACCATGTTGTGAACCAACCGGCCCACCTTGAGATCCTCCAACACCTTCAACCACAACCTCATCATGTTCATTAATGAAATTTATAGCACCTGATTTTGGAACAAAAGCAGTAATTTCTTTTTTGTTCTTAAGCAATTGAACTCTAACAACTTTTATTAAACCTGAATGTGGTTGCTTTTGCTCTATAGCTCTTTTTGCTAGAACTATTCCCTTAGCTTGAGGAGCTCCTTCCAATGGATCTTTTTTTACTTTTAGATTAAGAGTTCTAACCATAAACTTTGTCTTCTTCCATCTGTATCTTTTTGCTCTTTTTCTTATTTCTCTTCCGCTAAACAAACCCATAATTATCACTAATGTATTTGCATATTTAGAAATAAGACTTTAAAAATGTTTTGGTTTAAGTAAAAATAAAAATTATGTTGAACCTTCATCAGAACCTTTGTATATTGGTAAAATTCTTCCTGCTGCTATATCCATTTAATTCACCATAATAATATTTTATTTCAGATATAAAAAGGTAGCCCCTGGCAGATTCGAATTCGGCGATTATAAAACCTCTGCCGTCCCAAGGTGTCTTCATTTTCTTTCAGAGCTTTAGAGAAAACTCCAAAGCCTTGTATCTTACCAGTCTATAAAGACTCTTGGCCATTATCCCAGGTTAAACCTGCCTAGACGAAGGGGCTATCTAAAAGAAACTTTATGTTTAGATTATTTAAATTATTATATCAATATTTAATAGGATGAAAAAATGGTAAAGATAACTTTCCCAGATGGTTCAACAGAAGAGCATAAAGATGGAATAACACCAGCAGAGATAGCAAAAATGTTAGGAGCAAGGCTATTCAAGGATGCATTGGCTGCAAAAGTAAATGATGAAATAGTTGATTTAGATTATCCAATAAAAAAAGATTGCAAAATAGAAATTTTAACCTTTGACCATAAAGAAGGAAAACAAATTTACTGGCACAGCTCTTCTCATATTCTTGCTGTTGCAGTTAAAAAACTTTATCCAAATGTTCACTTTGGTATAGGACCTTCAATCGAGGAAGGATTTTATTATGATTTTGATAATTTAAAAGTTGATGAAAAGGATTTAGAAAAAATAGAAAATGAGATTAAAAAAATAATTGCTCAAGATTTAAAATTTGAGAGAAAAGATATTTCAAAGGCTGAAGCAAAGAAACTTTTCGCAAAAGAAAAATTCAAACTAGAACTTATAGATGAATTGGAAGGAGGTAAAATCTCTATTTACAAACTTGGAGACTTTGTTGATTTGTGTAAAGGTCCTCATGTTCCTTCATCTGGAAAAATAGGAGTAATAAAATTAATAAAATTGGCAGGAGCATACTGGAGAGGAGATTCTAACAATCCTATGCTTCAAAGAATTTATGGAATTTCTTTTCAGACTCAAAAACAATTGGATGCTTTCTTAGACTTGAGAAGAAAAGCAGAAGAAATGGATCATAGAAGAATTGGACAGCAATTAGATTTATACAGTTTTCATGAAGAAGCTCCTGGAATGGTATTTCTTCATCCAAAAGGCATGGTTTTATGGAATACTCTTTTAGATTTCTGGAGAAAAGAACATGAAAAGAGAGGTTATCAAGAAATAAGAACTCCTATAATTTTGAGTAAAAGACTTTGGGAACAGAGTGGACATTGGGACCATTATAAAGAAAGCATGTACTTTACCAAAATAGATGAAGCTGATTTTGGAATTAAACCAATGAATTGTATAGGGGCTGTTTTAGTTTATAAAAATACAATTAGAAGTTATAAAGAATTGCCTCTAAGACTTGCTGAAATAGGTTTAGTGCATAGACATGAGCTAAGTGGTGTTCTTTCTGGATTGTTTAGGGTTAGAAGTTTTTATCAAGATGATGCCCACATATTTTGTACAAAAGATCAAATAAAAGATGAGATGATAAAATTAATTGAATTTGTTGATTACTTCTACAGAATATTCGGTTTTGAATATAAAGTAAAACTTTCAACAAAACCAGAAGATTATATGGGTTCTGATGAAATGTGGGAAATTGCTATAAACAACTTGAAAAATGTTTTAGAAACAAAAAATATAAAATATGAAATTGATGAAGGTGGAGGAGTTTTTTACGGACCTAAAATAGATTTTCATATAAAAGATGCATTGGGAAGGACTTGGCAATTGGCAACGCTACAACTAGATTTTCAAATGCCTGAAAGGTTTGATCTAACTTATGTTGGAGAAGATAATAAACCTCATAGAGTTGCAATGATTCACAGAGTTATATACGGGAGTTTAGAAAGATTTGTCGGAATAATTGTTGAACATTTCGGAGGTGCATTTCCTGTCTGGTTATCTCCTATTCAAGTAAGAATTTTGCCTGTTGCTGATAGAAATGTAAAATTTGCTAATCATATTAAAGAAGAGTTAGAAAAATGTGGAATAAGAATAGAAGTTAATTCTAGTTCTAATACAGTTGAGTATAAAGTTAGGGATGCCCAATTACAAAAAATTCCATATGTTTTAACAGTAGGCGATAAAGAAGAGAAAAATAAAACTGTAGCTGTTAGGACAAGAGATGGAAAAGTTAACTTTAATGTAAAAATAGCAGATTTTGCTAAACAGATTCTTAATGATATTGAAAATAAGAGGTAATTTCAAATAATTAAAATAGAAATAGTTTTGAATCTTATTAAGCAGGCTCTGATTTCTGCCACATTAAATCGAATATTGGTTTTAAAACATCCCCTGCAACATGCTCACTCTGACTCCAGAGAGCTAAATCTTGGGTTGGGTGAACTTCTTCTTCATCTGTTAGAGCCATAATAATATGGGAGTCGTCAACTATGAAAAACCTTCCAGCTATATCTGGCTTACTTATCTTTCTGACTTCAGCAAAACTTTTTAGTTTTTCCGCAATTGGATTATTTTTTTCATATGATGCTGCTATTCTTATTTTAACACCTCTATCAGAAGCTTTTTTTAATGCATCTCCATGGATAGAGTGTAAATCAGCTAAGCTTTTTGATGTTGTTAAAATGAATATGCTGTTCTTTGCATTTTTAAAAATTGTCTCAAGCTGCTGATGCATCGCATCTCTCCCTTTCAAAGAACCTGTCATCTCTCCTGGTTCTAAAAGTGCAAATCCTTTTTTGTATATCTTTTCTAATTCTTTCAAAATCTGAGAATTCTGTATCCTTGTTATACTATCTATCATAGTGTTCATATCTTCTCTAAGTTTCTTTTTTGCTCTTTCCAATGCCTCATTTGGAGGTACTGCTATGTATTTTAAAGGCTTAGATGGTTGTATCATCACAAAACCCTTTTCAGCTAAAGATTCTAAGACATCATATGTCCTGCTGTGAGGTACCCTTGCCAAAGAAGACAACTCTCCTGCTGTTGATGTCCCTCTAGAAAGTAGAGAAACCCATAGCTTTCTCTCGTAAAGATTCAAACCAATCTGCTTTAAAGCATCTAAAATTGCCTCTGTTGCTATCATTCAATCACTATATATAATTTAATTTCCCTATATAAGCTTTGCTACTTGTTTGTGGTTAATATTTTTATTATAAGATAAATATTTAAACTCCATCTAAAAGCAAAATTTATTTTCTAACTCTGCTCTTTGAGTTAACATAAATATTTAAGTTTAGAAGTGTTATAAATATAACAGTGTTATAATGAAACCATATTGTGAAACTGTTGCTCAGATGCTTCTTCCTACTCTGAGAGCATTGATAGCAAAGGATCTTATGGAAAAATATAAACTGACCCAAGAGGAAGTTGCATCAAAGCTTGGTTTAACTCAGTCTGCTATTTCACAGTATAGAAGGGAATTGAGAGGATCAAAAATTAAGATGATAGAAAAGGATAAGGTTATTACAGATGAGATAGAAAATTTTGCAAGTAGAATAGCTTCAGGAGAATTCAATACTTTAACAGCTTTGGATGCTTTTTGCAATATATGTAAAACAGTCAGAAAAAGAAAGCTGATGTGTGATTTGCATATAAAGAATTTCCCTGAATTGGAAAAATGCACAATATGTTTTGAATAAAAATGTCAACAGATATTTTTTCCAACTTCTTGTAGAAGTGTTTTATTTATATAAATTGTAGCATTTGTTCTGACAGCTAAAGCAATCGCATCAGAAGGTTTCGTATCTATCTTAGATATTTTATCACCATATCTTAAAATAAGGTTGGAAAAATAATAAATACCATTAAAACTCTCTATCTGAACAGATTCCAGTGTTATGTTAAAACTCTTTAATACAGCCACAAATGTGTCATGAGTATTTGGTCTTTCTTCTATGACTCCTCTCATACCAGATTCTATTGACTGAGCCCTCTCAGAAGAAGTTTCAGCTATTATTGCAGTACAATTTTTACCAACAATTATTGTATTATCTGAAACTCTTAGAAAATCTGCAACTACATATTTAGAAAAATCAATAAGATTCATAACAGCCAAAGATATAAATGAAAATAAAACTAGAATTATGAAAATCAATACTGGAATTTTAGAAACTTTTTTTCTTTTTCTTGCCATGATTATTATTAACCTTTTTATTTCTTAAGTTTTTTTCTTTACCATGGGTAAGCCGGTCCTCGAATTTTCTATAATGCTGTATCCTTCTGGTAAATCTATCGCATCTTCAGGACTTTTGCTAAAAAAGAAAAGTCTTCCTCTCGAATGTAACCAAAAAGTTACACCTTTACTATTTTTGTGACTATATGCCATATAATATCACCTCATAAGTTAAATCTAATTAGAAAATCACCTATTTAAAGTTAGCGAAGATTTGTCCAATCTGTTTTCACATTGCTGCAATTTGTTGAAACTCTAACCTGTTTTACATCATTCTTTGTTGCACCAATAGGTTGAGATATTATTGTTCCAGTAGCACCTGCAGCTAAAGATAAACCTTGGCTGTCAGGAAAAGAAGTGGCAGTATCGTTTATAAAAATAACATCAAACTTGAAATTCCCTAAAGGAATGTTCTGAGCCTCAACAATAGCTGTTATTTTTTGCGTTGAAGCATCCCACTTAGGATAGTCTGCTGTTACATAAATTATATTTCCACCAACGCATGTTGGCAGTGATGCCAAAGTTGATTTTGTATAGGAAGAAACAAATGTTGCAAGGACAGCAGCAACACTCATGGTTATTACAATTAATAAAACAGATGCAACTAGAGGCGAAACACCTTTCATCATATCACTTTTTAATTTATTGAAGTTTCTATATAAACTTTTATCTGACAAGTATTATATTTATGGTTTGTTTTTGAATTGCTGAATTAAAACCATTATTCTTTATAACCAATGTACGTGAACCTTTTCCGAACTCTCCTCCACCAGTAATATCTATGTTATAGAATGATAGATTCAAGTATATTTTGCCTAGATGACCTGTAATGTCTATATCATCTTCTTTTTTTGAGACTCCTACACCAATTATCTGAGCGCTGCTCTCCATGGAAAATGCTATCATATCAGTTTGCGTATCTATAAAATAACTACCACCACTGATACTGATTGGTAAATTTCTAGTAGAGCCTTCACCTTCTTGAACAACATCATTGATATAACTCTTTACCTCGATCAAGTTGCTTTTTCCTTCTTGTAACAATGCTATTTCTTTTGTTCTTTGTATTGCTGGTGCCCCCATCTGAAGCACCATCATTGTTGCAACTAGTGATATTACTATTACCAAAGACATTGCTAGTAGTGGATGGACACCTTTCATGAATACACCCTTCTATTAATTATAAGATAATCCTTAAGATAAGAATCGTCCAATTCCAGAGATACATTCATGTAAACTATTATTGCGTTACCTGGATTTGAAATTGTGTAGTTCACACTTTCTTTATATCCTCTCATCTCGAAAATTTTCTTTGAAAAACTTATGAAAGTATCTAGGTTTGTTGAAATGTCTTCTCCATTCAAAAGAGATATATCAACTGTTTCTATCAACTCATTTTTTAAGTTTAAAAAACTTTTAGATAAAGGACTTTCATGTTGAGGTGGGAATGGTTTTGTCTCTGATCTGAGTAAAACTAAAATTATCAAAACCAATAATAAAGCTATTATAAAAACTTGCCCTTTCATTTGAACCAGATCCATAAATTAATTAAAGTTGGGTTAAAAGAATCATTTCCTGCGATGAAGTAACTTGAAAGAAAAACTGATTTACTTTCAGGTAGTTGTATACTACAATCTGATGTCGGGCATATCCTAAATTTAAAATCTATCAAAAACGGTAAACATTCTCTCAATTTATTATTAAGATCTGAATATAATGCATTTAAAGCATAATATCTCAAAAAACCTTTATTATCGATACTGTTTAAACAATTATAACCTAATTCAGAAAGCTTAGTTTCAGTTCTTGGCTGATTGGTATAGATATTCAAAAGGGTTATCAAAATCAATAGAGCTCCAAAAACAGTTTCTAAGGTATGAGAAAATCCTTTCACCATACTGTCATCCTCGCATTTGTAGCAGATATTAATTCATTATATCTTTCAATCAAGACTGGTATCTCTTTTAATATTATGTTTGCTACTGTCGGAGGTTCTAGCCCATAATTACAATCTGTTAAATTAATTTTGAAATGGTGCTCGAAACCAAAAGCATTTCTTGCATTATTGTATTCAAGAGAATTTAATTTGGAACATTTTTCTTGAGAGACAACTGGTATATTTTTTTCAGATATAATTCTGCTCTCTATATCATTCTGAGATGAGATGCCCATGTAAGTTGTCTGTCCTCCATCATAGATTATATTTATTCTCCTTTTTCCATACGGAGAGAAACTTAATACGAATGTTAAAAAAACTTTATTTCCGTCTATAGTTTTTTCTGATGGTATCTCATTCATAAAATTGTCATAAACATGTAATTTATTTATGACAGGTTCTATGGATATGTTGATTTGTTCTGTATGAGTTCTGTTTCCTACCTCTTTCAACAAAACTTGGATTTTTTTGAAATCAGAAATAAGACTTTTATCATCGTGAATCTCGAATAGCTGTCTTTCTAAAGATGAAGCGGCCTTTTCAAGTTCAATTGTCCTAAAGTAATTAAACTCTCTAGAAAAATTACTGTTTATAAAAAATATTGCAAAAAATATTATACCAACTGTTAATGCAAAAGCTATTATAAAATCTATGTGAGTCATGCTACCAAACTTATTGAAATATTATCAAGATATCTTTTCATCTCAATTGATGCTGGTGGATAAGATGAACCATTCAAGGTTGCATTTATTTTTACTTGCTTTTTAACTTCTATAATTTCATTTTTAAAACCGATGCTAACCTTTAATTCATTCTGGTTTAATTCTATCATATATTTTTTATTCCCTATATTTTCTGGAACAGATAGTAGAATTTTTCCTTCTGATCTTAAAGCATACAACTTTAAGATATCAGTTTTGATAGATTCCGCCACAAAATCAATTTGAGCTTTAGTAAATCTTTTTCCTATATCATCTGCAAAATCAGAAACAGTAAATAATATTAAAGCTACTGCTATAAACCCGACTGCAAGTAAAGTTGAATATGAGAGTAGAGGAGACACTCCTTTCATATAAATTAGTTGCTTGCTTCTCAATAAAAGTTTATGCAAACAATGAAAGAATGCTATAACCAACAATTATTAAGATCAAAGAGTGTTTTATCCCAGCTACAATACTACCTTCTGACATCTTACCGATAACCAAACCAGCGAAAAATCCTTGTAATAAAACTAATATTCTAAAAATCTCCAAATAAAACTTTCCTAAACTTTCAAGGTTAGTTTCTGGGGAAAATGTATAGAAACTTGGGATAAGGAGAACCTGTAAAATTATTAAAATACCTATGAAAAGGAAGAAAATTACATAACCTGTTAGCGTCTGACTATAGATTGTAGATGAACGCTCTTTCATTAAATTGCTTATCTCCGATGTACTTCTACCAACAGAGTCAAAAACCTCTGCTATGTCACCTCCTCCTCTATGTGTTTCTATTATAGTTGAAACAGCTCTTTTTACAGTTTTTGTAGAGTGCTTAGAAAAATTATTTAGTATTTCATCGAACGGAACTCCCCAATCTATCTGAGTAACTATCCTTTTTACATGAGGTGTTAATGCTCCATAAAATGTATCCTTTGTTGCTGTTATTGCCTGAGGTAATGTCATACCAGTTCTCATGTTTTCCGCAACATCCCTCAAAAAGTAAGGGAATCTTTCCTCTATGTCCCTGCTACTTAAGAACTTCATATATTCAGTTATGACTAAGCCTGTTATTGCAATGGCTACTGCAATAAAACTCAAAAAGTTTGAAAAAATTAATAAGGAATTTAATATAAAAATGAAAACTCCTATTAAGAGAAATAACAAAACTATTTTTGTTGAAGTTGTAAATTTTAACATAACATCACATCTTAGGCTGAGTAAGGTGAATAAAAGCTAGAAATATTAGATTCAATATTACTAAGGAATATATGCCATACCTAATCAATTCTTCTGCCGTCATTCCGAAGAGTGTTCCACCAAGTATTCCTAATATTGGTAATATCACAATGAAAATGAATGGCGCAGCTATCAATAAAGCTGTATAAAAATCTGCATAAACAGAGAGTTGTTGTATATACTTATTTCTCTTTATTCTGTAATCAAACATGACCTTATCTGACTCTTCTCTCAAATAACTTTTCAAACTACCTCCTGTTTGGATTGTTGTCAAAACCCCGTGTAGAAAATCTTTAAAGCTTGGAGATGGAGTTTTAGATGCCACATCTTTTATGGCTGTTATTTCATCTAGCCCAAAGATATCAATATATCTCGCTATCTTTCTAGCCTCCCTAGAAATTTCTCCATAATCCTTAAATTGAGAAAGAACTTTGAACATAATTCTCGGTGGAACTCCTGACTCAGCAACTGCGGCCATATGGTTTAATGCAAATGGTAAATTTGCCTCTATATCAGCTTTTCTTTTTTCTGTTAATGATGCTGGATAACTGTAATACAATAAAAATGTTAGAGATGAAAAAAAGGAAGGAACTATAATCAAACCTGCTATAGTCCATAGGATATTTAGTTTAAAATATAATGAAAATACTAATGTAATGAAAAATGTAAGTATGAAAATGAAAGCTGTTAGAAAAAATATTATTGATAGATAAGTTCTAAATAATATCTTTGTATCTGCGGTTATCAAAGAAATCTTCAATGACTTAAAATAATCTGAATATCTATCAGCTATATTTCCAAACAACCTTATTGCTGGTTTTTTTAAAAAATGATAGTCTTCTTTTTTTATTTTTCTAAATTTCTTTTTGACCATACAATAAATTTAGAATAGTTTATATATATTCTTAGGTTCTGTTAAGAAATTAACGTGTGGTAAAAATGTTTAAATATTTACAAAAAGATAATAAATAATATGCTGGTAAGTAAGACAATTAAGTGTAGAATTTTCAATCCTACTAAATATAAATATAATTTGCTAAATCAAGAATGGGAAAGATATCAAGACTTTATAGAACTTGAAAAGAGTGATTTAGATTGGTTAGCTGACAAAGTTCCTGTTTATGCTTCTTATAAAGTTCAAGCAAGATGGTATTGGAATAAATTTAGAAAGCAGAATTTTCCTATTTCTTTATCAAATCAGATATTAAAAATAAAAGAAACGAATCATAAATTAGCAAAATATTGGGTTAGAATTCCTGTTAAATCTAAAAGAGGTGGGTTATGGCTTCCTATAAAACCTCATAAAGAATTTCCTGAAAGTTATAAATTATGTGAAAGTAAGTTAGTCAAGAAAAAAGATTATTTTGAAATTCACATTGTTATAAAGAAAGAAATTGAAATGAGAAAATCATATTCCTCTATTATTTCCATAGATATTGGAGAGAAGGTATTAGCAACTGTGTTGTTAAATGGAAAACCGATATTTATGGGTAGAGAAATAAGGGGAATTAGAAGACATTATGCTTGGTTAAGAAAGAGACTAGGAGAAAGAAAGCTATTGAAAGTTATAAAAAGAATTTCAGATAAAGAGAAGAGAACAGTGAATTTAAAACTTCATGAAATTTCTCAAAGAATAGTGAGTCTTGCTTACCAGCATAACTCCCTAATTCTATTGGGAAATTTGAAAGGGTTAAAAAAATCAGCAATAGGAAAAAGATTTAACAGAATTGTTCATAGTATGGCTTACCATAAACTAACACAACATATAACTTATAAAGCAAATTGGTCAGGACTTCAAGTAATAAAAATTGATGAGAAAGGGACTTCAATGACTTGTTCTGAATGTGGATATGAAAATAAATCTAATAGGAAAAATCAAGGATTATTCATTTGTAAAAATTGTGGATACCAAGCTAATGCTGACTTCAACGGTGTTAAAAACATCAAAAAGAGGTTTGAGGATTATATGTCTTCAAACGGGGCTTTGGTTCAAGCCTTAAAATTGAGGGATTGAAATACCACTCAATAAGTTAACAGAACCATATTCTTACATTTTCACAAATGCCTCTTCTTTTGGATAAACTATTATTCCTCTGTCTGTTATTCTATACGGATGAAGCTTTGTGGAGTGCTCTGAACCACGCATCTTCCAAACTGTCAATGATCTTGCAAACTGAGAACCTGCCCTTGTGTAATAAAGAACTATTATTCCATCTGTCACAAATTCTTCTACACCAAATCTTGACAAACTCTCCTGCATCGGAAGGATTTCTGAAACCAAAATTGAAGTGCAATTCAACTTTCTTAACAATAAAGAAATTTGGAAAACAGTTCTTCTTATTTCAAAGGCATTTCCTATACACAAACCTAATGCGGAAATAGAATCTATAACAACCCTTTCTGCATTTATCTTTTTTATGTTGGTTTCTATGAGATTGTAGATATCCTCAACATGGAAAGGATCATATCTAACAAATGCTACTTTTCCTTTCTTCTCATACTGAGAAAAGTCCCATCCAAGTTTTAAACAGTTCTCTTTTATATTTTCTGTAGGCTCTTCAAAGCTTACGTAGACACCTGGTTGATCATAATCCTTAATACCGTTATAGATGAATTGAGACGAAAAGATCGTCTTTCCAGTTCCCGTAGTCCCTGTCAATAAAGTTAGAGATCTAGGTATCAAACCTCCTGATATCAATTCATCGACGCCAACCACTCCTGTTTTTATGCGCTCAGTTTTTTGCATATTTATTATCTGTAATTTTTATATATAAAAGCTTTAATAATGAGATTCAAATTATAATTATGGCAAAATTATCAATACTTGGCTATGCGGCAATGATTTTTGCCTTAATTGTTTCAACCTTATACATGTACGGATTTATACCTAAGGATCCGTTATCCCTTTCATTGTCATTGTTTCCTATATGGTTATGGGGATTAACAGCTATATTCTTACTCTGGACAAGAGAATTAGACGGTCTTCTATTATCAACAGGATTTATAGTATTCACAATTTTTGTGAGTTTAGCAATATTCTATACAAATTATTTAATTTGATGCTCCGAGAGGGATTTGAACCCTCGACCTACTGCTTTCTTCAATTGAATAGGAGGTTCAACCTTTTGTCAGTCGCTCTATCCAAACTGAGCTATCGGAGCATAATGATAAATAGAAAATCAGAATTTAAATTAATCATGTGTTTTATAATTTTTGTATTTAAACAAAAACTCTGATAGCTTTTTTTGTGGTTATAGCCCTAATCAATGCTTTGCCAAGATCAGAACCCTTAGAAACTTTTATCTGACCTGCTCTACCAACTGTAGCTGTAAATAGATATTCGCTTTCGATATAGACATTTGCATTTTTTCCAGAAATCTTTTTTTCAAATGATAAAACTATGTAAGCCCCTGTCTCGTGAATATCGAAACTTATCTCTTTGCCTAAAGACTCGACAATGGGTTGAACTTCAATAGATATCCCTAATCTATCTTCAATACTCTTTATTGTCTTTCCATCCTTTCCAATCAACCTTGGTATAATCTCATTGTTGACTTTTACAACCACTCTGCTATCAGAAACAAACTCTATCTCTGCTGAAGGATCAAATTTTCTTATCTCTGCCTTTATCCTGTCAGAAGCTAACTTTTGTAGAGCAGTCTTCTTCTCCTCTATGACAGGTATAACTGCAGTTTGCTCACCATATGTGTATATTTCATATTCTAAACTTCCTGTCTCAAAATCTCTTACCTCAACTATTGGTCTTGCCAAGTCTGCTTCTGTCATCCCATGAGGAACTCTAACTATTAAGTTTAAGGAATAAACCTTTTCAATATTTCCGCTTTTAATAAAAATTATTGTATCAATGACATGAGGTATTACCCCCAATTCTATTCTTCCTATAAATCTTTGTATAGCGTCTACAGGATCTGTGGCATGAACAACTCCTATCATTCCTATTCCTGCTAACCTCATATCAGAAAAAATCTCAAAATCCTTTGTCTTTCTTATATCATCAAATATTGTATAATCTGGTCTAACTAAAAGCAAAATATTTGCTGATTTTGCAAAACTGCCATTTAAAGGAGCATATTGGGTTATTTCTGGTGGAACTTGTAAGTCTCTGGGATTTTCTAAGGTTTTTATGACTTTTCCTTTCTTCAAATAAAATTCTGCTACACTAGCTGCGAATGTTGATTTTCCTGATCCTGGAGGTCCTGCCAAAAGAATTCCTTCTGCTCTCTTTTCTAATCTCTCTTTCAATTTACTAGAAAGTTTGTAATCATCTAAAGTTAATTTAATAATCGGTCTAACCAAGGTTATTTCTACTCCATCAGAGAATGGAGGCCTTGCAATAGCAATCCTCTTATCTTTTAACTGAATAACAGTAGCTCCATGCTCCCCGTATTCAACAAAAGAGTCTTCCTCATATCTAGCAGCATCGAGAATCTCTGTTGCAATAGCTTCTAGTTCTTCAGAATCCATAGGTTTTTCCCTTATAGCAACAAGTTTTATTTCTCCAGGTTTTCCTCTTTTTGCATAAGGTATTGCTCCTTCCTTCAGATGCAAGGACATTGTATCAGGAGTTAGAAAATCTTCTATCTTTATTTTTTTAGCCTTTTCCCAAGGTTCAAAATATTTTATTTCTATACCTTCTGCTTCTGCGACCAATGCCTGCAAAAGGTCTGTTGTCACCAAAACAGCATTATTTTCTTTTGCAACATCTATTATTAAAGCATCTATTCTTCCAGACTTTGCTAGAAGAATGTCTTCATAACTCTGCCTCTCACCAATGAATTTTAAATTTATACCATGCTTTTTGGAAATTTCTCTTATCTTTTTTATTTCCTCTAACCCTATATAACCCGTCTCCCTTCCTTTTGCCGCCTGAGCTTGTAATTCTCCCATAACAAGCTGAGGGATTATTATTTCAGAATTATCTAATTTTTTAGAATTTATCAATTCCTTTACCTTTCCATTTATGATTGCAGATGTGTCTATGCATACCTTATTCATCTTTATTTCTTTTTCCGAAGGTTTCATTCTCTTTTTCATAAAATCAGTTATTCGCCGAACTATTTAAATTATTATTTAAAGATTTCTTAACTCGGATTGTCGTGTATAATCTTTTCAAATTATATTTTGCAAAAAGAAAAAGTTTAAATATTTCAGTTTTTTAAAAATTAATATGAAGATTGTTTGTCCAGAGTGCGGTTCAGAGAAGATTTCAAGATCTATGGGAGAAATCTCTTGTAGGAAATGTGGTTTTGTCATTGATGAGAACATAATTGTAAGTGAGTGAAACTCTTCATAAGATTTCTTTAGATATTATAATCTTATAAAAAATTTAACACGTATTTAGAGTACAAGCTAAAATGCCTTCTGAGAAACCACCACATGTAGCACCTTTTTCTGGACCACAGCCAGAAGGATTGCATTCACATATTTTCTCCCAAGAATTCTCTCCTGAAGGTAATTTACATTCTAATATTCCTCCGCACTCATAATTATTATTCCATCCACAACTACAACCGCTAACAGAACTAGGTGTTGGCTCAGTAGGTAAAGTAGTTTCAGGAGAAGTTGGTGTTTGTGAAGCAGTTGGTGTAATTTTTAATACTATAGAATAAAAGTAAGAAAATCCTGCTACAACAACTGCTATTACTAATAATATGACTAAGATACTATTTTTATTTGATTGGAAAAAACTTTTTTCATTGCCCATATGAAAAATTTATATTGGTTGAATATAAAGATTATTAATACTCTAAATTTATATTCAGGGAAAATATAGTTTAATTATGCATGGTGCTGCTACAATCTTACAGGCAATGTTGATAATGATTATCGCAACCTCTATGGTTACGCTGTCAATGCCATGGGTTTTAGAAAAAATACAAGAGTCTATGGATGTGTCTGAAGTGGGTTCTATTAAATCACAGTTTGGATCTTGTAATGAGATGATAATTGAGACTGCTAGGACTGGTTCTACAAACAAATGTATCTTTTCAGTTAGCAGAGGTAGGATAACAGGAACTGTTGAGGGGATTAATTATGGATTGGTTAGCTCTGCTGACATATGTGATCAAAGCGAATGGGTTCAGATAGATGAGAAAAGGCATATCTGGCAGAAGTGTGATGTCTCTGGGGATAAAAGGATTTTTAATATGAGATGGAAGTTTCCCTCTCAGTTAGAGGTTCAAGGACAAACCATAAGAGGTAATCAGCTTAGAGGTGAGACTCCTATAGCTAATATAATATTCAACAATCCAATAGATTTTACAACAATGACCCTTTACATTGTATTTGAATATAGAGAGGGTGAGGCTGGAAATATTGTTGAAATAAGCAGGATTAACATTAATCCTGCTAACATAACTTTGAATATAAAAATCTCGTGAGGTGATTTGATGAAGAAACTTGTTTTTTGTGCAATAGCGTCATTGCTATTGCTTAGCAGCATAGTTGCTGCTGGTATACCAATGTATATTACTGTTCAAGGTAGGGTAACCAACCCAGATGACTCACCAGTTGCTAGCGCGAGCTATCCATTTCTATTTAAGATATTCACTAGCGAGACTCTTTGTGGAGGAGCTGGTGAAATCTGGACTAGTGGAACTCAGAATGTTTATGTAGATAAAGGAGTATTTAGTACAAATTTGAATTTAACTGGTTCAAATATCGGATTTGATCGGGATTATTGGCTAGAAGTTAATTTTAATGGAAACATTTTATGCCCACGTGTTAGAATGACAAGCTCTGGATATGCTTTTGCTGCTGGTAGATTATACGCTACTGGTAATTCGAATATGAGTGGATACAATATAACAAATGTAAGTTATCTTTGTCTCGGTTCTGATTGTAAAAATGCTTGGCCTTCTGGTGGAGCTGTTACTGATGTATGGGTTAATGAGACTGGAGATTTAATGACTGGAAGGTTGAATATAACTGCTGGCGTTAGCCCTGCCTTATATGTTAAGACAACAGGAACTTATGCCGGACAGTTTGAAGGAAAGTTATATTCTTCTAATGATATAGAAGCTCCTAGGTTTGTGGATTCTCAGAATACAGCTTATTATTGTGATCCTGCTGGAACAAGTGTATTTAATGATTTAACAGTTTCTGGTGGTGACATTCAAGTTGGTACTGACACGGGAACTAAAATCGATGGAAATACTGTTAACCAACTCAGATTGAAAGCAGATAGTTATACTTGCATTGACATAGGTGGGGGGGAAAAAATGTGTTGCAGTGGAGCAAAATGTTACACTTCACCTAACACAGACTTAGAAAGTGGTGGAGAATTGATGGTTTTAGGAACTGGAAATTCTTATATAATGGGTAGTGTTGGTATCGGGACACCGAGTCCGGGGAATACACTTCATGTTGAGAAAGCCAGAAGCGACACTATTTCATCCGCAGCCGCCGCATACAGATTAGGTGGGTCTGATGTTTACTTATTCGGCGGGTCAAAGTTAAGTTCGCCGTGGTCGGTTTGGATGCAAGCTTTTCGTCCGTCTGACGATGCCACCTTCCCATTAGTGCTGAATCCCAACGGTGGCAACGTTGGGATTGGAACGACGAATCCGGGGGCGAAGTTGCACGTAGCATCTGGTCTCATTGAAACTGGTACCCGTTCGGTTAAGCAAGGATTATCTTTTGTAGATTCATGTGGCACCACTAGGGTTACATCTGTTCATAATGGAATTTGGGCTCCTGATTACAGTACTGGTTGTGGGGACGAATGGTTTGTTGGCGTCCAGGATCGGGATGGTGGTGAAGCAAGCACGCTAGTAATAGGAATGTGGAATGATGCAAACGATCATATCGCTTTAATGCCTTCTGGCAATGTCGGCATTGGGACGACGGGGCCGAATAACAAGTTGGAGGTGTTGAGTACCACTTATCCTCAAGCGAGAATCTCCTATGATGGTGATAGATATATGACATTATCTCATTCTGGGATTACGGCAAACGCACTTGCGGCTCAAAACAATTACTTGAACATAGAAATGGTTGGTGGGCAAAGTTATGGTTCTGGAGTTGCTGGTGGCATATTATTTAGAACAAATAGTGGGGACAGGGTATTTATTGACAAGAGCGGCAATGTCGGCATCGGGACGACGACACCGAGCGGAAAACTTACCATTCAGACACCAAACAATTATGACGGTCAAACCTTGAGGTTAGAATCTAAAGCTGAACCAACTGTTTACAACCTTTATACAGAAAATACAGTAACTGGTGGGGTTGTACGATGGGGATTTAGTATGACTAATGCCGGGTCCGCATATCCAAATATGTTGGTATTTGATAGAGGCAACGTCGGCATTGGGACGGCAAGTCCAGGAAGTAAGTTAGACGTTCGCGGTATAACACAGATAACCGATGATGGAGCAACTCCCGATACTTCTTCTTATGCGAGTTTTGGAGTTACAAGGGCAAATGTTGCTCAAAACAATGCTTACATAGGATTAACAAAACAAGGAGTAGTTCCGTGGGGTATGGGTATAGATTCGAGCTCATCTTTAATTTTCGGAGTATCATCAGCGAGTCCAGCAAGGACAATACCAACACCATTATTAACTGTGACGACAGCTGGTAATGTAATAGTTGGTAAAAATGTCTATCCAGTTTCTTGGTGTAACGGGGATGTTGGTACTCAAAGTAATGCATTTTATTCAATTTGGAGCGTTAGACAAAATTTCGAAGCTTGGGATGGAACTAGCTGGATACAGGTTGATAATCTTAACCATGGTTTAGAGTATAAATGGTTTGGTGGAAATCCTGGGTTTAGAATTCAGCCTGACAGATTAGTATGGAGTGATAGAGCTGCTTCACCAAGTTGGGATACAAACCTTTATCGTTCAGCTGCAAACACTTTA
>Ga0315296_10000151_pt1 | contig 66512 bp, 55 predicted proteins | sample YL17G14_18_MG_FD_203921 | JGI IMG/M metagenome (GOLD analysis project Ga0315296, IMG submission 203921) | Sediment microbial communities from Yellowstone Lake, YNP, Wyoming, USA - YL17G14_18 | ecosystem: Environmental > Aquatic > Freshwater > Lake > Sediment | place: USA: Wyoming | collected... | reverse complement strand
GTGGAGAGGGCGATGCCGTAGGTGTTGTTGTAGGCTGTGTTGCCGGTGAGGGTGTTGTTGGGGCTGGTGGAGAGGGCGATGCCGTAGGTGTTGTTGTAGGCTGTGTTGCTGGTGAGGGTGTTGTTGCTGGAGCTGGAGAAGAGGACAATGCCGGCGGTGTTGTTGTAGGCTGTGTTGCTGGTGAGGGTGTTGTTGCTGGAGCTGGTGGAGAGGCCGATGCCCCAGGTGTTGTTGTAAACAGTACAGTTCTCAACCCTGCCGTGGGTCACGTTATTTAGATATATGCCATGATAGGTCGAGCCGCCATCGTAGATAGTGCAGTTCTTTATTACGAAGTAGTCGGTGGTATCCTTAATGTATATACCGTCAGCCGACGCGGCGCTGATGATTTTATTCTCAATTCTCCAGGGGTCTCCTGCGGTGCCGCTCCCCGGATATCCAATAAAACCAGAGTTATCAGTTATTGATATGGTAGGGTCTGCACTCACATTCTGAACGGCGATGAAGTTGAAGGCGAATAAAATTATTGCGATGCAGAGAAGGGCTTTTTTTGTCTTATTACCCTTCATATTTCTCACCTTTGTTTTTTAAATTAGGGTTATTAATACAGGTTATCATTATATGTTGTATATATGGATTGGCGGGAATGATGGATATTGACAGACAATCATAATCAGTTCTTTTAAGGAAGGTAGCGTTTTTTAGAACTCAATCCTTTTTTAGAGTTAATGCAGATTAATAACCTAAAAATTTTTAAACTGCCTGAAAAAAAATGTTTGATGATATTTCACTTCAAAGATGATGACATAACAAAAATCTAGACTATATTATATTTCAAGCTTGGCTTTGATAAGATCTCTCATCGTAATTGGGAATCTGTGTTTAAACCAGAAGCCCTTGCAGTTAGGATTTATACATTCTATCCAGATCTTACCCATCCTCAGAAGGTCATCAATCTCCGCTTGGGCTATAGTCCTTGTCTGCCCGGTATTGCACCTGTCGCATCTTACAATAAAGTCTCCCCTTAGTATGGCTAAGGAGTTATCACGAACTGAGATCTCAAATTGGCTAAGTTTGGGTTCAATTTTGCTGCTGTACCACTTCTCCCACTCGCCCTTTCTCATAGATTCCAACTTCTCGCGAGCCCTTTTTTCAGACTCCGATTCTACCCTCTTCGCGAACTCTGCATTGAGCCTCTTAGAAACCTCTCTACCTATCACCTTTCCAACTTTACCTGGTAAACTAGAACCTGTCAATTCCCTCCGAATCGAGGGCTGTTCTCCGGACGAGAAAGCCAGAATATTGTTAAGGTAGCCTATTGCGGTGGCTGAGACCACGCGATCCTTCTTATTCTTCTCCCAATCTTCTTTCATCTCTTGGAAGTGAGACTCTGCCGATCTCTTTATCTCCGCACCCTTTGACTTGAGGAATGCCTTCTCGACCTCCTTAAGGCTCTTCCCATCTGTAGTTGTTTTTAGGCACTCCAGTTCTTTATTCCTAGATCTGAGGTCTCTTACAGTCGAAGTTAGTTCTTGAATCTTAGACTCCCTTCCCACTTCCCTTTTCCTAGAGTCCATTAGCTCTGCCTCTTTTTTGGAGAGGCTCTCCTTCAGACCCCTCACCTTGTTCCTTTGCCTAGAGAGGTTGGCCACTAGCAATCTTTTTTCTTTCTCGAGTTCAGACTTAGCGGATAGGGCCGAGTCTCTCTCGATTATTACATTATCGTAACGCTTTATCGAATCGAGTTTATGGAGGGACTGGTCGATCTTGTCGATGCTCACTTCTTCACACCTCCTATCTGATTGATCAGCTCCTCTTTGACCATGGCTATCAAATGAGAGAACTGAATCTCAGTGGGTAGGAAATAGTACTCCTTACGCACCCAGTCAGGAGCCTTCACCTTTGGATCCAAGCCTTTTGCCCAGCAGAGCCTCTCAACTGCCTCCAGCAGCTGGAGGGCGTAGTCGAGTGGGAGGTCCTTTATCTCCGACGGATATTTTTTCATCGCCAGCACCACCCTGGCCAGATTCAGCTCCTCCTCAAAGTGACCCCCCTCTGCCTTCAGCTGACCGAGCCTTTCTGAGTAGGTTTCGTATTTCTGTGAGATCGACTCCATCGCTTCGAGGGCTTTTTTTTCGATGGCTTTCGTGGTGCCAGACACCCCTGTGACCAGACCATCCAAGGATTCTGTACTTTTTGTCTTCAGCTCGTCGTACTGAGCCCTGATAACATTGAGGTGCTGCTCTGCCTCCCTTGTTCTCGCCTCCAACTCCTGCTTTTCCAGCGCCAGTTGGCCCCTTTCCTTTATGATCTTCTGAAGATCTCCATATGTCTCGATAGCTCTGAGCACCTTGACGGGCTCGCCATATTTCTTCGAGGAGCTGTACACACTCGCAATGGCCTCTGTGGTGAACCCCCTCCTTAGTAGCTTGTCGCACATTAGTGCTATAGTCTTGAGGTGCGCGTACTTTGCTGCCAATGCAGTATGCGCGGATTTCTTGTCGCGGATATCGTTATTGAGCGTCCGCTCTTCCGAGTCTAGGTCCAGTAGGGTCCTGTACTTATCTATCCCCTGTAGGAATTTGCTTATGCCGCCGTGACTGTGCGAAAGAGCGCTGAGTTTTTCGAGCGTCGCCAGATCATAGCCCTTCTCCTTGAGACTGTGATAAAGGTCAAGGAGCCCCTTTGCAGATTCCATTCCTTTCTGTAAAAGCATATACTCTGACTTTGACTCCGACACCTCCTTCTGAACCTGTTTCAACTCGACTGCTGCCTTTGTTATGGCTTCGCCGAGCATCTTTAGGTTACCATAACCTCCAATACCCTCTAAAACAGCCGATGGACCACCGTACTTCCGTGATAGTTCAACAAAATTTCTCAAATTATCAAAAGAGAATCGCGATTTTTCAAGCTCCTGCTTGATGGATAGAGCCTCCTTGAGTTGAGAAAGAGAAAGCTCTGAGTTTCTGCACTCGTTGTAGGTGGCAACGGCATCCTTCACATTTTCTCCATCGGTCTTCAGGGCATTTACGAATGAGGCGGCATCATCAATGTTTATATTATTACCTTCGAGTACTTTGTGGATCGTAAGGGTTTTCTCAACGTCCTCTATGCCAAAACCCCTCTCGATAAGCTGGGCTAAAGTTTTGCAAATGGAATCCTTGACCTCAGGTTTATCGACAGCGACGTTACTGGTGTAAAGCTTGACGGTGGCCTCGCTGAAGTCGTCCTCTAAAAGCTCTGCGATTTCCCTATTGCCAAAAGACATACGCTTAAGCTCCCGCATATTGGCTTTCGCTTTAAGAAGGTCTGCGCCTCGTAGGGGCTTCCGCTTTGCTAAAAGGCGGAGCTCCTTTACGATTTCCGTTACTTCATTCGAGGACATGGAGGTATCGCTTAATTTTCCACTAACTCCCATAAAAATTATCGACCTCAATCAAACCCCCTAATACCTACGGATTCCTCGATGCGCAATGTTGGCTAATTAAGAATAATAGAGGATAATGTAGAAGGATAATGCCAGATAATGTCGAATAATAAAGAATAACGGAGGCGCGCGTGGGCGACTGGTGCGCGCCAGCAGCACCCTCCTGCACTAGAGTGGCCTGAGCTACTGGATCGCACCTGTGCACACAGCAAACGGATAGCTTCACTGAAATTATTAGCCGTTTTTGTTAGAGGTTAGCCGTCTAAATCGCTTTCATTATCCAGCATTATACTATTGTCCACACGAGACTATCCCCTCTATTAGGCTTATTCGAGATGCACATAGCGCAGTGTTAAGATAATGTTTGCAATGCGGGAGTTCTGTATTACCCTATAAGCATCTAGAAAGGTTTTGTGGGCCAGAGTGATTTTTTATTGCGTTGAGAGGTCTTGTATTCTAAGTTTACAGTATCGCCGTGAGGCAATAGATTACGTAGGCGACCTGCCAGAGCACGGTCAGAACAAGAAGCAGCCTGCCCCTGTAAAGGGAAAGGGCGTAGCCGCATACCAGCGGGGTTGGTATCAGGTAGAGGACCCTCCACATCAGATCCAGGTTTATAAAAAAGAACGGCACGGCAAGAACCGCGAGCCAGCATATTATCAGAAGGTTCCTCTGGTCCAGGTATTTGAACACAAGGTACGTACCCGCTAGCAGTAGGGTTATAACGAGCAGGTTGCTGTAGAAGCCCCCCACATAGTACTGGAAGGAGAAGACCATGTTCTTGAAGGAGCCAATGACGGAGCCGCTCTGGATAACGCCCAGGGCAGTGGACGCCCATGCCTCAAAGCCTCCCTGAAAATTCAGGAGCGCCCTTAGCCTGTCGATCAGGATGGAAACGGCCAGGATGGTCAGGGAGTACCTCTGGGATCCGAGGAATTTGAGGGGCTTTCTTCCAATGATTGCCAACGACGCCAGGTATGCGACAGAGATGAGCAGGACAAAGACCCAGGTCAACGAATGGGAAAGGTAGCAGATGGCGGGCATTGCACAGGAAAAATAGTAAAACCCCACACACTTTTACTTTACTCAGTAAAGTTTTTATCCCTTGGCGCCATCTCTTAGATGGGTTAATTTGAGATGGGTCCTGAGCTGGTTTCAATCACCGCCGCAGGAATGATCCTACTAACCTTAAATCATGGAAAACATACCTATAGTGAACTGAGGCTGGAGACGGGTTTAAGCGATAGATGGCTGTCAATCAAGTTAGAGGAGCTGGAGCAGCAGGGGGCGGTGGAGAAGGGCGGAAGGTGGTATAGCCTAAGGGGAAAATCTGGCGCCACGGCCTATGAGCTGAGCCTGTACTTGGAGGGACAGGCCAGGAGGATGGCGGATGAACTCGCCAAGCTGGATCGTGTAGGGGCGATCATTCTTTTCGGAAGTGTAGCCAGGAGGGAGGCTCGCGAATACAGTGATCTGGATATGGTGATCGTGGTAGACGTATCCTTAAAGGAGGCTGTGGTTTCAGAGATTTCAAGGCTTGAATCGAGTTACCACATCACTGTTGAGCCATTGATACTGTCGAGGCGGGACTTTATGGCGAACCTTCGTTCTAAAGAGGGAGGGATCATTTACGGGATGGCCGAGGGTTACGAGATCTTATGTGATAAGACAGGGGAGTACAGCAGGCTTCTCGAGGACAGGATCGAGGAGATTAGGCGAAGCCATGAGTATGTGGAGGAGGCGAGGGCATGGGTGAGGGTAAGGTAGAGGTGCTGTTGAGGATATCCGAGGTCAACCTGGACAGGGCTGGGAGGCGCCTGGAGGCGGGTGAGTATGATACGGCTACCTTTCATGCCTCAATGGCCGCTGAAAGTGCCGCAAACGCCATGATCCTCAAGCTCGGAGGGGACGAGGCAAAGGATCACAGGACCATCAGCGGTCTGGCTGTGGTGATCAGGAGGGTTAAGCCTGAGCTGTTAACGAAAGGGGAGTATGTGCGGCTGATTGAGAGGGGAAGGGAGATACAGAGGGAGATATTATACTCACGTTACCCGCTGATATTGAAGGGCAAATGGGTTACTCCCATGGAATACTACACTCATGATAAGGCCCAGTCCCTGATTGATAGCGCCAAGTTCATTGTGAACACGGTAAAGAAGTACCTCAAAGGAGCTAGGGACTGAGGAGTACGTTGAGGCAACTACATTCTTTATAAGGTGTTGTGAGAAACTCTCGGAATCTGATTTTCGTGTTTTTACAGGCTTGGTTTGGTGAAAAGCATTCCGGCAGTACTAAACTGGTAGACTGGAGATTACATCTGAGCCTCCTTCTTTTCTATCACCGCAATTGGGTTAGATGCCTTCTAATAGTTTGAGAAATTGTTCTCTTTCGAGCCCAATCTCCTTCATTATCGCAATAACTAATGCAGGTTTGATGTCTCTTCCAGGATGTACCGGGATTACTGTCCTCATCCCCCTATCATTCATGAGAATAACGTGAGAACCGCTCTGCCTTATTGGTTTGAATCCTATCTTCGTTAGTGCCTTTATCAGCCTGTGGGGATCAACAGCTCTATCTCATGCAACTGCCCTCACTCTTTAGATTCCCACGTACTTTTGTTTCAGCAGGTCGCTACGCTCCTCCTCGCTCAAAGTCTCGAGATAGAGCTCGGCGGCCTCTTTTATGTTCTTGAGAGCCCCGTCGAGTGCCTCTCCCTGCGAATGGCAGCCGGGAAGGGCAGGTATTGAAACGACATAGCCACCTGTTTCATCCTCTACGACGACGACTTCGAACTCGTAGACCTTGTGTGAACCCCTCATGTAATCACCTTGAGCAAACCCGTATAATCACCGTGGTACAAATTCATCCTTTTTGCCGCAGAGGAAATCGCTGAGCCTCTCCTTAAGCACCCTAGCCTCTTCCTCGGAGAGGTCTTCGGCCTCCTCAAAAAGTAGCAGGTCAAGAGCCTTTGATAGCACATTTACTTTCCTCTCTAGCTTTGCCACTCGGGTCTCGGCCTGCATCGAAACCACCAAAAGACAGTAATCAGTACACTGTTAATAAAGTTGGCGTCTTTTGAAAAGGTTGACATTTGTTGAAGGTAAAGTGGCATAGAAGTTGGATGAAAGGCTAAGTTGAGCACTTTCAATACTGCAATATGGCTAGTGATGTTACATAATCGCGGATAAAGGTGAACCGGGCGGAATTTAAACCCACGGCACCCTGCGTGCTTTGTAACAGGCGATGTTTGTACACCAATACTAGTTACAATCCTGTTACTCAGTATCGGGCATTGGTTCTAAGAAGTTCATAGTATCGCTGTTAGGCAATAGATTACATAGTTGATCTGCCAGAGCACAGTCAGAACAAGAAGCAGCCTGCCCCTGTAAAGGGAGAGGGCGTAGCCGCATACCAGCGGGGCGGGGATCAGGTAGAGGACCCTCCACATCAGATCCAGGTTAATAAAAAAGAACGGCACGGCAAGAACCGCGAGCCAGCATATTATCAAGAGGTTCCTCTGGTCCAGGTACTTGAACACAAGGTACGTACCCACTAGCAGTAAAGTTATGACGAGCAGGTTGCTGTAGAAGCCCCCCACGTAGTACTGGAAGGAGAAGACCATGTTCTTGAAGGAGTCAATGACGGAGCCGCTCTGGAGAACGCCCAGGGCAGTTGATGACCATGCCTCAAAGCCTCCCTGAGAATTCAGGAGCGCCCTTAGCCTGTCGATCAGGATGGAAACGGCCAGGAGGGTCAGGGAGTACCTCTGGGATCCGAGGAATTTGAGGGGCTTTCTTCCAATGATTGCCAACGACGCCAGGTATGCGACAGAGATGAGCAGGACAAAGACCCATGTCCAGGAATGGGAGAGGTAGCAGAGGATCAGCATCGCAAGGGAGGCAGCTGAGATCTTAACGGACGGCCTCTCGACGCACTGGACAAAGAACGCGAAGAAAAGCATCGCAAAGCAGAGGGAGAGCCAGTTGGCCAAAATATAGGAGTAGAAGCCGGCTGTCAGGTTGAATGAGGTGGCGGCGAAGAATGCCGCGATCAGGGCTGCCCTGCCACCCTTGAAGAGGGACCTGGCGAGCAGGTAGATCGAGAGGGCGAAGAGGGGGGATAGGAGGACCGGGAAGACCTTAACGGCGGGCGCTGCGCCGATGAGTGAAGAGAGGGCGTAGAGCAGAAGGAAGGTGAGCGGGCGATCGGTGCCCCAGAAGGATAGGAAAGCCTCATTTCCGGCACCGGGCGCCACACCCTCGATGTATTTCAGATAGTCGGCGGAGTCGACGCCTATCATGGATCCGGAGGGGTTGACCTGGGGCAGATATGGAATTAAGGAGAGCAGGACGGAAAGGATCAGGATGGCAGCCAACAACGGATAATGAAGACGGTGGGAGCTGCTGCCTTCGGATTGGGGGAGGGTCGGCCTCTTCAGTAGCAGGAGGGCGAGGGAGAGTAGGGAAAAGATGAAGAGGGCAGCGGTGAGGATGGGATAGGCAAGAAGGGGTGCCAGGTTTAGCCCTATCGAGTAGTAGAAGAATGGGGCCAAGCCCGGTAATGCCCTTGAGGCCATGGATAGAGCGAGGACTGCGGAGAATGCTATTGAGAAGAGGCGAATTGTTCTGTCTGCGAGTAATGCTAGGTGGCGCCAGTATACTGCGAGTGTGGCTATCAGCATCGAGGCGGGTGCGACAGCAGGCAAAGGGACGAGCCAAAGGGCGAGCAATACAAGGAGGAAGAACCTTTTTTTCCCCGGCGAGGGGTGGAGCGCAAGCATGACGGCAAAAAGGAGGGCAGAGAGGATCGAGGAGGCAGCAAAGGGGAAGAGGTCCAAAGGCATGGGCTGTGCAACGCTGTGCTGGACGTAGTAGACCGTGAGCCTCAATGATGATACGAGAAGAAGGGCGTTCAGTATGAGGGAGGCGCCGGCGAACCAGAGTCCCAGCTCCTTCGCGGACCATGGATTGGAGGCGGGAAGTTCAGGAGAGGGTGGACTGGGATCAGGGGCCAAGGTCAGGACACCGCTAGGATGTAATTGCCAATAGGACATTATCAGCTGATTTCCTATACATATCTTATTCTCTAATCACTACATTTTCAAATCCCATTGAGTGCAAGAACGTTAACCTAGACCTTCAATAAGGAAAAAAGAAGCAAAAATCCTTCCTTGAAAATACCTGCATACTGCCTTAAAGGAAAAGGTAGGGAAAGAAATTATTTCCGGCCCTTGAAGACGACTGCCGTTAACGCCACGGCTGCTGCAACCATTATTGTTAGTAGGAATAACGTGCTGATTGCTGGGGTTGCCACGGTCTCAACGGGTAAAACAATGCCGCCTACTGCATATTGACCAATAAGGTCATCCTTTATTTCTTTAGCTACTACGGAAAAGCCTCCCATTACAATGCTTATTATCGAGAGGATAATTGCCATTAGAAGGGCTATTGAAATCAGCTGCCTTGAATCCAAATTGATGGTTGGGTTCGATGTGGACATGGGCATCGCCTTTACTTTACCGCAAGGAGTTATATAACATTTTACATCTTATGAAGATAAACTGTTTTTCAAACCAATTTTAAGTATGTAGTTAATTAAAAAAAGGATATTGATGCACTAGTTTTTAGGCATCAATATCTGGTAATTTCTTTTGATAATCACTGCGAATATCACCAGCAATATCAACGCGACTATCAAGGGAGAAATGAGCCCCGCATAATTTGTGGGAACAATGAATCCACCTACGACTGGCAACTCATCCACGAATATGCCTGACAGGAGCACATTGATCGAACTGTCCGGCGTTAGGTCGGCTGCGTGACCTGCCTCATTGTAGACCTGCACAACAATGGTGAGTCCTCCTTCAGGCGCCATGACCTTGAAGATCTCGTAGACGCCGTTGTCGAAGGCTGAGCCGCTTATCGTCTTACTGGCAATCAGCGTTCCCGTTGAGTCGTATATGTAGTACGACTGCGAAAATCTTTGATCCTGTTCTTTGTCGTATGCGTACAGGGATAGCAGGTAGGTACCTTGTGGGAAGGTAAGTGTGACGTTTATGTAGCCATATACAGGCTGGCACCTCTCCCCACCATCGTCCCACGCGCAGAGCCTCCAGCCGGGTCCGCCGCCGGTGCCGTCTATGTACGTGGTGTAGTAGACCTCTCTGTGATCCGTCTGCGAGGTATGCCAATCATCCCATGCCCACTCGAATGCAGGGTACTGAACGTATGGCGAATCGAGGTACATCATGGTTCCATTTATGAAGTAGGTGACGGGAGGTGTTTGGGTGACGTACTCGTCCCAGTACTGCGGGTCTGATTTGTTAAATGGAAGGCCAGCTACTTGGGAGGCCGTCCAATTGTAAGGCGGCTCGGAGAAATTGCCACTTATCGGGACCGAGAAGTTGCCGATTGGGATTTGTAGTTGATTTGCTGGGCAGTTGGGGAGTATGTGAGCGTAGGAGCCATATTTCCCGATGGGGCTGCCTACAGGATTGAAGTACCAGTCTCCCCCCGTGGTGGTATCCTCTGCCATCCATTCAACGTTGCTTATAGGGGCTGGGGCGATTACAACGGGTGCCACGGTCATGATGCTTATCAATGCCAGAATAGAAAGAACAAATCCATTTCTAAAGATATGGTTTTTGTTCATGTGCTATAATTGATACCTTTTTAAATATAAGCCTTTTCAAACACACAATCTATCACTTTAAGATATAAAAAATAAGAAAACAACCATTTGGGTTGAAGGTTTCTGATCGGTGAGAATGTTAATGGGGACCCAATTCGTTTTTGGGAATAGAATAAGAAGAAATATTGTAGGCTGAAATTGCAGGAAAAAAGAATAAAAAAAGGCTGATTTCTCTCAGCCTACATGTTGTTCAGGTAATCGGCCACCTTTTGTATGAAGGCATAGTTGGGACTTGCTTTGCCCCACTCGGTGATGATCTTGATTGTCCATTGAGCCACGGTGAAGCTTCCATAGGGGTATATATATACACGTGGACCAGTCGGATCCGGGAAGCCGTAGACCTCTGTTGTAAGCAGCAGGGCTAGGGTCTGTGCAGCGGCCTTGATCTCGGGGTCATTACTCTTAAGCTGTCCTGTATTCGGGTCTTTGTAGTTCAGTAGGAGCCATGCCTCTGTGAGGTTGTCTGGCAGCCACCACCAGTTTACCCCAGAGTACCTATTATGGATGTCATTCAGCACACTTGTAATGCCAGTCATGTCAAGATGGTTCTTCCAGTAGCCTATGGTGTGGCCATCCCAACTGCACTGTATCTTGTCAACGAATATGCCAGAGAGGACAACATTCAGCGTCTTGTCGGATGGGAAGGCCCATGTCCCGTTTGGTAATTTGTATAATACGTCATGCCCGGCATCATTGTAGACCTGCACAATAATGGTGAGACCGCCACTTGGCGCCACGACCTTAAAGATCTCGTAGACGCCGTTATCGAAAATAGTGCCGCTTATCTGTTTGCTGGCCAGCAGTTTGGTGCCCGTGGAATCATATATTCGATAAAGTTCAGAGAACCTCTGGTATTTTTCAAAGTCGTATGCGTAGAGCGAAAGCAGGTAAGCCCCCTGTGGGAAGAACATCGTGACGTTCACATAACCATGCAGGGGTTGGGACCTCTCACCACCACAATCATAGGCAACCAGTCTATACCCCGGACCACCGCCGGTACCGGGTATAAACTGGGTGTACCATGCTGCCCTCGTGTCCATTTTGCCGCTAAAATCTTCCTGCCACCAGAACTGACTGTCAATAGGAGTTAAGTTCCATCCAGCCCACGCCCACTCGAATGCGGGGTACTGAACTGGTCCGTAGGTTCCATTCACGAAGTAGGTCACCAGCGGAGAATCTGATACGTACTCGTCCCAGTACGGTGGGTTTGACTTATTAAAGGCAAGGCCAGCTATCTGGGAGGGCGTCCAATTGTACGGTGGCGCAGAGAGCGCGGAGTAGTTATCGCCAATCGGGACTGAATAATTACCTATCACTATCTCTGTCTGCTTCACAGGGACGTTGGGAAGTATGTGCGCATAGGATCCGTAGACCCCTATCGGGCTCCCGATGGGGTCGAATAACCAATCCCCTTGAGTTATTTTATCCTCTGCCACCCATTTTACCGTTCCTGCAATGCAATCCTGGCAGTATCCCAATGCATCAGATGACCTTGAGTCGTTTGAATCTGTGTTAGATGGCACATTGCCGGATGGCACAACCTTCGATGGGACTACATTAGATGACACTCCATTGGATGACCATGAACCAGCTGACACTAACCCAGCACCGATAGCGGTTGGTAAAATAGTTAGGGCCATCAACATTACTAAGAAAATCGAGAGAAACCTTGCTACTTTTGAAACCTCTCTATATGATTTTGACATTTTTTACCCCTCTAAGGATTCTTTAATAGATTAAAGTGTCCTTTATTATACTATATAAAGATTTCGTAGAAAAAATGATTAAATGTTTGTTTATATTACAGTTCTACAGTTATACATATATACACTTTTAAAAGTTCAGTTTTATTAAGAATCTTTTTAAAGATAAATGAACATAATATATCTGAAACCAGAATAAATTCAGAAGATGGCAAGTATTAATATGAAGGAAGTCAATTGAATAATCATGAACCTGGAGAAGGCAACACGGTGGAGGGTCGCTCAAAAACATGAGAAAGAATTTTGGAGCAGGTTCTGGAGGGAGAAGTTACAGAAGAACGAAGTAATCATCAAGGGGTATTATAGGTTACATTACGAGATAATAAGAAGATTTTATCTGGTCAAGAACGGAGATGTTTTGGAGATAGGCGGTGGGGCTTTACCTTTTATTAAATATTGTTTTGATGGCAAGGCAATTCTTTTGGACCCTTTAATGGACTACTACAAATCAAATTTTTGCATACCCAATGTGCAGACAATAAAGGCGATAGGGGAGGATATGCCCTTCCCCATAAACTCGTTCGACCTTGTGATCTGCATGAATACCCTAGATCATGTCAGAGACCCCCATAATTTTTTGCTTGAGGTAAATAATGTGCTGAAAGAGGGAGGTATACTGTACCTTACAGTGAATTGCTATGATCCTCCCTCCAAATATTACAGGCTATTCAAAGAATTTTTGCGATTTTTTGAGGACAAGCAACATCCTTATGTTTTTACACTTAAAGAAGTAGGCGAACTGTTGGAAGGGGCTAGATTTAACGTTCTTACCATTCATCGAAGTGTTGGTGATTTGTACAGATTTATTCGCCATCGTACACTAACGAGAGACGGCATAAAGAGCGGTCAGATAAATAGCGCGCTAGACTATCTTAGAAAATGGAAAATATTGAATATTATCGATGCGATAATTGCGATAGCACTCTCATTCCGCGGTGAAATAATATTTGAGGAGGACATCCAGGATTTTATATTTATGGCAAAAAGAAACATGTGAAAATCTGCCTTTACTTATTTTTGGCTATTTTTTCATATATGTGGGTAGGTTTCTCGGTTGTACTCCATGTTAAACTTTTTCTTCAGAATAACTCTGCTATTTTGACCCATTCCCTTCGCCTCTTGTGGATTATTAATTGAGGGCCTCGAAAAACTTAATGCATTTATTACCAATTTAGCAAGCGTTGGTTCTCTCAGAAATCACTTTTGCTATTTCTGTCATGGTTACGAAACGAGCTTTTAAAAATGTTCGAAAGTAATAAATTAAATCAAATAAAAGGATGGCTGATATATCATGCATCATGATTACAATCAGAGGAGTGCTGTTATTTTTCCTATATATAGCCCGAAATGGTAAGGTGGCAGCCTTTTTTACTCCAATCGAGCTTATGACGTATCTATCATGGACATTTATGTTCCACGGATCCTTCGAATCAGTGCCACACCTTGCATAGTAATATTCTTTCTTCACTCTTTCTAAAACGTTAGCGTTATATTGACTCTTTGGATATGCGAAGCCTAACACCTTGTCTCCAATTATGGTTTCTAATTTACATTTGGAAGCTCCAAGCTCTTTGATTAACCTTTTAGGTGCAACAAACCTCAGATCAGGGTGAGTGCATGTGTGTGAGGCTATCTCATGGCCCATAGAGTATAGTTCATGAATCTTTTCAGGCTCGGTTACAACAAGTCTTCTTCCAGTATCAGGATGTCTTTCTAAATGCGTTATGCAAAAAAGCGTGCATCTCATACCCTGCCTAGAGAGCAAGCGAGCAAGCTTATATTGATGAATAGTACCATCGTCAAAAGTAAGAGCCACGTATATATAAGTAGGGGGCAAAAATCTAATCATGACCTACCTCGGTCTGCTGTAATTTCGTATATTTCGCCAAGCTTTTCGGTAATTACTTGCATGCTGAATTTTTGCTCTACAATTCTTCTTGCTTCTATGCCCATTTTTATGGCTCTATCAGGATTCTCTATTAATTTGATCATTGCCATAGCTAATGAAGCGGGATCTCTTGGAGGTACTAGGTACCCAGTAACTCCATCTATAACTGCTTCCGAGACACCACCAACATTTGTTGCCACAATAGGCTTTCTGGCTGCCATACACTCCAATATGTAAAAAGGAAAATTCTCTAAAAGGGAAGCGGATACACAAACGTTCGCTACATTTGAGAGGATCCAATATATGTCAGGCCATTGAACCCTTCTGGTAAAAATTACGCTATCACTTATCCCTAACTGATATGTCAATTTTTCGAGATACCCTCTCTGAGGACCATCGCCAATAACATAAAACTTTGCAGATTTTTTTTCCAAGAGTTTGCCGGCAGCTCTGATATAGAATTCAATTCCCTTTATCGGTATCAAATTTGAAATACAAACAATAACAGGTTTGTCGTTGGAAATTTTTTCGAAACCTGTAGCGGGTTTTTGTGCAAAAGCATCAAAGATATTCATATCGATAGCATTATGTGCAGTAATGGTCTTTTCATTGCCAATCCAATGCTCCAATAATATTTTTTCTGTGTAATTTGAAATTGGTACAACCATGTCTGAAGTGCGGTTCAATATATTTGCAATAAGAGAGAATTTGAGAGATTTAAAGAACCCTTCATCAGGAAGGTAGTGGATGCTGGTCACAATTGAAGGTTTTTTGCCAGAAATGGATTTTAGTGCAAGATAAGCCTCTAACGCCTGAGTGACTCCTTGCGCATGCACTATTTCAAAATCTGTATTTTTGAGAATTCTTTGTATGTCCCTTACGCATCTGTAAATATCGTAAGGTGTCCTTTTAGTAATAGAATTACTAATGAAATGAGTAATGCCTGCCTTTTTTAGCGCCTCTGACAAACCACTCACTTGATCATCTGGACCGGATAAAACAGAAACATCGTGACCTTTTTTCTTCAGACCTATGGCTAAAAGGGTCATATGATACATTAGCCCGATACCTAAAGTCGAGGCTATAAAGAGAATCTTCATGTTATCAAATTACTTTATCCTTTTAATATATCCAACTATTTTCAAAGATTAATTGTTGAAAGTTCCCCCGACTATGAATTTTCGTCCAATTCGTATACCTTTCTTTTGCGACACGATTTTCGAGTTTGGTCCTATTATACTATCTATAATATTTTCTTGGACATCTATAAGGCAATTATCCATGATTATGGAGTTGTTGATTTCGCTTTTTTTAATAACGCAACCAATTTTTTATTAGATAGTAGTTGATATATAGCATTAGCAAGATCAGCAGAATTAGGATGAGTAACAAGGTCTACTCCATTTTCCATCCAGTTTAAAGTATCACCTAGATTTGTAGTAATTATTGGAACGCCAGCAACGCATGCTTCCAAGAAGGTTATTGGAAAACCAAAGAAACATGGAATTACTAAAATTTCAGCGTCAACTAGCGCTTTGAATTTATCTTCAGTGCTAAGAAAGCCAGTAAATAATAGCGATTTAGATATGCCTAAGGAACCTGCCAAATATTTAGCTTCTGATAGGTATCCATCATCCGGACCAGCTACAACTAAAACACTTTCATTATATTCCATATCAATAATCAGTCGCGCGTAAGCCCTGATTAAAAGTTCTATTTCCTTTGTCCTATTTAATCGGCCTAAATAAAGAATGATTTTTTTCCCTTTAGGGACATTATATTGTTTTTTGAAGTAATCCTTGAGAGGAAGATTCCAATAATCTTCAAGTATTATTCCATTCGGAACTATAATAATATGTTCTTTAGTGATTCCTATCCTCTCTAATTCTTTGGCTTCAGCATTCGTTAATGCAATAATTCGAGAAGCATTTTTTATGACTTTGCTACTAAATAACTTATCCAATAGAATTCTAGCCAGCTTTATTGCAAAGTGGTATCTGCTGACCCTGGAGGGCCCGGCGGTGTGTAGGGTTCCGGTGATCCTCCTTTCTGCGATCTCTAAGAGCATCTCGGCCAGGTTCGTGTTCAGAGTTGGTGAGACGTATTGATCAGTGAGGACTTTCAGCGCTTTCCCTTGTTTTATGCTGTTTATCAGCCACGTCGTTATCTGGCACTGCCAGAGCTTCACTACTCGAGTGTGGCTCCCAACCAGAAGCCACTCCTCACTGGGACTGCCAAGCCATCCAAAATATGCTGAGATCTCTGATATGCCCACCCAAGAACCCCTATTACCATCCCTGTCAACCCCTACCGACGGAGGACGACCCAAGGGGCAACGCCCCATTTGTCCTTCCGGACTCCCACGTCTTGGAGGCGCGCCATTCAGTTGCCTGCTTGACCCATTATGCCGAGGAGATGCCTTTACAATAGGCGATCCCTTGAGGGCAAACTTAGAATAGTGGAGCACCGCAATGCCGAGAAGTCGGATAACGTAGCCACAAGTATAGAGTTCGAGTCTCACTGTATGAGGGTCAATTTTGTGGAGTGTTCTCTTTCACCAATTTCTCCTATCAGAGCTCACGAAGAGCATGTTTCGCCTTTGGTGTGCGACTGCACTATATCCAGCACTATAGTCCACACTGTATTCTGAACCATGCCCAACTTTTTTTGCGGATGTGCAGTGTGAAAGAACCCGGGGGGATCACACAGAGACATCCCTGGGGGAGCTTAATTTTTCCTACAGTCTATGGGCAGTATATGTGAAGTTGAATTATGAATTAGTTCATTATTAGCTCCTTGGTTTCCCGAGTCCTATACCATGATAAATGAAGCCCAGTCTCTCCGCTTCAATAGGGTTCACAACCCTTCGTCCATCTATGATGACCGGCTTATTTGCCATCAAATTCTTAGCCTCTTTAAGGTTTATGTTTTTGAGTTCTATGTGGTCGGTCACTATGATCATGCAGTCGCTGCCCCTGAGGGACTCCTGTAAGGATACTGATTTATCAGCCCCGAAGGTCTCTTTGCAGTAGGGGTCGCAGGCCCTGACTCTGGCTCCCAGCTTGATAAATCCTTTGATGATCTGCTTTGATGGGCTTTCCCTTGGGTCGCCGACGTTGGCCTTGTAGGCTGTACCAAGTACGGTTATTGTGCTTTCTTGGAGGGTTTTGCCCACATGATCCAGCGCTTTTATGGTAAGTTTCACGATGTGTCCTGGCATATGATCGTTTATTTTCCTGGCGGTCTTGATGAGCTCGTGACCCTGTTCGGAGTGGTGGATGAGGAGGTAGGGGTCCTTTGTTAGGCACGGCCCCCCAACGCCCGGGCCCGGTATGTGAATGTTCACCCTCGGGTGGGTGTTGGCTAGCCTGATCACTTCCTTGACGTCTGCCCCGTGCTGCTCGCATATTAGGGCGAGTTCATTTGCAAAGGCAATGTTCACGTCCCTGAAGGTGTTCTCGGCAAGCTTTGCAACCTCCGCTGTTGTCGCATCCGTTTCTATTACTGTTTTGCAGACAGTCCTGAACAGTTCTGCGGCTATTTTTGTGCTGTTCGGGCCTATGCCACCTACGAGTCTTGGGTTTTCGACAAATTCCTTGAGCGCGTTTCCGGGCGCGATTCTCTCTGGAACATAGGCCAAGTAAAAGTCGGTATCAGCTTTCAAGCCGCTTAGGGATTCCAGTTTTGGCTTGACCATATTCAGCATCGTGTCTGGAGGTGCTGTGCTGCTTATTATTATGAGCATTCCTTTCTTTATGGCATTTCCTACATTTTCTAGAGCTTTTTCAAGGTAGGATAGGTTCGGTTTTTTGTTTTTGTAGATTGGAGTTTGAACGGAAATCAAAATGGCGTCCGCTTGGTTCATTTCACTAGCCTTCAATGACGCATTTAGTCTGCCAGCTTCAACGTTATGGAATATCAGCTCCTTGAGTCCGGGCTCGTTGACTGGGGAAAGCCCACTATTAACTGCTTTAACAATTTCAGCCTTAACATCTACAGCAGTGACGTGAAAGCCTGTGTCGGCGAATAGTGCTGCTGTAGGTAGACCGACATAACTTGAACCTAAAACTACAATATGTAAGCTTCTACATTCAATACAACTGGCCAGCTTCGCTAATATCGAAGTTTCCATTTTACACGGTCTCCAGCAATGTCTTTTTATTTTAATGATTCGCTTTTGGTATTTGTCTTTATTGCCAAGACTATAACGCCCCAGCCGAACATGTTCCAAAACGCATCAGTATCTCCCTCTAATTTTTCGTTAATTAATTTCATTATATTGTAAACAATTTCAGAGATCTTCCAATTAATCCTATGAAGGTATGTTGCTAGCATCTAGGGAATAAAATACGTTCCAACAATTTTAAATGGGATAAAGCCACAATTCATCATTAAGTGGGAAAGACTCTTTGGAGTATAGAATCTCACGTGAGTGGGGTCCCACCCCATCCAGTTAAGATTTTTTAGGACGTATCGCTGGATTGGGGCCTCTAAAATGTAGTTAAGCGAGCGTGAGTTTTGCGTAGCTAGAAGCACAATTCCTCCATCCTTTAAGACTCTTCCGAGCTCTTGTAAAAGTACATGATCTTCTTTTATATGTTCAGCGAGATCTATGCATAGGCAGAAGTCGAAGCATCCTCCTTTAAAAGGGAGATTTGTCGCAGTGGCTAAAACCCCTTCAGGGTTTAAATCAGCTCTTTCCTGTAAATTCAATTTTGCCGCTTTTACGCATACTAAAAAAATATCTGCCAATGTTATATTCCTGCAATTTTTCTTATATGCAGCTAAGGAGTAGAAGCCGCCGCCACATCCTATATCTAATACTCTGCTATTTCTCAGCTCAGGGAAAACCGAAACTATTTTTTTCGCCCTTGCCTTATTATAATCTTCTTCATAAATGCTTAGGTAATATCTCAAAAACTCGCAGGGATCTTTAATCCTGAAATAGTAGGGTTCTGCCATGTTTAACTCACGTTTTCTTAAACTTTAACACAATCCAGTAGCCTTTGCGCAACTTGCCGAGTAAATTGTTTAAGCCAAGCCAGAGGCGGAGTGGAAGGAGCTTGAAGATTCTGGATAAAGATATGATTGATAGGTTGGGAAGGTGGCACTTTGCGGTAAGTATAAAGCGATTCGACAGAAGATTCTGCACTTTTTCTTCGTCCATGGAGTGTAAGTGACCCCAGAGCGGTGTTAATTCTCCGCAATAATAACACTTAGTGTAGGTTATCTTCTCCCTATATGGAACAGATATTACGAGAGTGCCGTCCTCCTTAAGGACTCTGTCGGCTTCTCTGCAACACTTTTTCTGGGCGTCCTCAGGTAGGTGCTCCAAAATCTCAAGCATTACGATTTTGTCAATGGCATCTGTTCTTATTGGTAAAAGCGTGGCGTCAGCACATATAAACTGGACGTTACTTTGCCTTACTTTTTCCTTGGCTAATAGAAGAGAATTTTTTGAAATGTCTAAGCCCACTACGAAACCGGCTTTCAGAAGATGGCTTGTTACGAACCCCTCTGCGCATGCTATGTCAAGAATAACATCTGAAGGAGTCGGACGTAAGAAAAAAGCTATCACTCGAGCCCTTCTCTCCTGCTTGTACCTTTCACTTTTATTTAGCTCCCAGATATTTTGATCAGGCATAACTTCGATTCTCTATTCGACTCGTTTTAATTCCTTATTTTTGAAAATGAGAACTAAGCATACAAAGATCGGAAGCAATAACGAAGCCCAGTATACCGCTATAGGAAGTGTTGAGGCTTCATTGAACATTGCTATAGGCGGGTCACGTTGAGTAGTGGCCCCAAGTTTAATGTTCTGCAAGATACTATAGCTGTCAGAGAGAACTACCGAAAATTCCGTGAGACCGGAGACCGTTAGGTTTTCACCATATGTTCTAGTTTGCCATTGTAGGGTGCCTTGTGGGTAAAACTCAAGGAAGGTTACTTCGGAGGCGGTTACTTTCGGCAATCGAGCCTGTAGCTGAATAAGTTTACTAGGTGTAGCTGAAACCATGCTGACGTTGTTTAAGATGGTTTCCTCATTACTCGTAATGATTTTTAGGTTCATCGAGCCTTCAGAGGGTCTGACTGAGAAGGTTGAATTTGTTTGGAAAACAGTGTAGAACCCATTTCCGGCCTGTGTTACAGCATTTTCGGTCTCCATTATTGCCGTTGAGTAGGCACCCATCATAATGCTAGTAACGTTATTAAAAGTGTAAATAGAGCCGTTTGCTTTAACATCAACTTGTTTGAGCTCAAGTGTTAGTGGAAACACTAATGAGGGCGTTTCAATTTTCACTCCATTAGTTAAGCGTATTTCTTTTACGTATGCGTCGTTTCTAACAGTAGTGTCTGGGTTTATCTTTGATAGGTTTAAGCCGTCGAGAAGTTTTCCAAAAATCTCGTAGAATGCTGATTCGTTGTTTTCATGATGTAATGCCTCGATGATTGGATAGATGTTACAGTAGAAGAGTTCTCCGCTACCGTAATTCTTGTGTAGAATAAACGGCGATTCATCAGATGGCGCCAGATACTTGCTCAGGATTGTTGTGTCATTATGATTGGATATTAGGAGCGGCATCGCTATTTCCAGCGGCAAGTCTGTTCTCAGGCTTTGCCCCTCAATTCTTTGAGCATTCATTGTTAAGTTCGAAATTGAGAATAAATCATCAGCGAAAAAGCCATACCCATTTGTATTTAGTAATATAATTCTTCCGCCTGAGCGCAAATAATCTAAATAATCTTGTATGGGTCTTAGAATAACCGATCTGGCGCAGGTAAGTGAAAAGTCGTCAAAAGATAATTCATAAAATCTAAAGTAACCTAGTCCGATTTTTCCAGGCATATTTTCCAAATTTACGGAAAGGAGAGGCTTATCATTGATAGATATCTGATTTAGAGTGCCGCTCACGGACATTGTAACATTGTATTCGCTACCCAAGTCCCATCTTAAATTTGTCTTAACCCCTGGCCAGCTCGGTAAGTCCTTTTCAATTCCGCCGACAAAAGCACGGAATAATACATAGATATAGCCATCCGCATTAAAGAAGATATCTGCTATTCGGTAGTTTTTGGAGTCTGTCCAAGAGTAAACAAGGCGAACGTAGTTTAGAGCAGAAGCGTTTCCGCTTATCGGCTTAACTTTGAAAGTTGCGGTGAAGTTTTCTGCTAATGCTGGTGAGAGGATGATACCTTCACCGTATTTTCCACTTTCGCCACCTAACAGTTTCCCGTTTTCGATCCGCCAGTTTCCATTAAAAATGCTCCATGAGGCAAGTGTTTGGTTAAATTCATCTTCGAATATATTTGTAAGAATGTTTCCTGTAGGAGGGTCAAATGAAAGTACGACCGTCTTGGCATCAAGGGCTTTGTCGTCGAGATCGTAGGCGACTGTGTAGTTGTAGAAGCCTTGTGAGAGGATGTGGTAAGTCATGTAGAGGTTTTGCTCGTCTATCGATTTGTCAAGAGGAATAACTAATACGTTTTCGCTGTTGGACTGCGGAAAAGAAGGCTTAGACATGTTGTAAATTTTCACTTCGGAATTTTCAAAGACTAATGGAAGCATGGCAAGGTATTGAACTAGGAAGCGATCGCCATAGTTGTTCAGGTACACCATATCCCTGTTGTGAAGGTAAATGTAAGGATGACTATAGGCTGGGTGTCTGTAGAGCTGAGTAAAAGCCATCTCTGGTGTATAAGCAGTGTAGAGAAGCCGTTTCAGTACAAGCGTATCCGCTGGTGCAGCGAAAGCTACCATGCTAGCGGAAGTGTCTGTTACGGTGACCAGCCACGCTTTAGGGTCGTTGTCAAGTATTTTCTTAAAGGCATTTATGGCGCTCATCTCTGCAGAGGAGGGTTGACGGGCAGGATCGTTTGCGTTCATGTTCCAATATTCTAGGTTCAGGAAGGTTGTGGAAACTCCATAAAGAACAATAATTCCAATTATTGCAACTGAGGCGACAGTTTTTAAGTTCACATGAACATTTTCCTTTTTCAACCTGTCGATCAAGAATAAGATTGGAATCGAAGCGAGAGCTGCAAGAGGGAGCTTTATGAGCCAGATGAACCTTTTTTCCCAATATCCAGCATCGAAGAAGTACAGGTTTATCGTTGAAACTATTCTTCCAGCCACGAAGGCAAAGATCATGAATGCCAAGAAAAACGCCACCGCCTCGTATGATTTCGCATCTTGGATTAGATAGTATAGTGCTATTATGGCGAGGAGACCACTTATTCCAAGCATTAATGGGTACATGAACCATGGAACCAAACCAATAGTGTCAACTTGCCATGTGTGGAAGGAATCTACCAGCGTTGTCCAAGAAAGAAAGGCTACCGCATAGGTGAATAGCAGTGATAGAACTATTGTTTTCAGGAATGTTTTGTTCTTTATTTTCGAGCAAAATCCAGAAGAGAGACGTTTTGGCTTAATGATTCTCCTGATTAACAGCGAAAAGAGTAGAGCTGAGATAGAACCAATAAGGGAGATTAATAGGGACATATCAATTATGAAGCGTGCCGAGAGTGTGGAGAGAATGTAGTAAATGATTATTGCGAATAGAAAACCAAGAATTGAAGATTTTATGGCATCATCAATCCTTAAATTTTGGTTTCTTGATATTGCCCCATAAACGGCTAGGAATAGGGCAAATATCACGGCTTCGGTCACGTGTGTGAGATATAAGACCGCTATGGTTACTGAAAATAGGGCAAAATATTTCGTTGCTGGAATTTCTTTTTTGCACATTAGAAAGATCGTTGCCATCAAAACCACTAAGGACATTGTAGCTGGAACATACCATAACCCGAGTATTCCGTAGATTGTTCCATTGTAAGTCTTATCTGCCGTGGTGGCCAAGAGCTGGAGTTGAGTTTGACCCAATGTTGAAAGTTTTAGTTTGAGGAAGTACAGCCACGCGAATCCTCCGAAACTACTTGTGAATAAGACCCAGAAAACAGTAGCCAAGGAAGGCAATCTAACATCGACTCTCTCTAAATATGGCTTCACCATCACGTAGAAGGCCAGTGGCAGAATTAGGTTTAGTGTGACTAAAGCTGTTTGGGCAGAAACCAATGATGGATTTGAAAGTAATAGGAATGTAGATTCATGAAGGTTGGAAAGTAAATACGCTGATCCTATATAAATGTCAGGCGTTCTTCCCAGAATGATGCTGTTTGCATAGTGGCGTGAGATGTCGGTTCCTGGCAGTAGTGCGAATCCAGGATATAGAAAGTAGAAGGAGAGGGCGTAGAACGTTCCGGTCAGCAGGAGAGCTAACAAATCGATTTTTTTAGCAAATGACCTTGAGGAAGAGACTATTGGGCGCCGCTTGTGTTTTAGTGCTGAGACTAATCCTAATACGATAAAGCAACCCAATATGATTAAGATTCGTGCGTCCTCGTTTAGGAAGAGTGTGGCAAAAGTTATGAAGCCTGTGAAGGCGTAGCTAAGTATGAAAGATAAAACCGTAGTCTCAAGTCTGGAGAAGTAACGAGTTAACCCAAAGATGTTCAGGAAGGCATAGCCTGAGAGGAGAGATGTGCAGAGCAGAGCTAAAGCTACTTGAACTACTTCTCCATAAATGTGTAATACGTTAAAAATTAGTAGAATTAATGCAGAAGTTAGTAGAGATAGATCTATCATTAAGCCTATATTTACATTTGCCATTCTTTGTGCATTCTCAATGGTTAGTTTAACATCATAATTGCTAATGATTAAATATAGAACAATTATTGTAAGTATTTCAAACAGGAAGAGCGGATACTTTATCCAAGACTCTATCAGCCATAGGGTGAAGGATGAAAAAACAGTCGCCAGTATCACAACTATTGCCAGACTTTTCATAAGATGAGCCTCAGCTTCTTCCATAAACTATATGCTTTACCGAATTAAGGAAATCTTCAGCAATTTTGTTCCTATCGAACTTTTCCTCGATAAGAGTTCTCGCCCTTTTGCCCGCTGCTTCTCTGAAAGATTCGTTTTTGTAGAGCTGATAAATTGCTTCTGCAAGTTTCTCTTCATCCAAGGGTGGCGAAGTCGCACCTATTTCATGTTTTCTTATGAATTCAGCTATTAAGGAATCGGCATAGGCTGTAGCAATCACGGGTATTCCACATGCACAATATGCGCGCGCAATCGAACAAGAGAGCGTCTTTCCCATTTTCGGCCTTCCTGAGAAAGAAGTTAATCCTTTACCTTCTTCGCCTACTACCTTTTTAATGCTTGACCATCTGCTTCTATAACGTGTAATATGCAAGGATCTCCCCCTTATATAATAATTTCTTGTAATGGATGTGACATTTTTCCTTGTTCAGTTCCGTTTTCCTCAGAAATTGTTCCACATCTGGGAAGAATTGGAGGTGATAGTCTGGCGTTGACTCTTTCCAATCTTGAAGAGGAACGACAATTATTACAAGTCTCTTAGCAATTCTGTTGATTTCACTCATAGCCCTTTTTAAGTCTCTCACATGTTCCAACGCATGCGTGCATACTACTGCATCAATCGACTTGTCTGGGATAGCGTCCATATGCTCTAGGTAACCTTTAATCAAAGTTATCTTTTGACTTGCTTTTATTCGGCGTCTTAGCGTTTCAAGCATGAATTGGCTAATGTCCAGTGATATTACTCTGTATCCAGCATCGGCAATCTTTAAAGACAGGTTCCCTGGGCCGCATCCGGCGTCGAGAACCAGACCTCCTGCTGGGACAAATCGGCTGAGAAGAGCTAATATGTCATTCTCCCACGGTGTTGAATGATAGTCTTTAATAAAAGGTGTGCTCCTGTACCAACTTTCATATGCTCTTGCGAAGGTTTTATCGTTGCTCCAATCTTTCTTTTTAAAGTCTTTGTCCCACGCTTTCGTCGCGGTGTACCTTGTGCAAAGTTCTAAGAAAGATTTAACGTAAATGCTTAATGATTTAGGCAGAAATGGAGTTATCCTTGAGTAAATTTTTTTAAGTAAGGGGATTAAGGACATAAACGAGGTCATCTGCAATCCCTAAATTGCTAGTCTATTGAATAAACAGTTTAGGGCTATGAAAGGCGTAAGCATGCATGCATGGTACTTATCTGATTTCTTTAAGATTAGTGGCTATTTTTACTTTATGTCTTGTCTTGAATTGCTGGATTACATTTTCAAGAAACATTTCTGCTAATAGTTCATAGTTAAAATATTTTTCAACTGTTACACGTCCATTGTTACCAAGTTTTGTAGTTAGCTCTCTATCCTTATAAAGCCGCTTAAGATGAGCTTCAAATTCCTTCCAGTCTTTAGCTACCAATCCACAATTGTTTGACCGTATAATATCGCCAACTTCCTTAAGATTAGTTGAAATGATAGGTTTGCCTGCAGCCATATAATCAAAGAGTTTCGCGGGCATTGAATGGAAAAAAGTGAATTTGTTTGGTGGATAAGGTATAACGCATACATCTGATTGAAGAAGTATATTGCCAACAAAACTAGGCCAATCACAGTGAGCCGTGCGCACCCATGAGGGCAAATCCATCAATTTTGCACCTGCAATATGTAACACTACATCCATGCCTTGAATGCGCAAGTTCTCAATTGCCAACACAAGTTTATCTATGTCCTTACTTTTCAATGCAGAACCAGAATAGAGAACTATAAGGGGCTGAGTAGTTTTTTTTAAGTTATAAGGAATTAGCCTTATTACTGAACCGTTGGATACCACGAAAATTTTGTTTTCCTTCAGGCAATATGTTCTCATCAGATGCTTTTTCCAAAACTCGCTAATAGCAACGATAGAGGAAGCTAACTTCAAGGTGACCTTTTCTAATATTCGAGCGTAGGTCACCGCTACAGTTGACGGCTTGTTTTCAGAGAAAGCATACATAGCCTCTACTGGAGGATCGAAGTCGTCCACTATTATTTTAATACGACCAAGGCCAAAACTCTTCAAAATTACTAGGGAAAAAATATACCAGAAGACGGCATTAACTTTTGGAACGGCGTAAGGATATGCTATAATAACTGCTAGGCGTCCACCGCCCTTCAAAGTTGATAAGGTGGCATGTAGCACAGCTTTGAGCATACCTGTTCGATATTTCGCTATTTTCTTTAAGTGAAAAAGTCTCAGACTTTGATCAGAATGCGAGTACCAAAATACCTTTGATTTCGGCGACCTTTTAAGCAAGGTTTTTACCAATGAGCCGTAAAGACCTACGTAACGATAGCCAATACCACCTCTTATGTTCTTTGGCTCAATGGCAAAGTAACTTGTCAAAATCATTAGATTAAGTGACATCTTTCTCATCGTTTAATATTTGCATTCTTATAATTGAGCGGTTTCCTTTACTAAATTAAGGAAATCTTCAGCAATTTTGTTCCTATCGAACTTTTCCTCGATAAGAGTTCTCGCCCTTTTGCCCGCTGCTTCTCTGAACGATTCATCCTTGTAGATTTTGCATATAGCTTCCGCGAGCTTCTCTTCATCCATCGGGGTGACCACTATACCCAAATTATGCTCCTTTATCAGTTGTGCAAGAATAGAGTCGTCATAAGCCGTGGCTATCACCGGCACACCACATGCGCAATACTCGAAAAATTTGGCTGGTAAAGTGTTCTTCCATAGAGGGTTGTCATCGTAGGGAATTAAACCTGCATCGGCTTCGGCTATCAGTTTTGAAAGCATCAGTTTTTCATTTATCAAGCCCTTATATTCTATATTGCTTGAAACGCCTAATTCATCGGCTAATCCAAGCAGCTTTTTCACTTCGCCGTCACCAGCCATAATGAGTTTAACGTTTTTTATTCTCTTGTCTACGAGCCTCTTTATAGACTTGACCGTCACATCCAGCCTATAGTAACCGCCGATGCCTCCGGAGTAAAAGATTAAGAAATTCGAGCTTTTTCTTTTATTGGCTGAGGGTTCAAACGTCTTGGTATCAGCTCCATTTGGTATGAGCTTGACGTTGGTTAATCCTCGACGTTTCAAAACGTTCAAAAAGTTTGGTGTCACAGCGACAACTAAATTTTTTGCGTAAAGACCAGTGGCTATTTTCTTTATCGTTGAATAGAAAGATCTTGTGGATTTGGAATTGGCGAGGCTTATGGCGTAGTCCTCCCACTCGTCTCTGTAATCGACTATGCATTTGGTACTGGTAAGTCTACAAGCCATCAACGCTCCCAATCCAACATCACCTGTTGGCATAGAAACTATTGCAACGTTAGGCTTTTTTGAAGTTAGTAAGAGTGTTAAAACTGTAAACGAGATGAGGATGTTTAAAATAAAGATTAGAGGGTGCATTAAGCCCATGTTAAAGGTGAGGTTGAAAATATTGATGTTATTCAGCTCTTTTGCGCCTCTTTTACGAAACGCCTTATAACTGAAAGTTCCTAGAACCTCAACTGCGTGCCCTTTCTTAGACCAGTCTTCCGCGAAGAAGCCTATCCTAGTCCAGCCAGCGCCTGGAAAAGGGTTTGGAGTGCCAAGAATGAATAAGATTTTCAATTTGATGCCTGATTCTGGTTAGATGTTTACCTTATTATCTTTGAGTCTCGTAGGTATGATCTGAAGACGTCTGCTAATTACATGAGATCCTGTGGTTGCTAGCGAAGACCCCAAAAGTGTCTGTGCATGTTGGATTCCCTGTACGCATGATCACCTTGAAGAGCCATTAAGGGTTTTTGTATTTCTCGAGGTGTGTGAATACTTTCAAGCTTACCTGGCACTTGTTGGTGCTCCAACTGTTTCATAAATTTAATTTACACGGGAGTGGAGAGCGACTTTCTTGACTGCCTTTATCCTCTGAAGACTGTGTATTGCCTCTAGTTTGGTTTTGCAGTAGTTCAGCTATTATGGAGAGCTTTGTTGCTTCTTGTTTTAGTTGATCAGCCCTGTCTTTCACTGTTTTAGTAAAAGTTTTTGCTTGGTCTATTAACAATTTTTTAACTGGTTCGGGCAGTAACGGGTTTGTAATGGTCACCACCGCGATCCCCTGAAGGAGGGGATCATTGAGTACAGCGCGCCCATGCGCTTGTACTGCTCAGCCTCAACACGGCTAAGGGCAATAACCCTAGAAGCATCCCTCAACAACCTGTAACCAAATAAAACGTCAAAAAACTATTTTAGCTTCCGCCAAGCCCCAATCCGAGGAAGCGAAGCATGTACTTGCAAGATGTAAGGGATACCATACTTTTTAGCATAATGATGAATCAGCATATCTTGGAAATGGCGCCATGAGTGAAGGTGAATGATATCATATTCGTTAAGCGTCCTTTTTAATGTTCTTGCCATAGCATATGAAATGTTAAACTTACTAGTCTTAAAGATCCTTTGAAAATAAACGATACGATACCCATTTGAGTTAACTTCAAACGGTTTATCTTTAAAGTCATGTATATGGTCCAGTGCACTTGTAGTATAAACAGTGACTTCATGCTTTTTTGCAAGTTCTTGAGATATCGAATGCACAACCGTTGTTGGGCCGCCAAACGAAGCAGAAAAAACAGGTATTATTTGAAGGATCTTCATACTGATACCCTTAACTTTTGATGCCTCTAATATGTAAACAGCTTGGAAGGAACGCTATACACTTATAGCCCCCAATTATCCTCTTAATGTTTTTAACCCCACACGATTCCAACAGTTGTTTTATCGTCATGAATTCACCAGTTTCAAAGTGTATTAAGTCAATAGTTGGTCAAAAATCTGAATGTATCTCTTAACCGTTTTCTTTATATCATGCTCTCTTTCAACATACTTTCTCGCATTTTTTCCCATAGTTTTTCTAAGCTTTTCATTTTTTAATAGTGTGCTCACATCTGAAACTAATTGCTTAAATGTGGCCGAGCAGAACCCTAATTTTTCATCTTGCATTATGTTGTCTGGGTCCACCTTAAGGCTGACGACTAGAGTGCGGTGTGCCCATGCTTGGATAAACGTATTTGGAAAGCCTTCTATTTTTGAAGTGTTGACGAAAATTGAAGCTTTTCTGAAATATTCGTTGATTTTGTGAAAGGGAATGAAGCCGTGAAATGTGAGATTGGGTAGTTTTTGGCTAGCTGCTTTGATTTCTTCATAAAGCTGAGGATCCCCTTTTCCTCCAATCATTTCAAAATTTACATTCGGAACGGATTTCGCTAACTCTACAAACAAGTGGGGTTGTTTGATGCTTGAGATGGACCCAACCCATAGAACAGTAGGAGGGCTTTGTTTTTCATAATCATCTTCTGGTATAACTAAACCATTTTTAATCACAACATTTTCAACACCAAACCTTTCCTTCAAGACTCTCCTTTGAAAATTGCTTTGAGCTACAACGACATCGGCTCTTTTTATTTCAAGCATATACGCAATTTTTTGACTTAAACTGTAATTCCCAGAGAGGGGTTTACTAAGAACTACCGCATCAGATGCAATGCGATAAACAAACTTCTTTCTATTTATTCCACAAAACACTGGAAGCACCCCTGTAGCTCCAGATTCGTGGAAGTACATGTCAGCATTCGCCTTTTTTAAGGCAGACCATATGGACTTATACTTTTGCAAAACACTCATTTTATTAATTTTATCCCGTTCATAAGTTTTTATAATTTTGATTCCATTCGCGTATTCCATTTTACTAGCACCATGGCGGTAAGTAACAAAACATACATCATAGCCATGAGCGACTAACTCCCTGGCTAAAAAAACCTGCTCAACCTCTGCTCCTCCTTCAACATATCCGAGATTCTTTTCGGTCAATAGGGGGTATGATTGCAAGGAGAGAAAGCATATTTTAGAATTAGATATGTTCTTAGAGGACATATTTCCATTTATCGGCGATAATGTTTGATATTTCCTTCATGGTTACGAAGCGGGGTTTGAGCATCACTTTAAGATAGTAGATGAAAGCGAGCAAGATATCAATCGATATATCATGCATCATAATCACAATAAGTGCACTACCCATATTTTTGTGGACGAATTTTAATGGCAATGTCATAGCTTTTTTTACACCTATTGAAGATATCCTGTACTTATCTCGCGTATGCAAATTGAAGGAGTCTTTATGAATGGTTCCACCCCGTGCATAATCATATATTTTTCTTACTTCTTCAATAATCTCATCTGTGCAGAGACTATAAGGATATGCAAAACCGACCACTTCGTCCTCAATTATACTTTCTAATTTTTCTTTGGAGAGATAAAGCTCTTCCCTTAATTTTATTGATGATATGTGTCTCAGATCTGGGTGTGTGCATGTGTGTGAAGCTATCTCATGGCCCATACGGTGTAATTCCCACAGTTTTTTTGGATCAGTAACGATAAGTTGTTTGCCTGTATTTGGATGCCTATCCAGATGTGTTATACAGAAGAAAGTCCCTCTTATCCTATACTTGTAGAGTAGTTTAGCGATAAAATATTGGTGCAATGTGCCATCATCAAAGGTTAACGCAACAAAAACCATATTTATTCAATGAATGATCTTTTAGGATTAGATGTGTAGATCATTTATACCAAAGGTTGGTATGAGATATGAGTTCAAGGAAAGAAACATATTTTCATAGAGCGACGTCACTATGAATGTTTTTCCTTCAAAGCCGATTCGTAGACAATGCTGAGCTGACTTGTGATCAGGTCCGTGCTGAACTTTTGCTCCAAAATTCTTCTTCCTTCCATACCCATTTTTCTTGCTTTATATGGCTCTTCTATCAGCTTCAATATTGCCATTGCCATTGAGTTTGGGTCCTTTGGCGCTATTAAATATCCATTCACGCCATCAATTACAGCCTCTGAGACGCCGCCAACGTTAGTTGCTGCAATGGGTTTTCTAGCAGCCATACACTCTAGTATGTAGAAGGGAAAGTTCTCTGAAATGGATGATGACACACAAATATCCGCTATATTTGAGAGGACGTAGTATATTTCAGGCCAATGGATACGCCCAGTGAAAACAACATTCTCCTCTATCCCTAAGCGATGTGCGAGATCCTCAAGATATGGTCTTAGTGGCCCATCCCCTATAATGTAGAACCTAGCAGGGTAATGCTTCAAAACCTTTGCTGCTGCCATCAAATAATACTGTTGCCCTTTAACTTCGGTCAAATTCCCTACACAGACAATTGCTGGCCCATTACCTTTGTTGAGATTTACCTGAGCCTTTTGCGAGTCTTTATCAAATGCTTCTACATCGATACTATTGTAGATGGTCCTTGTTTTCTGAATATCTATACCATGTTGAATTAACCGTTCTTTTGTGTAATTTGATACTGGTAAAATTATATCTGAACATTTGTTCAATATGTTAACCATTAACTTCCACCTAAGATTTTGAAAATGGTTTTCTCGTGGGATGCTGTGAACGCTTGTGACTCTCACGGGTTTTTTGTTGACTGATTCGGCGGCCAAGTATGCTTTTAACGCATGGGTAGCTCCGTTTGCGTGAATTACGTCGAAGTTCTTCATTTTTAGAATTCTTTGGATCTCTTCCTTACCTTTGTAAACAGACCAGCACCCTTTTTTGTCGATGTAGTTGCTTCTGAAATGCTCGATCCCTGCATTCGTGAGTTCCGCCGATAACCCAGCGGCTTGCTCTCTAGGACCAGAAAGAACAATTACATCGTGCCCTTTTTTCTTTAGACCTATCGATAAACGAGTAAGATGGTACGTGAGACCAACGCCAGAGGATGAAGCTATCATTAGAACCTTAAACATAACCATGTGCCTCTAATTTTCATAAGACTTATGCGTGCGCACAGCTACAACTTTAAATTTGATTGGAAATTTTTCTAGCAAGCGTGCAACTTTGTGGTCTATGGCGGAAATTGGCAACCTTAACGGCAAGGAGAAATTTATCCTTTTAGAAAAGGATGTCAGTACTGCGTTTACATACCTGATGAAAGATCCTTCACCGGATATGTTTACAATCTTAAAGCCAGTTTCTGTAAGCCACCTAGTAACCTCATTCAAGCTTGGGCCGAAGTGTTCAATCCTGCTCCCTATCCTCTCGGAGATTTTTTGTATAAGCATTGCAAGCGGAATAATAGGCATCACTCCATCAATGCTTGCATCATAAACGAATAATTTTCCTCCAACCTTAAGGATTCCAGCAGTCTCTTTAATAAGACTATGAGGTGAGGGGACGTGATGCAAAAGATCTATGATTATGATGGCATCAAAAATGCCTGGTCTAAACGGAATATGCTCAGCGTCTGCTTGTACCAGCATTAACTCCGAGCTACGCTGTTTTGCTAACATTAAATTAACTAGTGAAATATCCAAGCCCACTTTTTCGTTTACGTCAAGGGAAAGAATGATATTTGCAGTTCCGCATCCGATCTCTACGACTGACGATGAGGGGTCAAGCTCAACTCTAAACTTACATTTTACAAAATCAGACTCTGGTACGTCTCGAGTAATATTTTCGCGTCCAAACCTTGAGTCGTAAAAAGAAATATTCGCATGCTTAAGCTGCTGTCCCTTGCTCACCTAATACTTCCCCGTCCTCTCATAGTTTCCTCATAAACTTTCTCAAGCTCACCTACGATTTTAGACCAACCGAAGTTTTCAAATATATATTTACGACCCCTTTGACCCATCTCTTCCAACAACTCATCGTTGTTAAGCATTTTATCCATAATTCCTGAAAGATCATCGATGTCGCCATACTTTACTGAAAAGCCAAATTTGCCTTTATGAATGACTTCGCTAATGGCATTACCCTTGCTCACGATCACTGGTGTTGAGCATGCTACGGCTTCTATCGGAACTAGTCCAAAAACATTTGTAGGTTCTACATTTACCACTACATGTGAGTCGACATATGCGTTTATCTTGTCATTTTCAGATAGCATGCCAGTAAATAGTACCTTTTCCTTTAATCCAAGAGAATTAACTAAGTATCTTGCCTGATTTAAGTATCCGTCATCTGGTCCAGCTATTACCAGCTTAACATTTTCCATACTATTTTTGACCATGCAGGCGAAAGATTTTATTAGAAAATCAATACCTTTACCTTTGTGTATTCTGCCTAAGTATAGCACTATTTTCTCTTCTTCTTTTATGCCAAACTTTCTCTTGAAGGAGCCTTTAGGCGGTAGGCTAGCGTACTCTGACAGGTTTATCCCGTTAGGTATAACAGCGATTTTCTCCTCAGGCACACCCATACTCATATACTGCTCAGCCTCCACCTGGCTGAGAGCAACAACCCGAGAAGAATCCCTCAACAACCTATAACCGAACAAAACATCATAAACCCACTTCAACTTTCGCCATGCGCCAACTCTAAGAAGCGAACCGTGAGCCTGCAAAACATAAGGAACACCATATTTTTTTGCATAATGATGAACGATTATATCTTGAAAGCTTCTGTATTCGTGAATGTGAATAACATCAAAAGATCGAAGTTCGCTCCTAAGGCTCCAAATAATCTGAGGCGTTACGAAAATTTTCATCTCCCTCGTGGCTATGGTGCCGAGATTTCCAAAACGATAAATCTTTACACCATCTATCTCCTCAACTCCGCAGTCCATTCTAGTGTATTTATCCTTCATATCAGAAGTGTATACGACGACTAAGTGCCTTCTGCTAGCCAGTTCCTTGGAGATATGGTATGCAACTATAGTCGAACCCGAGGCTACAGAATGATGAAATTTGGGGCATACTTGCAATATCTTCATTTACTATCAAGCGTCTTTATTTTATTCAAAACTAATGTTAGCGTATTTTTGAGTGAGCTTCTTAACAGTCATTTCCATCACTCTAACTGTTTCTCTGCCTTCTTCAGGGGTTACTGGAACGGGCTGATCGTTTATGATACTTTTAACAAATTTTTCAATCATGATATCATGGCCTAGCATTGGTTCATGAAGCATTAATCTAAAAATGTTTGATATGATACCCTTCGCTATTTGGCTTGCAATGCTCAGGGAAGAAAGAGCAACAGATGATGGATTTAAGTGTTCCCGCTTGTAACGTATTAGCAACATACTCTGTAAATCCACCTTGAGTGCGTAATCTGTTCCGAAAAGGTCAACCTCCCCAGCTGTGTAATCGCTTGCATGAGAAACGTATATGGAACTGTTTATGTTCTCCCCTTCGAGCTCCACCCTGTAGTCATCATACAAAACCCAAGGATAAGCGCTCTTCTTCCTAGCATAGACATCAACGTTCTTAACGTTCTTAAGAAATGCGAGGGACAAATAAACCACGTGAGGTCCCGTTTCTCCTATAACCCCTCCAGGCAACTTGTGAATCCAATGATCCTTATGAACCAAATACTCCTCTTTGTTGGTCAGAGATAGAACTCTCATACCGGTAAGTTCGCCTATAGCACCGCTCTCTACTAATTGTTGAGCTTTCAGAAAAGGTGGATAAAACTTTTCATTATGAACCACGCTAAGTTTAGTAGCGTACCTCTTAGATGCTTCAATTATTTTATCGCAATCGGAAACGTCGAGGGCCATTGGCTTCTCTAACACTACGTGACAACCATTTTCTATAGCCTCAACCGCTACAGACGCATGAACCCTTGGTGGAGTACAAACATCAACAATATCAGGATGTTCTTTAGAGAGCATTTCAGAAACGTTAGAGTATATATTAGGTATACCGAACTTCTTTGCAACATTCTTAGCGAGACCCTGATTTAAGTCACAAACAGCACAGAGAGAAACATATTTTTTTAACCTGAGAAAAGCTGGAATATGGCGCTTTTGAGCTACAAAACCACATCCAACAACAGCAACTCTAAGCTTACTCATGATCAGCACCTAGTTTATACAGCATTATTAATTTTGACAAAGACTCAAAGGAACAAAGAGGAGGAAAGTAGGGACACAACTTAAAGGATCTTCATGTCATGGCTTCTTTTGTAAGACATGACTTTGCTTTGGTTCCAAGAGCTTTTGTTAAAAACCGCTATCATCTTCGAACCTATTTTTTCTATCGACATATTGTTGACGACAAATTCTCTTCCCGACGCTCCAAGTTTTTCAGCCATGTCTTTGTTCTCTTTTAAGTAAAGTATGGCTTTAACCAACGATTCGAAGTCTCCAGGCTTAACAACGATACCTGAATTGGTTTCTAAAACGTAACGACCAGGTTGCCCGCTCGAGCAACAAATTATTGGCCTACATGCAGCCTGATACTCATACAATTTTGAGGAGATTCCTTTCTCCACGTTTTCTAAGCCGCTCAATGGCAAAAGTAGTGCATCAGCATCCATCATTATTTTAGCAGCCTCTTCCCTCGAAACTACTTTTTCGATTAGTTCAACGTTTCTTACATTAAGCCTCTTTATTTTTTCTCTTATCGCTAGCGCCATCTCTCCCCCTCCTAGCAGTATTATCTTTATTTTCTCCTCATTCTCCAAGAGCTTAGCCGCCTTTAGCACTTGGTCAAAGTTATAGGCTGGTGAAAACGCGCCAATATATAGCACTTTGAATTCACCGCCTTCCTTAACTTTCTTGTCTTGTGAGGAAAAAAGATTCAGGTCAACGCCGCCTGGAACGACACTAACTTTTCTTCTATCTTTTCCGTACTTGTTCACTATTGTTTCAACGTAAGATGGACTTATAGGAACCACTATATCTGCTGTTGAGTAGGCTACCTTAGCTATTAGTTCGCCAACTATCCTTAATGCTTTCGACTTAAGCATCCCTAGGTCGTATAAAGATTCTGGCCACAGATCGTCGACATTTAGAAGAACGGGGCAACGAAAAACGGTTCCGTAGACAAGTGCCGGGAAAATTGATAAGATCTGCGGATTGGAGGCAAAAACGCCATCTATCTTCTTAACAAAGGCGAGGGGGAAAACCGATGAGATGATAAAAGAGGCGAAAAGGAAAAACCTTCTAGTGAGCCCCTTCGAGGGTAGGGGTGGCACGAAGGTCCTTATGACCTTGATTCTCCCGACGTACTCTGTTACCAGAGCCCTTTTCCTGTATTCCTTTGGCACGTTTCCAGTAGGATAGTGAGGAAAACCAGCTATCACCGTCACATCAATGTCATTAGCTAAAAGACCTTTGGCTACGTTGTAAGCCCTTGTGGCGCTTCCGCCCATGTCGGGCGGAAATATCTGGGAAATTATGAGTGTGTGCATTAAAACTTAGCGCTGAGCTTTATGTTTTCCCAGTTATCCTCGAACCACTCGTGTACTTTTCTCAGCCCAGCCTTTATTTCAGTCTTTGGCTCATACCCGAGAATTTTCTTAGCCTTCTCAATTGATGCCCTCCTCTTTATCACCTTATCCCAGTTCCTCCTATCATTGTAGACTATGCCAGCTTTATTTCCAGTTATCTCGTTTATCCAGTTCGCCAAATCTATGACCTTTGTTTCAGTTTCGGAAGCGAGGTTAATCGCCTCACCCACAGCTTCTCGCACAACACCCATCCTCAACGTTCCGTATACTATATCTTCTACAAACGTGAAGTCCCTAGTTTCTTCTCCTGTTCCAGTTATAGGTAGAGGTTGACCGTTTATGGCCCACCAGAAAAAGTTAGGGATGACATTCCTATACCTTCCTGGAACCTCATCTGGTCCATAGACATTAAAGTATCTGGCTATTGCTACAGGTAGCTTATAGTAGTCGTGGAAATAGTTGCAGTAGAGCTCACCCACAAGCTTGTTGATCTGGTAGGGGGTGTCCAGATGCAGGGATACAAAATCCTCCTTCAACGGTAGAGGCGCATTCGAACCGTATACAGAACAGCCGGAGGAGGCAAAAACAAACCTCTCAACGCCAACCAAGTTCGAATACTCGAGCACCTTCAAAGTCCCGAGGGCGTTAACCATTAAATCTGTTTCAGGATGATCCACGCTGTTCTGGTTTGCGAAGTGGGCAGCTAGGTGAAAGACGTAGTGGGGCTTGAGGCTGAAGGCCCTCTTAATCCTCTCCTCCTCGAGGATGCTACCGTGGACGAACTGCACCTTGGGATCTTTCGGCAAGTTCCACTCATAGGAGGCGGAAAGGTCGTCTATAACGGTGATCCGCTCAGGCTCAGCCTTAAGGAGAGTACGTATGAGGTTGCTGCCTATAAGACCAGCTCCACCCGTTATTACGACCTTCTTGCCCATGTAGTGGCTTAGAACATTTTCCAGATTCATTGTTAAACCTCCTTGCGATCTTTCCCGTAAACTTCCTTGAACCACTCGACTGTCCTCTTTATCCCTTCCTCCACAGGCACGGTTAACTTAAAGCCTAAATCCTTTTTGGCCTTCGAAGAGTCGGGGGTCTTTACCTTCGTGGTGAAGGGCTCAGCTTCCTTATATGTAACCTCTGAATCATCCTTGCCGAGGCATTTCAGAATCAGGTCGGAGACGTACTTGACCTCGTACTGCTCGTCCCCTCCCAAGTTATAGACCTCGCTGGGCTTAACGTTGCCGATTATGTTTGCGAGCGCCCTACATATGTCTTCGACGTACTCCAAGGTCCTCTTATGGCCCAGGTAGACGGTGTAGGGTTCGTCGTGGAGGGCTTCGTAAATGAACTTGGGGACGAACCCCCTGTAGGGGGTGTAATGCTCCCCCGGACCGTAGACGTTGAACAGCCTCACCCTCACGATCTCCGATCCGAACATCTTGGCGGAGTTCATGCACATCAGCTCCCCTGCCCACTTGGTTATGGCGTAGTCGTTCATCTGGTAGGTGTCCTTTATTGGGTTCTTCTCCATCACATCCTCCGTCATTATGCCATCGTAGTCACCGTACACTTCAGCGGAGGAGAAGAAGACCATCCTGAACTTCAGCCTCTCCTGCAGCCTTATCATGTTCTTCGTCCCTACGGCGTTTGTCATCCAGAGGTTCTCGTAGTAGTCCTCGCCGTTCCACCGTCCGTACTCCGCCGCTAGGTGGTAAACGTAATCGAACCGTTCATTATCGAAAACCCTCTCCAGCTGCCTGTAGAAACGGACGTCCGCCCTCACGTAGTCCTTCCTGTCCGTGTGATAGAGGTCGAGTGTCTTCACCTCGTGCCCCCTCCTCCTCAACTCATTTACCAAGTTGGTGCCTATGAAGCCCGCGCCACCGGTTACTAGGACCCTATAATTTCCCATATCAAGGACTCCTAATGGACCAGATCATAGAGTTGATCAAATGTGAGGTAACACCTTTAAGTCCTTTCTTTCGCTATGCTGAGAGTCCAGAGCAACACCGCGGTCGTGAGGAGTGCAAGACCGAAGAGGGAGTGCTCCCTTGCTTTTATCAAACTCTTTGTGGGGGCGCGTATCTCTTACCTTGCAGACCTCAATTCCTAGCATGTACAAATGCAGCACACTACTTAGATACCTTTTCCTTAAGCCTTGTTATGGCGTACAGCATAAGCGATGCTATAAACAGCATGGTTCCTATGAATAGCGCCCCCAGAGCTATCAGCGACATGGGTACGCTGAAGTACCTCGTAACATTAAAGTCCCAGAGTATGTAAACACCAGTCACAACCCCCAATATAATTAGCAACATCCCGGGCACCCCAAAAAGCAACAGCGGCCTCTCCTCAACAACTAGCCTTAGAGCGGTTCCTATAAGCTCAGTTCCATGTCTCAAAGGATTCCTCTTCGAGGTCGTCCCTAAGCCCCTGTACCTCACGGTTATAGGAACCTCTACTACCCTCAAATGTTTCCTCACAGCTAAGACTAACTGCTCAGTCTCCACACCATAACCCTCAGCCTCATACTGATGCAAGATGTCCAATGCCTTGGGTGAGTACGCCCTAAACCCGCTCTGGGTATCCCTGACAACCCCTCCAGCACTTCTCCTATCCACCAAGTTAACTAATTTCAGACCCAGCCTACGGTAGAGGGGGGCGTCCGTCTTAGAGCCATTCATGTACCTTGATCCTATAACAAGATCAGCTCTACCCTCAACTATCGGTTCAACTAGCCTAGGTATATCCTCTGGGTCGTGTTGACCGTCAGCATCCAACGTAACAACAATGTCCGGGTTTAACCCCATCGAATGCTCCAGTGCCATTTTTAAAGCCGCGCCCTTGCCCATATTCTTTGGGTGTCTCACAACCAAGGCTCCAAGTTTCTCGGCGATCTCAGCCGTCAAGTCCGTGGAGCCGTCGTCACAAACAACCACTCTATCCACGTGCCGTTGCGCTCCCAAGATCATCTTAGCAATAGTCTTCTCCTCATTGAATGCGGGGATGGCGGCGACAACGAACGTTTTTTTATCCATCAATTACAGCCCTAGCTCCAAGACCTTTAGATAATCGATCTTTCCCAAGAATGCAGGCGACCACGATTGGCTTACCCACAGGTGGTTCTGCCAGTTACTGCTCCCGTTCATCGGAACCATGTCATTCCTCCTCTATCTTCCTCTCGGTGAGGTAGTATATCGGCTTTTTCAGGTTCGCGAGGGCGGTGTTGAAGCTCGCCAGGTCTATCTCCCCTGTCACGACGACGGGGCGGACCACGACCCCCTGGGAGGAGGATAGGGTCTCCATGATCTTCGATATGGTGAACCAGTCCTTCAGCGTGGGGACCTTGTCCAGGAGAAAGAGCATGTGCAGCTCCACGGTCGCGGGCTCGAGGAAGTCGTTGACCACCTCCAGCACGTCCTCGGTCATAACTCCACCATAATCCCTGTACACCTCGGCTGAGGAGAAGAAGACCATTTTAAACTTCAGTTTGTCCTGCAGACGTATCATGTGCTTTGTGCCCACGACGTTCGTCGTCCAGAGGTTCTCGTAGTAATCCTCGCCGTTCCACCGTCCGTACTCGGCCGCCAGGTGGTAGACATGATCAAATTTCCGCTTTTCAAGGACCCTTTCAAGCTGCCTGTAGCTCCGGACGTCGGCCCTTACATAATCCTCTCGATCGGTATTGAACATGTCCAGGCTGACCACGGCGTGCCCTCTACTCCTCAGCTCATCGACGAGGCGGGTTCCTATGAAACCAGCACCACCGGTCACCAAAATTTGTTTGGTTTCCATCTCAGCTAGCCAGTTTCATCCTTGCTTTTATCGGTATATAGATCTTCCAAAATTCCGACAATCTTGCCGCCGGCTTTGCCGTCCCCGAACGGATTCTTCCATCCACGGTTCCTCTTGAGCATAGCCTCTGCACATTTAAGCATTTTTTCCGGATCCGACCCCGCTAGAACGTTGGCCCCAACCTTAATTGTCTCCGGCCTCTCGGTGCTTTGCCTAAGGGTCACGCATGGCACATTGAGGATGCACGCCTCCTCCTGCACTCCTCCGGAATCGGTAAATATCAGGTCAGCCCCGCTCTCGAATCTTAGAAAGGATAGGTAGTCCATTGGGTCTATAACCTTAATCCTCTCATTCGTTAAACGTATGTTAAAATCCTGTAACCTCTCCCTCGTCCTTGGATGGATAGGGTAAATTATATCCCTCTCCAGTCTCTCCGAGACGAGCGCGAGCCCCTCAAGGATGTTCTTCAACCTCTCGGGGTTATCCACGTTTTCCTGCCTGTGCAGGGTGGCAAGAAAGTAACCATTGTTGCCTTCCCTGATATCCGGGTCTTCGCTGCGGTCCTTCGCCAACCCGAGGTTTTGATGTATCGCGTCTACGATGGTGTTGCCCGTCACATGGATCTTTTCCTCGCCTACCCCCTCCCGAGAAAGGTTCTGTTTCGCCCCTTCAGTCGGAGCAAATAGGTGATCCGAGACGAGGTCCGCCACTATGCGGTTGATCTCTTCGGGCATGCTCCTGTCGAAGGACCTCAGCCCAGCCTCTATGTGCCCTACCTTTATGCCCAGCTTGACGGCCGCCAGGGCTCCGGAGAGAACGCTGTTGGTATCCCCCTCCACCAATACCACATTTGGCTGCTCCCTCTGCAGGACTCCCTCAATTCCCATTATCATCCTTCCGGTTTCCTCACCGTGGGTGCCTGAGCCGACGTTCAAGTTGTATTTTGGCTTTGGCAGCCTAAGCTGCTCGAAGAAGACCCTGTCCATGTTGTAGGAGTAGTGCTGTCCTGTGTGCAGTATGAAGTAGCCAAGTCCCTTATCATCAAGCGCCTTAATCACCGGGGACATCTTGATTATCTCTGGCCGAGTTCCGAGAACTATACAAATTTTCACCATGTGCATTCAGATAAGGTGATGATTACCTTTTCAGTTTCCAGACAAGGGATGAAAAGCACAAATCATCTTCCATAACGCGACTGCTGGTTTTCCTTCACCATGCTCACCACTACCCAAAGGATCACCGCAGTTGCAATTAAAACGAAACCGATAACCGTCGCACCTACGGCTATAAGGGTTATATTTGTAACCAATGCCTTGGTTTCGGAAAATATCTGCAGCGACCAGACAATGAAGATCAAGCCTATTGATAGGGCAATCCCGCCGGGCAGCCCGTAGAACATGAGAGGTCGCTGAATGGACATGTATTTGAGGGTGCTGAGAACAACCCCCACGCCGTGCTTTACCGGGTTCTCCTTTGAGGAGTTCTCGCCGTAGGTTACCGTGATGGGGACCTCGGAGACCCGCAGCGAGTGCTCCCTTGCCTTAATTAAAATCTCGGTGCTCGCCCCCATGCCGGTCTCCACTGGGCTCAGCAGTTCTATCGCCCGCCTGCCGTACGCCCGGAAGCCGGACTGTGCGTCCGTTATCCCCTCGTGATTTCGGGCATTGACCATCTCATTGATGATTTTGATTCCTGTTTTCCTGTACGCCGGCATGTTTCCTGCCCCTTCCGCCAGGAATCTGGACCCTATCACTATGTCGGCCTCCCCCCTGCTTATGGGCCCGACCATTGCTGGTATGAAATCAGGGTCATGCTGCCCATCCCCATCCAGGACGACCATGACATCGGCACCTATTTTTTTGGCAAAACGGAACAGACCTGCGAGGGAGGCGCCGTAGCCAGAGTTTTTGGCATGGCTTATCAACTCTGCCCCCAGCGACCTGGCTATCTCGGCAGTCATATCGGTTGAGCCATCGTCGCACACGATTACCCTGTCCACGTGCCTTTTCGCCTTTAGTATTACCTTGGCTATGGTCCTCTCCTCGTCGTAGGCCGGAATGCATGCCACTGTAAGGGATCTACCTTTGATTAAGACAGCTTGCGGCTGTATCTCGCCAGATAGTTCTTTGGTCTCAGTCATTTATTTACAATTAAATTATTTTGCACCTAGGTGATTTTTGAAGAGTGGCAGGCGCCAAAATGAGCTTATTACCAAATAATAATCCATGACCTTCTATTTGTTAGAAGCTCGGTACCGAGCCAGAAGACGTAGGAACCCTCATGTAGCCATCCTCTAATTACCGGAAATGCCCTCATGACTTTCGCATTGGATGCAAGGCCTCTAGCCCGGTCCAATCCACGATTGAATATCTTCCTTCCTATACTATTCCTAATTTGGTCAGCCACACCTTCGATCATCTCGACAAGCCTCGGGTTGATTATCCTTCCGGTCATCCTAGCGTAGCAAAGGGCAGCCCTAAACAGACCCCTCTTCAGCGATGGCAGTCTCCGCATGGCACCGTTTCGTAGTCCCCGCCCCCACAGTGAAAGCATATCGGCGTAGCTGATAACTTCCAAAAATTCTCACCAAAATCAATATTAACTAACAGCAAACAATGGTTATAAACCCTTATCTTACCAGTACTTCAATTCCCACATCTCGTCTACTAATACTGCAAATACTACAGAGGTTTTCGAAAAACTAGTGCCGTGATGTGCTTTGTGGACTAACATCTTGATTGTTATTTTTAACCTTATTTCATGATCCTAAAAGTTGCTTTTTGACTATTTAGCTGGCAATATTATCATAGGAATGAACGCCAGCAGACCGAAATTAGGATCTTAAAGCAGTTATGCCACAAAGCAAAAACTTGCAATCATTTTTTATGCAAGACTTATAGCATTGTCTCGGGTCGGGTGCCAAAGATAATCAGGCTTCCATGGATATAGAAGTTGGTTAGGCAAGTTAATTAATCCCGTATATTCAAAAAATCTCCGTTCAGTAACCCCTTTCGTCAAGGAGAGCAACATGAGTTTAGGCAGAGTTATCAGAAGCAGTCTTTGGCTTTACGTATCAGGGATAGCAAGCACCTTTTTGGGATACGTCTACTGGCTGGTGGCTACCAGGTTCGTAGATGCCTCCACCATAGGATCGGCTGCGGCTGTGGTGGGGGCAGCATCCCTCATAGCTGGGGCGTTCAGCCTTGGGCTCTCCTCCGGGGCCACGAGGATGCTGGGGAGGTCTGCGGGGCGGCAGGACCGCGAGGGGATTAGCGCCTACTTCACCACGTCCTTTTTGATGAGCCTCTCGGTTTACGGGGCGGTGTCGGTACTGCTGTTCCTTTTGCCGTGGGGGTTTATGGGGCTCACCAGGTACGAGCTCCTGTTTGTGGCGGCTCTGATATTAATAGGGTCTGGGAGCTGGGGCGGGATACTGTCCACACTCTTCAGTTCCACGTTAAGGACAGAGGTCAATGCGACCGCTTCCATCCTCTCCGGTATACTGAGGCTGGGGCTTGGGGCTCTGCTGCTCTACATGGGGACTGGATTCCTCGGCGTGATCGGGGGGTACATTATAGCCGCGGTCGTGGCGGAGGCGGTCTACGTTTTCAGGTGCAGGGGGCTTGTAAGTATTCATAAGCCCACCAAGGGCCATGCCAAGGAACTCCTTCTAGCCAGTATGCCCTCGTACATACCCTCCATACTGGGCGTCGCGGGTACGTGGATGGGGGTACTTGGAATCTATGGGCTCACCGGGGGCGAGCAGGCAGGTACCTACTATATCGCCTTTATGATAGCCGCCCTTGTATACAGCTTGCCCCTGACGCTGCTGGGGCTTATGTTCCCTGTCCTCAGCGGGATGGAGGACGGGAGGAAGAGGGCGACGAGCAGGTCTGTGAAGTTGACGTATGCAGTGATAGCGCCCATATCGGCACTCGGTTTGGCTTATCCCTGGGTTCCTTTGGGGCTCTTGGGGGCATCTTACGTCTCATCAGCCTTTGTTCTCCAGATACTGCTGTTGGGAACGTTCGTGGCGCCGATAACATCCGGGTTCGGCAGCCTCATCTATGCGTATGGAAGGTACAAGCTAGTCACCGTGCTGGGGGTGGTGTCCAACCTGCCGAGGGTGATACTGTACCTCCCCTTGGTCGCTGCCTGGGGAGACGTGGGCGCGGCTGTATCCTACGTATCCGGCTATTTCTTTGCCTTGGGGGCGGTGCTCATCCTCTCGCCCAAGCAGGGGTATAAAATCGGAATGAAGCAGATCTTGTCGGCGTTGTCAATACCCTTGGTCCTTGCCTTTGCGTCTTATTTGCTGAGGCTCCATTGGGTTTTAGGAACGGCCCTTGTACTCTCGGTATCGGCGCTCGCTTACGCCAGGCTCGGGCTCATAACAAGGGAGGATCTCCGCGAGGTTTCTGAGGCGGTCCTTTCCAAGAGACAGCTCAGTGCGATATACCCGTACACCAGGTACGTCCTCTCGATATTGTACAGGGAAGAATACGCCGACGGGGGGGCATGACTTGAAAGACTTGCAGAATCGTATGGTTCAGAAGGCTCAATGGTTTGATTGTTGGTGCATGATCTTCCGACATGGTTTGATTGCTCACAGTATTGCCTTCCAACAGGAGAGTCGTGAGTTTACTTGCGTTGACATCCTCCCACCCCTGAAGGATGCTGGCTCGCCGGTTTTCTGTAAGCTATATGAAATCCTGGGGCAGTTCTTGGTGGAGGCTCGGTAATAAAGGCTGTTTCAGGATCAACCGCTCGGATTAGTGCGGGTACTCGAATGCTCCCGCTTTACGGGCTATCGGAGCCTCTTTATACTGAAAATAACGGTGCCGCCGTCGGTATATGGTTTCCAAGGGTCGACGCATTGGAGGTATGCATGTTCCTTATCCCCTAGCTTCGTGAGACCGAGTTTAACGGGATCAGCCCCCTCATCCAAGGCAACGGCGTAGTGGAGGATGGTGGGGAGGGCGTGGATGCATAGGGCGTCCGTCTTCTCCACAACGATCTTGGCCCCGTCGATGAGGATCCTGTCACCGAGTTTGTGCACGGGGCATCTGCCCCTGATCTCGGCTACGACGATCTCCAACATCCCAATCGCCTGCATGATCTTTGGCAGAACATATAGTTAAGTCTGGTAGGTCGTCTCGGTTCCTTCGGCGACCATGTTCATCTAAAATCCCCCAAGGAGACCCCGTCCTTTAGGGCGGGGTAGTTGACCGACTCTACGATTATGTTCACTATCCTTTGAGAGGCCCTGCCGTCGCCGAAGGGGTTGGCCCAGTCCCTCCTCCTGGATATCATGGACCTTGCCTTCTCCAGTATGGACTTGGGAGGGCGCCGGCGAGCACGTTCGCGCCCACATCGACGGTCTCTGGGCGCTCTGTGCTGTCTCTCAGAGTGACGCAGGGCACCCTGAGGATGCAGGCCTCCTCCTGCACCCCTCCGGAATCGGTAAATATCAACTCGGCCTCGCTTTCAAGCTTGAGGAAGGAGAGGTAGTCCACAGGGTGGGTAAGTAGAACTCCCTCATCCGTGCTTATAGCATGCTGACGCAGCCTTTTTCTCGTCCTAGGGTGGATGGGAAAAAAGTTACATGGTCAAGGACTCGCTCGTCCTCACATTCCTCTGGTAGTCGTATACCCATCCATTCTTGACGAGGTCCTTGACCGTGGACGTGTACGTACCGCTGGATTTTGCCTTCAATGAAAATGTTGCCGTGCCGTCCGAGCCTGTGTACTGGCTCATCCTCTGGACGCTGCCGCCGGGCAGGGTTATGTCCAGAACCACGAGGGCTCTGGAAACGGGTTTGTTGTATCCGTCCACCACCTTTACGCTGGTGTAAACGTAGCGCCAGTTCCTGTTTATCCACATGGACATGCCGCCGACGTGCATGGCATTCAAGGGTTGGAGGCGGACGGTGTTTGTGGGCAGGACCTGCCCGGTGGAGGTGCTGTAGCCGGACTTGGAGACGGTGTAGGTGCTCCCCTTGTACTCGCCGGTTGCTATCTGCACGTACCCCTGCGATTCGGTGTATCCGGAGAACTGCGCCTTCTCGCCGGTCGCCTTCTGCGCGTTAACAACTACGTAGGCCCCTTGGATCGGCGCGCCCGTCTTGTTGTCGTAGACGTAGAAGTCGTATCTGTAGTCCAGCGTTACGGAGACCGTGAAGGACCATGCGGCAGATGTGGGATTGCCTGATGTGTCCTTTACCGTGAGATCCGCCGAATGGGCCCCGTTGCCCAGCGCATTACTGTACTCCACATAGCTGCTGTTGATGGTGGTCGGTGCCACCGCCTGTCCATCCAGCCTCAATATTACAGATGAGACATCAATGGCAACGTTGTCGTGGTAGGATGCGCTTACCTTGACCGGGTTGCTGGTCACCGTGCTCTGGTCTGGCGGAGAGAGGTTTGTTATTGTGGGCGGCGTGGTGTCGGGCGGAGGTGGCATGCAGGCGCTGTCTGCGTCCACAAGGCCGAACCCGTATTTTGCATCTTTGCCAGGCTCTCCAAGATCTGTTGCTGTCGCCTGCATGACCATTCTGACCTCGAGGTTATCCCACCTGCCGTTGCTGTTTAGGTCATATTCAGGGTTTACCGGCGAGGCAAAGACCAATGCGGCCGTGCCCGAGACATGTGGGCAGGCCATAGAGGTGCCACTGGCGCTGTAGTAGCCTCCGTTCAGATAGGTGGAGTACACGCCCACCCCCGGTGCCGAGAGCTCCAAATCTGGTCCTGTGGCAGACCAGTAGGCCCGTACATCCGAGCTGTCTGTTGCTGCGACTGCCATCATATTTGCGTACCTGGCAGGGTAGATGACGCTGTCCCCAGTGCCCTCAGAGTTACCATAGTTGCCGGCAGCGCCAACGAGGAGGATGCCCAGGCTGTAGGCCTGGTTTATCCAAGGCTCTATGCCTGGATCGCCGTACTCGACAGCGGATCCCCAACTCATGGAGATAACATTAATCTCGTTTCCTGTGGCCGCGTCGCTGTAGGTTCCAATACACCACTCCAGCGCCTCTATGGCATCGCTGTAGTAACCGCTGCCATCATCCCCGAAAATCTTAAGAATGTAGAGGTTTGCCTCTGGGGCGACCCCCAAGACCCCAACGCCATTATCAAGGGCTGCCACAGTTCCAGCCACATGGGTTCCGTGTCCACTATAGTCCTCTGGGTCAGGGTCGTTGCTTCCCGAGAAGTCATAGCCGTAGGCATACCTAAGGTCAGGGTGGTCCTTGTCGATCCCGGAGTCCAGTATAGCCACATTTATGCCTATACCCCTGTTCCCGGCAGCTTGCACGGCTGGGGCGCCTATCCTATCCACCCCCCAGGGCAACGTCTGTCCCTCCAGCTGTATTGGGAGGTCGTTGAATATTTCCTTCACCGCCGGGTTATTCTTCAGGGCCTTCATCGCCTGGGGGCTGACCTCTGCCGCGACCGCCGACTGGTATTTGTATACTTTGTTTATTTTAATCGATTGCGAACTCTGGAGCTCGGAGCCTAGCTGATTATCCGAGCCCTGCGACACAAAGGTCTCCAGGCCATGCCTGTCCCTGAAGTGGATTATCACCGGGACCTTATCATCAGGACTCGAGAGTACGGGGAGAGCAGGTATAACCGACAATGTAGAAAAAAGCAAAACAAGAATTATTAATGAGATCTTAATAATTTTTTTATTTTCTTTTTTCAATGTCTTTGTGGCCCCCATTTTTTTTAAAGAGAACCATAAAAAAAAATATGAAAACTTGAAGGTGCTATCCCTTGCTATCGACCTCACATATAAATTTGTTTATATGTTTAACTCAAATACACAAATAAAAGGTAAAGTATTACATAATTTATCAATATGTTTTTACAATATTTATATTAAATCTGGATATTGAGAACTTTAATGCCTATCAAAGTAATTATTCCACTACTAAAAGAGCAGCTCAAGTCTAAAAATACTCTACTTCGTTAACTGAAGGAATTTATTTGTTAATATTAATCGTTTTATAATCCCGGTCCCAAAATGGGATTACCTGCGTACAAGTGTATGTGAAAGCCCAGCTTTGGATAAGTCATATATACTCAAAGAAGTATTGATATTGAAGGTGAATGATGTGCCGACAGAAGCGGTTTTCGACAAAATCCAACAACTACCAGTTGGAGGAGAGGTCCTGCAGATTGACAAGCTGGCCGTCCTGGCACCCCAACTGCTGATCATAGCGATAGTACTGATACCAATAGCCATACTGCTCTACAGGAAGCCTTGGATCCTAAGCAGGTTGCTGACGCGCATCTTAAGGTAATTTTTCTTCACCTTTTTAATTTTCAAATCTTTGGAATTGCAGAAAGAGCAAACATTACAACGATGCGAACCTGTTGTATTCTCATTTTTTAGTTTTAACTTTACCCGGAGCCATGAAATACCAATCCAAATTCAGATTTTTCATGAATGGCGGCATCCCAAACTGGATCTTTAAGGAGCTTCGCCAGATGCATAGATTCAACTCTCGTACCGAACGTAAACTATTCAGATTATTTTGAAGAAAAAGTTATTTCATTTAATCACAACTCTTAAATGGTATAAAGAATACAATTTATTGCATGAAATACCGATATAGTATGGCAATATCGCTTGCATTAGTTTTTCTTATGCTGGTTGCGCCTTTATTCGGATTTGTCGCTGCAGGCCAAAACGATCAATCTAGTGTGACTGGGGGAAGATTTACGACCTCGGAGCCAGACCAAGGTCCTCACAGCTCATATTGGCTCGGGACGGTATACAACGGCTCCTTAATCAGGGTTGGCATAAATAATTATGGCGCCTTGGGAATACAAGATCCAACACTTGGTCCAGTAGGATTCCAGTATCCCATAAATAACGAGTCCATCGCCGTGGCGTGGTATGGTGAGGGTTATGCCGTCTTCTATGGCTCAAGTTTCGCAGGGTTCTCGCCCTCAGATGATGCTTGGGGAACACTTGTAGGGGTTACGCCTACGACGCATGTTGACTCAGCGCCCTTCGGACAGATCCACACCTGCACCATGTTCACTAACGACAGCAAGCTTGAGCTGACATTCAAGCTTCTCTTCTTCCCTGACAAGAAGTTCTGCATCATACAGTCCTACATTAAGAACCTGGGGGACATGCCCATAACCGATCTGGAGTTCAAAAGGGCGTGCGACTGGGACATTTGGCTTAGCCCTTACAATGACTATTGGGGTAAGGATGATGTGCGCCACCCGGAGCTGAACATGGCCGTTGCCTTCAAGAATTTGACAGTGACCGAGGGAACCGTGTACATGGGCCTCGCCACCTGCGTAGCGCCAAGCAACTGGACCCTCAATTGGGATGACTTTTGGGGGGGTGAGACGCCCCACAACCGTGGAATGGATTTCAACTTCTATCAGTCATATTTGACAGTGGACGGAACTAGCATTGATAACTACTGGGATGGCTGTGCCGTCTACCAGTGGCTCGGGATCCTGGGTCCTGGCGAGACCATCATGATCCCGACAATCTACGCCGCCGGTGACACGCTGGCAGAGTTGGAGGCAAATGCTGCGGAGGCTCAGCAGTGGCAGAACTATGTGCAACCAACGCCAGTGGGCGGCAGTCTGGTCCCTGTGGACAAGATGGCAGTCCTTTCGCCCTACCTCGCTCTGCTTGCGCTGATGGCGGCAGCTTCAGTGACCGTAGTCTTCGCTATCAAACGCAGACCCTTCTACTAAAAATCCCCTTTTTTTATTTTTTCAACTTGTGTGATAGATTTACCAGGCTTTCTTGACGGCATGCATCCTGTTTGCGTGGTACTCCGCTAAATTAGAATAAAATCCAACGATGCAAAGTCATCATTTTCGATTATGAGTTGATATTTAACGATCGAACTCCCGACTTTCCACAGCGCGATCTTCAAATGAGGGACAATAAAAAAAAGGAAAAAGAGTGGTATTTAAAGGCGGAGTTTGTAGCGGTTCCTTTGCACCATGACGGTCGTTGCCAATGCCAGAACTATCGCCAGTGCCACTGGAAGCCAGAAGGAGGCCGCGAATGGACCCTCAAGCACATACCCGCCGACAGGGTTAGGCTCATTGATGACGGTGGTGTTCCATGTCGCATTTGCTGGACCGTAGGGGATGCCGGGATCGTCGTGGCACCAAACTTCCGCCAAGTTCGTTAGGACCGTGCCGTTGAGAACGCCGGAGTCTACGGTGACGGAAATGTTGACTATAACCGATCCGTTAGGAGCTATGGTCCCCAGGTTCCAGGTCACGATTGGCGGGATATAGGTGCCGGGCGGGGCTGAGCTCACGTAAGAAACGCCTGCCGGAAGGGTATCGTTGACTATCACGTTGACGGCGTCAACATCTCCAATGTTGGTGACGTTGATAGTGTAGCTGAAGGTCTGATCCGGATATGCCTCCAGCGGGCCAATCTTGCTTATCGTAAGCTCGGGTGTTCCAACTGTTATCATTACGATCTTCTCCGCAAGGGCTAGTTGGAATACTGTTGCATTTTCGACGACCCTGATCCATCCTGGTTTAGAAAAGGGCGGGGCTATAATACCCGGCTGCGGCCGCACCACCCAGTCTCTGTACCAATTTGGAGATATTGCGCCAATACCTTCTATGTCCAGCTCGGTGAGCCCGGTCATGTTCATGACCACATCGATGACATCGTCGTAGTAATCTATTCCACCGCTTGAATCCCAGTCGTGCGTTGCATTATAGTTCCTAACATTCGGTAATCCGTCTGTGGCCAAGTTGATGATATGCCTGGTCGCTATCGAGAAGTTTGAAGATGAGATCATCGTCTGCCAGGCGAGATAGAGGCCATCAGCCATCGTCGTCAACTCAAAAACTTGGGTTATGCCCTCTATTGTCGTTGCAACCGCCTCGTAATTTGTTCCGTCAATAACCGTAGGCGGCACCTCCACCTGCGCACCCCCAGGAGCATATGATGCAAACTGAATCACCATTAGCTCCACCGTTCCGTCGTGTGTCATGTTGTACCTTACCGCGTCTGCCACCCCTTGTTTTATTAAAGTCCAATCTCCAGCAGAAATGCTACCCGAGCCGTCAATAACAAGGCAGAGCTGAGTCGTGACCCCGTTAGCAGCACTCACCGGGGAGACCATGCAGAAGGACATAGACGACATCACCAGTATTGCACACACTAAAGCAAAGATACTAGATGTTTTCATTTCTATCATCCTGAAGGTTACAAGTCATTTTAGACTATAAAAACTTAATTGTGTGACAGTTTCCGCCCAGAGGGGACTTTTTTATTTTTTTCATTATTTTTTGCAGAACTATAAAATGCTCAGTACGGTCAGCTGAATAAAAGGCTGGGAAAATAAAGGGGAAGGGCTCAGTGCCCAATGGGTCCGGGTCTGAGCCTTTTTACCATGATTGCGCCAGCAATGATGGAGATGGCTACAACCGCGAGCAGTGGAGCCAAGAGCTCAATCTGGTCTATTGGAATGATCGTGCCGCCCACCGGCGTCGATGAGGTGACCTCCAACTTCACATAGTCGGTGTAGATCGTGTGGTGCTCCCCTGTAACTGCATCTGAAACTGAGGCAGGGGCTGGTTCCCCGGCAGGGTACATCCTTGTGTTGTATTCCGTCAGGTAGGCCTGATGATCTGCATCGCTGGGATAGCTCTCACTGCCGGTGTACGGGTAGGTGGACATCCCGCTGAAGGGCAGGGGGTCCACTGTTCCGCCAGTAGGTCTTTCAATGTTCTTGTAATATCCAACGCTGTAGAGGAAGAAGTCCCTTGCAGATCCTTGCGCCGCGGGCGGGGCATCGAAGATGATGGATATCTCGTCCCCGTGGTGCATCACCACGAACTTGTCATCCCTCGCGGTCAGAAGCGGCAGGACATCGCCAAACCTGGTGAAGCTGCCTGAGGGCTGGGAGAATGATAGTGGGGCGTCTGTTCTCAGGGCGTAGTAGTTGGGGATCGCCGGTACTCCAGCCATCTCGGAGTAGCCGCGGTAGTGCAGGTCGGCAGATTCCGGCTGCAGGACACTGACCTTTATCTCCTGCTGCTCGCTGGTGTCCACCCCGATGAAGTCAAACCTGACGTTGGAGTAGAAGCCCATCCTTACCGAATAGTCATTTGTGAGGAACTTGCCTGTGAGGTCCAGCACGTAGGTTCTGGGCATGGCCGATGGGGTAATCAGATCAAAGTTTTCATAGACATTGACCCAGTTCCCTTTTTCGTCCCTGACCTGAACGAAGCGTCCGTTGATGTTCTGCTCACTGCTGTTCTTGGGTAGCTTGCTGTTGTCCCACTGCGTGAAGGCAGTGAGCACCAGCTTCACCTGCTTTGCACCTGAGAGGTCGCCGAGGTTGAGCTGTAGTAGGTTAAGCTCGTTCTGTATGCCCTGGGTGTATACTCCGTCCTTGCTGGAGATCACATTCAACACATCGTTGTTGTTGGCGTCCACCGCGGAGAGAGGGGTCTGAGGGTTGTTGTTTACGGTGTAGAACCTTCCCGTCTCCCTCATAAGGAGCGACGGGAAGACGTCCACTCCGAGTGGGTGGTCCAGCACCAGCAGGGACAGCTGGTCCATGTATGATATCTCATCGTACTCCTGCGTCACCTGCATCTGGTATCGGCCGTTGGTCTGCTGGAGCTGGCTGCTGTCTATCTTTGCATAGTCCACCGGCTGTGGGTTGAAGCCCGGCACGGCCAGCACCCCCCTGTTGTAAAGGTCTGTCACGAAGGAATATTTCTCGCCGTCGTAGGTGTAGAGGAATGGGCAGGAGGAGTAGTTTATATGCTCCTTGGCCTGGGCAAGCAGATTGAGGTAACCGCTACCACTTACGTACTTGTAGAAATCACTGAGGATGGTGGCGTTCACCATTGTAACATCGGTGCCGTTGTCGTGCTGCGCCAAGAGCTGCCAAGACGAGCTTGCGTAGTCCCAGATGAAGAGGTTCAAGCCAGGGAGATCACTAACATATTCATCTGTATAATTACCATAACCGTCGTGCTCCACATATATTTGGGTGATATCATGCGACGACTCAACTATTTTGAACTGGAACCTATGGAAGTCGGAGTAAATACCTGAATATAAGGCAAGATTACCGTCGAGGTATGAGATGTTGTCATAGCTTTGGCTGGATAGCTCCGAACCGATATCCAAAATCGGCGGGGGCTGGGTGTAAATGGATCCTTCGTATGCCTTATTATCGACCCTGTTAGTGAAATCGTAGGTCCTTGTAACGCCAGAGGTAACTTTCAGCGGAACTAAGGATAGAGTGGAAATCACGAGTAGGGACAGAATGATAATTGCCAAGTGCTTGTATTTCATATTTTTTTCACCTTTCGATTAAATATTCCTAATGAACCTTCTTTTTTATGCTATTTGAGAGTTGCTATATGTGGCGAGCTTCAGAACCTGGCAAGGAGGGGTGCATCCGACCAATTGGGGCCAATGGCCACAGCAGCAAGATCGATAATGAGATGTGCCTGTAGTATCGGCATCTCTCCCTTCACTGTTGATGGCTGCAGCGACCACTCGTATTTTTGTGGACTGATTCCCATTTTATCAATTGTACGAATTCTGATCGAGTGAAATCGAGCGGTTACCAAGCCTGGTAGAGGCCTCTTAGGCCTTCATTCAGATCTATCCTCGGAGAGAAATTCAACAGCCTCTTGGCCCTGCTCATGTCTGCATAGCTGCACCTTATGTCCCCCTGCCTTGAGGCAACATGCAAAGGCTCCAATCCTTGCTTGTTTGAGAGGGCGATGAGCAGCTTGGCCACGCCGTTAATCGTTGACGGCTTGCCTGTGGCTATGCTCAGGGTCTCCCCCGAGGCCCTGCCCTCCAGGGCGAGGGCTATGGCCTCTGCGGCATCATGAACGTGTATGAAGTCTCGGGACTGTTCCCCGTCGCCAAATATTATGGGCGGCTGGCCCCTTCGCAGCCTGTCGACGAACTTGGTTATTACGCCGGAGTAGTCGTTCGGCAACTGACCCGGCCCGTAGGCGTTGAATACACGCAGGATCACGTTCTCCAACCCGTATGACCCGCAGAAGCTTCGGACACAGAACTCGGAGGCAAGCTTCGTCTCCCCATAGGGCGATCTGGGGTTGACAGGGCTGGCCTCCTTCAAGGGAAGCTCGGCAGGGTCCCCGTAAACAGCAGCGGACGAAATGTGCACGAACCGCCTGACGCCCTTACCCGCGCAGGCTCTCATAACGTTGATAGTCCCGGTCACGTTTGTGTTGAAGTATTCGGCTGGTCTCCTGAAGGAGTCCTCAACGCTGATGAGGGCGGCCAGGTGGACCACTGCATCCATCCCCTCAAAGGCTCCGGAAAGGGAATCAGGTGAGCGGATGTCGCCCTTGAAGTAATCGGAGGGGGGGTCCTTTGGCGGTTCCAGGTCAAGGATCCTCGTTGCGTGGCCCCTCTTGTGGAGTAGTGCGGATAGGTGCTTGCCTATGAAGCCAGAGCCACCTGTAATGAGGACCCTCAAGTTGCATTGCACCTCAGGAATCAAAGGCTCCAAAGCCTCTCAATAAACCTTCCCCCACGCTGGAGGTGGGTTTTTACTGAAATAATATAATCTGAACTGATGATTAATCATTCCTGTATTTCTGATTGTGATATTCGGGGTGGTAGGCTTGCAGGGCATTGTAAGAAGGGTGTAGTTTCGTCTTGAAAGATCCAAAGAGCCAAAGATTGTTAATCTCGAGGAGGCAGAAATTATTACCCTTAATCATCAATGCCTTTACGAAGACTGGATTATAATGAAAACCAGTGATTTCATCCGATTACGATCTCTTGATATGTTGCATCGTATCTTATGATAGTGTAAAAAAAGGGGGGCTTACAGCCCCACATGTGGTTTGAGCCTTTTTCTGACAACCAAACCGTAGCCAAGGACTATGGAGGCAATCACTACCAGCACAAACGGAGCGAGTAGTTCTATGTAGTTCAAGGGCAATGTTGATCCTCCCACGGGAGTTTTAGCCGTAACCTCCACTTTGACGTAATCGGTGTAGATGGTGTGATGAGCTTCGGGGCTGGGCTGTGATCCTGCGTAGTATCTCGTGTTATATTCATTGATGTACGCGGTGTGTTCAGCATCGTATGGATAGCTTTCACTGCCCGGGTATGGGTAGGTTGACATGCCAGAGAACGGCAGTGGTTCGACCGTGCCCCCTGTGGAGTAGAACCTGTTCTTGTAGTAGCCGAATGCGTAGAATACAAAGTCCCTCTCCAGCCCCTCTTTGGGCGGCAGGTAGATGAATTTTACAGATACTTCATCGCCATGGTGCATTATCACATACATGTCGTCCTTAGCTGTAAGCAAGGGCAGGACGTCGCCGAACCTGGTGAAGTTGCCTGATGGATCGGAGTATCCGGGGGGCGTGTTAGGGCTGAGCTGGTAGTAGTCAGGGGTCGGTGGGAACCCCTCCGTGCGCGAGTATCCTCTGAAGTGAAGATCGGCGTAGACCGGATTAAGCGTGTTGACTATTACCTCCTGCTGCGGGGAGGTGTCAATGCCGACGTAGTCTATCCTCACGTCAGGGTAGAATCCTATCCTAACCGAGTAGCCATTGACGAACTTGCCGGTGAGGTTAAGAACATAGGTCCGTGGCAACGCAGCGGGGATCTGTAGATCCTCGTTTTCAAAGACCGTCGCCCAGTCGCCGTTCTCGTCCTTTACCTGCACAAACCTTGCGTACGGGTTTGGAACCTCGGGGTTATATGGGGGCTCCTTGACATTCCAGCTTGAGTAAGCCGAGAGGACCAGCTTGATCTGCTGTGCACCGGACAGGTCCCCCAGGTTGAGCTCGAGGAGGTTCAGGGAGTAGGGTGCGCCAGGGGTGTAGACCCCGTCCTCATCGATGATTTGCCTCAGGACGTCATTGCCCGTTTTGTCGACGGCGGAGACTGGGGACCCGAGGCTCTTGCTTACGGTGTATATCTTTCCTATCTCCGTTCCCAACAACGATGGGAAGGCATCGACCTGAGGCGAGTGGTCGATCGTCAATAAGGAGACCTCATCAAGGTAGGATATTTCGTCGTACTCCTGCGCCAACTTTACACTGTACTGGCCATCCTTGGGCACCATCTGGTCACCTCCTATCTTGGCAAAGTCGTCGGAGAGAAGCTTGTAGTAGGGAACGGCAAGGATTCCAGCACCGTAAAGATCTGCCACGAAAACATAGCCATTTGAGCTTTGGGTGTATAGAAACGGACAGGAACCGCCGTTCTCCTTTGCCTGCGCCAGAAGGTTGAGGTATCCACTGGCATTGATGTATGATGAAAAGTCTGAGGATATCGTTGCGTTGGCTGAGGTGACGGTGTCGTTTACGTCGTGACCCGCCAGGAATTGCCAAGTTGAGGTATCGTAGTTCCAGATGAAAAGCCTCACACCCGGTGTATTATCGACTACCCCGTAACCGTAGCCGTCGTGCTCCAGATAGATTTTTGTGATGAGATCAATGCTATCAGGGATCTCAAAGCTGAATCTTTGGTAGTCAGAGTCGTTACCGTTGGGGGGCAAAGAGCAAAGGTTCCCCTCGAGAAAGGCGATGGCATTATAATCTCCTGAAGCAAATTCAGTGCCAATTTCCAGATTGGGCGGCGGCTGGGACGGGTCGGAGCCTGCATATGCCTTGTTAAACGTGGTGTCTTTGAAGTCGTAGGTACGCGTGGTGCCTGCCGACACGCCGACAAATGAGACGGAAAGGATGGACACAAGAAAAAGGCTTGATATTAGTGCGGCTGATAATTTCTTTTTCCAGAGTATTCCCTCTCTTAAGATCCTGAATCATACTGGGTTTTTGCACCTTATTAGCGTTAGCGAAGAAATTATTAGTGCCTGATGCGAATAACCGTTCTGACGGCAGAGTGAACCAGTGTTTTTCAATGAGCTATTTTTATAGTCATAAGAAGATTTAACCGTCAATTTTGGCTAAATCTGCTATTAAAGGAGACCGTAATAAGCAATTATTATGCTAATTGTCTTTTAATATTAAGAATTATAATTTTAGATCATAATAATTTAAAGAATAAAGACAAACCATTTATGCACAAAAGAACAAAAGGGGGATCATGAAAAAATCTAGCATCTTCTTATTGACAATATTCCTATCCAGCACGATCTTTTTTGCAGTGCCGGCAACATCCGCAGCCTCATACCAAGTTGTTGAGCTGTGGAGCAACCCAATGTTTGTGAATGACGTCGCCGTTTCCACGGATGGTCAGTATATCGTCGCGGTAAACAATACGGCAATAGCATTCTTCTCGAGGGGGAGCAGCACCCCCCTCTGGTGGTATTACAATAACAGCGACACTGAGAGGTTCCTCTCGGTCGCGATGTCAGCGGACGGAAACCAGGTGATAGTGGGCAACAACTCTGAGGAGGTAAACCCCCCGACAGGATCTATCTACTACTTCGACAACTGCCATGGTAGATCTGGCCTGCAGGCCCCTGACAGCTACAACTGGACCAGCGTACACTTCATTGGTATGGGCATCCCCAATGTAGAGCGAAGGACCATTGACATCTCTGCCAATGGGGAGTATGTGGTCGTAGGAGGCACCGGAGACGCCCTATACTACTTCAGGGACTGCACATCAAAGAGCGGTGCAGGTAAAAACTGGGATTGGACAATAAACACTGGACATGATATCCTAGCTGTCGACATGACGCCAGATGGAAGGTATGTAGCCTTTGGAGGTGGATTCACTGGCTTCGTTGCCTTCACAGGTAACGCAGACCTACTGGGTTCTCATAATGTAAATTGGTCGTGCGACCTCAGCTCCTGGATTATGGACATCGCCATATCCAATGACGGTTACGCCGTTGCTGCAGTAGGCAGTCCTGTAACAACCCTGCACTATTGGGCTGATGCGAAGAGCCTGAGCGGTACTCAGATAAACACGTGGAATAATACAAATCCATTTTTCTTCTCGGTCGACGTTGACTCCTCGGGCGATAGGGTTGTCGCCGGAACTTATCCTATTCCAGGAACCCTCCACTTCTGGGATGGGGCCCGGTCCATGAGTGGCATGAATATATCGGAGACATGGACGCGACTTGATAGATTGTTGGTATACGATGTGGGGATTGTCGACAGTGGCGAGGTCATAGTTGCCACGAGCGGGACCCTCGATGGTGGATTATATCAAGCAACCCAACTAGCCGATGGTAATGGGTACAGTACAAACTTCTTTACGGCAGATGGTTCATTAATCGCCAACTTTACAATTGACGCTCCAGGCTGGGTAGTCTCGGTCGCCGGTGATGGCAATACAGCTGCAGTCGGTACTGGCCTTAGGGGTGTAATCATTGTGCCAAGAACCCTCTACGTCTATGGCATAACTAAGAACGTTCCGGTAGGTGGCGAGATCCTTACCGTCGATAACCTGACCTTTCTAGCGCCGTACCTGATTGTTGCTACCGTGATAGTCGCAGCTGGAGCCCTCCTGAAGCGGAGGGTTCCATAACCCCTTTTTCCTAAAATGCACTATCCTTTTGTAAACAATTAGCCAGCTTTTAGCCAATCGTTAGCTTTTTTTTTCGTTTCTTCCTCTTTATGAAAGCTGGCAATTTTTTCTGGCATTTTCTAAATACAACACATATCGATAATAATCATGAAAGATTTACCTACGCTTTAGGTATTTCCAATTTTGATGACCCTTTCTTCTAACCATTACCTTTTCCAGTATCACCCATGCTGTCATTCTAACGAAAGAGTTTTTAAATGAGATTCTTCCAAATCCAACAAGTTTAGGTGGATTAATTTGAGCATGAGGGATGTCGAGGCCATCAAGAACATAGTCAGGGAGCATACCGAATGGAGGGGCTCCTGCATAAACCTGATAGCAAGCGAGAATGTCGCGAGCAAGGCCGTCAGGGAGATGCTGATCTCCGACATGGGTAACCGCTACGCAATAGGCTTCCTCCACAACAGGTTCTACTCCGGGACCAAGTACGTGGATGAGCTTGAATGTTATACGACAGACCTCGCAAAGCGTTTGTTCAGGGCGGAGCACGTTAACTATGTCCCGATCTCAGGGACCTTGGCCAATTTGGTCCTTTTCAACGGGTTGACCGCTCCCGGCGATGTGGTTACGGCGCTCAGCGTCATAGACGGGGGCCATGCAAGCTTCAAAGAGTGCTCAAAGATACACGGGGTGAGCCTCGTGCCGCTCCCGTTCTCAATGGAGACGATGAACATTGATGTAGGGGAGGCGGAGAGGCTCATAGCCAGGGTGAAGCCGAGGCTTGTACTACTCGGTGCCAGCGAGATCCTATTCCCCCATCCGGTGAGGGAGATCAAGAGGATCGCCGATGAGGTGGGAGCGGAGGTTGCATACGATGCCGCCCACGTGCTTGGGCTGATAGCGGGAGGGACCTTCCAGGACCCGCTGAAGGAGGGGGCAGAGGTGGTCACCGGCAGCACCCACAAGACCTTCTTCGGACCCCAGGGGGGGATAATACTGTGCAAGAGCAGGCACGCAAAGGCCATAGACAATGCAGCCTGGCAGCTCGTGAACAACCACCACGTACACCGGGTTGCAGGTCTTTCGGTAGCCCTGGCGGAGTTCCTTGCCTTCGGCCAGGAGTACGCGGCCCAGATAATTAAGAATGCACAGAGGCTGGCTGAGGATCTGTACAATATAGGGGTGGACGTCCTTGGATCTAAAATGGGGTTCACCCGATCGCACGAGGTTATATTCAGGGCACCAAACAAAAACGGCGATGCGGCCGCCAAGAGGCTGGAGGACGCCAATATAATAACCACAAAGACGCCCCTTCCCATGGACAAGACAGAGGAGGAGTGCTCGGGGGTGAGGTTGGGCACGCAGGAGATCACGAGACTCGGCATGAAAGAGGGCGAGATGGCAAAGATAGCGGAGTTCGTAAAGAGGGTTGTGATGGATAGGGAGAGCCCATCAAGCGTCAGGGAGGATGCGAGGAGGCTCGCGGCGGAGTTCGGCGAGGTAAAATACGCATTTGAGAGCGGGGACGAGGCTTACAAATACCTGAGCCTATGATCAGTGCGTTCGCCTTCCTTTTTTTAGTATTTTTAGAGGCGGTTGAACCTCTGCTCATTTAGGTAATTCGTTTAACGATGGAAAGTTTAAAAAAAAATCCGTTAGTCGTAATAGACTATAAAAAGCCGGAGCGAGGATATAAAGTATCATAATAATTGGTGGGTCATGATGTCCGAACAAAAGTTCTGCAAATATTGTGGAGCACCCTTGGCCGAGGGAGCAACGTACTGTTCCAAATGCGGCAAACCGGTGGTTGCAGCAGCCCCCTCGCCCCAATATCGACCCGCGCCTCCGCCCCGAGGGGAATGCTTTGGAGGGGGAGGGGAAAAGTCTGAGAAGGGTGAAAAGGGTGAGAAGGGCGAGAAGGGTGAAAAGGGTAGGGGAAGTGACATTGTGGGCGCCATTTTCGGAGGCGGGGTTCTCATATGGCTGGGAATCACTTTCTGGCTGGGTCAGAGCGGCACAGTGGGCTGGAACAACTGGTGGGCATACTTCATAGCCGGTATTGGCGCACTTCTGATCATTCAGGGAGTACTCCGCGTCGCGATGAAGGGGAGCACATATGAGTTCTCCGGTCTCTTCATAGGCGGTGCCATACTGATGATTATAGGCTTGGCGTTCGCCTACGGTGTGACGCTCTACTGGCCTTACATAGTGATCCTGTTGGGCATACTGGTGATAGCCATGGCGGTCCTTGCAAGGATGAGGACCCCTAGGCCCTGAAGATCCTCCCGGTGAAGGCGTTGAAGAGGACGTGCTCGAAGATCGTTAGCATCTTTGCCCTTCCGAATACCCGGAAGTAGCCCTTACCCATGCTCTCGACCAGATCCCCGATGTCGTACCTGGGAAAGAGTACTGAGGAGATTATCAGCCTGCCCCACTCCCCCTCCCTCAGCTCGTGGAGCATCTTTACTCCATTCCCTGTTAAAACCTCGAAGAGGTAGACGTCGTAGTTCGGGCAGACGTAGGGATGATCGTCCAGCTGCTGTGCAAAGACGCCCTCAGTGGCGGTGTAGAGCTCAACCACGGGGACCTCACCGTAGAGGCGCCTTAAGTAAGGGGCGTAGTTCGTCTGGATCTTGGCGACGCTGGTGCATAGTATCGCCCTTAGCCTCCACAGGTCTTTGGGGAGCGTTTTGTGTTTTCTCTTTACATACCTGGCGAAGGCAGTTATAACGGGGGCAACACCCATCAAGCTCCCTATCTCCCGATCCCTCGCCCTTTGGTAGACCAGCTCAAACCGGTTCTCCCAGTCCCTATTCTTTATGCCCCCGCCCAACGAGTCGATCTCCTCCTGCCCTGGGACGAGCCTGGCAGGGCCGAGCTCGGGGTTGAACTTGGCATAGGTGCCCGAGCTGTATCCGTAAGGTAAGGCGCCACTCGGTGTGTTCCTAACGCCCACCTCCGATGGAAAGTTCAGGTTGAGGACCTCCCGCTGCAGCACCTCAGGATCATTTTTTATGGCGAAGTTGATTATTCCGCGGGCACCCACGGATAGGATCTGCGATAGGTGTGTTCTGGTAACTGGTATGAGCTTCGAAACGCCGGTCGTGCCTCGCGTCATGACCCATCTTACCACGGGTTCCGCCAGAATTGCAGAGTATCTTCCGCCCATGGCCTCGTTTAAGTAAGGCTGGAGGTCCTTGTACCTCACGATAGGGAACGAGTGTTGGAAGTCTTTGACGCCCTCCACCTTGTCTGCGTTGTATTTGTTGCCGTACTCGGTCTTTGCGTATGATATGGCTAGTTTGCGTGCAACCTCTTCCTGAGCCTCCTCCGGTCGGGCTAGGGATTGGTACCACGGTTCCACAAATCCTCTGAGGAGGTCAAGTTGGTCGCTCATAGACTCGCCCTTCGAAAATGCCCCGTTTTAGTTGAGTAAAAGATGTTGCTTCTCCTTTAATTCTTCTTCCGGTTCTTAAGAACATGTATCCTTCGAGATTGATACCACTTCTTGAACAATTCTACCTTCTTAGTGTGCATCGGTATTATTGTATTTGGTTTGATGTTTTCAATGAAAACCTTTAAGAGAGGTCCGCTAAACAAACGGTAGAATCAAAGGGCAAAAATCAATGAAATGAAGCCTTCTAGGAACTTGATGGTGAATTGATGGTAGTTGGCATTTATAAAAACCATTAATTTCTTAGCTACAGCCAGAATTGAACTCCTTCAATTCAAGTTATTTATTGCTTAGTGTAACCTCTTAAGAGTAATCTTATTGATAAATAAAGTAAAAAAAAATATATTAAAAATTTAATCTTATTGATTAGTATATATGTTTAACATATAAACAATCAATATATTATTTTTAAAAAGAAAAAGTATAAAAGATGAATAAACATAAGTGTAGAACAGTTGAGGTGGGGTCGGAGAATTGGTAGGGCATTCACGGTTGTCCGGATCTGCCGCAAACGAGATAGTAGCCCTCTGCCTTCTCGCCCTCCTTTTTGTTGCATTTTTTCACATTACTGTTCAGCCAGTTTTTGCTCAAACAATAATTCTTTCTCCCACTAATGGCGTTGTAGGCACCTCTGTAACGGTTACAGGGTCGTCCTTCGCATCAAACTCGCAGATTATGGTATACTACGACGGATTGCCAGTTGGCAACGGTACCACCTCAAGCACGGGAGCGTTCAAGGTGATATTCGCCGTCCCCTCAAGCATCCGGGGGGCTCACACTGTAAGGGCGAGCGATGGAGTCAACTCCATAACCAGCCCATTCACGGTTACATCCTCCCTTTCCAGATCGCCCACCAGCGGATCGGTGGGAACAAATATCACCCTTACGGGGTATGGTTTCTCGCCCTCAGCCATAGTGACCATAAAGTGGGATGGCACCCTCCTGCCCACATCTCCCTCATCTGTATTGACCGACAGCAATGGCGCCTTTGTAGCCATTATCTCGGCGCCACCGGGCGAGCCCGTGTCGCACACCATTGAGGCTACCGAGGGCTCAAACGTGGCGAGCGCGACCTTCACGATTGCGAGGAGCGTCATTCTCTCGCCAGGCTCGGGATCTGCAGGCACCAATGTATTTGCTACAGGATCTGGATTTCTTGCCTCAAGTGTGATCGCAATCACCTTCGACGGCTCCCCTATCTTAACCAGCCCGGTCACGGTCGTAAGCGACGGAAATGGATACTTTATAGCGAACTTTACCGTTCCAGTCTCCTCCCCCGGCGGCAAAACTGTGAGGGCTGTGGATAACATTGGCGGCTCGGCTCAGGCGACGTTCACCGTTGTGCCATCAATCTCCCTGTCTCCTTCCACAGGTCAAGGTGGCACGACCATCACCGTGACCGGTATCGGTTTCGCCCCCTCAGGCACTGTTGCCATAAGGATCAACGGAACCGCGGTCTTCAATGTTAGGACCGATATCTCGGGAGGTTTTAGTCAGGTATTCACCCTCCCGCCCACACCTGCGAGTGTGAGTATACTATCGGCGATGGATGTGGTTGGCGCCTCCGCAAATGCCACCTTCAGTGTCGTGCCACTCGTCTCGGCCTCCCCGTCAAGCGGGCCTGTTATGGCCGTCCTAACGATTACAGGCGTAGGCTTCACGGCGAATGCAATGGTTACCCTCTTCTTTGACGGATCCCCCGTCGCCACAAATCCACCATCGGTTACCACCGACCCCTTTGGCAATTTTATCTGCTTCCTCAATGTGCCATCCATATCTGTGGGTGCTTGGAGTATACTCGCTGTGGACTCCGATGGCTTCTGGGACACTGTAACATTCACCATAGTACGCAGCCTCTCTCTTTCACTGGCCACGGGCCCGGTGGGAACGTCGGTCATCGCCAGGGGGACCGGCTTTGCTCCGAACGCTCAAATTAACCTGACCTTTGATGACTTAGCCCTTCTCACAAACCCCTCCCCGATTCTAACAGATTTCAGCGGGAGGTTCAATTGTAGCTTCTCCGTTCCTGTTTCGCTGCAGGGCAGGCACTCCATAGTGGCAACCGATCCCCTCGGCAGCTTAGCTACCATAGCCTACACAACCACCCCCTCCATAGCGCTCGTGCCAATCAGTGGAAACGGTTCGGTTGTTACAGTAAATGGTAATGGATTCGGTCCAGTCTCGTTGGTGATGCTGTCCTTCGATGGCTATCCCGTTGCGTCCACTCCTGCCATAATCGAGACGGATTTCCTCGGCAGTTTCCTTGCCACATTCACTGCCGAATCAAACACCACTGGGGCTCATACAGTACGTGCAACGGACCTACTCGGCAACACAGCGACCTCCACCTTGACCCTTGTGCCCCAGATCACCCTCTCCTCTACCAGTGGCGCTGTCCTCGTCTCAGTCACTATTACTGGGACAGGCTTCTATCCGTTAAACCAGATCAATCTTACGTGGGACGACCGGCCCATCAACGCTACCCCCTCGCCTCTGGTGACCAACGTCAATGGAGGGTTCAGGGCGGTGGTAACAATTCCGCTTGACGTGGCTGGCATTCATGCCATTATGGCCAGAGACCTGAGCGGCAATAGGACCTCAGCCAACTACACGGTAATTTCGTCCATCGCCCTGATACCCAGCGGGCTCCTTCCTGGCGATGAGTTATGGGTAAGGGGGATTGGTTTTTCCAAATTCTCTCAGATGATGATTATCTGGGATGAAGTTCCGACAGTGACGCGACCCGCTGTTATAACCACGGATTCCTTGGGTAGCTTTCAAGCATCCTTCATAATCCCCTTCTCCATATTTGGCTCTCACAGGGTGGTGGCTGTTGACCAACAGAGCAACAGCTCATCCTCCGCATATACAATCTCTCCCCCGTCCACCATAGGCGTCCAGATTGATGTGGGCTATCCCTACAAGATTGAAGGGGCGACCGAGTTCTATGTTTTGATCACCCAAATTGGGAAGCCCTCTAACGCATCAACAATATCAGCCAGGCTCTTCATGCCGAATGGCACCGTAATAGATCTATCGGGCAATTTGGTTAGAATCGATGCCGGTTTTTACAGGATTAATTACACGGTGCCGGACAATGCTACCCTCGGCACTTACGCGATCATAGTCAATGCCAGCTGTACCTTCAATGACATTTCATCCTTCGGTTATGGTTTGGGCACGTTTGATGTGGGTAAGCCCCAGGCGTATCCCCCATCTGTTGGTGCCTTTGTATTGAGCATGGACAAGTATGACCTAATATTTCCAAGCCTATCGCTGATACTGGCCTCGTTATTAGCCGTTTCGTTATATCTTCTAATAAGAAGGCGCCCCTAACCTCCTTCGATCTGGCTAGGGATTGGTACCACGGTTCCACAAATCCTCTGAGGAGGTCAAGTTGGTTGCTCATAGACTCGCCTTTCGGAATGAATCATTTAATGTTGCAGAAATCTTTTGTTTAGATCTTTACGTAATGATATTATTAATTTGAACTGAAGGATAAGCAACATCAGGGTGGCAAGAGCATAACTCTCTCTGGTGGAAGGATCTTGTTTAGTTGGTTTCCCAAAAGAATTCCTAGCCCACCTATTAACATCGATCCACCCGACATACTTCGTTCCAAGCCTGAATCCGAGGCAAACCTTGAAGCCTGCTTTTCCTTATTTTCCTCGATCTGCCGGGCAATTTTGCTCATCGACTTTGTGTAGGCATCGATCGGGGAGCATCCATTCTTATTTGATTGTACTATTGCCTTGACAGCATATATCGCACTGAGTGCAGCTGCATCCATGCCCATACCACGGTATACATCAATCAAACCCGCAGCGTCCCCCACCAACAGCAAATTGCCCTGCCCTAAATACACCCCGCCATTGAAGGTTGAGCTATATCCCTCGGTTCGGACCACTTGGCCATTTAGGTGATAGGTTTGCTTGACATGATCAAGGAACCTCCTCGCATAAGGAAGTGGATTAACGTCCGCGCCAGTACCCACCACCCAAAGGCTGTCCTTTTTGTAGACCCATGCAAACATCATTGGACAAAAATCCCTTCTATAGAACATATATAGGGTGTTCTCGTTAAGGTCGCCCTCACCATCGATGTAGTAGTTTATTGTTGCGCCAGCTGATTTTTTTATTTCATAATCAGCCGGGCGCAGCTTCATCCTTATCTTGGACATTGTGCCCTCAGCATCGATAAGATACTTAGTATAAACTATCTCTTCTGGACCCCCCTTCCTCTGCAGTCTAACCGCAATGACGCCCTCCTCGTCGTAGAAGTCTGCAAGTGCCGTCTCATCGCGGAATTCTGCTCCAGCCTTCACGGCTTCAGAGTTCAGCCAGCTGTCGAATGTCTGCCGTTCAAAATTCAGCATCTTCATTTTTGCCTTAAGAACCTTTCCGCTGGGGAGGATCATCTCGATCTTGGAAAGTTTGTTCCGACAAAGCTTCTCAGGAGGTATCTTTGAACCAATTAGTTTCTCGAAATAGGCAAACTGTATTCCTGAGCAAGCCTTGTTTCTTGGAGTTTTGAATTGTTCTAGAAGAAGAGTCTTCAAACCGCAATCGGCTGCAATTGCTGCTGCTCTCGAACCCGAGATCCCACCGCCAGCAACTATAACATCATATTTTTCCATGTTATAACTCCTACAAATAGGATAATTCATAAGCGCTAATTGAGGTTAACGCTCGTATTCTATCATCAATAAAAAACCACAGGGGCTTGCATAAATAAATAACTAAAACATGGAGTCCAAGTATAATATGGAATTGACTGTTTTACGTATACTTGATGGTGGGCCTGATGATGGGATGGGAATAAGCCTCTGGTCCAACCCTTTCACCTTAGCTTTTATTTGTGGGATGTGCCTATAGTATGTTAGGGTGAATCGTTTGATTTTCATAAGCCTAATCAAATTCAAACA
>Ga0315296_10000150_pt1 | contig 67008 bp, 58 predicted proteins | sample YL17G14_18_MG_FD_203921 | JGI IMG/M metagenome (GOLD analysis project Ga0315296, IMG submission 203921) | Sediment microbial communities from Yellowstone Lake, YNP, Wyoming, USA - YL17G14_18 | ecosystem: Environmental > Aquatic > Freshwater > Lake > Sediment | place: USA: Wyoming | collected... | reverse complement strand
GGTTACGCCGGCCAAGAGCCGTGCGTTGCTTGCTGGGGTTAACCCCAGCAAGCAAGGAACCTAAGTCCTTATTACCTGTTACCTATGTTCCCGGTTTAAAGTGTTACCCATGTACCGGTTGACACAGATACCACACACGTGAGTGTGTGGAAGCAGACTGGACGACTATTCTTCATCGGTACTGTCACCGATAATAGACCTGCTTAAATCACTGGGTTTACGTTGTCTGGAACCAGAGCGAGTGCTCGGCTGACTCGGTTGGCTGGATGATGGCTTGCCGGACGCAGCAGAGCCATCCTGGCTTTTGGCTGTTTGTGTGAAAAGCTCAGGCGGCGGCGCCTGGTCCGCAGTTACGATTGCCCTTTCCGGTATATCGACAATGCTGTTTTGTTTAAACTCGACCAGTACCGGCACGAAATCCCTCGGGATGCAAAAAACAAAATCAATCCATTTTTCCTTTGCCTGATTCTTGAAGTCATTACTAACCACTTTTATCTTGGTGCTTACTTGTATCTGGTCCGCTGCCTTCAGGTGCCCGATGGGGTATATGTTTATTCCGGTCCCGGCAAGCGGGTCATCGTATCCTTTTCGTTTACAGATTAATCTTATTTGAGGAAGTATGAACTCGCCGACGTTTATTTTGGGACTTGTCCTTAGCGCGTTTATTTTTATTCCCACCCGTACTATTGTGGGCTGATAATCGCTACCGATGGACGGCATAGATATTGACTTACCGCTCAGCTCATCCTTAAGTGTGCCTTGACGATTCAGGTCCGAAACAAGCTGGTTGACCTGCTCAGAGATGCCCTCGGGAGCCGGCCAGACAGCCTGCTTTGGGGGCACACTTATCGCCGGAGAAACGCTTGTGAGGGTTGAGGTGCCGGAAACCAGCCTGTTCAAGTAAAGCTGGTCAAGATAGCCGGAATGGACGGTGGCAAAACTTCTTTTGCCGCTAAAGCTTCCCCTGCTTATTATGCTGAACAGGCCCGTTGCAAAGCCGTCTGCATTGAGCAGAACTCTGCTGCGTTTCCCGTCAAATCGCTGATAAGGATACTTGTTTGATAAAGGCGCCATCCCAAGGAATGTAAGTAAAAGGCCGGCTAAAATAAGGCCTAAGAAAATCCCGCACACAGCCCGTCCGATACGCTCAGGCAGAAAACCCAAATCAACCGGCTGACGAGTTAGAAACATCATACTTGTTTGCAACGCTCCAAATACTATAATGAACAGCAGCGCAAAACAAAGCGGCTGAGCCCAGGGCACAAGGGATAGGAAACGGCTATCATCACCTCGGCTGATAAAGACACTTGCCAAAACCTCGAAGAAGCCGAACGCAGCTACACTTGCACTAACAGCAATTATTATCGTAGCGAATGCCCTGATAAATGTGCCTTTGAAATATTGATAAGCGGCACATCCCAATATTATTAACACCACAGCTAAGCTGGCCATTACAATATCTCCCATTTTTAAGTGAGCTAATGTGACTAAAGTGCCTAAAGTTTGAAAAAAGAATATCGAACGTCGAATGTTGAGCAGCAAACTTCAAAATTCGATATTCCTTATTCTCCACAGGATACCTTGCGGTGGATACTCATTATTCATTCTTTTAACTTTAGCTCACTTTAGTTCACTTTAGTTCACTTTAGTTCACTTTAGTTCACTTCAAACTTTAGACACTATGCTGGTTTTTCCGTTTTGGGTTTTGAAAGCACCCGAATCATTTCATTTATTGTTATCGTTCCACTGATGACCCTCCTTAGTGCTTGTTCCTGCAAATAGAGCATTTTGGCACGTCTGAATTGTGTGCCGATTTCCGGCAGAGACCTTATTTGTATTAGAGCCTTTCTTAACTCGCTGTTTAGCATGATAGTTTCAAAAATACCCATTCTGCCGAAATAGCCTGTTCCCTGACAATTTTCGCACGTAGAGGCTTTGCCGCGTTTGTCGTACAGCACTTTACCGGCTCGGTAAAACACTTTGGTTTTTTCTGCGTTGATGTTAAACTTCTTGAAAAGCTCCTTATCCGGGGTGTATGCCTGTTTGCATTCACCGCAGAGTTTTCTCATCAGTCGTTGGTTACTTATGCCCAGAAGGGTTCCGACGGCCAGATTCCTGTCACCGACAAATTTCAGCCATTTAGCGAATGCCTGTATCACACTATCTGCTCTGAGCACAACATACATCAGTTTCCCATCTGCGGCAGCCTTACAGGCCACCTGGGCCGTCTCGGGTTCCTCGCACTCGCCGACACCAACAACATCAGGCCCCGTTCTTACTAACGCCTGCAGCTTTTTAGCAAATGTTGTTGTACCTGTGTCGCTGAGATTAAAAGGATTTTGAGTTATATTCGGCAGATGATGGGAAGCCTGTCTTTCAAGTGTGTTTATATGGTTAATAAAGGCATCATGATTTCGCAAAAATGCATAAAGTGTTGTTGTTATACCGCTTTTTGAAGGACCGCTTATGATAAACACACCCTGCTTTATCTCGTTGAATCTGGCTAACAGCTCGTACTGCTCTGGCATAAAGCCGAGTTCGTTTAACCTTGGTAGTTCCTGATGTGATATTCCTTTGAGTCTGACCTGTTCACCGGCGGTTGACCCGGCGGTGGTTACTTCCCACTCGATATAATTTTCGCCCTTAGCGACCTTAAATGCTCCTTTTTGTGGTTTTCGCTTTTCCTTAGTGTCCAAATCGGCAAGCTGCTTGACAAAGTGAACGAAATATTGCATTTGCTCTCTGCCTATACTTGGCTGTTTAAGTGCCATGCCGTCAACGTAATATGCTACATTATAGTCCTGTGGTGTCGGTGAAAACGCTATACTGCTCGCCCTTCGCCAGAGGGCATCGCTCAGAATTTCATAAGCTATTTTATAGCCGAAAAAGTCCGGCGTTCGGGGTTCAGGAATCGGAACTTCATTTTTGTTTGCTGTTATAAAAGTATAGTTTTTGAGATTCGCAAGTTTCTTTTCTTCGCTAACGAACAGGTTTTTGATGTGGTCAACCGTCAATACCTTGTCAAAGTCCATAACCATAGAATTTCGGTGTCTCACATAAGCCAGAGATGTTGCCCCAACAACTATTAAATAAAGCAGCATACCTGCGATAAAAACAGGAACAACCAGCCAGATTATTGTCACCGCCGCGCCGGCGCCCAGAACAACGCCTGCCCAGAAAACCGATTTTGTCTCTATCACTTTGGCGTCCTGGTACACCCAGGTAAGCAGCAGCAGCCACCCAAAAAACATTACCAGAAAAATGAAAAATTTGATTATTGATATATAGCCGCCGTATTCGACAGAAGCTAATAATAAATCCGGCATAAGATACTCCGTTAAACCCCGCCCGTCGTCCACAGGATGCCTTGCGGCAAAGACGGGACGGGGTAAATCTCACAAAATGCCACTGGCAGTGGTCTTAATACCTTTTAGTACCATTTTTAGCTCTTCAATATTTGGTGCCTGTTTATATGCGTCCCTTGCATCGATAGAACCATCGCTCACCAGCTCGCAAAGGTTATACGTAAGGTCCTGCATACCTTCCTGTTGAGAGCTTCGTATAACACTGGGCAAATCGGCTTCGCGCTCTTCAGAAATAAGTTTCCTGACACCAGCATTTGAAATTAGAACCTCCACGGCAGGTATCCTGTCAACGCCTTCCTTCAGGCACGGCAGTAATACCTGGCTAACGACCGCTTTAATTGCCAGACATAAAGTCTGTCTTACAAGGTCTCGTTCATTTTGCGGGAACAGGTCCAATAGCCTGTGAATACACTGGGACGCATTTGCCGAGTGCATCGTTCCGAAAACAAGATGCCCCGTTTCCGCAGCTCTCATTACGGCGGTGACGGTTTTAGCATCACGCATCTCGCCAATGAAAACCACATCAGGGTCCTGCCGCATCAGATACCTTAAGGCCTCCTCATAGTCTTTGACGTCAATCCCTATTTCCCTTTGTGAGACTATCGCTTTAGCATCCTTAAACAGATACTCGATAGGGTCTTCGACCGTAATTATATGACATGAGCGAGTTTGGTTGATGTGGTCTATCATCGATGCGATTGTTGTGGTTTTGCCGCAGCCCGTAGGACCTACTACAAGAATCAGCCCCTGCGTGCTCTCACATATCTTTTCCAGTATCGCCGGCAGGTGAAGCTCCTCGAAAGGCGGGATGATTGTGTTGACGCGTCGAGCCGTAAGGCTAATCATACCTCGCTGGCGAAATATGTTCGTTCGGAAACGATGTTCATTCTCAATCTCGTGGCCGAAGTCCAGGGTTCCATGCTCCAGGAAAAACTCTTTTTGAGCGGGGTTGAGTATCCCAAAGACTAATTCTTCAATCCTTTTCGCCGTCATTACTTCGCCGGTAGTCTTTTTCAACTCTCCGAAGAGACGCAATTTCAGCGGCTGACCTGCTTTCAGGTGCAGGTCGCTCGCCCGCACTTTGATAGCCGCCCTGAAAAACTTGTTCAATTCCGGTTCATCCCGTCCCGTCTTCGACGGGCGGGATTCATGCTCAGGGCTTGTTTGGTCATCAATAGGTTGTTCTGTGGGCATAATTACCGCTAACTCCAGAGCTTATAAACAAATCGTTACCTCCACGACCGGCTTAATTATCGGTCGTGGTCCGGCAGAGCATTTATCTTTCCATAAGATTTGTAAAGAAAAACTCTTATACAAATATATTATAAAACTTTAAGCCCGTTGTCAAGTTTGATGCCCGAACAATATTGATTTTCGTGACAAATTACAGAGCAATTCTTCCTTACCGTAACGGCAGGAGCGGTTTGCGAACCGCCCTTATATATCCCCGCCATACTGTTTTTCCCCAGCCTTGACCTGTCAACGGCGGCCCTCGGAGAAAAACTCTAATTCTTTTCAAATAAATATTTGACAATTCGCTTATATCTTGTTAAAGAATGTGGGACATTACAGGGAAGTAATTTAAATAGAGGGGTGGTCTTATGGAACTGGAGAAAAGAGAGCTTTCAGGCCGAGAAAAGGACGAAGCATCAATAAAACTTCTCAGAAAGCTTCAGGAGCTGTTGTATTCCTCCGATGCATCGAACAGACGACGAGCCGCTTATAAAATGTCCTGGATGCAGGAGGATGGCTTAGACATCTTAAAAGCCGCCTTATTCGGTAATTGTCCCGTACCGACCAGAAACGCTGCTGCCTACGGCCTGAGAAAAATGCGAGGCAGGATGAAAAAAATGGCTCTGGCGGTTTTACAAGAGGGTCTTAAACATCACGACACTTCTACAAGAGAAATATGCAGAAACGCGCTACAGCTATTAGGACAGAAAGTGCCAAAAGAGGCTGTTCCCAAAAAACCACCGGTATCTCACCTGAGGATTAGGGAGATTCCGAGAAAAAGCAGCCCAGGGAGAAGGGTGGTTAATCGGCGAACACGCAGATAACGGGTTGCGGGGACCCCGCCTTGCGGGAACGACAAAATAAGGGACTCTCCCTGAAATAACAAAACCCAAGCCCACAATAAGAAATCAGGGATTAGTGTAATTCTTAGGAAGATTTTGATATTATCGTAGCATTGAAAGGCTTGGTTGCGTAGCCAAGCGTTTTATCCGGCAGTATTGCCGGATTAATACGGGAAATGTCAGCTAAAATGAGTCCTTATAAGTATTGACATGGGGAGAGGATAACATTATCTTACCGATTGTATAGGTCTTTTGCGTAATAACCAGAGCATACTTCTTTATGCAATACGGGTGAAACTATGTTTAAGAGCATAAAAATCAAAAATCTCAGGGCTATAATCGAACTGGAGGTGGACAATCTTGGCCAAGTCAATCTCTTCGTCGGTCAAAATAACTGTGGTAAAACGACCATTTTGGAAGGCCTATTCTTTCTTATAGGTGCGACAAATCCACGTTTACTTTCTAGCGTGAATACGTTTAGGGGTCTTACCGTATTAAGCAAAGAATTGTGGCGTACTTTCTTTCACAATATGTCCATTAAGATTCCGATAGAAATCTGTGGTGAGGTTCGTGAGAGCAAAGAAGAACAGAAATTGTTGATCAGACCCATGAAGAAAAAAGTTCCTTCAACAAAACCTGGAGTCTCAGATTTTGTCTCTGTTGAAGTCGAGCCCGGTGATTCGAAGCCGCCATTTACACCAGATGGTCTTGAACTTGAATATACGAGTAACCAAAACCCTGCCGAGAAAATCGTGTCCACGATTTTCCTGAAAGGAAATGACCTTGGAATTGAAGGATCTAAAGAACGTGATGTCCGGGGTATATTCATCAATCCATTAACAATTTACGAGTGGAAGGATAGATTTGCTGCCGCACAGAGGAGAAAACAAGTGCCGGAAGTTGTTTCCTTTCTCAAGAAGATTGATCCAAATATATCAGACCTGAGACTTAACGAGATTGGGTTATTGGAGTGTGATATTGGGCTCCCTGGTCTTCTCCCGGCCAATCTTATGGGTGGTGGAATCGCAAAGTTTTTGTCTGTTGCCCTTGCCATGCTTGATTCTCGTGATGGCATTGTTCTAATAGACGAGATTGAGGATGGTCTCCACTATACGGCTCAACAAAATATGTGGAAAGCTATTCTGGAATGGGCTCGAGACTTAAACATTCAGGTTTTTGTAACAACACATTCTAACGAAAGTATCAAAACCTTTAATAATTCCATAGACACAACTCTGTTCGAGTCTGAAACAAAACTATTTCGTATCGAAAGGAAAGACGAAAAGTTTAGAGCGGTCGAATATACAAAGGAGTTGCTGGCTGAGTCTCTCGAGAGCAAATGGGAGGTCAGGTAATGAATGGGGCCAAGGATGACTCTACGCCAATAAAATCAAAAAAAATACTTGGTGTTGAGGGAACTGATGATGTAAATTTCTTTGATGCACTGTTGAGTAATCTTGGCATCATAGATATTGATATTCGCGAGGTAGGGGGCAAAGACCAGTTTAAAAATAAGTTGCCGGCATTGAAAATAGCTTCGGGTTTCTATAATGCTGATGGTTCTCCTTTCGTCACTCACTTTGCCGTTGTGCGGGATAGAAACAGTGGGGATGCGTTCAAGAGCATAGAGGGAATCCTTAAGAAAGAAGGATTCACACCGCCTAAGAAACACGGTCAATTTTCAGAGGGTAATCCGAAGGTCGGTATTTTCATAATGCCTGGTGAAACAATCGAAGGCACAATGCTTGAAGACCTGTGTTTGAAAACTATTGAAAACCATCCCGCAATGAAATGTGTAAATGAATTTGCTACCTGCGTATCTGAGTTGGAGACCAAGCCCAAAAACATATCAAAATCGAAAGTCCAGGTATTCAAAGCACAAGTATTTCTCGCTACACAACCTGAAGTTGTAGACTCAGTCGGATTGGGTGGTCAAAAAAAGTATTGGAATTTCGACTCTCCTGTTCTCAATGAATTGAAACAATTCTTAAGTAATCTAAAATGAATTTGTTTTGCTCGCTCCGGACTTATCTCTGTCTGTTGCATGAGAAATCTGGGGACACCATACCGGGAAAATAGAGGGTCAGCCCTTCGACGGGGTTTACCCTGAGCGTAAGCCGAATGGGCTCAGGACAAGCTCTTAAAATATAAAATAAAAAATCCGGAATTATTGTAATGCGAGGAAGATTTTGATATTATTGTGGAATCGAAATGCTTGGTTGCGTAGCCAAGCGTTTAATCCGGCAGTATTGCCGGACTAATATGGGAAATGTCAGTTTAGTATTCCAAATGTTGGGCTTGTTTCGAAAGGACCAGGAAATGAAACACAAAATTGCAAGATTTGCAGTGACTGTTCTGCTGTTCTGTTCATTGCTTGTTGGGGTGATTGTAGTGGACGGCTGCAAGAAGTCAAAACCAGCCGTTGCCCCAAAAACCGAAAAGAAAGTCACTGCACCTGTAGAAGCTAAGAAGCCGGCCGGACCCAGTGCTCCTGTGCAAAAGGCTGAGCCAAATGCTCCTGCTAAGAAAGTTGATCCAAATGCTCCCGCTAAGAAGGTCCAGTAGAGACTCCGGTCTCTAACTCTGCGGGAAACGGTAGTAGCTTCGGCACGCCCCATCGTATATGGTATAATGCGGAGTTGTATTCTGCGCCAGATGCAACAACAGATTATAATAGAATACAATCTGTTTACAGGCTTATAAACTGGTTAAATCTGGGGACACCATAGCTATTTTATTGCACAGCATGGCTCCCGCCATTGCGTCAGGCATGTTGCCGCATACAATGCCGGCATGGCACGGTCGGCCTCGCCTTCGTCTTTTTACCACGAAGCCTGCCCTGAGCAACGCCGAAGGGTCACAAAAGCACTAAGATTTATTTTTGTTATTAAATAGCAGCGTTAATCAGTGTTTAACCCGTGAGATTTCGGCTTCGCCTATCTCACGGGTTGAATCTGTGTCTAAAATTTTCTTCTGTCTTCTGCCTGCCCTCGGGGTGAGCTTCCTTGTATAAACAAACAGAGTGTTGCTCCCAAATATTCCTGTAAATTTTAATCTTTGACAACAAATCAAGAACCTTATATTAATCTTTGTAATTAAATAAGTACGGAATGTTTAGCAAGAACAGGTATGCAAAAATCCTTGATTTGCCTGGAGTTAGTATGAATGCGTTTGACCAATCTGGTAATGGTGCTCAGCCACCACTCAAGCGCCCACGGCGACGTAGATACAGCGGAACCCACCCGAAGAGCTACCTGCAAAAGTACAAGGAGCACAACATCGCGGCCTACCCAAACATAAAGGCTCATCTGCGTGCAAAAGGCAAAACACCGGCTGGCACTCACATTCCTGTTCTGACAGAGGAGGTTTTAGCCTGCCTGAGGCCTAAGTCTGGTGAAGTCATAGTTGACTGCACTGTCGGCTACGGCGGCCATGCATCGGAGTTTATGAAACGCATAGGCCCCACCGGAAAATTGATCGCCTTTGACGTCGATAACACCGAACTTGAACGTACCCGCCATCGGCTGAGCAAAGAGAATGTGCCTGTAAGCTTTTATCGCAGCAACTTCGCCGGTATTGCCAATGTGTTGAACAAAGAAAAAATCGATGGCTATGACATCATCTTTGCCGACATCGGTGTTTCAAGTATGCAGATAGACAATCCCGACCGCGGCATGAGCTATAAGCATGAAGGCCCGCTCGATATGCGGATGGACGACCGGCTGAAGCGAACCGGTGCAGATCTGCTCAACACCCTTTCCGAAGAACAACTGTCCAAAGCGTTTTGGGAGTTGGCTGATGAGCCGGACCATCAGGAAATTGCCCACCTGATCGTTACCCGGCGGGCCGTGCAGCCGATTACGCGGACCTCACAGCTTGTTCAGCTGATTTTCAACGCCAAGGGCCTGACTCTGAAAAGCTGGCAACAGCAGCAACGCACCTCAAAATCCAGTTCATTGCACCCCGCTGCCCGCACATTCCAGGCCCTGCGTATACTGGTCAATGATGAACTCGGTTCCCTAAGAGAACTTTTAAGAGTTGCCCCGTACTGCCTGCGTCCGGGCGGCCGAATCGGTATAATAAGTTTTCACAGCGGCGAAGACCGCCTTATCAAACAGTCGTTTCGTGACGGCGTCAGGAATGGCATATACCGGTTAGCGGCCCAAAATGCAATCGTGCCGCAAATCAAAGAAATTGCCTCAAATCCGCGTAGCGCATCGGCCAAATTCCGCTGGGCCGTCCTGAAATCCCTCCAAGACTCTAATTCCTGTTGTTGAAGAGTTTACTTGCTCATACTATCAAAAAAATCGTCCAGAAATCTGGGGACACCATACCTATTTTATTGCACAGCATGGCTTACGCCATTGGCGTCAGGCATGTTGCCGGCTATGATGCCGGCATGGCACAGTCGGCCCCCCTTCTTGCTTTCGCAAGAAAGCAGGGGGGAAGCTGTTCCGTACCATATCAACTAATCAACCAATTCACCAATTAACTAATTAACTAATTCTCTAATCCACTAATTCACTAATTATTTCTTTCGTCCTTTGTCTTCTTTTCTACTCGTCATTCTTTGTTCGATATTCTATATTCTTTTCATACTCCCTCGTCCATCCTTTGTATTCTGTCCTCTGTCTTCTGTCCTCTGTCCTCTGTCTTCTGTCCTCCGTTTTCTGCCATCCGTCTGCTGGCCAATAAAAAAATCTCGCGCTCCACAATCCAAATTCAGAATTTTATCACATTAGTCGCCAAGCACGATACACAATCCGTTTGTTAGCTAACCGATCGGCCATGCCTGACACCTCGCTCCTCTATATATACGTATTTATATATACGTACGTAACACTTTAACTCTAACAATTTATAAAAGCACATAGTCCTTTTGATTAATCAAAAGGACTATATAGATTATTCCGCTCGTAAAACAGGTCACCAAAATTTTGACTTCTTTCACGATATGCTAAACGCTGTACGCTCCATTCTCGACTTCTAAATTCACTATATTTTACGAGCACCCGGCATCGAGCAATCAATAATAAGTTGAAAACGCCCTCCGCCTTCTTTTTTACTCGTCATTCTTTGTTCGATATTCTATATTCTTTTCATACTCCCTCGTCCGTCTTCTGTCCTCCGTTTTCTGTTATACAACTTTAGCTCACTTTAGGCACTTTAGTTCACTTTAGCTCACTACTCACAAATTCACCCCGTGAGATAATCCTTTACTATCTCATGGGGTAAACCACTCCCCACCCAATATAGCCACTCCCCACCCACCTATCCGACTCAAAAAACCACCCCGACTAACTCCACCTCCCCCACAAACGCAACGTCCGATAATATTTTAGCCGCTCACTATCTTACGAGCATCGAGCATCCAGCCACGACCCACCACTCACACGCCCCAACCACCCTGACCACCTTTCCCCATCCCGCCTTCTGTTCTTTTACCTGATAACCTGCTGTCCTGATAACCTGCACCCTGATTTTCTGATAACCTGATAACCGTTTATCGTCTTCCAAGCCCCCACCAACCGCAACGTCCGATAATATTTTAGCCGCTCACCATCTTACGAGCATCGAGAATCCAGCATCGAGACACCACTCACCCGCCACAATCACCCTGACCACCCCTCCCACACCCCGACTAACTCTACCTCCCCCACAAATGCAACGTCCGATAATCTTTTTATTTGCCTATTTTACCTAACTTAACAAAATGTTAATTTTTAAAAAGTGTTAATTTTAGATGAATTTATATCCAAAAAGCGCGCATTTATACGAATTTATGACCAATTTATGCCAATTTATACTCATTTTTTGCTGTTTTTTTCTTGCTCATCTTGCCTATGCTCTGCATATTGACATGCCTACCCCCATTTTTGACCCAAAAACAATGATTTGCCCCCTAAAATCAGAAAAAAAACCTGAAAACCACCCATTTTGTGTAATTTTTGTTTTGAATCTTATTGATGTAAGTTGCCTATTTTGTCGCAAAGCCGAGTCCTTTTCGATTACCTTTTTTTCCTGTGCCTTTTTGAGCTCAGCTAATTTTTCGCGAAGATTACTATCAGCTAACGCTAAGATTTGCACAGCCAAAATAGTGGCGTTTTTCGGAATCTCCGCCGTGCTGAAAGTCGAATATCCACTTCATATATATAAGATAAGCCCGCCGAAGCAGAAACTGACCTCTTGCCTTCACCACTCGATGTGAAAGAATTGCAAGAGAGATGACCTTTCACCCCCACAAAAAGGGCTGATAAGAACCTACCTTGCTGAATGTTAAGCCTGTCGCGATCTTGCCCATCCTTTAGGTTGGCTCCGCCACCCGCTGCGACTCGATGCGTTAAGTCGCATCGCGGCGAGAGCGAGCCACGGCGGGCAGTCGTGCCTTTGGAAGTAACGATTGTTTAGGAAGAATTTTTCTCTGCTTTTTCGGACTTCTTCGGCTCTTTAGGTTTTTTCACCTTTTCGGCTTTTGGGGCTTTTTTAGGTTTAGGCTTTTTGGGCTTCGCAGCCGCTTTAGCAGTTCCGCCGCCGAGCATAAAAGCCGCACCGGTTACCAAAACAGCTAACACAGCGATTCCACCCATAATATACCAGATTAGACCCTGTATGCCTGCAAGAATCGAAGGCGTTACGCCTTTTAGACCTGCAATAGCCACAACTGCGGTGTAAAGAATAACCACCAGGGGCAAAAACAGCAGCATCCCTAAGGTATTACTTTGCATATCTGGTGCCAGCTCGATATACGGTTGAGCTAATGCCGGGACATCCGGAGCAGGTTGGAGAGCTACAGGCTCTTCTTCGGCGAGAATTTCTTCCGCCTCTGCAGTCACTGCCGCTGCTGAGCCGCTTCCGACTTCGGCCGGAGCTGGAGCCGGCCCCTGGCCTTCACCTTCGGCCATGTAAATTTCATCGAGGATACCACCTAACGAAGTATCATCAGCCTGCAGTGAAAGGTCCAACAAACCTGAGCCGCTTCCGAAACTATCCAGATTTACATCTTCTTCGATCTCTTCCAGCGGCACTTCAGGCGTTGTACCTGTTGGTACGGCGGTCTCGGCCATCGTATCATCCGTTACCTGGTAATCACTGTCGGTTTCCCCGAGGACGCTGATTCCTTCACCAGTTAGCGCGGTGTCTGCGTCTGTCAGCTCACTTGGCGCAAGCGGGGCCCCGCTTTCCGGCGCCAATAAAATCTCACTCGTGCCTGCCGCCTGTTCCAATGGTGCCGGTGGTTCCTCCGCCAAGGCTTCAGGCTCAAGTGCTTCGAATTCCGGCGTCTCCGGTGACGGAGCCTCTGGTGAGAGCGCCTCGGACTCCATCGCTTCGGGTTCCAGAGCTTCGGGTTCCAGTGCTTCGAGTTCAGGGGCTTGCTCTGACGGCATAATACCCGTATCGGACATCAACGCTTCGACTTCCTCAACCTTAAAGAGCAACTTCGAGCCATCGCGAAACTCACGTAATTTGCCTTCCTTGACAATCTGTTTTAATTCATCCTCTGTCTTATTGAGCCTCTCGGCGGCTTCTTGCAATGAATAAAACATACCAGCCATAATTACCTATCTCCTACAAGCTAACAACATGGCTTCTGTGGTTTTTTAGCTTACCAAAAAAAACGGCTTTAACATTAATTATTGTATCCTGTACACTTCAAATATGCAACCTTTTTTTTGGTGAAAATACCTTAAATCGACAGCCCAAAAGCCATTTTGAAGCATTCCAGTCTGAAAAATACGTAACAATCGCAAAATCTGCGGTTTTGCGTTTTGCCCATAACAAGCAGCGGCTGGGCCTATTTATGAGGTGCTGTAAATTATAATTGAAAAAAGTCTCAAGATTATCGGAACACCGATATTTAGCCCTTGACGGGAAAGTGGTTGATTTGGTATAAATAAAATAAGTGAAGACTATGCGCATAAAGAGCCTGTTCCGAATTAGCCGAAACCCTGAGCAAAGTTGAAGAGGCGGGCATATGTGAATCTTTGGTCTTCAGGCAGTCAAAATTCTTGCGGTTTTTTAATAGAGGAGGAGTTATTATGCAAAACACCGAGTTAGTTGTAACAGCGACTTTGTGCCTCGTAGAAAAGGTTTTTCACATTTCAACGAATAATTCATATCTCGCCTTTGCGGGAACGCGTGTTTTGGTGTGTGGCCAAAACATAATTCATCATTATTTTCACTCTTTTTGAAGGAGGACTATTATGTGTAAAAAAATTATTTATCTAACCTTCTTTTTTATGTTGGTGTCAGGACTGGCTGCTCCATTTTGCACGATGGCTATGGCTTCTGACATAGCGTTCTACGTCGGGCAATGGAACACCGATGGCTGGTATGATGCTTCGCAGTTCGACGACGTTGAGACGATAATTGCCGAAACTGGACATCTGTTCAAGGATATCCAGCAGTTCGATGACGACCAGTTTGATGAATTTGGTGCATGGGTAGAAGAGAGAACGAATGATGGTAAAATGGACATTATCTGGCTTAACGGATGCACTCCGAGTGTCCTCTATCAATTCCCAAACGTTAATCCGGATGGCTCGCGTGCTGAAGAGTGGCTCGATGGCGGAAACATGATTATAAATGTCGGCGACTGGTTCGCATACTGCTCGTATGAAGGTGGATCTCGACAAGCTGATAACGGCGGAACTGGTGCCGCGAACATCCTTGACCTTTCTTCTGGTATTATCACATCCGCTGATAATACTCAGCTGAAGGTGACACCGACAGGTAAGGAATATATACCCAGTCTCAATGACCCCGCCATAACTTATAGACCAATTGTCCTCAGTGTTGTTCAAGCCCCCTGGGAAGTTGCTGCGATATTCGCATCTACGGGTGGCACAGATAATGCAGGCGCAGAAGCACAGGCTGATCCTGTTGTTATTCACAACACAGAGACCGGCGGTTACGTCGCTTTTATAAACCAAGCTGCTGGTGGTCCTAGTGGCTGGATAGACGACAGAGGTTTAACCTGTGCTGAGTTCATCGGCAACTGGGTAAACACGGTGGTAGGATTAGGCGACCAACCGCTCGCTGCGGCTCCCAACCCGAAAGATGGTGCCCTACATAAGGATACGTGGGTGAACCTCAGCTGGCGGGCGGGAGATTTTGCGGTCTCGCACGATGTGTACTTCAGCGATAATTTCGATGATGTGAACGACGGCGCTGAAGGCACATTCCAGAGCAATCAGGCCGCGACATTTTTTATTGCCGGCTTTCCAGGATTTGCTTATCCGGATGGCCTTGTCCCCGGTACGACTTACTATTGGCGAATCGACGAGGTCAATGACGCCGAGCCAAACAGTCCCTGGAAAGGCAAGGTCTGGAGCTTTAGTATTCCCCCCAAGACTGCATACAATCCCAACCCGGCTGATGGTGCTGAGCTTGTAGCCCTGGATGTGAAGCTTAGCTGGACGGCGGGCTTCGGTGCGAAATTGCACACCGTATATTTCGGTGATAATTTTGACGATGTGAGCAATGCCGCTGGGGGTCTTCCTCAAGGGACTGCGACCTATAATCCCGGCCCACTTAAAGTGGGTAAGACTTACTACTGGCGGGTTGATGAGTTTGATATTATCAAGACGTATAAAGGCGAGGTCTGGAGCTTTACTACTCAGGGCGCCGTTCTGAGCCTGAAGCCTTCCAACGGCGCTATGGATGTAAAGCAGACACAGATTCTTAGCTGGTCGCCGGGAGATTATGCAGCTTCGCATCAGGTCTATTTCGGCGCCGATAAAGCGGTCGTACGCAATGCCAATACCGCTTCGCCGGAGTATAAAGGCACTAAGGCCCTTGGTTCTGAGAGCTATGACCCTGGAAAACTCCTGTGGGATGTCACCTATTATTGGCGGATTGATGAGGTCAATAACGTCAATCCCGACAGTCCGTGGGCAGGGCCTGTCTGGAGCTTTACAACGGCCAACTTCCTTGTCGTGGACGACTTTGAGGACTACAACGTTGGCAACAACGAGATTTGGTGGTCCTGGAAAGATGGGCTTGGCTATGCCGCGCATGGTAATGAACCGGCCTATCCCGGCAACGGGACCGGCTCAGCCGTGGGCGACGAAAGCACAGCCTCTTACACCGAGGAGACTATCGTTCACGGAGGCAGCCAATCGATGCCTGTATTCTACGACAACAGCATCCTCAAGTATTCAGAGGCCCAGAAAACGCTGACTTATCCGCGTGACTGGACTGAGAATGGTGTCAGCACACTGACGATTTGGTTCAGGGGCGATTCGGCTAACGCTGCTGAGACGTTGTATGTTGCTCTCAACGGCAGTGCGGTGGTCTCTCACGATAATCCTAATGCAGCACAGATAGCCTCCTGGACGAAATGGGATATTGACTTGCAGGCATTTGCAGACCAGGGTGTGAACCTGGCCAATGTCAATACGATTGCCCTTGGTCTTGGCAATAAGAAAACCCCGCAGGCCGGCGGTTCAGGTACGATGTACTTTGACGATATTCGGCTGTACCCTCCGCCGCCGGCGCCGTAAGCCGGGATTCGGCAATTAAGACTGTGCGGTTACTCAAGTGCAGGCAATTCAGGGCCTATGCCAGTTGATTTGGTATAGGCCTTTTTTTTATTGGTAATTGGGTAAATGGCAATTGGTAAACGGTAAATTGTAATTGGTAAATGGTAATTGGTGAGGTGGGGAGACAGAAAACTTTTCAATTGATTTCGGCATGGGCGGAGCTGCGATATTTGTCCGCCCACAGCCGGTCTGCATATAGAAAAACTTTTCGCTATGGACCTATAAAAGGTCTGCGTTCTTTCCTATAAACCCATAATTAGCTCAACAAAGGCCGTTTCGCGACTATTTGGGTTGTATTGAAGCGGGCTTTACGGTACAATATTAGCAACATTTCGGGAACGAGGGTCTTAAATAAGACAGCACGATTAATCTGAACTATTGCCTGCACCCCCATGCTTTCCGGCGAAAGCAAGAATGGGGGTAACGCAGGCACAGGTGCGAATCCAAATGGCCTGATTGTGAGGAGGGCGTTCATTGGAAAAAGCAACAGTCAACCGTTTTAGCGGCGTATTTTTAAGGCTGATAAATCTGGCAGTCGCCATTTGCATCGTGAGTTTAATCGCCGATATAGCTCGCACAAATGACAATACCAACAATCCGCTCAGCTTATCTGAAACCGGAGTAACCAGAGCAGAAACCACCGTTTCCACTGATTTGAGTGAATCAATAATAACGGCTGATTTAAAGCCGCTCGAATCCGATATTATTACAAATGAGCCATCTGCTGATTCTGAGGTAAACGAAGAGCAATCTGATGAGTGGGAAATTGTTCAAATGCGAGTAACAGCTTATTGCCCATGCGAGCAATGCTGCGGGCGGGATTCAAAAGGGATAACGTCCTGCGGGTACAAGATACGGACCGGCGATACCTTTGTGGCGGCAGATGGACGATACCCTTTCGGCACTGAAATGCTCATCCCCGGCTACAGCAACAGCCAGCCTGTACAAGTTTTCGACAGAGGCGGGGCCATCAAAGGAAACCGGCTCGACGTGTTCTTCGGCACTCACGAAGAGGCCCTGGAATGGGGCGTTAAGCACCTTAAGGTCAATGTACATCGGAGAAACCCATAACCAGGCAGAGGCAAACAAATCAACCAGTTCTTTCTTGTGAAAATGCCCTCCTTCGGTAACAAGAAATCCTTCCTTGTCTATATCTTTAATGCGGCTGATGCCGGTATTATTTTTATTTCTAACGGTATGTAAACCCCCTTCGGGCTTCTTATAAACCTCTGCAACCGCAAGGTTAAAGCATATTCGAGAAGGCTCATCTTTTTTGTGAAAAAAGGTTGTGAAGGTGTGCGTTTTGGTGTAAACTATGCTGATATTTTTTCGGCGTGAAAACTTAATATTTTGACCTTCTTTAGTATTTTGATGAGAGGTTTATTATGAAAGTAAATTTCAACAGAACTGCCCTTAGCGAGGCCTTAGGTTTGCTGACGTCCGTCGTGCCAAGCCGAACGCCCAAGCCGATACTTCGGTGTGTGCAAATCACTGCTGAGGAGAAAGCGGTCAGGATATGCGCGACGGACTTAGAGGTCGGTATCAACTATCTGATCTCTGAAGTGCAGGTCGAAAAGACGGGCGAGGTTATCGTTCCGGCGGACCGGCTGGCGGCGGTTGTTCACGAAAGCGTTGACGATGTCCTGCTATTAGAAGCCTCAAAGGGCACCTGCGAAATCAAAGGGGCCGACAGTCACTTTACGATTTACGGCCAGGAGCCGGGGCAGTATCCAGTGGTGCCGGGTTTCGACGGTACCGGCGAGATAAAGATTGCTTTGGGTAATCTTCAGGCTGGTATCGAGCAGTGTCTGTTCGCAACGGCCAGAGAAAGCAGCCGCTATGCTATTAACGGTGTGCTGTGGGAGATTAAGGACAAGAAGCTAATGCTGGTCGCCACGGACGGCAGAAGATTGGCACGGTGCAGAGTCAACCTAACTTCCGCCCCGGCGAAAGACAAAGCACCGGCAAATATAATAGTGCCGGCCAAGGCGATGGGACTGTTAGATAAAGTCGGCAGCAACGAGAAAGACACCGTTACAATTAAACTCGCCGATAACCAGATTCTAATAAGCTGTGCAAACGTTGTTATAAGCTCAAATCTTGTGGAAGGCAACTTTCCGAAGTACGAGGACATAATCCCAACCGATTACGACAAGAAGCTGACACTATCGACCGAGGGGGTGCTGAGTGCTGTTCGCCGTGCATCACTGCTGACGAGCGAGGAGTCGAGGGGGATTAAGCTGTCGATTGGAAAGGACAAGCTGGTGTTTTCCGGCAGAGCACCGGAGACGGGCGATGCACAGGTCGATATGCCAATCGATTATAAAGGCGAGCCGATTGAAATCGGCTTTAATCCGCAGTTTTTGATAGATGCTCTGCGAGTTATCAAGACCCCGGAGTTCGAATTCGACTTAGGCCAGCCGGACAGACCGGGCCTGATAAAAAGCGGGGCAAATTTTCTTTACGTCCTGATGCCCATCAACCTGGGATAATTCTTGTCCCCCGGAAAGAATCGGACTTATCAGTCTCGTGAATTGTATCTCGCCTGGGATATGAGATAAATTATGTGTGAAGGCGAACAAATGGACAACTCCATCGAGGAACGAAAAGTATGGAAATCTGACAGGACGGTCAGGCTGGGCGATGCTGTTCAGCAATTTTTGGCCGAGCAGGTTTCGCCGCGGCAGGCGAGGTTTGGCGCGGTGGCTGAACTGTGGAGCCGACTGCTGCCTGCCGAGCTTCGCCGGCACTGTGAAATTGTTGATGTTTCTAACGGCCAGCTGAAGGTCAGCGTGGATTCGCCTGCATATAAGTACGAGCTGCAATTGTGCAGCTCGGAGCTTCTTGAAGAGCTGCAACGGCAATGTCCGAGGGCCCGCTTAACAAAAATAAAATTCATTGTCGCTTAAAACTATAGTCTCCGGAGTGAAAAACGAAAAAATTTCGACAGTTTATCGGTCAGCAAAGACGATATACAAGATAAAGACAGAGAGCCGATATGCAGGACCATAAATACGATGCGAGTAATATAAAGATTCTTGGGGGGGTGGAGGCGGTGCGTAAACGGCCTGATATGTATATCGGCGACCGCGGCAGCGGAGGCCTACACCACCTGGCTTATGAGGTATTAGATAACTCCATTGACGAGGCATTGGCAGGGTTCTGTGACAACATAAGCGTGCGCATCCATCCTGACGGCAGCTGCATGGTGGAGGACAACGGCCGAGGCATACCCATCGAAAAGCACAAAGAGGCCAAGACCAGCGCTCTGGAGGTCGTGCTGACGAAGCTGCACGCCGGGGGGAAGTTTGACAGCGACAGCTACAAAGTGGCCGGCGGGCTGCACGGTGTCGGAGTGAGTGTTGTCAATGCCCTGAGCGAATGGCTGGAAGCTGATGTGTATCGCGATGGAAAACACTACCATTTCGAGTGCGCCCGAGGAATCGCCAAGGGTCAGGTGAAGGAAATCGGCCCGACCAATAAACAGGGAACAACAATCACCTTCAGGCCCGACGAAGAGATATTCGGCGATACGGAGTTTGCATACGACACACTGCTGAAACGAATACGAGAGTTAGCTTATTTGAACGGCGGGCTGCAGATTAGCTTAAGGGATGACAGAAATAAGAAAAAAGAGGTATTCAAATTTCAGGACGGGATTAAGGCGTTCATCAAACATCTTAACGAGGGCAAAGAGACCCTTCATAATGATGTTATCTACTTAGCCAGGGAAGACCAGAAGGCTATGATGAGCTGTGAAGTGGCTATGCAGTACAACGACGGGTACACCGAAAACGTTCTGGTCTTTGCCAACAACATCTGCAATGTAGATGGCGGGACACATCTGTCAGGCTTCAGGACGGCGCTTACGCGGACGATGAACTATTACGCCAAAAGCAATAACCTGCTGAAGAACGGTCAGGCGACAACGGGTGATGACCTGCGTGAAGGATTAACAGCGGTAGTGGCGGTGAAACTTTCGGAACCACACTTTGAGGCCCAGACGAAAGTTCGGCTGACTAATCCTGAGGTTGGAGGTTTTGTTGAGTCAACCGTCAATGAGCAGTTAGGTCATTTTCTGGAAGAGCATCCGGCAGAGGCGAAACGGATTTTGAACAAGGCCATCCAGGCAGCGGCGGCCAGGGAAGCGGCAAGGAAGGCACGGGAGCTGACCAGACGCAAAGGTGCGCTGAGCACCGCCAACCTTCCGGGCAAGCTGTGGGATTGTGCGAGTAAGGAAAAAGCGAGTACGGAGATATTTATTGTAGAAGGTGATTCAGCCGGGGGTTCGGCAAAGGCGGGGCGAGACAGAAATATCCAGGCAATTTTGCCGTTGAAGGGAAAAATCCTAAACGTGGAAAAGGCCCGTATTGAAAAGATGTTGGCCCACGATGAAATCCGAACCATTATCAGCGCTTTGGGGACCGGTATCGGCACGGATGAGTTCAATTTGAGCAGGTGCAGATACGGCAAGATAATACTGATGACAGACGCCGACATCGATGGTGCACATATTCGAACTCTGCTGCTGACGTTTTTCTTCAGGCAGATGCAGCAGCTGTTTACGGAGAACAAGATTTACATCGCCCAGCCGCCCTTGTATGAGATTAAAGTCAAGGGTCAGAAGAAATCTGAATATATCCTCAACGAAAATCAAATGCACAAGCAGATGATAGCCAGGGGGCTGGAAGGTACAGAGCTTATCATCAGAGACGGTAAAAAAAGTAAAAAAGCTACAATGGGACAGGCAGGCCAAGGCCGCTCTGTTAAAAGCAAGAAGACGAGCTCTAACGGGGCCCGTGAAGTTTGCGACACAGAGCTGACAGAGCTTGTGAAGACCTTGGCTGAGGCCGACCGCATCATAAAGGTTTTGAGCAGACGTGGTATTAACTTCACCGATTTCATCCAGGCCTATTACAGTCCGTCCAAAGGAGGGCTGCCGCAGTTTCGTATCTGCACCGAAGGCCAGGAGGAGATTTATTACACAAGGCAGGAGTACGAAAAACGTATCGATGAGCTCAAAGAGCGGACCAAAGGTTTAGCAGAAGGTGAGGAGGAAGAATCAATTGCTACCGAGGAGCTTCATGAGGTTGACCGCATCAATCAGATAAACAAACAACTTGAAAAGCAGTTTGGCTTAGATATCAAGGATTTTCTGCTAAAATCTGCCAAAGGGCTTTCAGGTGAAGCAGCACCGACGAAATTCGAGCTGGTCAGCGGCGATGATAAATATGAGGTCGCATCGTTAGGGGACATCTGCGCAAGCATAAGGCAGATAGGCGGCAAAGGGATCGAGATAAAACGCTTCAAAGGTTTGGGCGAGATGAACGCCGAGCAGCTATGGGAGACGACAATGAATCCAAAGACACGCACTTTGTTGAGCGTTAAACTCGATGATGCCGGTGAAGCCGACCGGCTGTTCAGCATATTAATGGGCAATGACGTGGAGAAACGGCGAAACTTCATCCGCGACCACGCACTTGAGGTTCAGAACCTCGACATTTGATTCGTATGTCGTATTGCGTGCAAATGAAAACCCGCCGATTTACTCGACGGGTTAAATATTTTTGAGATTCCCACCTTAGCGGTCCTTCGACTTCTACTGCGGTGTCTGGTGGAATCTGTCAACGGCTAATATCTACCTTCGCCGGGAAAGACGGGAATCGCTGTCATATATCCCGGGACTCGAAGAAAGCGATGACCTGGCGCCGCGGACTTCGCCCAGATAGGGATATGAAATGAGCTGGGTCTTTTGGCTGAACTGGTCAAAACCGAGTGTCCCATTCGCGAAGGCATCGATGTCCGATTTCTTCGCGCGAATGACAAGAACCGTTGGTGAAGAATACGCTAATTCGTCCGGCAAACCATCTTTATATACCCTTGTGATGTTCTTATCTTTGTCAAATACAATGAAGTTATTTGTTCCAGAGATTGCTTGAATAAGGACATTGGTAGAGACACCGCTTCCGGTAACCGAAAGGATTACGGACTCATCCGGCTTCAGACCTCGAATGTTTGTCGCGTGTTTTAGGGTTTTGATAAGTGTTTCTTTCAGCTCTTTGACCTTCTGGGCGTCGTATTTTTCTTCCGGGCGGTCGTCAGTGCTGCGTCTTGCGGCCTCTTGGGGCGTATACATTTCCCCTTTCATCTGTTCCCAAACCTGGTCAACATCACCTTCTTTTTTGGTTTCCTTTTCTTCCTCCGCCTTGAGTGGCGGTGATAGTGGAAAATCAACTTTTGTCAAAAAGAGCGCTCCATAACCCTGCACGTATATAGCTTCTATGGAGCGACTGTCTCGCGACAAAGCCATCGACAGTCTCATATCACTACTAAGGAACTGTCCTGAAATCAGGTGCGACTCCGTTAATTTTTTATCAAAGATGCGGCACATAACAGTCATATCTTCCATTAGGGTGTCCATATCCTGGGGTTTTATCTCTGCGGTGGGAATCACAAGGACTCTCTCACCGCCGTACTGCCTTGTCCTCACATTTAGTAGTTTAAACTGGCTGAGCGTTTCATTCAAACGCGAGTCCAGCGTCTTGTCAACTTCGCTGATTACTTGCGGGCTTGGTATGGCCGGGGCGGTTGGGGCTGTGGGAGGGGGAATTTGGGCCCTGGTGGAACCTGCCGGGATTAAAGTGAGAACGATGGTAATAGTAATGGCTTTCATAAAAGATTTCATTTTTTTACTCCTCTAAATATATAACCTGTAATTCGTTAATCACCATTTGAGAATGCCCGTTTGTTGATAAAATAGGTTAAAATACGGGCTGCTGAACCTTAGCTACCGAGCTTTCTTCGACGCTGGGAAGGTCTTCGCTCCCAAATTTTGCGTATGATGCGAAGAAGCTGATTCGTTCCCGAAATTGGTCAAGGCTGAGCTCGCCCTTTGCAAAGGCGTCAATGTCTGACTTTTTTGCGCAAATAGTCAGCATAGTGGGTGATAAAGCAACTGTTTCGGCTCCAGGTTCCGTTCGGACAAGCCTTCTATCGCCTCTATCGCCTCTACTGCTTCTGTAACTACTATATGACCTTGTAATGGTTGTCATACCAGACCGGCTTTGGCCACATAAGACCGTGAGAATCACCGACTGGTCCGGTTTTAAGGCCCGGATGTTTGCAGCGTGCTTCAATGTTTTGATGAGTGTTTCTTTCAGCTCTGCGACCTTCTCGGCATCGTATTTTTCTTCCTGGCGTTCAGAAATGCGCCCTCTGCCGACCTCTTCGGGCGCATACATTTCCTGTCTCATCTGTGTCCAGAGCGGGTCGGTATCTTTTTCTTCAGTTTTCTTCTCTCGTTGTGCTTCGGGTGTGGGTGAGAGGGGGAAATTCACTTTAATTAAGAACAGAGCCGCGTAACCCTCAAGGTAGATAGCTTCTGTTGTGCCAATATTGCGTCCAGAAAACGGATCAAAATTAACTTCCCAGCCTTCCCTTTCTGAGGTTAAGCGAGCCTGGGTGAGTTTGTTGGCAAAGATACGCGACATCACACTCATATCTTCGGTTATTGCAGCGATGTCTTCTGTTTTCATCTCGGCGGCGGGAATTACAAGAACCTCACCGCCATCTCTTTGCTGCCATGCTGGTATACTAACTCGGGGGACTCGGGGTATTCGGTAATCTTCCAGCTTGTACTCATCCATTGCCATTTGTTCTTGCGCAATGGCCATCTGGTTTTGTTCGGCTTCCATCTGCCTTTGTGCAGCTTCCATTTGCCTTTGTGCAGCTTCCATCTGCCTTTGTGCAGCTTCCATCTGCCTTTGTGCCACCTCATCTTCGACTTGTTCTACTTTTGCCTCAACCTTAGCTTTCTCTTGTGCCACCTTCGCCGCAATCTCTGCTTTTTCCTTTTCCGCCGCTACGGCTTCTTTTGAGGCTGGCCGGCTTTTTTCCTCGGTGACGTTTTGGGCCGGGGCGAAACCTGCCGTTATTAAATTGACGACGACAAATACAATAATTGTCCGGATAAAAGTCTTTTTCATTTTTTGCTCCTTTCGTTTGGATTGTTTGGGTCTTCGAATTTGTTTGGAACTAAACTATCGGGTTGAGTATAGGACAAGAGTTGTGCCATATTCTGCTTGGTGCGCTGCAGCTCGTCTTCGGTCTGGACGGCGAAGGTCGCAAAAGCATTACTCAATTGGGATTTGTCCCGTAGCCGATTTAACTCAATTTGCTCAAGGGCTGCTCTGACCCAAAGCCTATCCTGTGTTTGGGCCTCATTAATCGAATCGATGAGCTCTTCCAGCAGCTGATTGGTAACGGTGCCGGAAGCAAGTACGGTCTGTGCTGCGAATTGACTTAAATCATGGCGATATTGCTGAGTGAGGTCGTCTTTCATCCGAATATAACTGTTCGTCAGGCCTAACTGGAGATATTGCTTCATCTCATCAAGGAGATTCTGGCGAATAGCCGGTTCGAGAGCAGCTTGAAGCTGTTCGGCATCAGGCGGGCGAGGGGCTGAGAGTCGGCCTGCGGCGTAGCCGGCGATAATCAGCAGCACGGCTGCGGCGGCAACTTTTGTGAAGCTGTTTGTGGCTTTTAGCCATTCTATAAACCGGATTCGCTTCCCGGCCGTTACCGTTTTTGATTGTCCGGAGGCTTCAGTAAGCTTTGCAATGGTTGCATCGGCCAGCTCCTGGGGCGGGCCGGATGGAATCCGCTCATTATTGAGGGCTTTTACAGCTTTTTCTAAAATATTTTCACTTTCTCTTTCTCTCATAATACAACCTCACTTTTGTTCTTCGGGCGATAATTTAAAAGACTGTCGTAGTTTTGCTCTGGCACGGTGCAGCAGCACACCAGCGGCATCAGCGTTAATGCCAAGGGCTTTTGCGATTTGCCGATAACTCATATCATTCAGGTATCGCAGGCAAAATACCTGGGCTTCCTGCGGGGGCAGCTGAGTTAGCGACTCCCGCAGCCTGGCAGCCAGCTCCTGCTGTTGTGCCATTTGCACCGGGCCCGGATTTGTGCTCGACATATCAGCCAATTCATTGCTAACGCAAGATTTTGACTGACGAAATCGCCGGCGTAACTGGTCTATTGCCCGTGTGGTGGCCAGCTGTATCAACAGCGCGGAGAAATTTCGCACACGCTGACGCTGTGATAGTTCCAGGGCGGAAACAAAGGTCTCCTGGAAACAGTCGGCGGCGTCGGTGCAATTGCCCAGCAATCTGTAAGCGGTCTGCCAAACAGCCGGACCGTTTTCTTCGATAATTATCTGCCAGTCAATCACTTGCAAGCAAATCTCCTTTTAAGCTCGTCCATGACGGGCCGTTGTTATATTAGTCGCTGGAGCTATCTATTTTATTACAGAAATTCTCGATACCCGGTTATTCCTTTCGGAGCAAACCCGCCATAGGAGGACTTCCGCTTTACTCCAGCATCAAGTATCAATAAAAAATATTTTTTATTTGATTTGTTGAAATTTTTTCTTGCAAAGCTTTAATTAGCTTGGCAAAATTGCAATGTACAATGACATTGGAGGAGTGTTTTTGACGGGTGAAAACTTTTTGAGGGAGGTCATAATGACAGGAAAGGACAGAAGCAAGAAATTAAAAGCAGTAAGCTTTGTCTTTTGGCTTGATTTGGTTTCTCTTTTTGTTTTTGCCCATCTTTTCTTTTGCACAATGTTACTTGTCGGATGCAATAGTCAAAAAGCCGAGGTTGCCGGAACCGGCCAGGTCAAGAAAGCACCTTCTGAGCAGAGGAAGGCCGTTTTACTGAAGACGCTCGACCGCAAATTTGAAAACCCTGATGCGCATTTCGAATTAGGTCAATTGTATCAGGCCGAGAGGTCATGGCTAAAAGCAGAGTATCATTATAATGTAGCTTTGGAGTTTGACCCTACTCACAGGGAGGCTCAAGCAGCAATGGTAAAGTTATTTTTCGATAGGGGTGATACTGCCAAGGCTAAAACTTATGCCGATATTTATATGAACCAGGTTGTTGGTTCAGCGAGCGGGTCGTATCGACTTGGATTCGCGTTTCAGAAGCAGCATCTTGATGAGTACGCATTTGATTGTTATCAGCAGTCGCTTCAATTGGCGCCGAATTCGGCCCCTGTTCACAGGCAGCTCGGCTACTATTATTTGAGCAAGAACGATAAGGTCCGGGCAGAGGAGTATTTAAAGCGTAGTTTTCAGCTCGACCCCCTGCAGCCGGAGGTGGCCGGTGAATTAGGGCGGCTGGGCGTGGAAGTAAGAATACCGCGTAAGGCCGAGAAGGGCACGAAGAAGCTGGAGAAGATAGCCAAAGAGTCACGCAAAGAAGAGAAAGGAAAATGACGGGATTCAACGCCAGGTCGTAATGGTTTGGGACACTCTGGGGTATCTATTGAGCATTAGCTTGTATCTAACAGGTATGGGATAGAAATTTTGTTCTTTTTCATTGCCCCGTAGCGAAAGGATGCGCTGCGGGGTTTTTTTGATTTTCAATTTGCTATTTTCAATTTTCAAAAGTCGATTTCCGGCAGCCGGCCGTAAGGAGTAAACACTATGTTGGGATTGCATATTGCTGACGTTTTTGTGCTGGGGCTGTATTTTGTCGCAATGACGGTCATTGGGTTTAAGGCGGCAAGGGGGATAGGGGGTTTAGCGGATTTTTTTATGCCACGCAAGGCGAGCTGGTGGCTAATGGTAATGCATGCTTTCGGGAGCGGCACCCACGCAGACCAGGCGGTGGGTGTGGCTTCGAAGACCTATACGAACGGTCTATCGGGTATATGGTATCAGTGGTGCTGGCTGTTCCCGACACCGTTCTACTGGTTGATTGCAGCGGTGATGAGAAGGTTCAGAGCTATTACGACGGCGGATGTTTTTGAGGCGAGGTTCAGTCCGAGTGTGGGAATACTGTTTGCTATTGTTGGGACGCTGAATCTTGTGGTTAATATTGGCGTGATGCTCAAAGGTTCGGGTGCGGTTGTGCATGCCAGTACATCTGGTAGCGTTCCAGCCAACGTTGCTATCGGGCTGATGACGGTAGTAATCGTGATATATGGGATGGCGGGAGGGCTTTCGGCAGTGATTTTGGCAGACTTTGTCCAGGGCTGGCTGACCATCGTCTTTTCGTTTATGTTGCTTCCGTTTATTTTAGGTGCGGTAGGCGGGATGGCCGGCATTCGTGCGTCGATAAAGGACCCCGGGATGCTATCGCTGGTGGCTCCGGAAGAGATAGGATTTTTCTACATAGCGATAATTGCCTTTACTTCGCTGATAGGTATTGTGACGCAGCCACACAGTATGGGCACCTGTGCTGCGTGCAGGACGGAGATGGAGGGCAGAGTGGGGATGATGTGCGGGAATTTTGTAAAGAGGTTATGCACGATAGCGTGGTGTTTAACGGGGATTGCTGCGGTGGTGCATTTTGGTGGTCGTGACATTAATCCGGACCACATATTCGGGCTGGTGGCGGCAGAGTTTTTACCGAAGGTTTCGCACGGTATTTTAGGGCTGTTTCTGGCGTCGCTTTTGACTTCGGCGGTAGGTTCATGTGATTCGTTTATGATTGCGTCTTCCGGGCTATTTACTGAAAACATTTATAAGCGAGTGCTGCCCGACAGGGGCCAGAGGCACTATCTTTTTGTGGCTCGGGTTGCATCACTTGCGGTTGTTGCCAGTGGTGCGGCTTTTGCTTACTGGCTGCCCAGTGTTGTCAGGGGTCTTGAGGTGTTCTGGAAGATTTCATCTATGATGGCGATTGCATTTTGGCTGGGTTTTTTCTGGCGGCGAATGACGACGGCAGGTGCATGGGCATCAACGATGGTTGCGTTCGGGGTGTGGTGGTTGACGACGAAGAAATTCTTTATCTTGTGGCTGGGTGGTTTATCTGTGGCCGAGCCGCTACGGTTTATCTTTATCAGGGACGGCGTGGCGGAGGTTTACTTGCCGTGGCAGATGGTTTTTTATCTCTTGGCGGGATTAGTTGTGGGAGTTGTGGTAAGTTTGCTTACCAGGTCGGTTGCCGAGTCCAAACTCGAGAAGTTTTATACGCTGGTGCGAACGCCTGTGATGCTGGGCGAGAAGGTGTTGGTACCGTGCACCTTGCCAACAGGTGCTGTGGTGCCGCCCAAGCGGAGCATTTTGCCGGGCACGAGTTTTGAAATACCGGTTCCGTCAGGTGTGTCAGTTGTCGGATTTTTGGCGGCGTGGGGGGGTGTGGTATTGATTATCTGGTCATTCTATCTTATTGTGAAGGCATAGATTCGGACTGCAATAGTTATTTTTTTGGAAGGAGAGATTATGAAAGGGACAAGATGGTGGATTTTAGCAGGACTTTTATGGATACTATCCCTGGCAAGCCGAGATTTGCTCGGCGCCGAGAAGCTCTACGATGTGCGTGACTATGGCGCAAAGGGGGATAGTAAAACTTTATGCACTGCGGCCATTCAAAAGGCGATAGATGAATGTGCTAATGCGGGCGGAGGGGTGGTGTATTTCCCGCCTGGGAAATTTTTGTCCGGCACGGTCTATATGAGAAGTGCAGTGACGCTGCAACTTGATGCTGGCAGCACACTTTTAGGTAGTGCAGACCTGAAAAACTATCCGCAGACGGTGTCGGGCTTTAAGTCTTACACCGACAACTATACAGATAAAAGTTTGATTTACGGAGAGAACCTGGAGAGGATAGCCATTATTGGCGGAGGTATTATTGACGGGCAGGGAGGTTCGTTCAAGGGGCCATATAAGCAGCGGCCATATATGATTCGTTTTATTCAGTGTCGTGGAGTTGTGGTCAAGGACGTTACAATAAGGAATTCGCCGATGTGGGTGCAGCATTACTTGGCCTGCGACGACGTTCATATCAGCGGAATCACGGTCAGAAGTCTTGTCAATGCTAACAACGACGGTATCAATATCGACTCCTGCCACAGTGTTATAATTTCAGACTGCAATATCGGCTCAGGAGATGATGCTATCGTGCTCAAGAGCACCTCGGCCCGGCCGTGCAAAAACGTGGTAGTCAGTAACTGCGCTTTGAGCAGCCGATGTAATGCGCTGAAGATGGGCACGGAATCCAATGGTGGTTTTGAGAATATTGTTATTACCGGCTGCTCGATTTATGATACCCGTCTGGCCGGTGTGGCGCTGGAGATAGTGGACGGCGGGGTTATGGACCGAGTAGTTGTTTCAAATATCACAATGAACAAAATCGGAGCACCAATCTTTTTGCGGTTAGGTAATCGCGCCCGGCTTTTCAAAAAAGATATGGGCAAACCCGGCATCGGCATAATGCGCAACATTACGATAAGCAATATCGAAGCGACCGGCGCCAATGCTACGGGCTGTGCGATTTCCGGACTGCCGGAGGCAAAGATAGAGAACGTTACTTTCAGTAACATCCGGCTTTCGTTCGTTGGCGGAGGAACTAAAGAGGATGCCGACCGTTCTGTCCCTGAGAAGGCTGAAGACTATCGGCTTACGGACTTTACTGCCGTCACGTTAAGGGCTTAAAGCTGCTCAACGTGCAGCTTCAATTAGCAAAGAGTGACCAGCGTCACGGAGTTATATTTGAAGATGTTGAAGATGCTTTGATCGACAGCCTGGATGGTCCGCGCTCGTCGGAGACCGATTCGATAGTTCGTATGACCGATGTCAAAAAGGTTTTCATTCGCGGCAACGACAACTGAGTAATTGTGCATTGATTGAGTGGCGGAGAATGAGCTTATGATTTTAGGGAAGTATTCTTTCGGAATCGGTGACAGGTTCTGTCATCAGGGCAAGCCGCAGCTTGCTGCTCTGATAAAAGCGAAAGAACAGGGCCTTGATATTACACCTGTTTGGAACAAGTCGCACAGAGAGCACACGAGCATAGGAACAAGCCCGTCAGATACGCGCAAAGAGGCTGACGATGCGATAACGGCCTATGGCTGGGATAGGCCGTATTTCGTGGATGCCGACCATATCGGGTTGAACAATGTCGATAGGTTCATCAAGTCGAGCGATTTTTTCACGCTTGACGTTGCTGATTTCATTGGCAAACCTGCAAATGAAACTGATGTGAATTCCTTTGTTCAAAAGTACAAAAAATACATCGGTTCGCTTGCAATTAACGGTATCGAAGAGACTTTTAATATCACCGAAGAGCAAATCAAAGCTATAGCAGATAAGTTTCTGCCGGCGGTTAAGCAAGCAGGTAAAATCTGCCGTCATATTGAAACGGCTAAAGGTGCAGATAACTTTGTTACGGAAGTCTCAATGGATGAGACCGACCAGCCGCAGACGCCGGTGGAGATGTTCTTTATTTTAGCTGCGATTGCCGACGAAGGGATTCCGGCCCAAACGATTGCGCCAAAATTCACAGGCCGGTTCAACAAAGGAGTGGATTACGTCGGTAACATTAGAGGTTTTGCAAAAGAGTTCAAAGAGGACGTGGCGGTTGTTGCTTTTGCAGTCAAAGAATTCGGCTTACCTAAGAATCTGAAACTCAGCATTCACTCCGGCAGCGACAAGCTCTCAATTTACGGACCAATAGCCAAGGTGCTGAAGAAATTCGACGCCGGGCTGCATATCAAGACGGCGGGCACAACGTGGCTGGAAGAGCTAATCGGCTTAGCAGCGGCCGGTGGAGATGGGTTATCAATTGCAAAAGAGGTTTACGCCAAATCGCTATCACGGATGGATGAGCTTTGCGCTCCATACGCCACTGTCATCGATATCAATCTATCGAAACTGCCGATTGCGCAAGAGGTTGACAAATGGGATGGTGACAGATTTGCCTCGGCGCTTCGACACGACCGATCTTGTGAACATTACAATCCCAATTTCCGGCAGATTCTTCACGTGGCATACAAAATTGCCGCTGAGATGGGGACACGCTTTTCGGATGCACTGGACAAATACGAGGATATCATCGCAGAAAATGTAACAGATAACATCTACGAACGGCATATAAGACCACTCTTTATTGAATAACGAATATCGGGACTTCGGCGAGCTCAGTCGAGCCGGACAAAAGCATCTATTATTACGTTTGTGGAGCCGGGGTAATTGTGCAGAAAAAGGGGAAGGGCAGCCGATATAGATTACGTCCAATGTCGGACGGCTGGTTTAATTGCACAAAGTATCCTTTTTTTATCGGACTCGAATAAGAACAATAGTTGTGAAAAGGAAGAAATCATATAAAAGAGTGTCAGAAGGCGAAAGAACGCATTCCGGGGCCCGGACAGCGTTGATTTGCCTTGGGATGGGTGTGTGTCTGTTTGTTTTGTGCAGCTGTTTTAGTTTTGATATTGGTGATTGGCCGAGCAGGTTTGTGTATCCCCATAATAGCCCCCCTGCAAACTGGTGCGGGACAGCAGGAGCATTTTGTGCGTACTATCTTCTGTATTATATTGGGCCTGGGGTGTTTGTGATAGCCGTTTCGGGCATTTGTTTTCTGGCTGCCAAGCTTGTACATAAACCGACAACCCAGCCGATTTTGCGAGCAACCGGCTTAGGACTGATGACCGTGGCGGCTTCAATGAGCGTCCAGTGCTTATGGCCTTACCGGTTCCTTGCCTTCCCAATGGGTTCGGGCGGTGTGCTGGGGGTCGGGGCGGAACAGTTTCTGAAAAGCCATTTTGCATCGTTGGGAACGTTTATATTAGCGGCGGCTATCTGGGTGGTTGGAATTCTTCTATTAGCGGATAATTTTATTTTGAAGCTATTGGGATGGTTTGATTTTGGGGCAAGAAGGGCATTTGGTGCTGTCGTACCGGCGTGGTCGGCAGCAAAACAATCCACCATAGTCGGACAAGGGCTGAACGATATATGGCAGAAACTAAGTGTCAGGCAAAAGCCGTTGATTGTTAATAGTAAAACACCGAGTCTTTCAGATTTTAGCACGGCTAAACCGATAGAGAACATTCCCGTGAAACAACCAGTCAGCGAAAAAGTTATACGTCCAATCGCCCCGGTAGCCAAAAGTTCGGTCGTTCAGCCATCCTACAAAGATTATATCCTGCCGCCGTTGGAGCTGCTGGCTGAGCCGGAGTATAGTTTTGCTGCTGTGCAGGAGAAGGTCATCAAGGCCAAGGCGGTGGCTTTGGAGAGGCTGCTGTCGGAGTTTAATATCAATGCGCGGGTTGTTGCAGCCGATACCGGCCCGGTCATAACGATGTTCGAGCTGGAGCTTGCAGCCGGCGTGAAGGTCAGCCAGATAGCTGCGCTGGCAAACGATATGGCACGTGCGCTGGGTGTCGGTGCGGTTCGGGTCGTGGCCCCCCTGCCGGGTAAGCATACCATAGGTATTGAGGTACCAAACAGCGAAAAAGAAAAGGTTCGTATGAAGAGTATGATGGAATTAGCGGGCAGCAAGCCGGAGAAGATGCAGATACCACTGTTTCTGGGCAAGGATTCTTCCGGAGAAGCACTCGTTTCGGACCTTACCAAGATGCCGCATCTACTTATCGCCGGCACGACTGGCTCCGGCAAAAGTGTGTGTATAAACAGTATCATTACAGGCATATTGCTTACGAAACGGCCTGACGAAGTAAAGACGATTCTAATTGACCCTAAGATGGTCGAGATGACGGCGTTTAATACTATCCCGCACCTGATGTGTCCGATAGTTACCGAGACCCAAACGGCAGTTCAGATACTTGAATGGGCCACGGTGAAGATGGATGAGCGTTATGCTCTGCTGGCCGAGGCGAGGGTCAAGAATGTTACCGAGTATAACGGACTCGGTGCCGAAGAAATTGTTAAGCGGTTTAATCCAAGCAGTGCCGAGGAAGAAGCAAAGATTCCAAAGAGAATACAGTATATTGTGATAGTAATCGATGAGCTTGCAGATTTGATGATGACGGCACCTAAAGAGATAGAAGCTTATATTGTTCGCCTTGCGCAGAAGAGCCGGGCGGTTGGTATTCATATTGTTTTAGCTACTCAGCGACCCCAGGCGACAGTTGTTACCGGGCTGATAAAATCAAATATGCCGACGCGGATTGGCTTCCGTGTTGCAGCGAGGATGGACAGCCGAATTATCCTCGACCAGAACGGAGCGGAGACGCTGCTCGGTGAGGGTGATATGCTGTTTCTAAAACCCGGCACGAGCGATTTGATTCGCGCTCAGGGGACTTTTGTCGATGAGACGGAAATAAAGCGAATTGTTAAATATCTTAAGGATGTTGCCGAGCCGCAATTCCATCCTGAGCTGACTCAAATGAAGAAGCTGGATGCTTCTGAAATGATAAAAGACGAGCTGTTCGACGATGCAGTTCGGATTATTCTGGAGACGGGACGTGGTAGTGTGTCGCTGCTTCAGCGAAGGCTTAGCATCGGCTATGCCAGAGCTTCACGCATAATCGAGATGATGGCCGGGGCGGGAATACTCGGCGATTATAAAGGCAGTCAGGCACGTGAAGTTACGATGACCTTAGAGGAGTATGAGCGTGTCCGCGAGCAGATGGAGGCAGAGAATCAGCCGGAAGAATCGGAAAGTGAGAGCTCGTCGGAGCCGACTTATGTAAGTGAGGGGCAGCGAGGGTACGTTTCCACCGATAATGCGGATGACTGATATCTCGCATCCCCGCATCGGCACAAAGCTAAGATTGCCGCGAAAGTACCATCCAACACTTTTTGTTTCATCAGACGTCTGCAAATTCGACAGGCGGGTTCAAATCTGGTAAACTTTCCCCATTATGAGCACAGACCTCAAAGAAAAAACACTCAGCGAGCTTGAGCAGATAGTTGTGGGGATGAAGCAGAAAAAGTATCTGGGAAGCTATATTTTTCATTTCATCCACGTAGGAGATGCTGCAGAGATTTCTCAAATTACCCCCCTGAGCAAGACCTTTAGAGAGCAGCTTGCCGAGCAAAACTACTATATCTCCCATCTTGAAATCCACAACAAACTGACCGACAAAGATGGAACGGTCAAGTACGTGTTCGGCCTTGGGAACGGCGACAGGATTGAGACTGTGCTATTGTCCGATGACAGTCGAAAGACGCTTTGCATTTCGACTCAAGTCGGCTGTGTGATGAAATGCGTGTTCTGTGCCACCGGAAAGATAATGTTTCGGCGAAACCTTACGGCAGGGGAAATCGCTGACCAGGTAAACACCGTCCAGAAGGACACAGGCAGAATCAGCAATGTCGTGTATATGGGAATGGGCGAACCACTTGAGAACTACGAGGCGGTAGTCAATTCGGTGCGGATACTGAATGAACCGGCAGGTAAGAACATCGGCATAAGGCATTTGACTATCAGCACGTGCGGCATAGCTCCGGCTATAAGGAAGCTGGCGGATGAAGATTTACATCCACGCCTGGCAATATCACTGAATGCTCCAACGGATGATTTACGAAGCAGGCTGATGCCCATCAACAAGAAATATCCGATAGCACAAATGCTCAGGGCTGTGAAAGCATATCAGCAGAAAACAGAAGAGCGCGTTACGTTTGAGTATGTTATGATAAAGGGACTGAACGATTCGTCGCTACACGCCGAGCTGCTTGTAAAATTGCTGCGGGGTATCAGGTGTAATGTGAACCTTATCGAATATAATCCTCACGCCGGCTGCAAATTCGCAGGCAGCAGCAGAGAAAAAATGTCGGCGTTCGCTAAAGTTATTGAAGAGGCCGGCATCGAGACTAATATACGATTAAAGAAAGGCAGCAGCATTCACGCGGCCTGTGGGCAGTTGGGAGCAAACAACGTATTGCGTGCAGCGGATAGCATACGAGATGAATAGGAATTGTACGATAATAACTGTGGGTTTGTGTCCGGCGTGGGATATTCTCTGCTACGGAGAAGGGCTGGAGTGGGGGCTGCATAGGGAAATCGAAACAACTACATTTCAACCGGCGGGTAAGGCCATGAATATCTCGCGAGCTCTGGCATGGATGGGAGAAAAAAGCATTGCAGCGGGCCTGTGGGGCCGGGATGATTACCAGCAAATGCTGAAATCTATGCGTGCCCTTAAGAAATTTGTTCAAGTTAAAATGACTGCAGTTGACGGCGGTACCCGCCGAAATATAACCGTTGTCGATACGGCCAGTGACAGGGAGATGCATCTGCGCAATAGAAGTGAATTATCTTCGAGAAAAGCATTGAGGAAATTGGAGGCTGATTTAAGAGCGATAGTGCACAAGGGCAGTGTTTGTGTTTTTGCCGGGGTGATGTTGAAAAACACGCTTCTAAAAGGCGTGTCGGAAGACGAATTTGTCGGTGGCGTAGCTCGGATTATAAAATCGTGCAGAGAGCGTGGTGCCAAAATTGTGGTGGATACATACGGGGATGCTTTGAAACGGATTGTTGAGACCGGCGCCGCCTGGCTGATAAAGCCGAATGTGGAGGAATTGCGGGAGCTGTTGGGTGAGCAGGTAACGGACAGTCCCTCAGGTCTGGTCAAGGCCGGTCGTAAGTTGCTGGACAAAGTTGAGATTGTTGTGATAAGTCGCGGCCAAAAGGGCGCCGTAGCTGTTACGAAGAAAGACGCCTGGCAGGGTCGATGCGTTGGTCGCAGAAGGGTGTTATCGACAGTTGGCTGCGGCGATTATTTATTGGGCGGATTTTTGAAGGGCCTTAAAGACAAATCCGACGCCGGTCTTGCACTGAGGACGGCAATAAAGGTTGCTACAGCAAGGGCATGGGACTGGTCGGATAAGATGTCCTGGCTGGATGTGCAAAGCAAAATAAAAGTGCAGGTCGGGCGGATGTGAAAGGAATATCAGCCTGGATTTCCCAGTTAGCTGGTTACAAATATGCAGGATTTTAATATGGCAGAATCAAAAGGAGGAAAAGTGTTTCAGAAAGTGCCAAATAGTAAATCTCAGGATAAAATCGGGCCCCTGCTGTTTACGACTATTCTCCTGTCTCTTTATTTTGTTTACTTACTGCTGCGAATAGACCCTAAACTCGTCTATCAGTCTCAGGAACCCGTTTTTTTCTTTGACAAATATTTCATCAATGAATTTTTCAGCTATCCCGGAGGGGTAAACGAGCTCATCTCCAGGTTCTTTTCGCAGTTTTTTTATTATTCGTGGACAGGAGCGTTGCTGCTTGCTCTTGTTTTCGCATTTGTCGCCTGGAATACAAAGCTGCTCATCCGGTCAATTGGTATAAATCAGCCGATTCTTTATCTGCACTGGATACCAACGATTTTTCTTCTGGCCTTGCATAGTAACTACAGATTTCCGCTTGTTCTGACGCTGGGACTACTCTGGGCTTTACTCAGTGTCAATATCCATATCCGCTTTGCTCCTTCAAACAGTATTCTACGATTTTTACTCTATATCATCATCCAGACAATTTTATATTATGTAACCGGCGGCCAGGCTTTTATCTTTTCAATCGTAATCATACTCTATGAAGCTTTACATCAGCGCCGGATTGTACTGCCTTTACTTTATATCACATTTGCAGGATTGCTGCCTTATATTGGCGCTTCTGCTTTGTTTCTCGTACATACGCGAGACGCTTATGTGATGCACCTAATATCATACGATACGTACAGGCTGACCTGGCTGTCCTGGACGCTATACGCATTTTTCCCGCTTACTCTTCTTGTGGTGACGTTCGAGCAGAGATATGTCAGGATTGGTCAAAAGAAGGCAAACAATCTTTGGGGCAAGCTTTTGTCCGGCCGTTCCATTCCGGCACGGCTGATTCAAGGTGCCATTATCATCTTTCTCGCTGTCGCAGCAGCTATGTACTCATACGACAAAAACGGAAAAGCTTTCCTCCTGGTTGACCACTATGCGCGATTCGGAGAATGGAAAAAATTGCTCGATATTGCACGAAAGGGCCTTCCAATTAGCAACGTTGTTCAATGTCAGGTCAACAGGGCATTATACCATACCGGTTATTTATGTGACGAAATGTTCAGCATGACACAGCTTTTCAGGAGCAGCGGTCTTTTCATGCGTGACAGCTTGCGCGGCCCTTTTGCGCTTCAGCATAGCGATGTATTTTTTGACCTTGGTCTAATAAATACATCCGAACAGTGGGCGTATGAAGCCATAGCTGCTAAAGGAGATACTCCCTGGAACCTTCAGCGTCTTGTGCTGGTGAATCTGTTGAAAGAAAAGCACGACATTGCGGCAAAGTATTTGGAAATGTTAAAGAAAACAATCTGGCATAAAACCTGGGCTGCAGAATATCAAAAGTACCTCTCCGACAGTAATGATTTTTGGGCAAATCCGCAATTTCGATATCTAAAAAGCGCTATGCCGGAATCTGATTTCCTCGTCTCACCTGCCGAACCAGAGCTGTGTCTGGAGGAGCTATTAAAAAATACAAAGAATAAAATGGCATTTGAATATTTTATGGCATACTGCCTGCTGGAAGGACAGATTGGTCGCTTTACTAATTATCTTTACCGTTTGAATGATTTTAATTATTCCAAAATTCCACGTCATTTCGAAGAAGCTATGCTTATCTACAATCAGCTAACGGGTGGTAAGGGTATCGCCTTGCCGGGAAAAGACATTTCAGAGGAAACAATTCGGAAGTTCGATGATTTCAACAAAATTATGGGAAAGCATAAAAAGAACAAAAAAGCCGCACGCGAAGAGCTTGAAAAATATAGAGATACTTACTGGTTTTACGGATTATACCATTATAAGCCCAAGGAGTAACGATATGTCCCGATTAAAGGATTTCATTATTTTACTTTTTGTCTGCATTGTATTAGTGATAGTATGCCGTGCCTGTACAAGCAAGAAGCCGAATTTTGAAGATTGTGCATCCATCGAGAGACAGCCGACCATATCTCCGGATTATACCGAAACAATCCTCCCTCCCAATATTGCACCGACCAATTTTATCATCAAAGAAAAAGGTAACGCATATTATGTTCGCATTTCATCTCGTCTAAAAAAGGGCAAGGATATCGATATATTCAGCCGAAGCCCCAACATCAAGATACCTATAAAACCATGGAAAGAATTGTTAAACCGGAATCGTGAAAAGTCGTTGCTAATTACTATTTTTGTTAAAGATAAAAATGGCAAATGGACTCGCTTCGCCCCCATTGAGAACCAGATTGCTAAAGAAGACATCGATACGCATTTGGTTTACCGACTAATGAAACCATTGTATCAATACTGGGATAAGCTGGGCATATATCAACGTGATTTAAGCACTTATGATGAGCGTCCCATTGTCTTGAACAGCACGATGGGAAAAAATTGTGTCAACTGTCATTCTTTTCATAATTATAATCCGGACAGGATGATATTTCATACACGGGCCGGGGCAGTTGGTACCTCAATGATACTTGCATACGATAATAAAACCTACAAGGTGGATACTTCAACATCTTTTAATCACGCTACATCATATAGAGCGTGGCATCCGAACGGAAAAGTCATTGCGTTTGCTTTTAATACTGTAAAGCAGATTTTTCATGCCGCGGGTAAAAACCTCGACGTTTACGACAGAGTCTCCGACCTTCTCCTTTATAACGTCAAAACCAATACAATCACAACATCACCCAAAATATCGACTTCCGAGCGTATGGAGACGTATCCCGAATGGTCGTCTAATGGTAAATACCTTTACTTTTGCAGCTCACCCGGGCTGGACATTTATGACAAAGATGAACATCCCCTAAAAAAAATGAAATACGATTTGATGCGCATCCGATACGATGCGGAGAAAGATACATGGGGTGAGGTTGAACCTGTCTTGACGGCAAGCGAATTGGGTTTTAGCATTGCCCATCCAAAGCCCTCACCCGATGGGAAATATATCCTGTTCTGCATGTCAGAATATAGCTATTTCCCACTCTATATGCCGGATTCAGACTTGTACCTGCTTGATACCAAAACAAGAGAATATCGTAAAGCGGAAAAAATAAACAGCGACCAGGCGGAAAGTTACCACTGCTGGTCAAGCAACGGCCGTTGGGTCGTCTTCAGCAGTAAACGTCAGGATGGAATATGCACCCATCCTTATTTTAGCTATTTTGATTCTAATGGTAACTTCAGCAAACCGTTTTTATTACCCCAAGAAGACCCGGAATATCACCAATCGCGTGTCATCGTCTATAATATCCCGGAATTCACGAAAGGCCCAGTTAAGATTCGGCCGCAAAAATTGATAAAAGCAGCCTGGTCCAAACAGATAATCAAAGCCAATCTCGACCCTAAGGTGGGCAAAAAATTGGACAGTCAAACCCCGTTAGAGGCCCGAAAGGAAAAGGCTCTAACGGGGCAAACTGAAGAAACGCCTTATAAACCTACTCCTCAAAATTAGTGAGCTAAAGTGAGCTAAAGTAAGCAAAAGATTCAGGTTACCAGCGTATCAGGATATCAGGTAGTGGACATCAGGTTATCAGAACATCAGGCAGCTTTTTCCTGATACTCTGATATACTGGTAATCTGCATCCTGATTCCCAGGTCCGCTGATACCCATAATTTAGGCACTTTTAGCTTTAGACACTATGTTGGCTTTTTCGTTAAGCTTGTCCCTATTTTGGGGTGAAAAAACGGCTTTTTTACAGAAAGGTAAATTTTTTACCGAAAAGAGTTGATTTGCTGCTGCGAATCAACTATAGTCCTGCAGTTGAAAAATTGCTCTGTCGCACGGGGTCGAAAAGTTTTGGGGTCAACAGTATCACGGCGTGGTTGACTCAAGCCTCCGACGGTGCCAAATCGGGCCGAGACAAGACGGTTTCCGTGACAATCAATTGATTAGTGGCTATTTTCTGCTGGCTATTTTCAATAATCAATTGTATTACCCGATGGTGTAATTGGTAACACATGGGCTTTTGGTGCCCACGTTCCAGGTTCGAGTCCTGGTCGGGTAGTCCAGCACCAATTGAGCTTGCTGCTTCGGCGAAGCACTTCGCAGAGACGAGTAGGCTCAAGCCTAATTGGTGCTGGAGAATTGACTATTTATACCAATTATAGTTAAAAAAATGCCGAAAAAATTGTATGCTATACTTACTGGGAGGGCCTGGATTCCTGCTTTCGCAGGAATGACAAGGTCAGGTAATCGGCAATCAATAAATAGAATTGGTATTATTATTAACTATTGAAAAAGGGAAGAAGAAAGTTTCGCTTTGCTTGCAATGACAAAAGGTACAGTAGAATATCAGGCGCAATTTTATGGCTGAAAGAGTAGCTATAATCCTGGCAGCAGGTGTCAGCAAGAGGATGAACACCCAGTTAGCAAAGGTGCTGCATGAGGTATGCGGACGGCCTATGCTGGCCTATGTGCTCGATGCCTGCCGTGAAATAGGTATGTCGAAGATATATGTTGTTGTTGGCTTCTCAGCAGAGCACGTGAAAGAGCGATTCGGCGAGGTCGAGAATGTTGTATGGGTGGAACAAGACGAGCAATTGGGAACGGCTCATGCGGTTTTATGCTGTAAGGAACATCTCAAGGATTTTGACGGCCAGACACCGGTACTTTGCGGCGATGGGCCTTTGATTCGAGCCGAAACATTAAAGACACTTATAGAAAAGCACGAGTCGGGGCAGTCGGCGGCGACATTGGCAACGGCGGTTCTGGATGACCCGAGCGGGTACGGGCGAATAATCCGCGATGCATACGGCAATATGCAGGGTATCGTTGAAGACAGCGACTGCACGCCCGCACAGTTAGCTATCAAAGAAATTAACCCAAGCAATTATCTGTTCAACAATAAAGTCCTTTTTGAAGCGCTGGAGAAGGTTAAGCCTGATAACGTTTAAAAAGAGTATTATCTGACAGACGCGGTCTCCGGTATCATCGGGACCGGTCATAAGGTTGAAGCGATTACTGCGGTATCGCCTGAGGAGGCGGTGGGTATCAACAGCAGGGCACAGCTTAGCGCAGCGAGCAAGATTATGCAGCGGCGGATTCAGCGGGAGTTAATGGAAAACGGCGTAACAATAGTTGACCCTGATAATACCTGGATTGATGCAAGAGCGCAAATCGGACAGGATACTGTGATTGAGCCGTTTACATATATTCACGGCGAGGTTAAAATAGGTCAGGGCTGTCGAATTGGGCCGTTCGCTTATTTGAGGCACGGGACGGTTTTGAAAAATGATGTTGTGTTAGGCGTTTATACGGAAGTTAAAAATTCGACCTTGGCTGACGGCGTTCGGGCCCGGCACCTCAGCTTTATCGGTGATGCTACTGTGGGAGAAAACGTTAACGTAGGGGCCGGCTCGATAGCGGCTAATTTCGACGGCCAAAAGGTCTGCCGTACAAATATAGGTAATAACTGCTACATCGGTTCCGGTACAGTACTGATAGCGCCGCTTGAGCTGAAAGACGGCTCGCATATAAATGCTGGAACCGTTGTTTCACAAGAAAGTGTAAATGAATTGGGTGGAAAGGCTAAGAAAGATGTTTTTAAAGGACAACCTGAAGATATTTTCCGGCAGCAGTAATCCGGCATTGACGAGTGATGTTTGCAAATATCTGGGGATTCCGATCGGTGGCGTGCAGATAGACAGGTTTCCGGATGGAGAAAAGGTCATCAGAGTTGAGGATGATGTTCGCGGCAGAGATTGCTTTGTTGTGCAGTCAACGTGCAATCCTGTTGATGAGCATTTGATGGAGCTGTTAATTTATTTAGACTGTTTACGAAGGGCCAGCGCCAGTCGCATTACTGCGGTTATTCCTTATTTCGGCTATGCCCGGCAGGACAGGAAAGACGAAGGACGTGTGCCCATCACGGCAAAACTGGTGGCTAATCTTATCACGACCGCCGGGGCCAACAGAGTATTGGCGATAGACCTGCACGCCAAGCAGCTGCAGGGTTTTTTTGATATACCTGTTGACCATCTGACAGGCGAGCTGGTGCTAAACAAGTACTTCAGAGATAAGAAGATTCATAACCTGACGGTGGTTTCGCCGGATGTTGGTAATATGAAGATTGCAGCCAGATATGCGGCGAACCTTGGGGGAGAGCTGGCGATTGTGCACAAAAAACGAGTCAGCGGAAGCGAGGTAGAGGCTAATGAGATGATAGGCGAAGTCAAAGGCAGAAATATCCTGATGTGCGACGATATTATTGCCACCGCTGGGACAGTATGCCGTGCCGCTTCTCTGCTTAAAGAACGTGGAGCTGAAAAAATATATGTCGGTGCCACACACGGTGTATTCGCATCGCAGTCATTAAGACGGCTGGCCGAAGCACCGATTGACGAAGTGGTAGTTACCGACACTATACCAGCGAGTGAGCAGACCCAAAAGGTTGACAGCGTTAAGATTTTAAGTGTAGCCGCCATGTTGGGCGAGGCGATAAAAAGAATTCACAGAAATGAATCGGTTAGTAACTTGTTCAACAATATTTAATCGGGAACCAATATCAGAACCCCACTTTGCAATAATGCAAAAATTGATGACTCGACTAAAGCGAGGAAATTATGGAAAAAACATTACTTCTAAAAGCAGAATTGCGGGAACACGCCGGGTCAAAGCACGCGGCAAAGGTGCGTAAGCAGGGCAGAATCCCTGCTATTGTGTACGGGCATAAGCAGGAGCCAGTGGCTATTTCTTTAGATGCACACAACTTTGCGGAAGGACTGCATCACAAGCATCGGCTGATGGATGTGCAAATAGGTCAAAATAAGGAAAAGATGATAGTTAAGGACATTCAGTATGACCATTTAGGCAAAAGCATCATTCATGCAGACCTGATGCGTGTTGATGTTACCGAAACAGTTAAAGTAACGGTTCCAATTGAGCTTAAGGGCACAGCTAAAGGCATACATGATGGAGGTATTATTGAGGAACGTGCAGACCATCTGGAAATTGAGTGTAAGGCAACTGATATTCCAGAAACGATCGTTGTATGGGTGAAAGAGATGGGTGTCGGCGATGCCCTGCATGCCGGTGACATTGAGCTTGCGGATGGTGTGAAACTGGTAAGCTCGCCGGAGACACTTGTTGTTACGTGCCATTTGGTTGCCGCTGCCAAGACCACCGAGCAGGTTGAAGAGGAAATGCCGGCTGCTCCTGAGGTTATCAGCGAAGCTAAAAAGCCTGAGGAAGAGGAGAAAGAAGCTTAAGAAGGCAAAAAATGAAGCCGTTTGGGCACAAGTGAATTATGGGCAATATGAAAATTGTCGTCGGTCTGGGTAACCCCGGCGATGAGTATATTGATACGCGACACAATACGGGATTTAAGGTAATTGATTCGCTGGCTGAGGCGTTAGAGATAGAGGTAAGAAAAAGAAAATTCGGCGCTCGTTTCGGGTTGGGCGAATTTGCAGATAAGAAGTTAATATTGTTAAAGCCGTGGCAGTTTATGAACCGCAGCGGGCAGGCTGTTGCAACGGCGGTGGGTTTTTACAAGCTCGATGTCGGAGACTTGCTCGTAGTAACGGACGATATGGACCTTGAGCCGGGCAGGATGCGAATTAGGGCGAAAGGCTCAGCCGGCGGTCATAATGGTCTGGCTGATATTATCGATAAGCTCGGCACGGATGAGTTTGCTCGCTGCCGAATCGGCATCGGTCACAGCGGTGAACAAGATGCTGTGGATTATGTTCTCGAAAAGCCCACGCAAGCAGAGGAGACGCTGCTGGCTGGGGCGATTGAGAGGGCACGAGAGGCAGCGCTTTGCTGGATAGAATACGGCACCGAAAAAACGATGAACGAATTTAACAGGTTCGATGAATAACCATCGCGCCTTGTGCGTTTGGAGTAATAAAGTTATGCAAAATTGAATTAGGCAGAAGCCTTTTTTGAATAAAGCAAAACAGATAATTTGACATAGAATAAATTTAAGCGGGAGGTAATTAGCTTGGAAACCGTAGCGAAGAATAAATTATACGAAGGGATGTTCCTTGTTGATTCGTCCCAGGCCGGGACAGATTGGGACGGGATTATCGCAGCCATCAGAACGATTTTTGAAAAAGCCGGGGCTGAGATTGAGTCGATAAGAAAATGGGACGACAGGAGGCTGGCCTACGAGATTAAAGGCAAAAGCAGAGGGACGTATATCCTTAGTTATTTCAGGGCCGACGGCGGAAGGATACAGGATATCGAAAGGTCAGTCCAGCTCTCAGAGAAAATCATGCGTGTTCTGATTCTCAGCGCCGAACGGCTAAGGCCAGAGGATATTGAGAAAGATACTCCTGCTACGAAGCTGGAAAAGGAAAAACAAGCAGGTGCCCAAGAAACAACATACGAAGCTGAAGCGGAGCATGCAGGCGACCATGAAGAGGCGGGGGAAGCTGAGAAAGCAGAAGGAGTTGAGCAAACGGAAGAAACCGAGCAGTCTCCGGAAGAAAAAACTGAGGACTCACAGAAGTCAGAGGTAAACACTGTGGCGTATGATTTAAGGGAAAAGCCGGCGGAGTTTGACTATAATGAAGGTTCCGAACAAGCCGAAGAACAAGAGCAACTATAGCCTTAAGTTATATGGCCAAGTTGGGCAGGTGTGGAGTCGGATAAAAAGGTTTAAGGTTAAAGCAGAAAGAAGAGTTTAAGTATGGCTAATTTTAACAAAATTTTACTGATGGGCAATCTGACCCGTGACCCGCAGTTGTCATATACACCGAACCAAACGGCGGTGGTTGATTTTGGGCTGGCGACGAATCGCAAATGGACGGGCCAGGACGGCAGTCAACGTGAGGAGACGTGTTTTGTGGACTGCAGGATGTTCGGCAAGAGAGCTGAGGTTATCAACAAATACTGCAAAAAAGGAAATCCTCTGTTCATTGAAGGGCGCCTGACTTTCGATAGCTGGGAGGCGCAAGACGGCTCGAAGCGCAGTAAGCACAGAGTTACTGTTGAGAATTTCGAGTTTATAGGCGGAGGCGCCAGCGGTGCCGAACAAGGCGTAAACAGAACAGGAACAGAAGAAAAGCCGCAGACGGCCGAAGACGATATACCGTTTTAAATTGACTATTTACTATTGATTATTGAAAAGCAAGAAGCTGAATTCTCAAGCTCGTAACAATAGTAAATAGACAATAGAAAATAGTCAATTGACAGAGGTAAAAGATGATAGAAAGAAATAATACAAGAAGAAATAATAACAGAAGAAAACCAGGCTTTGCAGGAGCCCGCGAACAAACACAATGTCGTTTTTGCAGAAGAGGCATAACATACGTTGACTACAAAGATATTGGGACACTGCAAAAGCTCTTAACCAACCGCGGCAAAATATACTCGCGCAAGCGCAGCGGCAACTGCGCCGGCTGTCAAAGAAAGGCGAAAAAGGCAATCAAACGTGCCAGGTACATGGCGTTACTGCCGTTTACCATATGAAATGTACAAGGGGACAAAAATGTCTAACAGGATGAAGGTCTTGCTTTGTGAGGATATTCAGAAACTTGGCTGGCTTGGAGATATTGTTGAAGTCAACGTCGGGTACGCAAGAAATTATTTGCTGCCACAAGGTCTGGCAAAGGTTGCAACCGAGGCCAGCATTAGAGCGATAGCCAAGGAAAAGGCCAAGCGTGCAGAGCAACGGACAAAGGATGGCAAACGACTCGAAGATGCAGCCAAGACGTTGGAAGGAGCAGAGGCTGTCGTGGCTGCCAAAGCCAACGAGCAGGGGTATTTGTTCGGCTCAGTTACCGAACGGCAGATAGCAGCTAATCTGCGGGAGCAGGGTTTTGAAGTTGCCGATGAAGTTGTGCAATTGCCTGAACATATAAAACAGGTCGGAACACATGCCGTGACACTTAAGTTCGCTGATGATTTGACTGTTACTATTAATGTTGTAGTCGTGCCCGAACAACAGGAAAACGCTCCGGAAACAGATGGGACTTAAGCTTGTGGCTCGTGAACCAAACCATAAAGTTATTATTAGAGCTTTGCAGAGACAATCTGAATAGTTAAATTGGTGAGGGGAGAGTAAACATCTTTGAAGTGGACGGTTTTAACAACGAACACCACAAGCTTTTTTCTTATATTTAGCTATTAGGTTCTGGAGTATCTCAGCAAATGGATCTTTGGGCAGGAATCTTTTTAACCGGTGCTTATACCATTTTGCCGTTTTAGCAAAAGCCCTGATAAGCTCATCAGGTTCTTTCAAACCTCGCAAATCTGTTTGATGCTTGTAGAGCAGATCTTTATAACGACTCATGTTAGAATCTTCCCCAAGTGTCTAACAAAGTGACCTTATTGTCACCCTGAGCGAAGCGAAGCATCACTTTCAAGCGATGTGCAGTTGTTTTTCCTAAACTGAAATAGCCCAAACGCAAAATCAGAATTTTCCAAGATAGACACGTCGATGTTTCCTATGAAGTGCCCGTTATCATCTACACCTGAAAGTTCGACAAGTTGAAGGTCACTGAAATATTCGATTATTTGTTGGGGTGAATGAATACGATGGGCGTTGAAACATAATCTTGCTTTGCCTACAGGCACCGAAAAGTATAGATTCCCATTTGGGGAAAGCACTCTTGATAACTCCTTGCACGCGTGTTTTGTGCCAAATGGATCAAGTAGATCACCATATCGTCCTAAACCTATATGTTCCGCAACACTTAAACAAGACAAAGAGGGCACAGAATTGTCGCCCAACGGCATGGAAAGTACATTTCCCTTCTTCGAATTAAAGTTTTCCAAAGTTACTACCAGTGGACGAATATCAATAAAAGTTATTTTCGTAATGGTAGATAAAAATCCGACAAAGTCTCTGTGTGAACCAACATCAACATGATAATTGACTTTGGATTCGTAAATTTTCTTGAACGCCCAAACATTTTGATAAAAACAATGAGCATCAAAACTAGTGTTTTGCGTGTTATCGTAAAGCTGAGGATAAGTATCACGAATTCTAATTCTCTCTGCACCGTTTATTCTAGAATATCTATCCCAGTCTATGAAAAAATGAATGTACTTTGGTGGTGCATATATTAACTTAAAAGGGTCAACAACTGGTGTTAGCCATCTATATATCAAGTGTCCCCAATACTTAAGCATGTTAGTGAACACTCCTATATATTTACCCTATTTAAGGTGAAAATTTTGACATGTTATTTAACTATAAACAACTACATTACTCGTTTACGCCACTAATATGTTTATGCTAATGACAAGCTCAATGTTGCTAAGTCCCTGCATAAAAATGCTGCTATGCGCTACCCGAACTATACCTTCCTTGATACTGCCAAGTAGTTAGTAGTTGTAAAGACTTCGTATGTTTCTTTATAATCATCTATCGGAGTTATTCCATCCTTTAGAATTCGATAAATCTTGTAGCAAGGATTCAGCAAGTAGAAAAAATCTTGAAAATAGGTTCTCGAATCTATGTTGCAGCCACCAAACTCAAATTGTATCAGGCCAATAGAATTAGAACTTACCAAATTCTCGGCTCCCTTTAGAACTCTAAATTCGTGGCCTTCAACATCCAATTTAAGTAAATTAATATACTCAATCCCCTTGTCATCACAGAAATCATCCAGTTTTTTAAGAGTAACCTCTTCTGTATGTCTCATACTAATGCCATGATGCTTTAGCCGACGCTTATAAACCGATGATAGACCAGAGCCTTCCGTATTCGAGTACAATATAACGCAATCTTTTTTGTCGCCAAATCCAAAATTAAATAGTTCCGCATTCTCATGTTTACTTAGATTACTAGCCAGTACTTGAAATGCGCTTTTTGAAGGTTCAAAGCAGTAAAGCTTAGCTTTGTCTCCGAGCCGGGAAATCACTGCAGACGCATAACGTCCAATATTGGCGCCTACATCAAAAACAATTATTGGTCTATTGTCTGGTAACCTTTTGCTAAAGTGGTCTATCACCCAAAGCTCTCCACTGTTATTAACGTCGTCACCGCAGCCGATATTCATACCTAATAAAGACAGACTATTTAGCCGCTCCCATAACGGATGGAAAACAAGTCTTCCCATCAAAAGATGCTGAATCACTTTCTTAAACACATCTCGACCTTTCTTTCACCTGAATACAGTCATCACTACGCCGATTACAAATAGCCACATTCTCACGCTTATACCGTCGGCATATTTATTTTCCGGGACCATTGCTTGGTACCACATCGCTGCTTCGGGACATTTTTGATTACGAACAGCTTGTCGGTCGTTTCGATAAGCTTGTGGGTATCTTCCTTCAAACTTCTGCCGGAGACATCTTCGTATAAAAAGTCTGAGCCGACAAAGCTGGTTCGTTTGTCACCGGCTGCGATTCTCTTTTCCAGGTCAAGAGCGGGCAGATAAAGCCATCTGTCATCATCTTTATCAGGGTCGGCGTGTTTGTGTACCATATAGACCGTTCTGCGGATGTCGGGCGGCCTTTGGAAATAAAGAAAATACTTCTGGTCGCCGCCGTCTTCTATGTCCTTTCTGAGGATGTTGAACTCACGCTCCCGCTGTTGACCCTGCTTGTTCGTTATTACCATTTTAACGTGGGCCTTGCCGTCTTTGCCCTGATAGTACGCAACAATGTTGGCTTTGTTGACTATTGTTTGAACATCAGGGATTTCTTTGGTTGAATTCGGTTCATCAGCAGCAAAAAGCGGCAAGGAAAAACCAAAAATAAATACTACTGTAAATAAGAGTCTCATTTTACACCTCCCTTTCATTTCTTTGCTCAGGCCTGGCTTTTAACACCAAGCTTTTTAAGTATGTCCATCATTGGACACCAATTAGTAAAGGCCGACTGCAGCAGATTTAAACCTACAAACGCAGAAAAAAACAGCCAATAATGCGAATGATAATGTGCGAGTAAAACACTGAGCAGCACAAAAAAACCCGCAATACCCCTCAAACATCTTTCAACAGTCATAATATACCTTTCGAGGATTGAATCCTATTAACTGTCCTGTTGTTTTGCTGCTATTTTACATGCCTGTCTGCGAGAAATTGTTCCACAGGCAATTGACATTGCTGAAATTACAATTACGCTGAGAACGGCAAGTTTTGTCCAGCTAAAATTCCAATATTGATAAAGATTTATTGCTATCAGAACAGCTGATGCCACTGAGACTATTATACAAAAGGCACAGTTACATATTGCGGATTTGGGCTGAGCAGTCTGTTTGAACAGCGATTTTTTGAGCAGCTTGACAATGGCAGGTAATACAAGCAATGTAACAGCTCCGGAAAGAGCCATTATTGCGCATAAAAATATTCCTACTGTCTTATAAGGTACCAATGGAGCTGCCAGCAGCGGCAAAAAGCCAATTGCAATTACAAGAACGTTTCTGGTTATGGCTCTGGCCGGCTCGCCGAACATTTCGCCGGAACTTTTCTGCCAGGAGCAGGTTTCGACATAACCGGCCCTGGCGCGTTCGAGGAAATGTATTGCAAAATCTACAGCTATACCAAGCGTTAACGCACTGAGCACCGCGACCGGCATATCATAGTCTTTGCCTATAAGCCCGATTATACCGTAAATAACAGTTATTGTTATCAATAACGGAACCATACAAACAATCCCCCACAGAGGAGACCTGAAGAGTATCACCATCATAATAAAGACGATGATGAAGCTGCCGAGGAATGACATCAGCATTCCCGAGACCATTTTGTTTTGCCAGACAACATTTATATAGGTCAACCCTGCCCAGCTATGTTTCAGCTCTATAGGCGGTGGATTATTCTCGAAATATTCCTTTACTGCCGTCACGACTTTTTGCATATCCTTATTATCACCGCTCGGCAGCTGAAGCCAGATATTTGCTTGCATATAATCAAAGGTAACGAGGTGCCACAGGTCATCCGGATTATGGCTGCTCTGGAACTGGAGCAGGCATTGGGCAACGGCGCCGGAGGAATCAGGAATTTTATAATTTTCTGCTTTGCCGTCGATAAGCTCCTGATGGACCTTTTTTACAATATCCGCTACGGAGCTGCTTTTTCCGACAAGGCCGGACCGCCCGAGATGTTCCTGAAGGTTTGAAATGTAGCGCAGCACTTCGGGCTGTTTGAACGGCTTTATTCGTTCGGCTTCCATCTCGAAAAAGTCGGTAAGCTCATACCAGAGGTCAACATCCTTGTCCTTGGCCGTACCGAGCTTATTATTTGTATAGGTGCTTAATTTTTTGAGTAAGTCCTGTTTGTTTTCAGCAGCCGAGGCCTGTTCCAAAAGGGTTTTTTCCAGCTCAGGCATAACACTCACAACGCTCGGGAATTCGTCCTTCAATTCGAGAGTCTTTTCTGAAAGACGCTTTCTGATGTTACTGATATACTTCGTTGGGATTGCTTTATCATCGGCGGGCTCAAGCACCATATAAGCCATATAGGTTCCGCCAAAATGCTTGTTTAGTTCGATGTCAGCCTTGCGGATAGGATGGCTTTTTGAAAACCACTTGACGGGATTATCATTTATCCGGATTCGGGTAATTCCGTATGATGCAACAGCGGTAATGATAAGAAGAACCACAAGAATTGGTTTTGCCTGTGCGTATGTGAATCGGCCAATTTTAATTAATAATCTGCCGAGCCAGTTTTCCTGTTCGGCATGTACATTCGCAGAACCGAAGTTTTGCAGCGAGCTTTCTTTTATCATCATTACATAGGCAGGCACAAAAGTAACGGTGCATACCCATGCAATCATAATGCCTATTGCAACAAAGATGCCGAAAACCTGCACCGGTGGAATCGGGGTAAGTGCCAGTGAAGCAAAGCCGGCGGCTGAAGTCAGCGAAGTATAAATCATCGGCGTAAAAAGATTGCTCATGACTTCAAGGATTGTGCGTTTTCTTCCCTTTTCTTTGGTATAAAGGTCGAAGAATTCCGAGAGAATGTGCACCGAATCCACGACGGCTATCGGCATCAGGAAAATCGGTATCATAGAACTCATAATATGCACAGGATAGCCAAAGCCAATCAGAAGCCCCATGGTTGAGACGACTGAAACCATAGCCACAATCATCGGAGAGATGATTAGAATGAGTTTCCGGAAGAAAAGGAGCATAAGTATAAATATTACAAGCATTGCCAGGGGCGCTGATATGGCCATTTGAATAAACATTTCAACGCCGAAAGTATCCTCGGCCACCGGCAGGCCTGTAATGTGATATTGTTCAGCGCCTTTGAATGTGGCAATTTTTTCCTTCAGCTCACTATATACACGATAACTCAAATCCTTACCGGTCAAGGGCAGATACAGACAAATAGCCCTGCCATCTTCGGAAATAAGTGTTCCTTTTAGTAAAGGGTTGGACATCGCTTTATTTTTGATTTCCAGTGCTTCGGCATCGGTGGCGGGCGGTTTTTTCATCAACCATTCGAAGGTAACCACACCCGGGCCGGCCTGGCCGATATGGTCCACGGTGGAGGGTGCAAGTAAATCGACTTCAATAACGCCGATTTGCTCATTGGGGTCTTCTTCATCAGGCCAACGAAGTGTTTTTGCAAATTCGGTTAACTCATATACCCTGGCCAACGATGAGGGATTAAAAACTCCGTTTGGGCTTTTATCGTTGATGATGCCTACTACTACAATGTCATTCAAAGCAAACCGGCTTTTTGTTTGATTGTGAAATACCCGCACCGGCTCGTCCGCCGCGAGCATATTCTCAGGGTCGGTATCAATCTTTATTAAGGGTATAAATGCCCCAAGTATGAGCGTAAACAGCACCATTATTATGGTGATTAGTTTATAGTGCCCTGCTGAGTAGCTCGCAATTTTCCACTTAAAATCCATTTTTAACCTTTTTTTTGTTTGCAATGGTCATAGATACAATCCAACAGCTTGATTACATTCCTGTTTTCTATCCGGTAATACACTCTTGCACCATCACGCCTGCAGCTTAGAACGCCTTTGGCTTTCATCATATTAAGCTGCTGACTGGTTATGGCCTGTTTTCCGCCCAGGGCCTTGACAATGTCACCGACACACATTTCTCCGGCCTGGAGCAGCTCGACTATCTGCAGTCGAATCGGGTGCGCTATGGCCTTTAAAACTTCAACAACGTGTTCCGCTATCTCCTCATTCATTTCAAAAATCTCGCAAACATCATAGTTTTATTACTATATATCAATATTTTGATATATTTTACCAAAAGTTCGCAAAAAAATGAGAAATTTCAGAAACAGGAGCATACTTTCAGGGTAAGCTTTAACTAAGACTTTTGTATTACGTAACTTACTGAAATACGGATTGAACAATTTGGGGTTCATAACTCCATTATGACTGTGGCCGGCCTGTCGAAAAGATTTTTGTCCCAATCCGGTGAAAGTCGCTGTCTGTCAGGCCCATCATCTTCTCTGCAATAATGCTGTAGTCTTAATTCCTAAGAATATTAGCAGAAAGAAGTTAGCAACTCAAGGCATCGCTGTTATCGTCCAGTAGCAGTTACTGCCAAAACCTTAATCTATCCTCGAATGTCTCTAAGGACTGATAATATCTAACCTTTTGTAAATAAAATTGGGTCTGTTAGCATTTTTTATCCTTGACAAAGTTAAAGCCCAATAGTTAAATTAGGTCAAAAAGGTAATTTGGCGGGGGCTTATATCAAAAGGATTTGGTTAAAGAAGAGGAATGGATAAAATGAAGGATTTGTTTACCACCGGCGAAGCCGCGGAAATTTGCAGAGTAAGCCAACAAACAATTATCCGTTGCTTCGATGCCGGGCGGCTGGAGGGATTTCGCGTTCCAGGCTCAAGATTTCGTAGGATTCCACGCCAGAATCTAATCAAGTTTATGAAGGACAACAATATCCCTCTGGATGCCATTGAGTCCGGCAAAAGAAAAGTCCTTGTCGTGGATGACGATGCCGAAATCGTCGAGCTTATAGTCGAAGTCCTTGAGCGTGACGGCAAATTCGAGGTAAAAACTGCATCGAGCGGCTATGAGGCAGGAATGGCAACGGAGCGGTTTCGACCGGAATTGATACTGCTCGATTATATGCTTCCCGATGTCAATGGGAATGTGGTCTGCCAGACTATAAGAAGAAATCCCGAATTCGAGAACATTAAAATTATTATTGTAAGCGGCGTCATAAAAGAGGATGAAATCGCCCAGCTACTCAAATCCGGCGCTGAAGATTTCATAAGAAAGCCGTTTAACATCGCCGAACTTACCAACAAAATCACCGCTGTTCTCCAGATAAAATAACAAAACAGCACAACTATTGGAACTATTTGGAACCCTGGTGTTCAACAAAGATAAGGCCGGATATTGCCTCATTGACGAGTACCTAATGTGTAACGCCAATACCAAAAAACAGGGACGACTATATGCCGGACGAATCTGCTAATACGACAGTTACCCAGCAGATAGAGCTTGCCGTCAGCAGGCTCGATTCGCTCTCGACCCTGCCCTGCATCGCGGTGCAATTTTTTTCCAAGCTTCTTCAAGGCCAATTTTCACCTTCGGCGGCGGCTGATATTATTGAATCAGACCCGGCACTTACCGCAAGGATTCTTTCGCTCATTGAGCAGCGTGGGATGAGCCTGCCTGACGGGAGATTCTCACTTCGCCAGGCACTTGACAAACTGTCTGCGCACGATGTTCGCGATGCTGTTTTGTCCGTTAAGGTTTTGTGTGCCGTTGGCCTCGACGATGGTACCGACAGAGACAGGGTTACGGCTAAAAAAGAACTTTTACTTCACAGCATTGCAGTCGCCTGTTGCGCTAAAGATATCGCCGAGATGGCATCACCTCAAATGGATTCTCAGTTAGCCTACTCTGCCGGACTGCTGCATGATATCGGGAAACTCGCACTCGAAGAAGTGATGCCGAAAAGTTTTGCCCGTATAGTCGAAGAAGCAAAATCAACGAAGAAATGTTCCCGTGCCATCGAGCGAAAACATCTCGGCACCGACCATACAATCATAGGCAAACGTCTTGCTCAAAAGTGGCGGCTGCCGAATCTAATTGTCCTTGCCATCTGGCTTCACCACAGCCAGACCGTAACAATTGCTGAGGATACGCCTGAAGCAAGGATAGCTGCAGTTGTGCAGTTGGCTGATTCTATTGCGCGTCAGGCCGGCATCGGCTGGTCGGGCAGTTTCGATTTGCCCGAATCGGCAGAATCCATAGCACAGTGGCTTGCAATAAGCCCTGAGCAATTGCAACAGATTCGCCGGAAACTGCCTGAAGCAGTCGGCCAAAAAACCAACGTTTTGGGTCTGGATTTACCAAAGGCCGAGGCAAATTATTGCGAGATTGTCCACGCTGCCGCCGCCCAATTAGCCCGACAGAATACCGAATTGTCCGGCGAAAATCGCCGGCTGCAAAGCGATTCGAGCCATTTCGATTTTATAACAGATTTCCTTCTCGGTATAAATTCGATTAGTGAGGTGGTTGATATAGCAGAAAACTTTGCGACCCGCTGGCAGAAGTTTTATCAAACAGGTATGGTTTGTCTGTATTTAGCGCCTTCGGCCGGCTCGCAAACACTTGAAGCTGTCGTTGTAGAAAATCTTTCGCAAAGCAGTATGGTTTGCTTAAACGCTCCGGTTGAAACATCCGTCATACCAAAAACAATAGCAAACAACTTTGCGATTTTGAATGCGTATGAGCATATCGATTGGCTGTTTGAGCAATTAGACGTTAACTTCGATGTGAATCGAACCAAATTGATGCCGTTACTTTCAGGCCGTAAAGCGGTCGGAGCAATTGCTTTCGAGCTTCATTATCCGGGCGACCTGGAGCTATTCGAGGAGAAGCTCAGGACATCCGCCTCGATTGGGGGGACTGTTTTAGGGATGGCTCTGGCGCAAGAGAGACAGCAGCACTTTGCCGAGCGTTTTGTTCGGCTTATTTCAAAACCTAAGGATACCCGAACTCGTGCTGCTCCGGCAGAAAGCTCGTTGAAGGCTTTAGCTGAGATGGCAGCGGGTGCGGCGCACGAATTAAATAATCCTCTGGCGGTGATATCGGGCAGAGCGCAGCTGCTCGCTGAAACCGAGAGCGACCAGGAAAAGAAAAAAATCTTGGAACAGATTTATGAGAACGCCAGGGAGACATCTGCTATTATCGAGGACCTGATGAGTTTTGCCGAGCCGCCTCAACCCAGACCAACATCGACAGATACAAAACAGATAATTGATGAAGCTATACAATTGGCCAGCCAAAAGACAAATACAGAACAAATCAATGTTCAAATTCAAGTTGCCGAGGATGTCGAGAGTGTTTTTGTGGATTCAGCACAGGTTGTATCAGCAATTGCAAATGTTATTTCCAACGCCGTTGAATCCTACGGCGATAAATCCGGGCCAATAAAAATTACCGCTGATGCCGTGGAGTCCGGCGATTTGGTAAAATTACAAATCAGCGACTCCGGCTGTGGTATGGACGCGGAAACCGTCCAGAAAGCAACTCAGCCGTTTTTCTCAGCGAAGGCGGCAGGCCGAAAACGCGGAATGGGCCTCGCCTACGCGGTCCGGTTCATTCAATTAAACAAAGGCTCACTGAACATTGCAAGTGAGCCTGACAGCGGAACGACCGTGACAATTTGTCTGCCAAGCAAATAAATTTCGTATCTCGTATTGCGCATAAATCCGAAACTCGAACCCGCCATACACAGTATCCCTTACGGGACAGGCGGACGCTTCACCGTAAGCAGGTCACCTTACGGTGAAAACACGCTGTTTCGTATTTTGCGAAAAGAAAAAACTATCCACCAAATACCCGGCGTTTAGAGGGGGCTTTTCGGCGAAAATAAAATAAAGGGAGGGCTTTTTGATTGCCCCCCCTTTATTTTTGAAGGAGGAGAAGTGCTGCCTAACATTACGTTCCCGGCATAGGTTTGTTCGTAATCAGTTACGGTATATTGCGCAAAACAGTGTTTCCCGGACATCCCATTAAAGCTCGAGATTTCAATTGTCAACGTCGGCTTATATACCTAATTTTTTGTAATAGTGCTAATAACGTGATAGAATACCAGCCGTGCCAGAGCTACGCCTCGGCAGGTCGGCAAGAAATTGTCGGTTGATAGTTGAACAATCGGATACTGTCAGCTATGGGAGATTTTTTATGAGTACAAATCCCGACAACAAAACAGTCATGACCGGCAGAGAACGACTGCTCAAGGCGCTATGTTATGAACCTGTGGACCGTGTTCCTGTGGATTTAGGCGGGACGCTGGGGACGGGAGCTCACGTCAGTGTCATAGCTAATCTGCGCCAGGCACTCGGGCTGGATAAGCCGGGGACGCCGATAAAAATTATTGAGCCTTATCAAATGCTTGGTGAAGTTGCGGCTGATTTGCGGGATATGTTAGCCGTTGACACGTTGAATCTGCCGGGGCCGAAAAATCATTTTGGCTTTGCGAATACGGACTGGAAGCCATGGAGAACCTTTGACGGTACGGATGTGCTGGTTCCGGATAAGTTCAATATAGAGCCGGAACTGAACGGTGATATTCTCCAGTATCCACAAGGTGATAAATCCGTGCCGCCATCAGGACGGATGCCCAAAGGGGGGTTCTACTTTGATGATATTATTCGCCAGGAGCCGATTGACGAGGATGAGCTTGACCCTGCTGATAATCTTGAGGACTTTGCAATTGTCGGCGATGAAGATTTGAAAATTTATGAGCAGCGTGCACGTGAGCTTTTTGACAATACCGACCTTGCAATTACAGCGGGATTTCCAGGAACGGCCTTTGGGGATATAGCGCTGGTGCCGGCGGCTTTTCTGAAACATCCAAAAGGTATTCGTGATATTGAAGAGTGGTACATCAGCACCGTTTCGCGAAGAGAATATGTAAAAGAGGTCTTTGCCTGTCAGACGGAAATCGCGGTCAAGAATCTTGAGCGGATTTACCAGGCTGTGGGCAACAGAGTGCATGCTGTGTGGCTGGACGGGACGGACCTGGCGGCTCAAAATACATTATTCTGCGGCCCGGATACTTATAAGGAACTTTATCTGCCGTTCAGCAGGATGCTTAATGACTGGATTCACGCCCATACCAAATGGAAAACAATGAAGCACTGCTGTGGGGGTTGTGAGCCGTTGATTGAGGGATTTATAGAGGCAGGCTTTGATATTCTAAATCCTATTCAGACCTCAGCCAAGGGTATGGACCCGGAACATTTAGTTGATAAATACGGCGGCAGGATAGTTTTCTGGGGCGGCGGTGTTGATACTCAGCAGGTGCTGCCGTTTGGTAAGCCCAAGCAGGTACGCCGGCAGGTTACCGAACGGGTGCAGATATTCAGCGCAAAGAAAGGCTTTGTATTCAGCACTGTTCACAATATCCAATGTAATACGCCGGTTGAAAACGTGCTGGCAATGTTTGAGGCGCTGGGCAGAAAGGTGTGAAGAAGGAAAATTATATGAAAAGTAAAAAGCAATCACAAAGGACAAGCATAGTATTATCGTTAATAACAATGAGTTTGTTCTTTGGCGGCTATACAGCATTTTGTGCAGAAAACGCCGGGCCAAGGCGAATAATCGATCTGGATGGGAGATGGGAAATCGCTGAAGGGAGTATGGATTCCGCTCCGAGAAGTTTCGAACGCAAGGTTCCGGTGCCGGGACTTGTCGATATGGCAGAGCCTGCTGAGGAGCTTGCCGGCGGGACAGAGTGTCAATTCAAGATCTATGTGATAAATGACCTGTATCAAGACTGGACAGGAACTGTTCGCTTAAGAATTGTGCGCAGTGCTCAAACCATTGCTGAGCAGGCCAGAAATTGCACTGTTGGTTCCCTGGCAAGAGAGATATTGACGTTTGAGCAGGAGTTTCCGAAGCAGGCCGGAGAGTATCAACTCGTAGCTGAATTAGTTGGAGCAAATAGTGCGGTAGTTCGCAGTCTGCGAGATTTCAAGATTGTGCCTGCAAGCAATAAATAGTTTTGAATTTGTTAGTATAACTTTGGAGACCTAAAAATGGACACGAACAAGAGCACACGTCGCGATTTTCTTAAAGCGATGGGATTATGCGCATCAGGCCTTACCGTTTCAGGGTGTACTGCTTCTGTAAGACGACCGGCATACAGCACATCCGAAGACAAACCTAATATCCTTTGGATTACGTGCGAGGACATCAGTCCTTACTTAGGCTGCTATGGTGACAGTTACGCGAAAACGCCGAATATAGATAAGCTGGCCAAAGCAAGCGTGATATATACGAAGGCATTTGCAACCGCTCCGGTATGTGCGCCGGCTCGTTCATGTTTGATAACAGGGGTGTACGCAACTTCTCTGGGCACCCAGCATCTGCGTTCCGAGGTAAAATTGCCTAAGCAAATCAAGTGTTTCCCGGAATATTTGCGCGCCGCCGGATACTACTGCTCAAACAATTACAAAAAGGATTATAACTTTATCGATGTAAATGTCTGGGATGAGTCAAGTGATACGGCTCACTGGCGCAACCGTAAGCCGGGTCAGCCGTTTTTTAGTGTGTTTAATTTCACCTCTACACACCAGGGGCAGATTAACGGTTCCGATGAGGAGTTTTTTGATAAGTACACATCGAAGCTTAAACCCGAAGAACGTCATGACGGCAAGCAAATTCCTCTTCCGCCATACTATCCTGTTACTCCATTCGTGCGGAAAATCTGGAGCCGTTATTACAACCTGATTACTTTTATGGACAAGCAGGTCGGCGATTTGCTCAGCCAGCTTGAAACCGACGGCCTGGCTGATAATACAATAGTATTCTTTTTTTCAGACCACGGCCTGGGTATTCCTCGATTCAAAAGAACACTTTATGATTCCGGTCTTAATGTCCCGTTAATCATTCGTTTTCCTGAACGGTATCGGCACCTTTCTGGGCTCAGAGCAGGCAGGAGAACCGACAGATTAGTCAGTTTCGTTGATTTTGCACCGACGGTTTTGAGCTTAGCTGGATTGTCGGTACCGGCTTATATGCAGGGCCGGGCGTTTCTTGGCGCCCGGGCGGGGCTGCCGCGGGAATATGTCTTTGGAGCATCCAGCCGAGTTGACGAGGCCTATGAGATGTCACGCAGCGTCCGTGATAAGCGTTACAAGTACATTCGCAATTATCTCCCGCATTTGCCGTATATACAGCCAAGCGAATATCCGGACAGGGCCGAGATTATGCAGGAGCTGCGAAGGGCGGTCGCAGAAGAAAAACTGTCAAAGATACAAAAATTACACTGGGCGCCGGCCAAACCAAGGGAGGAGCTTTACGACACTTCGGCTGACCCGTACGAAGTAAACAATCTGGCGGATTCGCCTTCACTTCGGAGGATTATCGGGCGGCTACGTAAAGCACACCTTCAATGGATGGTCGAGACACATGATACAGGCTTATTGTCGGAAGCTGAAATGCATATTCGTGCTGAAGGTTCGACGCCTTATGAGATTGCACAACAAATTAGTAAATATCCCCAACGACGTATTCTCGCTGCGGCCGATTTGGTTGGGAGAGGACCAAACAATATTCCGAAGCTAATCAGGTTGTTACGTGATTCGGACAGTGCGGTTCGTTATTGGGCCGTTGTAGCTCTAAGCGTCCTCGGACCTGATGCGTCGCCTGCCGTTGAGGCACTGACCGAACGGCTGGCAGATTCGAGCCCAAATGTGCGGTTTGCAGCAGCAGGAGTGTTGTGCAAGTCAGGTCTATGTGAAAATGCTTTGCCGGTGCTGGCTCAAGGTCTGGAAGATGGGCGAGAAGAAACGGTCCTGTACGCTGCCCGCGAGATACAGTTTCTTGGGAATAAAGCACGCCCGATTGTCCGGCAAATAAGAGAAGCCCAGGGGCGGTGCAAAAATCCGGATGGGACATACAAAAATAATAATCACGCAACGTTTATCGACTGGGCTCTAAAATACGCCCTTGAGAATTGTGGAGAATAATCAAATTAGCACGTCATCAAAACGAGTAATATTATGGACAGCACGCTTGTAGAAAAAAAAGGCAGCATTGTGTATGTAATGCTCGTCTGTTTGGTGGCTGCCTTGGGTGGGCTTTTGTTCGGCTATGATACAGGAGTAATCAATGGTGCGATAGGCCCTCTTAAAGCGTACTTTGTCCTTGATGCAAACTGGGAAGGCTGGGCGACGGGTTGCGCGCTGGTTGGATGTGCTGTCGGGGCGGCTGTTGCAGGGGTGCTCAGTGACCGGCTGGGACGGAAGAAGGTGCTTATTCTTTCTGCGATTTTGTTCTTTGTCTCGGCGGTTGGAACCGCCCTGCCGAAGGATATTACCACTTTCATTATTTACCGGATAATCGGCGGTTTGGGTGTGGGGGCGGCGTCGATGTCATCGCCGATGTATATCGCGGAGATAACGCCGGCGAGGATTCGCGGGCGGATGGTCTCGGTAAATCAGTTTGCGATTGTAACCGGTTTTTTAGTTGTCTATTTTGTGAACTACTTTATCGCCCTTCAGGGTGACCAGATGTGGAACCAGGAATCCGGCTGGCGGTGGATGTTCGGCTCGGAGGCACTGCCGGCTTTACTGTTATTAGTGCTGCTGTTCTTCGTGCCGGAGAGTCCCCGCTGGCTGACCAAACAAAACCGCAGTAACGAGGCATTGGAAATTCTTACCCATGTTGACGGGGCCGATTACGCCAAAACCGAACTGTTGGAAATCAAGGATGCAATCGCTCACGAGAGCGGGTCGCTGAAACAGTTGTTTCAGCCGGGTATGAAGATTGTCCTGGTTATCGGAATCGTATTAGCTGTTTTGCAGCAGGTTACGGGTATCAATGTTTTCCTTTACTTCGGGACCGAGATTTTCAAGAAGATGGGTTCCGAAACCAATGCCGCTCTTCTTCAAACAATAGTCGTGGGCGCAGTAAACCTGAGCTTTACTATAATTGCCATCTGGACGGTTGATAGGCTGGGTCGAAAACCTTTGATGATGATAGGCTCAGCCGGAATGGGTATTTCACTGCTGGCGATGGGCCTGGCGTCCTACTTCGGCAGAACCGAACTTTGGCTGCTGCTGTTTATCCTTGGCTATATCGCCTGCTTCGCTCTGTCGGTCGGGCCGGTTACCTGGGTGATTCTCTCTGAAATTTTCCCGACCCGGATACGCGGGCGAGCGATGGCCATTGCCACGGCGTGTCTGTGGGTGGCAAATTACGTTGTTTCACAAACGTTTCCTATGATGGATGCAGATAACTGGCTGCTCGAAAAATTCCATCATGCTTTCCCGTTCTGGTTGTATGGTATTTTTTGTGTTATGCTGCTAAGCTTTGTCTGGCGGCTGGTGCCGGAGACCAAGGGCAAAACACTGGAAGAAATAGAGAAACACTGGATAGGTGCGGATTGAGAGTGCCCGCAGTCGCGTGACACACAGTTTTCTTGCGTGCAGTGCAATTTGGGTTGTAAGAGGTTTATAGTCCTTTTGATTAATCGAAAAAACTATGAGCTTTTTTGCCGGCTTGATATGGATATCCGCCATAGGCGGGCTTCTAACAGGCGTATTGCAAATGCTTGCTGTTGTGATATTCTTAGCACAGTTGAGTGTAAGATGGATTTTCCAGAACGAATAACTATTCAAAGCCATACAATAACTATTGTGCCGCGATACGCAGAGACCGACAAAGGCGGGGTAGTTCATCACAGCGTTTATCCGGTGTGGTTTGAAATGGGACGCATGGAGCTTCTGCGTGCCAATGGCCTGGCATACAAAGACCTTGAGCAGGCAGGTATTTTCTTTGTTGTCGCCGAGCTGCGTATAAAATATCGCCGGCCTGCAATGTATGATGAAAAGCTGCAATTAGAGACGCATTGCTCAGCGGTTACGGCCGGCAAGGTTGAGCATAGCTATAAACTTACGCGCTGCTTTGATGGGGTAATCTTGGCAGAGGGTTCGAGCTTGCTGGCCTGTGTTAATGCAGAGGGCAAGGTTCGCCGAGTACCTGAATTTATGTATCCCGAAGCCGATTAGGAATTCTATAGAAGGTGATACCGCACAAAAAGCAAAAATTTTTAACCGAGAGAGTCAGAAAAAGCAATTCATTTGGCGGTTTTCAATTGACAATTAACGTTTGACAATTGACAATCCCTTTATGGCTTCAGAACAAAAAGAAAACTGCGGTCTTTTCGGCATTTTTGGTGACGCCGAAGCGGTTCATAAGACCTATTTTGGCTTGCACAGTCTTCAGCACCGGGGCCAGGAATCGACGGGGATTGCCTCCAGCGACGGTGAATTACTCCAGTGCTATACTGGTATGGGTATGGTCAGGAGGGTTTTCCGCTCCGGCAGTAATATTTTAAAAAGATTATCTAATCCGATAGCAATCGGCCATGTTCGGTATTCTACAACGGGTGCCAGCAGGGCTGTAAACAGCCAGCCGCTTTTGGCTGAGTATTCCCGTGGGCAGGTTGCAGTGGCACATAACGGCAATCTTATAAATGCAACTCTGATGCGGGACGAATATGAGGCGTATGGCAGTATCTTTAACACCACAAGTGATACTGAGATAATTACTCATTTGCTTGCAAAGCCGACCCATGTGAGCAATCCCGACCCTTTGGCACATGTGCTAAATCATCTCCAGGGGGCATATAGTCTGCTGTTTTTGTTTGCCGACCGCATTGAAGCGGCCCGCGACCCTTACGGCATCAGGCCTTTGTGCATAGGCCAGACGGAAAAAGGAGCTTACGCAGTTGCCAGTGAGACGTGTGCCTTTGATGCCATTGACGCAAAGCTCGTTCGTGAAGTTGAGCCCGGAGAAATCGTTCGGCTGGATAAAGAAGGCCTGCACAGCAGATTTTTCGTTACGCCGGGAACTGTTACGCCTGCTCATTGTATCTTCGAGCACATCTATTTCGCCAAGCAAAACAGCACCATTTTCGGTGAAAATGTGCACGAGTTCAGAAAAAAACTCGGAAGGCAATTAGCGATAGAGCACCCTGTCGAAGGGGATGTGGTGATACCGGTACCCGACTCAGGGACATCAGCAGCGGTAGGATACGCAGAGCAAAGCAAAATACCATTCGATATGGGACTGGTCAGGAGCCATTACATAGGCAGGACATTTATCTCCCCGGACCAGAGATTAAGAGAATTGGAGGTTAAACTCAAATTAGCGGTTATCAAAGAAGTTGTTAATGGAAAGCGCATTGTGGTAGTGGACGACTCTATCGTGCGAGGCACAACGACAAGAGGCAAAATCAGGGCGTTGCGCCAGGCCGGTGCTAAACAAATTCACATGCGAGTAAGCTGTCCGCCTATCAGGTTTCCATGTTTCTATGGCGTTGATTTTCCGACCAAAGAAGAGCTGCTGGCAAATAATCGCAATTTGGAACAAATCAAAGAATTCCTTAAGGTTGACAGCGTCGGTTATATGTCGCTGGAAGGGCTGCTCGGCTGTGCAACGCTGCCGCAAGACCACTACTGTACCGCATGCTGGAGTGGGAAATATAAAATACCGGTAGATATCGCAGTCAACAAATTTGCTCTTGAACACCATCAACTTCAAATGTTCGAGGACGAACAATAACCGCCATTCAGCCATGGGCCAAAGAAAATGAGTAAATACATTAGCTATGAACAGTCGGGCGTGAGTATTGATGCCGGGGAGGAGATGGTTCGGGAGATTTCCTCGGCTGTTGCCAGCACATACGGGCCGCGGGTTATCGATTCACGCAATGCCTTCGCAGGGATGTTTCGGCTGGATTACGACGAGCGATTGTTCAAAAAAAATTACAAGAATCCCGTCCTTGTGGCCTGCACCGACGGCGTGGGCAGCAAGGTTCAGTTAGCCGGCAAGATAAAAAAATTCGACACCGTAGGCATCGACCTGGTTGCGATGAACGTTAATGATATGCTCGTGCAGGGTGCGGAGCCGCTGTTCTTTCTTGATTATCTGGCGGTTCACAAGCTGGAGCCGAAAATAGCAGCTGAGCTTGTCAAAGGCGTTGCGGCCGGCTGCCGAGAAGCTAACTGCGCACTAATCGGCGGAGAGACCGCTGAAATGCCGGACACCTATTCAGTGGACGATTTCGATATGGCCGGGTTCGCAGTCGGGGTTGTCGAACGGAAGAAAATAATTACAGGCCAAATAATAAGAAAAGGTGATGTGATTCTGGGTCTTGCTTCAAACGGACTGCACAGTAACGGCTATACGCTGGTTCGCAATATCTGTTTCAAAAAAGAGAATCTCCAAATGACCGATGTCGTGGACGAACTCGATGGTGCTGTGCTGGGTGATGTGCTGCTGGAGCCGACGCGAATTTATGTTCGGTCAATAATCAAACTGCTGTCGCAATATAAGGTCAAACGGATTGTACACGGAATGGCACATATTACCGGCGGCGGTCTGGTGGGAAATATTCCACGAGTGCTGCCGAAAGACTGCAATGCAACTATAAAAAAATCGAGCTGGCCGAAACATAAGATATTTACTTTTTTGCAGAAGACGGGACCGGTCGAAGAAGAGGAGATGTTCAGAGTCTTTAATATGGGGATAGGGTTTGTGCTGATAGTGGCTGAAGATTTCGCTGATTCAATATCTAAACAATTGACAAAATTCGGCGAGCGGGTCTATAAGATTGGCAGAATTACTACCGGAACCGGCAAAGTGGTCCTGAAATAAGCCGTCGCTCATCGTCCGTGATACGGTTCACGAGTCACGGGTGACAAAGCAGAAAATGCGCAAAACGAAATATACCAAGTTTACCGTAGCAGCGATGATGTATGCTGCCTTTGCCGGGTATCTGTATCAGCCATATTTCAAAAACTTCGACAGATGGCAATACCTTTTGGTTGTGAATGCTCCTCTGGCCTCTCTGGGCTGTTATGTGCTAAGCCGACGGTGGGTGGCTGGATTTGGCGAGTCGTTTTTTGCGGGAGCTGTTTACGGTTTTGGACCATTTACAATAGGGCTGGCTAAGTTTCACCCTACGGCTGGTCTTTTAGCGGCGGTTATACCGTGGTTGTTCTGCCCTGCCGTGTTTGGCCCTAAAACCAGGTGGCGGTGGTTAAGGATTCTCCTTGCCGTTTTGCCGTTTTTGGCAATAGTGTTGTTCTTCCAGGTATCCGTTCACTACCGGTTGTTCCCGGTCTCAATCCAAGCCAAAATGCATCCGGCTGATTTGTTCGGCTTGTTAGCTCCGCTAATCACAGCTCAGCAAAACACAACTCTAATTGGCTTTTATCACATTCCAATAGCGGCGTTGATTGTGGGTTTCTCTATGCTGCTGATTGCTCGGCGGTTTGGCGTAATAGTAATTTTTGCTATCGGGATGACTTTGGCATTTTGCGAATCTTTCTTTGAGGTCAGCCCGATTATCTGGTTCACCATACCTATGATGTGCTGCTCAGTGCTAATTGGCGAAGGTATGCAGGGACTTATCTGTGCCGGCTTTGCCGACCGCAGATGGGTCCTGGCTGCCGCAGCGATTATGTGTACTCTTGCTATCGTAACATTACTGCTGGCAACAAAATATTTTCAGACATTTTTGGGACTGGGTGCAGGATACGCAAAACTCTTGACCGAAGCAGGGAAAATGTATGTGCTCGGCGCGATTGTGGCTGCGATTATTTTCTTTATGACACGTGCAAAGTTACGAATGCGGCAGCTGCGGCAGGTTGTTCTTTATACAGCAATGGCAGTGGATATATTTCTCGGCGCAAGGTTTATCGTCGATAAGATTCTTTGAATCGATACTCGATGTTCGAGTTATGAAAATGTTTCACGTTCGATTTGGCCCAGATAGAATCGGCCGTCGTTGCGCATAAAATTTATAATGGCGTCAAACTGCTGCTCTATGAATTGAGTGTCGTTGCTGACTATTGATATACCGATAACAGCACTTGTTTTGCTGTCCTGGCGGTCAACTTCGGCAATTGAGATATTGAATCTGCTTTTGAGTCGGCCAATTACGCTCTTGACGATACTTCTTTTGCCCTTGAGCGAAGTAACGCCCTGCATAGATAAATGAGCTGTTAGTACACCGACAATCATAACCGATGCTCGTTTGAATCGCTTATATACTGCTGTTTAATTTTTTCCAGCAGCCGTTTAGTAGCCAAGGCACCTTCGTTTTCGCTGAGCCTTGTGCCTTCGTACTCGATGCCGACAAAGCCGTGATAACCGGCGTCAAGGACAATCTTCATCATACGGCAGTAATCAATCCTGGTTTCATCACCCTTTTCGTCGAAATCATAACTCTTGGCGCTGACTGCCTTGGCGTAGGGCATAAGCATTTTGACTGCCTCGTAATTGTCAACAGCCGGCGGAAAGTTGCCGAAGTCGGGCAGCGTTCCGCAATTGGGCAGGTCAACTTTTTTGATGACGCTGGTGAGCCACTGGCCGTTGGACGATAATCCGCCGTGGTTCTCGACAATTACATTGAGCTTATGTTCAGCGGCATATTCGCTGAGGCGTCGCAAACCATCAGCGGCCAATTTGAGCTGTTCATCGTATGAGCCTTTCGAGTAGGCGTTGACGCGGATTGAGCGGCAGCCTAAGCATTCAGCGGCTCTGACCCATTTATGATGGTTGCGGACGGCCTGCGTTCGGCCGCGTCGGTCCGGCTCGCCCAGGCCGCCTTCATCGTCACACATAATCAGCAGTGATTTGACGCCGAGGTCCTCCGCACGTTTTTTCATCTCAGAAAGATACCTGGTATTGTTGGCCTTGTCCTTGAAGAATATGTTCACGTACTCGACTGCGTTGATGCCAAAACTGTGGGCTTCTTTTGCAAAGTCGAGATTGTCCAGTTTCGGCCTCTGCCGGCCGGCAAGCCTTCTGTGAAAAGACCACTGAGCCAGAGAAATTTCAAATGGCTTTTTCGATTCTTGTGAGGCTTTGGCTGTTAGCTGGGTTTGTGCGGAGGTCCGCATGCAATAGCCTCCAATAATGCCGGCACTTAAACCAGGAAATGTCCTTCGTTCCAAAGTGCCCTCTCTTTCTAAAATTTGATTCTCATTACGAGGGCAAAATACCAAAACTGCTGGCCAACGTCAACCTTCAACTCACTATGCTCTTGCTGCTCGTTTTGGGCCTGGTAGTTGTAAGGAGGAAAAGCGAGCATCAATTATTGAAAATATCATCATGAGTTACCCCAAATTTTCGTTTAATAGCTGAGAGATGACCGGGACTTAATTCATCGCCGTAGTTAGTGCAGAACCTATGGCCTATACGGTGCACTTTATTGTCTTTGGCTATGAGTTTATCGCCCCCATCATTATGAACTTGAACATTCCCTGCAGCTTGCTGCAAGTACGTGTTTAGCCAAAAGTTTTTAGTGCGATACATCCGATAATATACGTGGCAACGATATTTAGAGCAAGTTATGGATGATCGCACAAAAGCTATTATAGAGGAATTACGAGCTGAAGTCAAACA
>Ga0315296_10000149_pt1 | contig 67121 bp, 74 predicted proteins | sample YL17G14_18_MG_FD_203921 | JGI IMG/M metagenome (GOLD analysis project Ga0315296, IMG submission 203921) | Sediment microbial communities from Yellowstone Lake, YNP, Wyoming, USA - YL17G14_18 | ecosystem: Environmental > Aquatic > Freshwater > Lake > Sediment | place: USA: Wyoming | collected... | reverse complement strand
TAGGTCAAAGTGATCTAACTCAAGTTGGCTTTCTCCATGCATTCGCACATACTTTGATGCACAAATATGTGGAAAAGAGGGACTGATATGATTCAAGAATTGGATCGGCAACATAGTAGTTGGTTGACTTTCAGCATATATAGCCATGGGATGAATATACCACGCGCAATAGAGGACTACTCGTTCAATTTCACTATCTAACTGACTGATCATATGTGGAATGATCTCAGTCATTCTGTATCCCGTTTCGGAGACTAATGACGTGGAATTATAGATTTTCGTTTTTGGTTCGAACCCTTGAAGTCTAAGAGAGTCTTGGATAGATTCGATGTAAGCATCCTTGAATCGTTTTTTATCACGAACAGTCACAGATGCCCCTAGCAGGAATTTAAAAACTTTCTTATAGTCCTTTGAAGGCTGTATAGGTTCAAAATGCTCATAAGGAACCCCTTCAGGAGGCAGGCGTAACGGCTCCCGCACTTCATAAGCAATTAGCTTAGAATCAAATCCAGTGTACATTAGATAAATCAATACTAAGTACTCAAGAAAAAGCTTATTGTTGTCAATCGTTACTTTCATGTGGTTCGGAAGGAAAACTGATTTGTCCTTTGGACTATTAGATTATGAAAAAAAGTGAGTGAAAAGAGGGGTTTATCTTCTTACCGTCTTCAGCAGGCTTTTGTCGTGGTTGTATAGTTTGACTTCTAGTGCTGGGGGGCCGTCTAGGTGGATTGCGCAGGTTACGCAGGGGTCATAGGTTCTGAAAACCATCTCGATTCTTTTCAGTGGTCTCTCATCACGTTTTCTCCATGTATTAGGCCTTTAACGGCGGTTTTCATCTGATGAACACATGGCAGGATTACTGTGGATTGGCGGCACAATTAGCTTAGTCTTCTTTGCCAAGGCTTCCTCGTCCAGCACGTAGTGGTGGATCAAGGTTCCTCTGGCCGCCTCAACGACGCCCATGCCCTCTCCAAAGGCTTCAGAATAGGCTTATCCCCCTTTTTGGGCTAGATCTAACCTTCAGATTTGTGGTATTCCCCCTTTAAACTATCAAAAAATTCTATCGAGAAATAGAAATCGCCTGACTCTAGCCCATTTTTGCCTTATTTTCTCGCCTTCGTCGCCACTATCTGGAGGACATCGTTGTTCTGAAGCACGTAGTCCTCTCCCAGACGCCTCTTCGTCCTAGCATCTATGGCGAAGAGGAAGCTCTCCTTGAGATCGGCGTGGATGAGCCCCGCGAACTCCCTGGCGGTCGTGCCCTTCTTGACGACGTAGACATCAGGCAGCACCCTTCCAGCGTGATCCGAGAGCTTCTCAGCGTCCTCGACAGGATAGACGAGGATGGAGTCGAGCAGGGAGAAGAAGGCGGCGTTGAGGACCTCCTGGACTCCCGTTGAATCCCACCTCTTCAGCACCCACTCTCTGATGAGATCCAATCCCCTCCTCTGGCCCGCGGTCAGGGCCTCAGGCTTCAACACATCAAAGTCCTCGTCGCCTGGTCTATATCTTATCATTCCGGCGCCCGCTGCCCTCCTCAGAGTAAGCTCCGCCTCAGCCGAGGTGGGGACGACGCTGTAGCCTGCTTCCCTCAGCCTCTTGACGTTCTCCTCAGCTACGTCTTGGTCCGCCTTGTTCGCCGCCACTATCATGGGCTTCGAGGCCCTCCTCAGCTCGGTGGCGAAGTGGCTTTGCTCCTGCCTGCTCCAAGTAGTCGGCTTGTAGGGGTCAAGGCCCGTCTCCCCCATCGCCTGAGTCATGTGCCCAGCGTTTATGCCAAGCCCGCTCAGCTTCTGCTCGAGGGCCTCTGAGACGTTCTTTCTAGCAGCCTCGGAGACCCTGGTCACTCTCTCCCAGTCCTGCCTGACGAGGCCCAAGAGCCACAGGTCGAACTCCTCCTCGAAGATTTTGACATCCTCCAGGGGATCATGGGTTCCAGGAGCGCAGGGCTGACCGTTCTCGTCGCTTGCCCCGGCGACATCGCAGACAACTATGAGCGCATCGGCCTTCCTCACCTCGTCGAGGAACTGGTTGCCGAGGCCCTTTCCCATGTGGGCGCCCCTGATGAGGCCGGGGCAGTCGATCAGCTCCACGGGTACGAGGCGGTTCCTCTCCACGCATGCCGAGTTAACAGGGTTGTCTTGGACGTTGAATTCCCCGCAGACGCATGGCGCTCTGAGGTAGGCTACTCCCCTGTTCGGTTTTATGGTTGTGAAGGGAAAGGCGGCTATCTCAACTGTCTTCAGGGTTGCCGCGCTGAAGAAGGTGCTCTTCCCGACATTCGCCTTTCCCACTAAGCCGACGAGCGGCGCCAAAGGTTACACCAATTGAAGTTGGTCACATCGAAATAAAAATAAATCCCTTCATTCCTGAGGCTGAGGCCTGTCTTCTTCCTCGTAGAAGTTGGAGTTCTTCTTCGGTCCCAGGCTCCTGAGGCCCTCCTTCCTAATCCTCTGCCTGAGCCCCTCAGCATATTCCTCTGAGATCTCTCCACGCCTCTCCATGAAACTGATGATCTCCTCCGCCTGCTCCGCTCTGGCGCATCTCCTTATGAAGTCGATGACCGTGGGATTGTAGCTGGCGAACCTCCTCGCCGCAGCCCTCTCCCCATCTGTGGGGTCCACCCTAGCGGCATCTATCTGAACCTTGCTTGCTCCTTCGAACACTTCTTCCGCGAGGTGCGGGAAGAGCTTCTTGAAACGCTCTCTATCGATCTCCATGTCCCAGCACTTTCAGCTGTACAAATTCGGGAATATAAAAGAATAGTGGATCTACTCTTCTATGGGCTTGCGCTTAAGTTCGATCCGTTCAGCCTGGAGGAACGTCTCCGGAGGCACATCTTCGTAGACCGTCAGGCCTGGGGCGATCCAGCTGCCGTGGCCCAGCTTGACGCCCGGCATCAGGCTCACGTTTACTCCCGTCTGAACATTGTCGCCCATGAAGGTGCCGAGCTTCCTCTTCCCTGAGTCCACGCGCTCCGACTTTATATTCATCTTGATATTTTTCTTGTCGAACCTGATGTTGGCGGTTATGGTGCCTGCCCCGAAGTTGCATCCAGCCCCTATGACGCTGTCCCCGACGTAGGAGAGGTGAGCCACGTGAGTCTGATCCATGATGATGCTGTTCTTCACCTCGCAGGCGTTCCCGATGCGGACCTCCTCACCGATGCTCGTGCAAGGACGGAGGTAACAGTTGGGGCCGATGTCGCTGCCCCTGCCGATCAGGACCGGGCCTTCGATGTAGGAGCCTGACCTCACCCTAGCCCCCTTCTCGATCCTGACAGGACCAATGAGATGAACACCGTCCTCCACAGTGCCTTCAACGCCTCCTTCAAGCCGTCCGAGGAGCCGTTCGTTGGCGTCCAGCAGGTTCCAAGGATGACCTATATCCATCCAATCCTCCCTTGGAATCACAGCTGGCTTCAGGTCGTAGCCGTCGTCTACGAACTTTTGCAGAGACTCAGTTACTTCGTACTCTCCCCGTGGCGAGAGCCCTGTCTTCCTTATGTACTCGAAGACCTCGGGCGAGAGAACGTAGATGCCTGCGTTGGCTAGGTTGCTCGGCTCCTTCCCTGGCTGAGGCTTCTCAACGATCCTGACGATGCGGTCTTCCTTAACCTCCACAACGCCGTAGAGGCTCGGCTTGTCCACGGGCACCGTCGCCATCACGGCGCCCCCAGAGGTCTTCCAGGCGGAGACCGTTTTTCGGATCGCATCCTCAGAGACCAGGAGGTCTCCATAGACTACGAGGAAGTCTTCGTCTTCGACATATCCCTCAGCCATGCCGATGGCGTCCGCCGTTCCCATAACATCCTTCTGGGTAACGTAGCTCAGGTCCAGGCCGAACTTGGAGCCTGTTCCAAAGAATTCTCTGATCTGTTCTCCCAGGTGGAAAACGACGATCAGCGCCTCCTTCACGCCTGAGGAACTCAGCCCCTCCAGAAGCCACTCCAGCAGCGGCTTTCCGCCAACGGGTATCAGGTGCTTTGGCCTCGTCAGTGTCAGGGGTTCAAGTCTCACGCCTCTGCCAGCTGCCAATACAACTGCCTTCAATTCAAATCGCCTCCAAGAGCCTCTTCAGGTATGTTTCTCCCCTGTGCATGATCTCCTCAGCCTTCTCCTTCTCTCTGGCTTCGACTGTGACTCGGATCAACGGCTCTGTGCCCGAGGCTCTAATTAGGATCCAGCCGCTGCCGAGCTCAAGCCGTACGCCATCGACACGCAGCACCTGCTCCGCCTCTGGAAACTGCTCCGCAAGCTTCTCAGATACTGCCTTCATAGTCTGTCTCTTTTTCTCCTCTGCACAAGGGATATTCTTTCGGATTAGGGGATACTTCGGTATTCCTTCGACGAACTCTCTCAGGCTTTTTCCCTCCTCCTCTAACGCCTTCAGGAGAAGCAGGGAGGAGAGGATTCCATCCGGACAAAGGTGATACTGCGGATGAATCCACGCTCCTATGGGCTCCCCTCCGAAGAGGGCCTCCTGCTCCGCCATCGTCTCCGCAATGGCGACGTCGCCCACCTTCGTCCTCACGACTCTTCCTCCAGCTTTTTTAACGGCGTCGTCCACGCACATCGAGGCCTCCACATGCGTCACAACAATACCTCCATTCCTCTTCCTCACCTGATGTGCAGCGTAGGCGCCGAGTACTAAGTCTAGGGGAGGAACCTCTCCCTTCTCGTCCACCGCTACCATGCGGTCACCATCCCCGTCGTAGCCGAAACCGATCTCAGCACCAGTCTCCCTCACGATATCACCGAGCCTCTTGAGGGTGTCAGCCCTCGGCTCAGGCTGCCCAGAGGGGAAATGGCCGTCAGGCTGACCATCGAGGATAACGGTCCTGAAGTTGAGCTTCTCGAAGACCCTCGGAGCCACGGTGCAGGTAGCCCCGTTAAAGAGGTCGAGGGCAACCCTCCACTCCTTCTCAAAACTCGTCTCTCCAAGGATGCTCTCCACATACCTGTCTAATACATCTAGGCGTTCGACCGTGCCGACCTGATTCCAGGGGACAGGCTTAAAGGAGCGCTGCATGATCGCTTCCTCGATCTCTTTCTCCATCTCCTCGGTGTAGGCCATGCTGGTTGAGTCGAAGACCTTGAGCCCGTTGTACTCCGGCGGGTTATGGGAGGCGCTGATAGAGACCCCGGCTCCAGCGCCTAGGTCTCTCGTCGTGAAGGCTAGGACAGGCGTAGGAACGACGCCGAGGAGCTTTACATCAACTCCACAGGAGATGATGCCCGCCGCAAGCGCCTTCTCCAGCATCTCGCCCGTGAGCCTCGTGTCCCATCCCACGGCTATGAAGCCGTCGCCGATCCTCGTGGCCAGGGAGGCGCCGACCTCGACGGCTAGGCTCGGCGTTATATCCCTGTTGGCTACGCCTCTTATGCCCGAGGTTCCGAAAAGTCTTCTCTCCATTCCTTCTTCTTTCTCCTTTTGGATGGTATGAATCTGCGGAGGGGGTCTTCCTCCAGAACCCTTCTCAGCTGAGAACTGCTTAGGCCCGTCTTCGGGTCTCTGTAGATGTCGCAGAGTTCAACCTCTCCCTCCTCCTCGGGCGACCTCACGACGATCTCAGCCTCGTATCCTGAGGCGGTCCTGATCTTGATGTGCTCCGAGGTTTTCGGGGCTCCGGACTTGACAACTAGCTCCGTCTTCTCGTTCTCAACCTGGCCTAAGTCCTTCAAACGTTTCACGATTTCCTTTTTGTCTCGGCTGTAGACGACTATGTCTGTGTCGCTGTTCTGATTGACTGTTCCGCGCCAGACGCTTCCTATGAGCCTCGGATGAAACTCGCTCAGATGCTCCATCAGATCCAGGGCTGTTCGACGCATCTCCAGGAGCCGCTTTCTTCTCGACTCTCCCTCCAGTTCCTCGGCGATCTCGTCTAGCTCCAGGGCCACCTCAAGGTTGCTCGGCAGGGACTTCACTCCCAGGTTCTCCGCCGCCATCTCCTTCGCCTGCTTGTACTCCTCCACGACGCCGCGGTACAGCAGAAAAGCGGCTTCCCTGGCAACCCTCCGCCTAGACTCCATTTCCAAACCTAGAGGACCCCCAAGAGAGAAAAGCGTTTTCCTCTCTAAAACGGGATTAAAGCATCTCTTTTTTAGGGGAAGCGTAGATAAGCCACGGCCCGGTGGAGTGACGAAGGGGATCGACGAAGAGGCCGGAAAAATCCTCCTGGAGGCAATGGAAAGGGCTAATTCTGAATTTGCCTTGGGCTCACAGCAGCGTTCCTGAGGAACCTCCGTCAAGCTTCTTATACAAAATAGGAGTTCAAGGGGCTTTATGCTGGTGCGGCGAGGAGCTTTGACTTTCTAACTCCCATGTGCCTGAGGGCGGCTACTTTCCTCGCTTCGTTGTAGATGTCTGAGGCGAGTTTTCCGAGGACCATCTCGTGGACGATTTGTTCGAAGGTCAGTTCCAGTGCCTTCTGCTTCAGTACGTCTGACATGATCTTTCGGATGCTCTTCTCCTGGGAGGTCTTGACCCTCTTCTGCGTCAGCGCGACGATGGTGACCCTGAGCTTGTAGTTGTCCTTGGTGGAGACGTTGAAGATGCCGTCGATCTTCGTGCTCCTCCGCCGTACAAGGCTTCTGAGGTAGTCCCTGAGGTACTCGTGACCCTTGAAGACGGTGTCAGCTCGGTCGCCCTCGACCTTGGTCACCTGGAAATAGAGTTTAAGGTAGTCCTGTGAGAAGTCTCCCGTGATCTGGGAGAGCGTGGTCTCAAGGGTCCTGCCCACAACCTTCTCCGGCTCGTCCCCCAAGGTATCGGCGAGCTTCGATCCCCCGAAGTAAGGCGGAGTGTAGACCTCGTACCACTCCTTCCTCCGCCACTTGTCCCTAACCCTGCTGGTGCCGCCACTGCTGCTGGCCAACTACGGTCTCTCCAATGATTCGGAGTTATTAGAAGGGTCCCGTGATTTATCCTTTTCGCCTCTCACAGCCCCAATAGACCTCTCAGCGGCCTGAATACAGGAGAGAAGGTCCTCTACCGTGGAGACTAGGCGCTCCAGAGAACTTGTGCCCTCGATCACCGCGAAAACACGTTCCCCGTGGGCTAGGCTCTCAACCCTTATGTCCTCAGGCGCGTCGAAGTTATCTGGGGAGACGGCTTCTGCTACCGCGCTCGCGATCCTCTCGTCCCCATAGCTAATGGTTAGGGTAACCCTACTTCTTGGAGGCCAGCTGCCTTCCGACAATCTCATCCACCAACTCCAGGAAGCCCTTTTCCTCAATCTCCTGGAGGAAGGCCCCCGCGGCGATGTCGTGTCCTCCGCCCCTGCCAGAGAACTTCTCAGCCGCCTTCATCATGGCTTCACCTAGGTCTAACCCTGCCTTAGCCATCTCCTCTGTGGCCCTCGCCGAGACCTTGATGAGGCCGTCCTCCGACGTTGCCGTGGCGACTATGGGCTTCGGCTTCCCCAGCAGGCTCGTCGTCAACAGGATCGATGCCACAACCCCTATTATCCGGTCGTCTATGCCGGAGCCTGCTCTCAGGACATAGATGTTTCTCTTCTCCTCGATCCTTCCTACCTCTTGTACCCAGTCGAGGTACTCCGCTATCTTCCTCCTGTACTCGTTGAAGAGGTTCTCCGCCTCTTCAAAGCTCTTTCCCCTGTCCCCTAGGCAGATGGATATACCGAGAGAGGGCTTCTCCATACGGGCGCATGCGTTCAGAAGAGAGGCGTATTCTCGCCCGTCTCTCAGAGGCGTCCGTGGCTCCTCCTTTGGAAGGAGATAGATAGTTCCTGTGAGTTCGTAGATGAGGTCTGATTTGCATCCCTCTGAGAGAAGATACTTGGAGAGCTGCGAGAAGAGGAGCCTCCTCTCATCCTCTGCTAAGTCTCTGACAGCCCTCCATCTACCCTCATGCTTCAGCTCGATACCGATCTCCTGGAGAAGGGCTACAGACTTATCTTCTCTCCCGCTTAATCCCGGAAGGAAAGGGCTCATCGTCCTTGCTATGGCTTGGGCTAAGGGCCTTGTCTCGTAGCCATAGAAAATAAGATCCACCTTCGTCTCGAGGAGACCTGCCTCCCTTGCCTCCCTCTCTATGTCGAGGTTCAGCCCCAGAAAGGTTCTCTTCTCTCCCTTGTCCTGTTGATCCGCCAGGGCACCGATGACGCCGAAGACGCTGAGGTCGAGGTTTCCGCCATTCAAGGCTCTGGCGAGGAGATAAGCGAGTCCTGCTCCGCTGATCTCGCGGCTACCATCGAGACCGTGTCCTATCGGGTTGATGTGTATCAACTTTGGGGGATGAGCCTCTACGGGGAGATGGTGATCGAGAACAACAGTATCTATATGAGATAGGTGTTTCTCCATCATGTCGAGGTAACCGCTCCCCAGGTCCGTGAAGACAACGAGGGAAGGCGACTCAGCTGCTATGGACTCGACCAGTTTTTCGTCGATCTTCGTCTCACAGGAGACCTTGAAGGGAGCTCCAAGACGCTTAACTGCACGGGCTATCGTCCCCCCGGCGGCTATGCCATCTGCGTCGCTGTGCGTAACAATGCGTATCATCTCGCCTTTCTCGGCATATTGGCTGATCACCTCTGTGGCTTCATTGAAGGATCTGAGAAAGGCTTCTTTTCCGCTCAAGGGCTGCGCCATTTTAGACCGTTACTATCTCAGACCGATAGTCCCAGTCGGTGGGTAGGATACCCCTTCTCTTGTAGTACCTGGTGAGCTTGAAGATTCTGGACTCGATTAGCTGGAGACCCCTTTTGTTGCCGTTGTCGCTATGGTTCCTCCCGAGGTGCCTCCGAAGTGTTGTGGCTTTCTTCATGAGGTTGTAGAGGTCTTCGGGGATCTTGGGCGCCAGGTCTGCTTCCTTCAGCACTTTTCCTACGCCGTAGCCGACGATCGGCTTGGTCAGGGGAATGCCGTGAAGGTCCCTCAGCTCGTTCCCTATGATGCTCATCGACTTCCCCTCCTTAGCCAAGTTCATGATGAGCGCCTTGACCTCCTCTGGCTGGTACATCACCCATGTCGGGGGACGCTTGGTGACCGGCCTTATCGATCGACCTCTCCCCCTCATATACGCTGCCTTACCCATTCTCTCTCTTCCCAAACTTGGTGCTCGATGATTTTAATCGTTAGAGAAGTAGGATCCCCCTTTAAATATTTTATCCCATAAGATTGTTTTTGCCTATATAAACAGGATAAAAACGTCTCATTTTCAACTAACTCTCATCAGTTCTTGTGAACCACTCTCCGAATTCCCGTAGGGCTCTGCCTCTGTGCGAGAGGAGCCCCTTCTCCGACGGGTTCATCTCTGCAAAGGTTCTTCCATCCCCATGGGACGGGATGAAGATGGGGTCATAGCCGAATCCCCCTTCTCCCCGCTTATCCCACGAGATCGTTCCCTTCACGACCCCTGTGAAGACCATGACAGAGGTCTCAGCAGCTTTGCAGAAGGCGACGGCGGACTTGTAATAGGCCTCTCTAACCGACACACCCTCCATGATCTTCAGGATTCCCTCCAGCCCGATCTTCCTGAGGATGTAAGAGGAGTAGGGACCTGGAAAGCCATTCAGGTGCTGGATGAAGAGTCCAGCATCCTCCACTATAAGTGACCCGCCTAAGAGGCACGCCGCGGCTTTGGCGGAGAACTTGGCAACCTCCTCTAGTTCTTCGGCCTGGATCTCCACCCTCTCCAGATCAGCCTGAATTAGGTTGATGTGGAACTCTGCGAGGATGTCCTTTGCCTCAAGGAACTTGTTTCGATTGCTCGTCACCATCTTCAAGGACTTCTCTTTCTGAGATATATCGTCCACGCCTCTCGATCTCCTCGATCTTCCTGACAACCTCCGCAGTCGCTTCCTCGCCCATGATTTCTCGGTAACCTTGGAGGAAGGAGGAGAAGCACTCCTCTGCGTATCTGTAATGGGTGCTCATGAGCATGTGCTCCATGAGGTGGAGGTCAACCCCCCTCTTCTCGACCTCCCTGGTGAGCTCCGCGAGGCCGAAGTCCACGAAGTAGATGCGCTCCTCCTCCGTCAGGATCATGTTAGAGGTTGTCAGGTCGCCGTGAGTGATTCCTGCCCTGTGGAGCTTTCCCACGAGTCCGCCGATTCTGTGGAAGAAGTCGAGCCGCTTCTCCGTCGAAAGCTCGTCGAGTATCTTCCTAATGACCTTTCCCTTCACGTACTCCATGTATATCGTTGAGCAAGGAACGTCGACCAGGTATAGGATGGGGGTTGAGACGCCCGCCTCCTTCGCCCTATGAATGATCTCTGCCTCGTGGATCGTCCTATACTCCCTGAGGCTCTTATCCAGTTCAGGTACCCGATACTTCTTCTCTAGCCTCCTCTTAGCCAGAACAGACTTGCCGAGCCACAAGCTTTCAAGGAACAGCTCTGCTTCAGCGCCCTTCGCTATTCTTCTTGGTGCTGCCTCTATCGAAGCCATGTGACCTCCACCTCGTCGAGCCTCCACTTGGGCCTGATGAAGCTCTCGTTCACAGGAGTCCTGACGCCGCTGAGGTATGCAAGCAAGCCGGTCCAGGCGATCATAGCCCCGTTGTCGAGGGAGTATTCCAGAGGAACAACGTAGGACTTGGCGCCGTGCTCCTCAGCTATCGCCCTCATTATGGATTGGAGCCGCTTGTTGGCGGCTACTCCGCCGGTGAGGAGTAGCCCAGGTTTCCCTGTATGCGCCAGGGCCCTCTCCGTGACTTCGCCCAGCATGCTGAAGGCGACCTCCTGGAGGCTCATGCAGAGGTCTTCGAGTCTCCAATTTCCGCTGTGGAGCTTCTCCAGAGCCGAGGTGAGGAGGCCGCTGAAGCTGAGGTCCATACCCTTCACCAGATAGGGGAGCGGAACAAACGTCTTTCCCTCTAGCGCTCTCTTTTCCAGATCCGGTGCGCCGGGGTAGAGGAGGCCTGCCTCTCGGGCGAAGACATCTAGGCAGTTGCCGACGGGGATGTCAAGGGTCTCGCCGAAGATCCTGTAGCGTCCCGCCTCGTAGCCCGTGACTATGGTGTTGCCGCCCGAGACGAAGAGGGTCAGCGGGTCCCTCGCCTTCGCCGCAAGCCTACCGATCTCGATGTGCGCCACAGCGTGGTTAACTCCCACCAAGGGCACGCCCAAGTAGATTGCCGCCGCACGAGCGACGGTTGCACCTGTACGGAGGCAGGGACCCATGCCTGGCCCCTGGGAAAAGGCCACTACATCTATATCCCTAGGTCCTACCTCTGCTTGTCTAAGGGCTGCTTCTAGGACGAACCCGATCTGGGCTGAGTGGTGACGTGCCGCCTCTCGTGGGTGAATGCCCCCCTTCTCCGGGGTATAGGTGCTCCTCTTGTTAGCTAGGATCACGCCCTCTGAGGTCGCTATGCCTACGCCCAGGTCGTCAGCCGTGGATTCTATGCCGAGACAGAGGACTCTGTCCATCGGTGAGCCTCCTCTACTCCTTTGAGTAGATAGGCGGGATCAGTTCCTTTAAACTATTTTCCCATTTTCTTTTTCTTTTCTAGAGTGGAGAGAAGCTTCTCCAGGGCGCTCATCTCCTCTGCAGTGTCGATCTTGTACTCCATCAGCCTGTTGAGGTTGGAGCGCAGAGCTCTGGGTAGATCCTCCTTTGAGATCAATGACATCCTTTTATCTGAGATCAGGATGACCTCATCCTTGTCATCCCTCTTCTTCAGCCTATGCATGTCCGGCGACCATTCCTCCTGGGCACTGTCTTCCTCGGGTCTAAAGGGCATTCTCACCGATAATGACTCAAATTGTTCCACGATCATCTTGAGGGCATCCTCAAGATCTCTCAAGGAGTTGATGATCCTGAGAAGTTCATCGATTCTGGAGTCGAAGTCGAACGGAGAGGACATAAAGGCTCTTCCCCTAATGAAATAGGGTGAGCCCGCTAAGAAAAGAATGGTGTAACCTGTAGATCGTGCAAGATGGGACATAGAGAAAGGTCGAAAGCAGGTATGACCTCCACCGTTGAGCCCATCATCTACACTATGGGTAAAATCAGCGTCCGCATCGAAGACACTGCTCTCTACATTGAGGAGGACTGCGAATTCATCATGTAGCTGAAGCGATGTGCCTGAAGCAGTCGGTCAGATGACGAAGGTCTCCTTCTCTATCTTCCTCTCTTTGACGCTGAGGTTTGAGACCTTGAAGGTTCTCCCTCCGTAGAGGACTGCCTCCTCCCTGCCTGAGTAGAGGGCTGCGGCGATTCTTCCAAGGGCGTCGCACTTCATCACCCCGCTTCCGCTGTCGGCGCCGACGTAGATCATGCCTGCTTCCTCGAAGATGTAGGGGATCTTGTCGATGCTGTTCAACGCGTACTGGCCAGCCCACATGTTCACGGGCTGGACATCCCTGAAACAGGGGAAATACTTCGCCAGCTCGTGATACAGGTTGCCAGTGTAGTAGCTGAGCTCGGGCTGAGGGTCATCCTCCAGCTCGAAGGCTCTCCCAAGGTTGTCAGCACAGCCCAGCCAAAGGGTCTCCTCGGAGACCTCGGGCTTGAAGTAGATGCTTGCCTTCGGCAGAATGGTGAAGGGAGCGACACCTTCCTTGTTAAACCCCTTTGAATGGATAAGGTTGTTGAGCCTCTGGTCCTTGAAGACGAAGATCTGCCGTTTCTTAGGGCGCATAAAGGCGTCGAGCCCGATGGGGTTGAGCAGCGTGTTCGCCCAGGCTCCAACTGCCACAACGACCTTATCGGCGTAGATTTCCTCGCCCTTAGCGGTCTCCACGCCTGCGATGCGTCCATCCTGCCAGACGAGGGGCTCCCCTGGGAGGCCGAGTTCTCTCTTTGGCTTCAATATCAGCCTCTTAACCAGGGTGTTATAGTGTACTTCTCCTCCCAGTTTCCTGTACTCAGCCTCGTAGAACCTCACAAGGAGATCCACATCAAGGCTTCCGCATTTGAGACCCTGAACTCCTTTCTCGACTGGCTCAAGTTCCATGAACTCAGCCTCCTCGTCTCCCTTCTCGAAGTCCGCGAGAGCCGGCATCATCTTGTGTAGGTCCTCCTTCTCAAGGGTTCGCAGGGGGACTCCGCGGTGCTCCATCTGTTCAAAGATTCCCCTTTGATCTCTGTACCCCTTCCCAGTGAGAAGCCATAGGTATCCGATGGAATCGAGCCTGAGGTCGTAGCCCAGGTCCTTCTGGATGTGAGTGAAGAAGTCGATGGAAGAGTCGGCGAGGAGGAAGTTCGTCTCGGATGCGAAGACGTTTCTGAAGGCGCCTGCGCTCTTGGCGCTGTTCCCCTGGCCTGGCCCCCCGAACTTATCTAAGACGAGGACGCTGCTCTTCGGGTTCTCCTTCTCGATGTAATAGGCGGAGGCTAAACCGAAGACGCCCGCACCCACAACAATGACATCGTACTCAGACATTGTGATCAATGATTGTTGATCTCGATCCTTTAACTTTTTTGAGAAACACCCTTAAAATGGCTGCTGGGATTAAAATTTCCCATCTTAATGTCTATCGATGACTGAGAGGTCTTTTTCTCCATTTAGCTTATTCAATGCAATTTTAGAAGGAATTAGTATTCATGTGATCTTGCTGAGCCATTAACCCTTGCTTCAATGTTTCTTGATGAATCTTCATCTGCCTTATCCAGAGGAAAACAGAATACAAGCTCAGCACGCTAACTGGTATATAAATGAGGTTACCCCATTCGCCAATCCAAAAATGGTTCACTGTATGGATGGGGAAGAGAATGTAGGGTGAAGTTTTATGAACCCACATATCAAAGAATAGGTGGGATACTCCTCCGATTAAGCAGCTAATATAAACCTTTTTGAAAGAATATCTCACTTCTCTGGGATAGAACCTGAAAAACCTATAAACGTCAAGAAGGGTTTTGTCGAACTTCCTCTCAGCCATATAAATAATTAGACTCAACATGACTGGATATACTGTGAGGACAAAGATATAGCTGTGCCAAAACCCATGATAAAAAGGTCTTCCTGTCAACAAAAAACATAGCAACTCGAAATCGACGAGAGTGGACGACCAGAGCAACGCTGTCATGTCAAAGGTCTCGGGTCTCTTAAAATGGAGTGCGGCAATCGCTGAAGCATGTAACGGAGTCGCGGGCAGATCATTTCACCAAGTCTACACTTTTTCAAAGTCCATTACGAGGCGCTCGTAAATCCAGCTTGAGAGGATGGTGCCAATTCCCACGCCCAGGATCACGTCTTTCAAAGAGTCCATGGGATAGTTAAAGTATGTGGAGGATTGTCCTTTCATATAAACATCTATGGTCTCTCCAATCTCCCATACCAGCGCCGCGATGGCTATTGCTGCAAACACGAAGAACCAAGTGTACTTTCTGTTCCAACTGAAATATCTTTCCAGAGAAAGCGGTGCAACCAAGGCTCCTAGAAGCGAAGGGGAGAGGATGTGAGTCCAGGTATCAACATAGCCTGGCGCGCTCACCTTTGGATTCCAGTACCAATTGTAATTTTGACTGGCGTTTTGGAAGGAGATGGCGAAAAGCGCTAGAAAAACGAGGTAAACGAGGTAATATTTGTTCATAATTATGTACTGCTTTTTTCTTTGGTTTCCAATTTTGTAGAGGGCAGTGTAGATTATCAACGTTGCGTAGGTTGGGATAAATATCCAATATACGAGTTCCCCGGGACCTGTACTTACCTTTAGAAATGCGTCTATGGGTCTAGTCACGATGAATTCGATGTACATTTGGAGGTAGTTAGGCGTCTGTTCCCAAGCAGAAGGCTGGAACGTGATGAACCAAAGGAAGGAAAGAACGATTATCACTGCGAAGACAACGATAGCGGGAGTCCAAGGCTTAAGATCTTGACGCAAGATCATCATCAAACCCCGACGTAATTCCTTATCCTATTCTTTAGTGTGAACACCCATTTATTAGTTAAGCGTTTGAGATGGGTCTCCGATTTTGTGCATAGGAAAGAGGCTTTTCTGACCCCATATGATTGGAATTAAAATTGCATATGAATTGGTTCTCATATTCGACCGTTTCCCTTTCTTCAATAGTCTGAAACATAATAGTTTATTGCCGAGATTTTCCATTCTAGATCGACACTAGATGGGCGTGAACCTGACCCCGATCATCGTCAAGCGGGTTGTCTCCCTCGACGACCTAAAGGACAGAACCCTAGCTGTTGACGCTAACAACTATCTCCACGAATTCACCGCCCTCATACGGAAGCCAGACGGTCAACCTCTCACAGACTCGGAGGGCAGAGTGACCTCTCATCTGATCGGCTTGGCTTTCCGAACAACACGTCTGCTCACGGACTATGGGATCAAGACCATCTTTGTCTTTGACGGAAAACCGCCGAGGCTGAAGGAGGTGGAAGTGGAGAAGCGGAGGACACAACGAAGAAAGGCGGAGGAGGAGTGGAAGGAAGCCCTGAGCGCCAAGGATTATTTGACCGCCTTTTCCAAGGCAGTGATGACGGGGAGGCTGACGGGTGACATGATCCACGATGCAAAGCATCTTCTTGATCTCATGGGAATCCCCTGGGTTCAGGCACCTGGCGAGGCTGAAGCCCAAGCAGCCCACATAGCTCTCAAAGGAGATGCCTGGGCGTCGAGCAGCAAGGACTACGATTCGCTCCTCTTCGGAACACCCAGACTCGTCAGATACCTCACCATCACAGGCACGGAGTTCCTCCCCAGCAAAGGCACAGCCAGAAAACTGCTGCCTGAGGTTATAGATCTTGATGCGCTTCTCAGCCACCATGGGCTGACTAGGCCTCAACTGGTGGATATAGCTATACTCATAGGCACAGACTTCAACGAGGGCGTCAAAGGGATCGGGCCGAAAACCGCCTTAAAGCTGGTTAAGGAGCACGGAAGCTTGGAGAGCTTGCCGGAGGAGATAGGGGAGAAGCTGCCCCGTGACCTCGAATCGATCAGACGCATCTTCCTCGACCCAGATGTCATCGACAACTACGAGATCAGATGGGGAATCGTTCAAGAGGAAGAACTCTACAACTTCCTCTGCACGGAGCGGGGCTTCTCAAAGAAGCGTGTCGAGACCCTGCTCGAAAGAATGAAGAAGTTCTACGCCCAGAAGAATCTGGGAAGATGGCTTCAGGGAGGGTACAGTTAATGGTGATGGGGGGAACCGAGTTCTCTGAGTTCGTTGAGCTGTGTAAAGCCTTGGAGTCTACCCCTAAGAGGACGGAGAAGAAGCAGCTTATCGCCTCTTTTCTGCGGAGGCTCAGGCCTGAGGAGGTCTCGCCAGCTGTCCTTCTCATCACGGGCTCCCTCTTCCCAGAGTCCGACGAGTCTCATGTCCTCGAGATCGGCGGAGCAACCCTCGGAAAAGTGATCGGGGGGGAGGGGCAGACAACCCTCTTGAAGAGGCCCCTAACGATACTTGAGGTGCACAGGGTTCTGGAGGAGGTGGCTGAAGCCTCAGGGAAGGGTTCTAGGAGGAGGAAGGAGGCTCTTCTCGAAGGTCTCTTCACCAGGCTCTCATCTACCGAGAAGGAGTTCCTCGTCAGGTTCATCTTCGGGGAGCCGAGGATAGGGGTCTGGGAGGGCGTGATGCTCGAGGGCATAGCCGAGGCAGCGGGTGTCCTCCTGTCCCTCGTGAGGAGCGCCCACATGTTCACGGGAAACCTAGGGCAGGTGGCTGAGGTGGCTCTCACAGGAGGAGAAGAAGCCCTCAAAGGTATCGGCATCAGGCTCTTCACGCCAGTTAAGGCCATGCTTGCAGAGATGTCCTACGACCTTCAAGATGTGATCAAGCAGCATGATGGCAGAACAGCCTTCGAGTACAAGTTCGACGGAGCCCGAATCCAGATCCACAAGAGGGAGGATGAGATAAGGATCTTCAGCCGTAGGCTCTCCGACGTGACCAGCAGCCTCCCCGACATCGTGATGGTTGCCAAGGAGGGGGTCTCCGTCAATGAGGCTATTCTCGATGGAGAGGTCATCGCAGTGGGCGCAGAGGGGAACCCCCTCCCTTTCCAGGACCTGATGCGGAGGTTCCGAAGAGTCCACGGGATCGAGAAAATCACAGAGATGATTCCGCTCAGGCTTAAGCTCTTCGACATGCTCTACCTCGACGGCCGCTCCCTGATAGAGGAGCCCTACGAGCGGCGATGGGAACTCCTCTTAAGCATCTGCAAGGAGAACCTCATCGCGGAGAGAATCATCACAGGGGATGTCTCGGAGGCAGAGGCTTTTCTGGCAAAGGCTATGAAGGCGGGTCACGAGGGTTTGATGGCTAAGCGCCTCGACAGCGACTACACGCCCAGCGTGAGGGGCAAGAAGTGGTTCAAGATCAAGCCCGCTGAGACGCTTGACCTTGTCATAGCTGCGGCGGACTGGGGCTATGGGAGGAGGACAGGGTGGCTGAGCAACTACCACCTCGCCGCCTGGGACGAGGATGAGGACGACTTCAAGGTGCTAGGGAAAACCTTCAAAGGGCTGACCGACGAGGAGTTCAAGGAGATGACGAAAAGGCTCCAGGAGATAAAGACAGGGGAGACGCGTTACACGGTCTACGTCCAGCCTAAGGTCGTCGTAGAGGTCGCCTTCAACGAGATCCAGAGGAGCCCCCACTACGTCTCGGGCTTCGCCCTCCGCTTCGCCCGTATCACCAGAATCAGGGAGGACAAGGCGCCGGAGGATGCGGACACGCTGAAGAGGGTGAGGGAACTCTACGAGGACCAGTTCAGATACAAGGCAAAAGCGGAGTTCGATCACTAGGAAGAGGCTGAATCATGAGCGAGAGAATCTTCATCAGGGAATACCGGCCTGAGGACCTCGAAGCGGTCTACGAGATAGAGAGAATATCCTTTCCTGATGCCTGGCCCAAGAGCCAGCTCAGGCTCTACAGGCCTCCTCAGGCTCACTTCCTCGTCGCCACACTCGACGAAGAGATCGTCGGTTACGCCATAGGCAAGGTTGAACGCAGCCTAGAGAGGCGCATCTTCTTCAGCTCCGGAAAGGTAGGCCACGTCCTAAATCTCGCGGTCTCGCCGGAGCTCCGCCGCTCAGGCATAGGCACGAGGCTGATGGTGGCTCTTGAGGACCTCTTCAGATTGAAAGGAGCGGAGAGCATTAAGCTGGAGGTGAGGGCATCAAACCTCGGCGCCCAGAGGTTCTACGAGGAACTCGGCTACGTTTTGAAGAAAAGGGCGCTCCTCTACTACGGAGACGAGGACGGCATCATCATGGAGAAGGGTCTAACCTGAGCCACGCCTACTTTGGAGAGCCTGATCCTCAAGCCTCTCCCTCACAGTCCTCCTGCTGACCTTTCCCAGAGCGGTCCTCGGCAGCTCATCCACGATCTCTATTGATTCGGGCATTTGGTACGCCTCCAGCCTCTCCCTGCAGAACCTCATCAGGTCCTCAGACAAGCCGACCTGGGCTCCATCCTTCAAAACCACGAGAGCTCGGAGGTCAGTGGCACACCTCATGGGATCGGCGACTCCTACCACGACAGCCGCCTCCACAGCAGGATGCTGGAGGAGGACCTCCTCGACCTTCGTCGGCCACACCGTGTGGCCACGCGCGATGATCCTGTCCTGCTTCCGATCCACGATATAGAAGAGGCCTTCCTCATCCATTGTTGCCACATCCCCTGTGTAGAGCCAACCATCCCTCAGCACCCTAGCCGTCTCCTCGGGCATCCCCAGATAGCCCTTCATCACCTGCGGACCCCTGAGGACGAGTTCGCCCTCCCTGCCCGCTGGCAGCTCCTCTTCCCCTGTCTGGATGTCCACGATCCTCGCCTCGGTGTCTGGAAAGGGGATGCCGATGGACCCCTTCTTCAGGGCTCCCATCTCAAGGGTTGTGCAGTGGGTCACAGGTCCCGCCTCCGTGAGGCCGTATCCCTCGAAGAAGCCAGCGCCCGTCGCCTTGGTGAACCGCTGAACGGTCTCCGCGTCCACAGGGTCGCCGCCGGAGACGCAGTAGGCTAGGCTGTTCAGGTTTCGCCTCTTAAGGTCAGGATGCTCGAGAACGGCGCGGTACATCGATGGTATCGTCGGGAGGTGGGTTACCTTGTACCGTTCTATGGCTTTGAGCATCGCCCCTGCCTCAGGCTGAGGCAGCAGCACCATCGTAGAACCCGAGTGAATAGCCTCATTCATCGCCACGGTCATTCCGTAGATGTGGAAGAAGGGAACAGCCGCGAGGACGACGGGATAACCGCTGAGCTGTGGCCTGTGGCTGTGCCCCCACCCCCTCAGCCAATGGTAGGTTTGAAGCGCATTCGCCACGAGATTGTAGTGGGTCAGCATCACGCCCTTCGGGGTTCCTGTCGTCCCGCCAGTATACTGAATGACCGCCAAGTCCTCCAAGGGATCAACCTCAACTACCTCGGTCAGGGGAGGATGCTCCTTCACCAAAGCCTCTAGCCGGGGAAAACCTCTGATAGCGTATTTTTCTCCTCTGAGGCTTGATAGCAGCTTCAATCGCCGAGGAAGATAGGCTTCGCCCTTTGTTGCTACAATGTGCTTTACATGACCTGCCTCTGCCTTCTGTAGGAAACGGTCAAGAACGATAACCGTCTCCGAGCCTGAGTCAACCAGCTCTCTTCCTATCTCAGCTTCCTCGCTCAGAGGGTTCAGCGCGACGGCAGTGCCGCCTGCCATGAGGGCTCCGTAGTAGGAGATGGTGAACTGGGGCACGTTGGGAAGCATCAATGCCACTCGGTCTCCTTTCTTGACCCCGAAGCTCTGCAGGGCGCTTGCGAACCTGGAGGCTGCTTCGCCGAGGCTGGCGTAGCTGATGTGGTTGCCGTAGAAGATGAGGGCTGTCCGGTTGGGATACTTGCGGGCGGAGTTCCTGAGGAAGTCGTATAGGGGTATGACGGGGTAGTTGATGCTGAAGGGGACACCCTGCGGCCACCACTTGAGCCATGTTTTATCCATCCTCCCACACCCAGTCGTCAACTCAGTTCTTTCTTTTCAAGGGATAATTGCTTATTTACGAGTATTGGTCTGTGGACAGAAAGTTTCTTATGAGAAATGGGCGAAGGGGTTTAGGGTGGCAGCATGCCTCTTGTCGAGATTAAGTGGTTTAAGGGCAGGGATGACGCAGCGAAGGCGAGGACCATCGAGCTGGTCACGAAGGCCCTGTGCGAGGCCGTAGGATGCTCGCCAGAATCCGTCCAGATAATCATATACGACGTAGACAGGGCCGCCTGGGGAAGAAACGGAAAACCCTCCACCTAGCTCCACTCCTTTTTATTATAGCCTGATTTTTCGGCAGGTTGCCTATAATAGGCTACTAGTTATAAGGAGATTTAGGGCATCAAGATATATGCGAGTGCAGTGTCATTAGGTGATTGTCATGAAGCTTGAGGGTATCTTTGTGCCCATTCTCACGCCCTTCGACAAAGAGGGAGAAATAGAGGAGGAGGCGCTGAGAGGGCTGATCGATTACCTCTTAGGAGTAGGCATCTCAGGCATCGTTCCCTGCGGCAGCACGGGCGAATCACCATATCTCTCTAGAGAGGAGCTGCGCCGGGTCATCGAGGTTGTCGTGGACCAAGTTAATGGGAAGGCGCCGGTCATTGCTGGGGCAGGAACTATGGGAACAAGGGACACCATCCTGCAGGCTCGGGACGCCTTGGAGGCTGGAGCGGATGCGGCTCTGGTGGTGACGCCCTATTACTTTAAGCTGTCGAACGAGGAGGTCTTCAGGCACTACGCGGCCCTCCTCAAAGCCGTGGACCTGCCCATCTTGGTCTATAACGTGCCGAAGTTCACGAACTACTCGATCCCGCCTGGGCTGATCGAACGCCTCGTCTCGGAGTACAGCGGAGTCGTAGGGGTGAAGGACAGCAGCGGCGATATCGGGCTGATGGCTGAGACCCTACGCCTCGTCGGCGGCAAGGTCTCAGTCCTCACGGGTTCCGGCGACACGATCCTGCCCACGCTGATGCTGGGAGGCAGTGGCGCCATAGTTGCCATAGGGAACGTCATACCCGAGGTCTGCATCGATCTCTACCAGGCCTTCAGGGAGGGGAGGATGGTGGAGGCGGCAAAGCACCAGATGACGGCCTCCTTCGTCAATAAGACCCTCATCAAGGACCACAGCCAGATCGCGGCGCTGAAGGAAGCGGTGCGTCTCATGGGTAGAGAGGTGGGAGTACCCAGGCAACCGATACTGTCGCTCAGCGAGAGGGAGAGGAAGGAAGTGGCGGAAGCCCTCAGGTCTGTGAACCTGATCTAAGGCGTTATCGCTATCTTCAGATCCCCTTTTGATGTGGAGAGAATCTCGAAGGCCCTCACAACATCGTCCAGCCTCATCCTCCTGGTGATGAGGGGCTTCACGTCGATCTGCCTGTCCGCGATCATGCTGAGCGCCCTCTCGAAGTCGCTTGGAGCGGCGTGGAAGGCGCCCATGATGGTCACTTCCCCGTAGTGCAGCAGCTCCGTCTCCACCTCGATGGTGGTGCCTTCGGGAGCACCGCCGAACTCAAGGACTCTTCCACCGTTCTTGACCAACCTCAGGGCGTCCATCCAGGTCTGAGGTGTACCCACGGACTCGATGGCCACATCGACGCCGAGGCTGTCGGTCATCTCCTTCACGAGGCTTGCCAGGTCCTCCCTCTCGGAGTTGATGGTTTCATCCGCTCCAAGGCGCTCAGCAGTCTCAAGCCGCTCGTCCACAAGGTCACTTATGAAGACCCTCCCAGCGCCCTTCTGCCTCGCAACCAGGAGGTGGAGCAATCCTATGGGACCAGCGCCTATGATGGCGACAGAATCGCCTGGAGTTATTCCCACCTTGTCGGAGCCGTGGAGGACGCAGGCCAGGGGTTCAGCGACAGCAGCTTCCTCGAAGCTGAGGCTGTCAGGGAAGGTCTGGGCATTGTAGGCGACGATCTGGCTCGGCACCTTAATGTACTCGGCGTAGGCGCCCCAGAGCCATGTTCGATTCATGCAGAGGTTGTACTTGCCCTCGGTGCACATGGCGCAGCTATAGCAGGGCGCCGAGTTCCCCGCTCTAATGCGGTCTCCAGGCTTGAACACCTCGACTTCAGGCCCAACCTCGGCTACCACGCCGCTCCACTCGTGTCCGAAGGGCATGGGGTAGGAGACGATATCGCCGACGTAGCCCCTGCGGAGGATCTTGACGTCTGTTCCGCAGGTCGTCGCGGCCTTGACTTCTGCCAAGACCTCGCCGACGCCTACTTCTGGTACTTCGACTTCTTCGACTCTGAGGTCTCCGATTCCGTGGAGCACCGCTGCCTTCATCTTCCGCATATCTTTACTCTCCTCCCCTCGTGATGACGACCTTGAGACAATTCTTATTGGTGGAAGCCAGTTTAAAGGCTTCGCTGATCTCCTCCAGCGGGAACCTGTGGCTGATGAGCTTCTTCACCTCGATCCTGTGGCTTCTCATCAGATCCAGCGCCATCCTCGTCTCCAGGTGCGACGTCGAGTAGGAGCCCACGATCCTGAGCTCGGAGAAGAAAATTTTATAGGGACTCAGCTTCAGGTAGACCTCCGGTGGCGTAGGAGCGAAGACACATAGCGTCCCACCCTTTCGACACAGGTCTAAGCCGGATTCTAAGGCTCTCAGGTTAGGGGCAGTCACAACAACAACATTCGCACCCCTTCCCTCAGTCCTCTCCTTCACAGCCTTAACCGGGTCTTCTCTGGAGGGGTTCAAAGCCAGGGATGCTCCGAGGCTCTCCGCAAACTTCAGGCGGTAATCGACGAGGTCTGTCACAAAGAGTTCTGCGGCTCCGAAGGTTTTGGCGAGTTCGAGGAGGATGAGGCCTGTTGGTCCCGCACCGACCACGACGACTGAGTCTCCTGGCTGGAGGCCTGCCTCTCTCAGACCCTTTATGCAGCAGGCTGTGGGCTCAATGAGGGTTGCCTCCTCAAAGGTGAGTTCCTCAGGAATCTTCAAGGTGTCGATGAGGAGGTTCTCCTCTGGGACCCTGAAGTAGTCCGAGAAGCCGCCTGGGTCGAGGTGGGTCTCCCTGAACCGTTCGCAGAGGGTGTAGTCGCCGTGTCGACAGTAGTGGCAGTTGAGGCAGGCTACATGATGATGGGCGAAGACCCTGTCACCTACCTCAAAGCCCTCCACATTCGACCCGACCTCGACGACAATCCCCGCGGGCTCGTGTCCCAGAACGAGGGGTGCCCTGTCCTTCAGGTACCAGTCCATGAGGTCTGAGCCGCAGAGGCCGCAAGCCCTCATCTCCACGAGGAGGTCGCCGGGTCCCACCTGGGGCTTCGGTATGTCCTCGACTCGGATGTCCTCGGGGCTGTAGTATATGGCTGCTTTCAAAGCGCATCTCCAAGGGATATTGTGCCGAGACCTTTTCAAGATTTTCATAAGACGGAGGAATAGTCCATGACCTCTGCAGGTTCACATAGAAATTTCCTGGGGCTTGCTCTCTGTGACTGAGTGTTTAAAGGAGAATCTTGCATGAATGACCTCATAAATGATATAAGTTGTAACGGCGATTAGACTTTTGAGATAGCATGAGCGAATTTGATGTTCTTATTCAGAATGCGAGAATCGTTGATGGCAGTGGCAAACCAGCCTACAGGGGTTCCATAGGCGTCAAGGGCGACAGGGTCTTGGCGGTCGGCGATGTCAAGGGCGACGCCAAAGAGGTTATCGACGCCTCCAAGCTGACTGCGGTGCCTGGTTTCATCGACTCCCACAGCCACGGTGACGGGAGCCTCCCGTATTATCCCCTCTGCGAGAATTACGTGCTGCAGGGTGTCACAGCCTTCGTCGGCGGGCAGTGCGGAATCTCACCCGCACCCATCGGCGACATGGTATCGGTGCCTGAACGTCTTCGCAGGTACTTCCCAGAGCTCTCGGTCTACAAGTACTATCCCGAGAGGACGCTCCTGCCGAGGGATCAGGTCAACGAATTCGTGAAGAAGGAGTTCGGCTGGACAATTGACTGGCACACGATGGGTGACTACTTCAACTTCCTGGAGAAGAAGGGCTTCTCCATCAACTATGCTCCTGTCGTGGGTCATGGGGCGATAAGGCGACTCGTCATGGGCGAGGACTACATGCGTCACTCCAACAAGGTTGAGCAGGCGCAGATGGCGGGGCTCATCAGACAGACCATGGATGACGGCTGCATCGGCATGTCCGTCGGCATGACTACGACCCAGATGTCTTCGCATCCCGGGATGAGATCGTGGAGCATGCTGCGATCCTCAAGGAGTATGACGCGACCTTCACCCCCCACTCTCGGCGCACAGACCGCAGGCGAGATATCGAGATGGGTCACCGCGTCCACGACAAGATCGACGGCCTCAACGAGATCATCGACATCTGCCGTGGGACCAAGGGCGTGAGGATGAACGTCGCTCATCTTTACACGGGCTGGTACATCCGGCCTCAGGGCGGTCCAGCGATCCTGGAGGAGGCGAACCATAGGGCGACGCTGATGGTTATCGACGAGGCTTTGAAGGAGGGTCTTAACATCAGCTTCGATGTCATCCCCTCGGTTCTGCCCACTAGGTTCGGCGGCTGGTCCTATCTTTGCGGCACCTTCAGTCCTTGGACCAGGGAGCTGGGGTCTAGGGAGAGCTTTGCCAAGTGGCTGAGGATTCCGGAGTTCCGAGCCGAGGTGAAGGATGCCCTCTTCAGGGGAAGGGTCTATATAGATGTATCCTCTAACCCAAACGTTAACCCGCAGTGGGCGCAGAACTACTGGATACTGGAGCACAAGAACAAGGCCTACGAGAACAGGTCCATAGCGCAGATAGCGGAGGAGCAGGGCAAGGATCCTCTTGACACCTGGTTTGACCTCATCGTCGAGGACCCCGACGCCAAGTCCGGCACAGGGGGAGGCGACCCCGAGGCACCGTACCACGCCATCTTCTTCAAACATCCTGCGAGCGCGGTGGGTCTTGACATCAGCATCACGGAGTACCCGAAGCCGAAGCCCCCTGAGGCGAAGCCCGAGGTTCCTGAGCGTGCGCCAGGTTCCATCAGCACCTTCTCGGCTTACGTCGGCTTCTTCGACAAGTTCGTGAAGAGGCAGAAGGCGTTGACCCTAGAGCAGGCTGTTCACAAGACCTCGACGCAGGTGGCGGTACGCCATAGGATCAAGGGCAGAGGCGTCATCAAGGAGGGAAACTACGCCGACATCGTCCTCATGGACTACGAGAACCTCAAGGTAACGGGCACCCCGCTGGACCCCGCGAAGCAGCCTGAGGGCATCGAGTACGTCTTCGTCAACGGCGTCGCCGTTGTCAAGAACGCGAAGCACACAGGCGCCATGCCAGGCAGAGTCCTCAGGAGGGTGTGACTGAACTCTCTTCCTGTTTTTCTTCTATTCAATGCTTGTACAATCCTTGAAATCTCAGTAGGTTTCCCGTCTTTTCACCGCCTCCCATTTAGGCTTTCTCTATAGGCTGTCTTATGATCGTCTTCCACTTCTCGGGAGCTGTTCTCCTGGGGTCGCTCATGTAGATCTCGTGGTGGACGCCTCTCAGCTTGTAGCCGTTCTCTTCGATGAACCCATGGAGCTTCTCGACGGCGACACCCTCCTCGGAGAAGGGTCCGACATGCATGATCTGCGCCGACAGGCCTTCATCGAACTCCTCTAGGATGATCCTGTCGATCTCCTTTAGCCCTCTCTTCGCCTTGGACTCTGCCTTCGCCTCCTCAACCATCTCCGGCGTGATGAAGTCGGGCTGCCTCATCATCGACTTCCAGTTCCATGTTTCCCTCGGCGGAACATCAGCCAAGCTCGTCGCGGGGCAGTCCCACCACCAGAGTCCCTCCAGCGTCATGACTGTGAAGTCTCTTCCAGCAGCCTTAGCCCTGGACTTCACCATGTAGGCGACTGAGTACAGCGCAATGAGCGCCGCCTGGTACGCTTCGCCTCCTGGCTCACCGTGGCCAGTGATCGTCAGGAACTTGGCGGGAGAGGCATCGAGGATATTAGGCTTCGTTGAGCTCGAGTAGAAGGGCTTGAGCTGCTTCCTCAGATCGATCCTACTGCTCACATTAGATTCTAGCTCAGTGAAGCCGTATAAGAATTGAGTGGAGGAGCTCTCATCCTAGATTGTTTTATAACTTGTAACCGCTATAGGTAGTCCAAGGTGAAGAGAGAAAATGTCCAAGGAAGTGAAGATCGACTTCAATCACTACCACAGCTATCAGGAGGTAACAGATCTGCTGAAGAGCTTCGCCGATGCCTATCCTGACTTGGCTAAGCTGCACTCCATCGGCAAGACCCCGCGAGGCAGGGACCTATGGGTTCTAGAGATCACGAACAAGAAGACCGGCTCAGCCGAGGACAAGCCCGTCTTCTGGATCGACGGCAACACCCACGCGGGAGAAGTAACAGGCACCGAAGCAGCCTTGAAAGCCATCTGGGACCTTCTCACCAAGTACGGCAAGGACGGTTTCGTGACAGAGCTGTTGGACAGCAGAGCCGTGTACGTTATGCCTCGCCTCAACCCCGACGGCTCCGAGATATATCTGACGACGCCTCAATCGTCAACGGGCGGCGGAGTCCCTAACCCCGACTTCGAGGACGAGTTCGCCGAGGGGCTGTACCCCGAGGACGTGAACGGCGACGGCGAGATCACCATGATGAGGATCAGAGACCCCGTGGGCGACTGGAAGGTCAGCGAGAAGGACCCGAGGATCATGGCGAAGCGAAAGCCGGAGGACAATGGAGGAACCTACTACAGGCTCTACAGGGAGGGCCTCATCAAGAACTACGACGGAGGAGAGATCAAGATGGCTCCTTCACGGTGGATCGGGGGCTCCAACAGGAACTACCCAGCGGGCTGGTCCCCCGTGCAGTCAGGGCAGAGCGGGCTCTTCCCGCTGTGGGAGAGGGAGCCCCGAGCCATAGCGGACTTCTTCTGGGAGCATAAGAACGTCGGCGGGCTGCTGACGTACCACACGTACAGCGGCATAGTGCTGCGGCCCTTCGCCCTGTGGTCTGACAAGCGGTACGAGGAGAGGGACCTGGAGAAGGACCTCAACGTCTACAACACGCTGGGCGCTGTCGGCAAGGAGATGAGCGGCTGGCCAGTGGTGTCGCCCTACGAGGAGATGACGGACATCAAGAAGCAGGCGCGCGCAGGATGCTCCATGGACTGGTGGTACGACCACTTCGGCCTCCTCATGTTCGGCATTGAGCTCTGGGACATGGCCCGCCTGGCGGGGTTCCCTGACTTTCATGAGCGGGGCATGAGCTTCGTCAGCGGAAACATAAGCGAAGAGGACGGTTTGAAGCTCCAGAGATGGGTCGACAAGGAAGTGGGAAAGGATGGATTTGTGGACTGGAAGCCCTTCAACCACCCGCAGCTCGGACCCGTTGAGATCGGCGGGATGAAGACCAAGTTCGTCACGCAGAACCCGCCGCCTCGCCTGCTGGATTCTGTGCTGGACCAGATCTACAGGTTCCCGCTGGTCCTAGCGTCGATGCTGCCTCTGGTCAAGATCACCGAGACCGAGGTAACTCCTCTCGGTGAGGACGTCTTCAAGGTCAAGGCCGTCGTTGAGAACCTGGGCTTCCTGCCGACGTACATCACTGAACAGGCAAAGAAGATCAGGCTCGACAAGCCCGTGAAGGTCAAGATCGAGATCGACAAAGATGTTGAAATCCTCTCTGGTAGGGAGAAGATGAAGCTGGGCAACCTGGAGGGACGCTCAGACAGGCTTCCGGGGCACCCAACCTACAGCGTAACGGGCGGCAAGCAGGAGGAGTCCAAGAAGACCGTGGAGTGGGTGCTGAGGGCGAAGAAGACGCCGACGAAGATCAAGATCACGTCGATCTCCGAGAAGGGCGGAAGGGATACCAAGGAAGTCAAGCTGGCGTAACAACACAGCGCAGGGATCAGAACCCCAATCCCTCCTTTTTTTAGCATAGATGGAATAGGGGACATCTTTTCGGGTGTATAGAGCGGATTGAGGCGCCCTTGTCGGATACCCTTATAGGAGGATCTGGGGATGTTAATCGGTGTTGATAGGGGAGGCTGGTTTTGTTTGGGGCTTCCTTTTCCTTTGTCATAGAAACCGAGGTCTCGCCCGCGTACTTCGATGACCTCCTCGAGTTCATCCTTCGGCACCATCTTCTCGCCCATCGAGAGACCTACAGAAACGCCAAGCGAACATCCGTCGGCGACGAGCCCTCCCTCTCCTTCACGGCTGTGGAGCCAAAGGGAGGAGGCCATCTGGACGCTGAGATGACGATTGGGCAAAGGGTCCAGGTGAAGATGGCCCCAGGAGAAGGTACAGTTCCCCAGGAGTTCCTAGACCAGATAAGGGACGACCTCATCGACGCCGTCCAGTTCTTCGAGGAGCAGCTCAGGGGGACGACGCTGTACTTCGCCTGGCTGGAGGGCGAGAAGGTCGTGCCCGAGAAGCCCCCGCAGAGGCGGGAGAGCTTTGTTCAGAGGCTGTTCTCCGAGAGCATGCTCTGGTTCTTCGTGGTCTTCATCGCCGCCAACATCCTTCTCTTCGCGGTCCTCGGTCCCTACGCGCCGGTGGCGCTGGTCCTCCTCCAGTTCCTCATGGTCCTCTTCTCCGACAGGATCATCGCGAGGACGGGGGACTGGCGCATAACAAGGGAGAACCCCAACGTCCACCTCCTCCAGTACCAGCTTCCACCCCAGGCAGGCCAGGGTCTGCCCGACAAGGTGCGCGAAGACCAGCTGCTGCAGATCAAGAAGGAGATCTACGAGAGCACCCTGGCCGTGGGAAATCCCGTGGAGTGTGAGACAGCTGGCGGCGCCCTCTCCAGGTACGGCTTCGAGTGCAGCCCCGAGAACATGTCGACGAAGACGGTGAACGTCTACGAGATCGTGAAGAGGGCGGCGGAGAAGTTCAAGCTCCCCGTACCCCTGATAGTGATCGCCAACACGATCCTGCCCAACGCCGCCGCCTCCGGGCCTAGCCCAAGCCATGGAATAGTCCTCATCACCACGGGGCTCCTTGTGCAGCTCGAGGAGGACGAGATCCTCAACGTCCTGGGCCACGAGTTCAGCCACCTCAGGAGGAGGGACACCTTGGTGCTCTTCGGAATAACCTCCACGGAGTATCTCCTCAGGATCTACGTCTTCCTGCCCTTCATCCTGGCCTTCTGGTTCCTCTACTTCATCTTCGCCCTCGGCGCTGTCTTCTTGGTCGCCAAGTTTCTCGAGGCCAGGGCGGACCTCGAGTCAGCCATCGTGCTAGGGGAGCCCAGGGTCCTAGCCGAGTCCCTGCGGAAGATCGGGTTCCGCAGGCTGCAGCTGGAGAAGATGCCCGCCTTCAGGGTCCAGGAGTGGATCGGCTGGGACCCGCACCCGCCCATCTACTTCAGGGTCGCACGCCTGGAGAAGCTGGGGGATCCGTCAAAGGTGAGGCACCCCTTCCTCCAGTCGGTCAAGGACAACATACAAGGCTTCAAGGAAGCCCTCTTGGGATAACGTCACCCTGTGAGCGATGCCCCTCGAGAGGATAGGGCTTTATAGTCTGAGGCTCAGGGTATCATCGATGGAATTGAGGAGTTATCTTGACCTGAGCAGGGACGAGGAGGCCCACGCCCTGGCCATTCACAGGGAGTCCATCGTCGTCGACGCCAGCATCGTGGCCTTCATCGAGCCCGTGGGAGAGGATATCTGGATCGACGACATGCTGAATGGCGGCGTCACGGCGACCAACGCCACGGTCTGCATGCAGCGCACCCTCAGCGAGGCTCTGCGGGAGCTCTCGGCCTACCACGACTGGATTGAGGGGCATAAAGAGAAGGCTTTGCTGGTGCTGAGGGCGTCCGATATAGAGAGGGCGAAGAGGGAGAGCAAGCACGGCATCATCTTGGGTCCCCAGAACAGCTCCTTCCTGGAGGGCAACCTACGCTTCCTGGACACTGCCTGGGACTGGGGTGTCCGCATCATCCAGATCATCTACAGCGAGAGGAACGAGGCGGCGGACGGATGCAACGACGAGTCGAACGCCTGCCTCAGCAATTTCGGGGTCAAGCTCATCGAGGCGATGAACAGGCGGGGGATGCTCATCGACCTCAGCCACGTCGGAGACCGATCCACCATGGAGGTCATCGAGATATCGAAGGAGCCTGTCTCCTTCACGCATGTCTGCCCTCGGGCTATCACGCCGCACAATCCCGACAAGGGCGAGCAGTTCAACAGGTTCGCCGTGAGGAGAGGCCGCACCGACGAGGCCCTGAAAGCCTGCGCTGAGAGGGGCGGAGTCATCGGTGTGACGCCCTACTTCGCCAAGAAGCAGGGTTCTTCAACGCTGACGGACGACCTCCTAGATCAGGTGGACTACGTGGTGAATCTCGTCGGTGTCGATCACGTGGGCTTCGGCTCGGACCTCGACTTCCGCAACTCGGTAACGAGGGCGGCCTACATCCACCGATACCCAGACCGCATCGATCGAACGTACTTCACGCCCATGGACAAGGCGTGGGACTACGGTTGGCTGGAGCACATGTCTAACTTCACCAAGGGACTCGTCGCACGAGGATACTCCGATGACGAGATCAAGAAGATCCTGGGGCTCAACTTCCTGAACCTCTTCCGAAGAGTATGGAAAGAATGAGGCTAGGCTAGATCTCCCAATCCCTTTTCTTTAGACGAGCCGACACCTAGGAGGCGTTGTGGAAAAGGAGAGTCAAATCTTCTCCATTCAATTCGTTCATAAGCTTTTATAGAGATTCAGTCCTAAAGCAAAGGGGAGGTTTCTGGATGTATGTTGTGAACGCCGAGTCTGTTAGGGCCTATCCTCTGGGCTCGGGGAGAGGCGTGACGGTGAGGTATCTGCTCCACGCAGGGATCGGAGCCAGGAGAATCCAGTTAAGACTCTTCACAGTCGAGCTTGGAGGCTTCACGCCGCTGGAGAGGCATGAGCACGAGGTCTATGTCCTCCGAGGGAGACTCCTCGTGAAGGGTGAAGACAAGGAGGCTGTCGTCGGCCCGGGTGACGCCGTCTTTATAGCCTCCATGGAGCCCCACCAACTCTCAAATGTCGGCGAGGAGCCGGCTGAGTTCCTCTGCACGAAGGAAACAGGGGAGGTCCCTGAAACCCTTAAGAAGAGGGGGGAATTTAAAGGAGTGTAACGGGTTTAGGGGAGCGAACCATGTATGGTCCTCAGCAAAGATGAAATGCTCCAGATGTACAGGAAAATGCTCGAAGTCAGAAGGTTCGAGGAGAACATCGTGGATCTCTACCACAAGGGCAAGGTCCCCAGCTCAGCCCACGTCTACATAGGACAAGAGGCCGTGGCAGTAGGCGTCTGCTCAAGCCTGAGGAGGGACGACTATGTCCTCACAACGCACAGAGGGCACGCCCACAACATAGCGAAGGGCGTCTCCATGAGGAAGCTGGCGGCTGAGATCCTGGGAAAGGCAACGGGTCTCTGCAAGGGCAAAGGTGGCTCCATGAGGGCCACTAGCTTCTCGGACGGGGTCATCTACTCCTGCAGCATCGTGGGTGCGAACATCCCCATAGCTGCGGGTGTCGGCCTCTCCATCAAGCACAGAGGCACAGATCAGGTTGTCGCCTGCTTTTTCGGCGAAGGAGCCTCCAACATCGGCGACTTCCACGAGGGGATCAATCTCGCCGCCCTGTGGGGCTTGCCTGTGGTCTACGTCTGTGAGAACAACCTCTACGCCCTCTCCGTCAGCCAGAGCAGGTCAACCCTTCTCAAGGACATAGCCACACGGGCTTCAGCCTACGGCATACCAGGCGTTGTCGTCGACGGAAACGACGTTTTAGCTGTCCACGAGGCAGCAAAGAAGGCGATAGACGACGCGCGGAGCGGGCGAGGACCTATCCTCATCGAGTGCAAGACCTACAGGTGGCTCGGCCATCATGCAGGAGACCCAGGGTTTGACTACAGGACAAGGGAGGAAGTCGAGGCATGGAAGAAGCGGGACCCAGTCAAGAGCTTCAGGGAGATCCTCCTCTCCAGAGGAGCCTCCGAAGAGAAGATTAGAGCCATAGAGGCGGAGGTGGGGGAAGCTGTCAGAGACGCCATGAACTTCGCCCTGGAGAGCCCCTACGCCGGACCAGAGGAGCTTCTGAAGGACATCTTCTAGGAGGAAAGGACAATGGTCAGAGAATTGAGCATGGTTGAGGCGTTGAGGGAGGCGCTGGCTGAGGAGATGCGGCGAGACCCAGCGGTCATCGTGATGGGCGAGGATGTGGCAGTCCTCGGCGGCGTCTACAAGGTCACAGACGGCCTACTCAAGGAGTTCGGCCCAGAACGTGTCCGAGACACGCCTATCTCAGAGGAGGGATTCGTGGGCGCAGCCATAGGCGCAGCGGCAACGGGGCTGAGACCCGTCGTGGAGATCATGTACGCGGACTTCCTCGCCAACTGCATGAGCCAGATCGTGAACTATGCCGCTAAGATGCACTACAGCTCAGGCGGCCAGGTGAGGGTTCCCCTCGTGATCCGAACGATGGTGGGCCACGGCAGGGGCCACGGCGGAGACCACTCGCAGGTGCCGATAGCTTGGTTCATGAACGTGCCAGGCCTCAGGCTTGTGGTTCCGGCTACGCCACGCGACGCCAAGGGACTCCTAAAAACAGCCATCAGGGGCGACTCGCCCGTCCTCTTCTTTGAGCCCCACCTCCTATACCGAACTAAGGGACCTGTCCCAGAGGAGGATTATGCTCTGCCCTTCGGGAAAGCCGACATTAAGCGCAGAGGAAGCGACGTGACTGTTGTGGCCGTCTCGGGGATGGTTCCCAGGGCGTTGGAGGCCCATGAGAGGCTGAGGGCCGAAGGCATCGGCGTGGAGGTGGTGGACCCCATGACGCTCAACCCCTTGGACATCGAGACTATCGTGGAGTCCGTGAAGAGGACGAACAGGCTGGTGACCGTGGAGTACTCGCCCAAGACAGGGGGCATCGGCGCCGAGATAGCAGCCCTCGTCGTTGAGAAGGCCTTCGACTATTTGGACGCACCTGTTATTCGAGTGGCTGCGCCAGATGTTCCAGTGCCCGTGAGTCCCCCTCTTGAGAAGATGACCGTCCCCAGCGTTGAGGCCATCGTGGAAGCCGTTAAAAGCATCGTCTCTTGAGGAGGTTGGTTCTATGCATAGGATACTCATGCCCAGAATGGACATCGATATGGAAAAGGGCTCCGTCGTAGAGTGGATGAAGCAGGAGGACGAGGCCGTAGCTGAAGGAGAGCCCGTGGTCAAGATCATGAGCGAGAAGGTGACCTACGAGGTCCCCAGCCCAGCCTCAGGCACCCTCCACAGGATCATCGCGCTAGCTGGGAAGGAGGTCCCCATCGGACAGGTCTTAGGCATCCTGAGAGAGCAAGGAGATACACAGCAGGAACTGGAAGCATCTGTAAACGAAGCACTCCTCCGACCAGCTGAACCAGAGAGGAAGGAAACGGAAAAGGAGAGAAGACTGGCTCCGCCCCCTTTGAGGAGAGAGCCCGCTCGCATTGTGGCTTCACCTGTGGCCAAGCGCCTCGCCGAGGAGCACGGCATAGACCTGACAGGGGTCGTGGGCACAGGGCCCGACGGCAGGATCACTAGGGAGGATGTGCTCAGGCTCGTGGAGGAGGCGTCACAGTTCTCGGAGACGATCCCGTTGACAGGCGTCAAGAGGACGGTGGCTGAGAGGATGGCTGAGAGCTTCAGGGTGGCACCACATGCGATCATAACGATGGATGTGGACATGTCGCATGCCGTGGACCTGAGGAAGCGACTCCAGGAAAGGGGTGTCAGCGTCTCCTACAATGCGCTCTTCCTCAAGGCGGCGGCCAGCGCCCTCAGGGAGTTTCCTCTCCTCAACTCCACCCTCAAGGGAGAGGAGATCAAGGTCTGGAAGGCCATCAACATCTGCTTGGCTGTTGACATACCCAGCGGACTTGTCGCGCCAGTCATCAAGGATGCGGATCAGCGGTCCTTGGTTGAACTGACCAGGGCTGTGGAGGAGCTCGCTGCGAAGGCTAAGGAGGATAGGCTCACAGCGGAGGATACGAAGGGTGGAACCTTCACCATCACCAACCTGGGTATGCTCGGTGTAGACCAGTTCCAGCCCATCATAAACCCGCCTCAGGCAGCTATACTGGCCGTTGGAAGGATATCGCAGAGGCCGGTCGTGGAGGGAGAAGCCATCGTCGTCAAGCCCGTGGCAACCCTAAGTCTCGCCTTCGATCATAGGATTGTGGATGGCGCACCAGCAGCCAGATTTCTCAGTCGCCTCAGAGAGATCCTCCATGCTCTTGAGGAGGAGTAGGCTGTTCACGAGGAAAGAGAGATATGGATAGGTTTGATGTCTGTGTTTTAGGTGCTGGCCCAGCGGGCTATCACGCCGCCATCAGGGTTTCTCAGCTTGGAGGTAAGGTCGCCCTTGTGGAGGAACGGGAGGTTGGGGGACTCTGCCTCAGTCGGGGCTGCATACCCAGCAGGACGCTTCTCCAGAGCGTCAATCTCTTCAACGAGGCGAGGAACGCTCAGGCGTACGGGCTTAAGGTCGGAGGTGTGGAGGCCGACTTCGCAGCCATGCAACGCAGGGCAGAGGAGATCGTGAAGAGGCTTACTGCTGGACTCAGGGAGGTACTCTCCTCTTATGATATCCAAGTCCTGGAGGGTAGGGGGAGACTCCTCTCCAAAAATGAGGTGGAAGTTACTGGAAGGGGCAGGAGAGAGGATGTTCAATGTGAAAGCTTGGTTATCGCAACGGGTTCGAAGCCTGTTAAGCCCTGGGAAACAGGGAAACTTGTCTCAGCTGAGGAGGCTTTGGAGATAGAAGCGCTGCCTGAGAACCTAGTTATCCTGGGGGGGAAACCTGTAGGGGTTACTCTGGCCAGCATCTTCAACGGCTTAGGGGTGAAGACGACGATTGTGGAGAAGGCTCCTCGTATTCTGCCTCAGTTCGACTCTGAAGTCGCCTCTAGGTTGCAGAGGGCTCTGAGAACCTGTGGCATCGAAATCCTCACAGGCACAGAAGCCCTGGGAGTTCCCTTGGAGAAGGCAACGGTTTCTCTTAGCTGTGGTGAAGCTTTGAAGGCGGATAGGGTTGTGGTAACTGAGAGGGTGGGAAACATAGATGGCTTGGGACTCTCCGAACTGAAAGTGAAGACCGAGGAGGGATTCATCAAAGTGAACGAGAGGATGGAGACCAATGTGAGGGGAGTCTACGCGGCAGGAGACATCGTCGGCGGATCATCGGCACAGGAAGCTTTCCTTCAAGGCACAGTGGCAGCTGAGAACATAATGGGCGTCGAGTCTACAGCCAACAGGCTCATCCCGAGGTGTGTCTATGCGACCCCAGAAGCTGCCTCCCTCGGCATAACCGAGGAAGAGGCTAGGGAGAAGGGCCTAGCCGTGACCGTGGGGCGTTTTCCCTTCTCAGCCAGTGGCCAAGCTCTCTGCATAGGCGAAGGAGAAGGCTTCGTGAAGTTGATCGTGGACGCCAAGTACGGGGAGGTTCTCGGAATCCACATGGTGGGACCCAGAGCCACGGAGCTGGTTGGAGGAGTCTCTCTTGCCATGAGCCTGGAGGCAACCGTTGAGACGATTGCTGAGGCGGTCTTTCCTCATCCGACGCTGTCGGAGGCCTTGAAGGAGGCAGCCCTCTCCTCCCTCGGCAGGTCCATCCATCTTCCGAGACCCAAAGGACGCAGTTGAGCTGGGGAAAAGATGTGGCGGCTGCTGCTCCTCGGGGAGACCGATCCCTACGCCAACATGGCTGTAGAGGAAGGGCTCCTGAGGGCTGTGGAGGAGGGAGACGCCCCGAACACGCTGAGGCTTTGGAGGAGCACCTGCTCGATCGTCATAGGGTGGTCTGAGAAGCCCAAGGAGACGCTGAACCTCGGGAACTGCCGCCGCCTCAAAATTCCTGTTGTGAGACGCTTCACCGGCGGGGGAACGGTCTACCACGACCTAGGAAACCTGAACTGGACCTTCGCCCTCCGGAAAGAGATGAGGGATCAGGGGAAGGTGATGAGCGCCAGGGAAACCTTTGAGAAGTTCAGCTCGCCGGTGCTTGAGGCGCTTAGGGTCCTGGGAGTCGAGGCGTCGTTCAGGGAGCCGAACTCCCTCTACGTGAAGGGGGGAAAGGTCTCTGGTATGGCGATGTACGTCAAGCGGCGCTCGGTGCTTTGCCACGGAACCCTCCTCGTGGATGCAGACCTGAGCCTTCTCGAGCTCGCTCTTAAGCGGCTTAAGGACCCTGTTGCCAACGTGAACGATGAGGCGCCTTCAAGGCTTGGGATGGAGGAAATGGCGAAGGCTATCGCCGAGGCATCCGAGAGACGCCTGAAGGTTGATCTCGTCGAGGAGGGCCTCACCGTCCGCGAAAGAGAACTGATCAGCTCCTGCCCGCTTCAGAAGTATAAACCGATAATCTGATGGAAAAATAGAGGGGGAAGAGGACGGCTTCTTTTATCGCCTGACGACGGTTGTCCCGGCGAGGGAGATTGCTGCCCTCGCGGCTCTGTAGGCCGAGGGGTAGTCAGAGTAAGTTCCTCTGATGGTTGTTCCATCTATGCGTTCAATGGTGGGCAGAACCTCGGCTGCGTCGGCCATGGTGGGGTTGAAGAGCCTCAGCCTGAGCTCCACGGGTGGCTTGAAGACGAAGGGTTTAGCCTTCTTTGCGTTCTGAAGTGCCTCGGTGGCCTTCTGTTTTATCAGCTCCCGTGCCTTTCTAGGGTGGAGACACTTGGCGGCTTGCCTGCTCACCGCCCACTTCACCACAGCCGTCGTGATGTTCGGAAGGATGGCCTTCGCCTCCTCAGCCACGGCATCGTCGCCTGAGACGAAGACGACGGGCACACCGTAGTGTCCTGCCAGAGCCGCATTGAGGCCTGTTTCGCCCACCTCGACGCCGTTCATGTGGATGCTCTCCACGGTTCCCCCAGAGTAGGTGTGACATAGGATCGCCTTGGGGCAACCCATTCTGGCGTGGTAGCCGACGAACATGGCGGCGTCAAACTCTGAACTTATGCCCTCCATCATCTCAAACGGTCGCGGTGATCCCCTCATAAGGATCGCAGCCTCGTGAACATCCTCGGGCGGAAGGTTCCTTTTTCCTCCATGGGCGTCGGCGACGACGATCTCCTCAGCTCCCGCCTCTAAGATGCCCTCGATGGCGGCGTTGAGGTCGCCAACCATGAGCCTCCTGCCGACCAGATATTCCCCCGTCTCTCCGCCAGTCTCATCGCCACTCACTATGCCAGAGATTCCCTCCATGTCTATGGAGATGAAGACCTTCTTAGACATACTCATCTTTATCCATCTAAACCACTATCCAAAACTATATAACACATGATGGCTGGTACACCCATTCCATGCACAGTTGACTCCCAGAGACCTTAGAAAAAGAGTAAAGAAGGAAAAGGGCTTGTCTATAGTTTCAGGATTCTTTTTATATTTTCGCCCATGATTAGGTTAAGGATCGTCTTGTCCACTTTCGTCAGTTCGATTGTTTTGAGCTCGAGCTCGGGGTAGCCGAAGGGCGTCTCCGTGGTGAAGACCACCCTCTTCGGGTCCATGGTCTTGGGTAGCCCCTTTATGAACCCGTCAACGCCGTTGTGTCCTCCTCTCATCGGGTAAGTCCCAAGGATGAGGTTCTTCAGGTCTTCGGCGAGGCGAGAATTTGTAGCGAGACGGACGCCTATTTCAGTGCATTTCATCATTACAGTTACCTTTGGAAAGGAGGCAGCCGTAAAGGCGATAGCCTCTGGCGGGCCGAAGTCGGATTCGCCTGCTTAGAAGAACACAGGAACTTTGAGCTTGCCTGCTAAATCCATCACTGCGGCTACTACTGGAGCACCAACGAAGTAAGCTTCATCCTTGGGATCGAGTTTAAACCCTTTGAAGCCCCAGTCCTTGACAGCAGCTTCCGCTCTCTCTAATTCTGCCTTACCGTACCAGGGGTTCATCTTGTAGAACCCCAGTAACCTGTCTGGATACTTCTTGGTAACCTCATAAACGAGTTTGTTCGCCTCTTGGTAGTCGGGTCCTGGTGGAGGAGCCGTTATAACAGTCACGTCTATGTCGTTGGAGTCCATTCTCTTTATGAGGTCGTCTGCCGTTAATTTTTTCTTCAGGTATACGCTTTCTCCCACATAGGCAAGGGCATCGATTACAACCAACTTACTTCACCATCCTCTTTTCGACGCTGTCCAGAATCTTCCTGATGTTTCTTCCCAGTATCAGCTCCTTGTCCCGCTTCGAGATGTCAGCCAGCTGAACCTTCAGCGTGTCCAGCTCTATGCTGCCCTGAGGATAGTCTGAAGCATACACAACCTTCTCGGCGCCAGCGACTTCGACAGCCTTCTCAATGGAACGTACTCCTCGGCAGAAGCTGGTGTCCACCACGATGTTGTCGAACCACTTCGCAACCAAGATGGCGTCGTCCTCATACTGATTTCCCATGTGACCCAGTATAATAGGAACTTCGGGGAAGTTGTCAGCTACATCGCCGACAAGCGTCGGATGGGAATAGACAAGGCAGCCCGTATGGAACAAGACTAGTCCTCCGAGCTCCTCGACATTCTTCACTATCGGGAAGACGAGCTCCTTGTGGTTTATGGGATAAGCCTCGTTACGAGGATGGAACTTTATCCCCCAGAAGTCCTCACTCAGCGCCTTCTCAGCAGCCTCCACAGACCACCTCCTGAAGTGCGGGTTGATTCTGGCTAAGCCATAGAACCTGTTAGGATACTTCCTCATAGCCTCTGCCAAGAGCCTGTTCGCCTCGTCGTAGGATCTGTCAGAGGATATCGCTGCGTAGGGTGGACTGGTGATCATGGCTTCCATGCCGATGGAGTCCATCATCTTGACGCATTCTCCAGCGCCGTCCGGCGGTATACCAGAAGGAAAACCTCTCCCAAAATGCGTGTGCGCATCGATATAAACCATAGACAGCCACCTCTTCAATAGATAACCTGTTGGCTATCTAAACTGGACTCACATAAAGTGAGTATAAAGTCACCAGAAATGGTTTAACAAAAAATAGGTTTGACTTAAAAAATGGGATGGACCTATTCGACCCAGAGCTGCATACCCAGTTCCTTGGCGAGCTTCTTCAGCGTCGGCTCGACGTAGATTCCCTCGTCCTCGATGAGATCTTCGTCAGCCCAGATGGAGGGTTCCAGGATTATGCCGTCGGTGTGGCAGGGGACCTCGGTCATGCCTATGCCGATCTCAAGGCAGCCGAAGACCCGCTCGTCCTCCACTATATCGCCGGTTATTCTCTTCACGCCTGGATTGAATCCTGGGGAGAAGTGATTTACGTTGTAAGCCCTCGGGTCGTTGAAGTGGGCGAACCAGTTCTTGAGCAGCTTCGCCTCGAATCCCCCTGAAAACTCCGTGACCACGCCGTTCACCACCTTCAGCTCGATGGGCTTCTTTATAGCCCCAATCTCTGAAGGAGGCCAAATAGCCCCGTCGAAGACGATTGTGCCGTTAACGGTCTCTCGTACCGCGGGGATCATCCCCTGCCCAACCAACATCCCACCTCTCCTACGCGGAGCCCCTGTGGGCGGAGCGGCGGGCATAGGGGGCCTAGCCATAGCCTCTGAACCCCTGGCCTTCATGGTGAGGCTGGTGCCAGCTGGGCTCGTGATCTTGAAGCCTGATTTTGCCCTTCTCAGGGCTTCGCTGTAGGCTCTTCCGAACTCCTGAATCTTGTCGTAGTTGTCGGGGTTTATGCATCTGACCATCATGTCTACGTTCATGCCCGTCAGGCATGCTATTGGGACGCCCGCCGTCCTCGCCTTCGCCCACATCTGAGAGTGGACCAAATAAGCGACAGCGTACTCGATGACAAGGTCGGCTGCTAAGACTGCGGCCTCAACAGGCTTAGGCGGTGGAAGGTCTATGTCGCCCCTCGTCTCATACCACAGGCACACGGGGTGCGCCCCAATGTTGTAGACGGCAGCCGATGTTGCCTCCACAATTCTGGGGTCTGTCGCGGTATCAGCGTAGATGACGACGTTATCGCCTGGCTGAACCCCCAGTACCTTTCTGCAGAGAAAATCTGTAGATCGAGCCAGCTCCATCCACTTGTATGTTGGATATTGCCGTTCAGTTCCGAAACTATTCCAACCAACCGAAGAGAAAGACATTCAAACATTCCTCCTCTACTTCATTCCTCAGATTTTATTTAAGACTTGCTAGGTAAACAGAAAGCAACTCTGACCCCTTTTTATTCTCCACCTATCTCGTTGCACGCCTATTTCCAGACGCTCTTGATGACGCGTAGGAAGTTTCCGCCCAGGATCTTCTCAATATCCTGATCGGAGTAGCCTCTAGCCATCAACGCCTTAGTGAGATTAGGCAGCTTGCTCACATCCTCCAAGCCCTGCGCCATCGTTGGAACCCCGTCGAAGTCGGAGCCGAGACCGATGTTGTCTGTGCTGCCCGTGACCTTTACCATGTGATCTATGTGGTCAACGACTGTTTCAACCGTTGGAATTCTTCCGCCCATCATCTCCTTCCGATCGAGGAGGAAACCCCGAGAATAGTTGACACCTATCACTCCCTTTTTCTCGGCTAGGGCCTTGATCATGTCGTCGGTGAGGTTCCTCATGGCAGAGCAGATGGCCCTACAGTTCGAGTGCGAAGCTATCACGGACTCCTTGCTTGCTGCCAGCGTGTCCCAGAAGCCCGGGTCGGTCATGTGGGATACATCGACGAGGATGCCGAGCTTGTTGCACTCCTCCACCACCGAGGCGCCGAACTCAGTGAGCCCGCCCTTGGACTTCTGCCAGCGGACTCCATCAGCAATAGCATTTCTATTGTTCCAGCACAGCGTAAGCCTCCTCAGCCCCAGCCTGTGGTAGATCTTCAGCGGGCGCAGGTCTTGGCCGAGGGCTTCTCCGCCCTCGAACCCGACGATGATGGAGACCTTCCTACCATGATTCCGCTCGATCTCCTCCGGCTTGGTCACGATCTCCACCTTATCGGAGTTCTTCTCGATCTCGGAGAAGGAGTAGCCCATCACCTGGAGCATCCTGTGGGGCGCTATGGGGTTGTAGATCGGCTCGACGAAGTGGGAGAAGACCTGGCAGTCTACGCCACCCTCGAGGAGCCTAGGGATGTCCACATGTCCCTCGGTGGACCTCTCGCCCAGCGTCCTCTTCGCTCCGCCTCCAATGATAAAGGCTGAGTCGGGGAGGGTGGCCAGAACGGCGTCGCAGTGAAAGTCGGTGACTACAGCCTTCTTGTGTAGCTCCAGGGCGTGTTCCTCCTGGTCCTTACTGAGTTTCGTTGTACCCATGATCGAAACTATCTCTCTTAAGCTTTTTAACTAATTAGGTCTCGCCCCTCTGTTTTCGAGTAAAAACATAAATAGAGATTGAATAGTGATTAGAGTAAGCAGTTTGGAATGGTGAATCTGGATGCATGTGGTAAAGAGTCAAGCTGTTCCTCTGGCAGTGGTGATAACTTTCTTGATACTTGTGCCCGCGACATACTACATGGGACTGGTAAAAAAGGCTCAAGCAGCTCCGCTAGTGATACTAGTAGCCTTCTCCTTATTCGTGTACATTACTTACTATATCAGCAAGCGCGGAAAAGATTGGTATATTAGGCCTATAGAGGCTCTTACGATCATAGACGAGGGCATCGGCAGAGCGGCTGAGATGGGTAAGCCTGTTTTAACGACTCCGGGGATGGGGGGCTTATCAGGTGCAGTGACGCTAGCTGGTTTAAGCATAACGGGAGAAGTAATCCAACGCACCGCTGAATTGGGGGTAAGATCAGTAAACATTACGGATTCGGCTCAAACGATGATGGTTCTAGAGGCGATTGTGAGAAATGCTTACTCGACGGCGGGGAGAAGCGATCTCTATCAGCCCGGAAGGTATGTTCAGTGGACGGGAGGAGAACAATTCGCCTATGCCACATATATGATGGGATCTATTCTGACCGAAAAACCGGCGACAATCATCTTCGTGGGGTCCTTCTTATCCGACATAATGATGAGCGCGGAAACAGGGAAAAGAGTTGGGGCAATAGAGATAGGTGGAACCCTCGATACGACTGCTCTGTCCACGATGGCGATGATATGCGATTCCATACTAGTCGGAGAGGAGATCTATGCTGCAGCAGCGGTCATAACAAAGGATAAGCAGCTGTCGGGCTCTGTAGCTGGGCAAGACTGGGCATTGCTTGTAACGCTTGTTCTACTTGTAGTAGGCATGGTCGCTAGTTTAGTAGGTGTCAAGGACATTATAAATCTGCTAAAAATGTAGTAGGTGGTAAAAATGGCGTATGCTATTGAAGCAATAAGAACACACCTCACAAGGGTGATCATAGCTATCTGTGCCCTAACAACTTTGATAAGCTATTTATTTGTAGCACAACCAGCTACCGACGTCTTCACTGAACTTCAAAAACAGAACACGAACATCGGAACCTTCGCGCTGTTCACAGGCTTCATCGTAATAATTATGCGTTTCGTCCAAAAAATCATGAAGAAGGAAGAAGATTGGCAGTTCTGTATCTACGCCTTTGCAATCATGGCTCTCTGGATTCCTCTTGGAGTATATGTCGGACAGTCTTCAGCAGAGTATGTAAAAGCATTTTACTCCACGAAGGTCGCCCTACATGCCGCGGCTATAGGCTTACTGATATTCTTTAACCTCTCAGCCGTTTACCGGGTCTTCAGGATGAAGGACTTCCGAACCGCTATCCTTCCTATCACCGCAGCTATCCTAGTGGCAACTAACTCCCCATGGGCACAATCCCTCTTCCCAGGGATCAATACCGCAGGAATGTGGCTTATAGACAACTTACAGATGCCTGGAGCCCGTACCATTACCATAGTAGCGGCGATTGGAGGCTTAGCCCTGGGCGTACGCATCCTATTAGGACTGGAGAGGGGAGCCCTACGAGCGGTTAAACCCGTTGAAAGCACCGGAGGCGAAAACTAGGTATGGTAGAACAAAAAGTCGGTATGAAGAGGCTTCGAATACCTGAAGTTCGTTCAGAGTACATCTGGGCTATAACGTTCATACTGTTCATCATACCAATTGTACGTCCACTGGGAACGGAGGTTGAAATGACCCCTATGACGCTGGAGATCTATAACAGGATTCAGGCATTGCCACCAGGGTCAATATTAGTCACGGGTGGTAACGGTATTTTCTCCTTTATGCTTGAAAATTCCCCTGCAACTATAGCATGCTTAAAACAGATGGCAAGACAACATCTTAGAATAGTTAATGTTCCCCTAGGGATCGAAAACCCACCCTTCTTTAAGTACTGTATAGACGCTGCTGGGGTAGATGAGTCAGTTGGTGGACCTTGGAAATATGGTCGGGACTATGTTGCTCTTCCATACCTGCCCGGCGGTGAATCCACGAGGATCCTCTTCTTAAAAGACGTTAAACAAACTGTAAATACTGATATATATGGAACCCCGATATCTCAGATACCTCTGATGAATGATGTAAAGGACGCTTCGAGCTTCGCATACTGGATAGACAGCAGCGGAACAGATATCCCGTCCTTGGTCAGGACTTCAATTGCAATGTACAATCTCCCCGTCATCGGCTTCACCCATGCCTACTATTACTCTGTGTATACCCCTTATTTGGCGATGTATCCAGGCAAGATCTGGTTGACGAACGGAATCATAGGTGGAGCCCAATACGAGACTCTTATGAATATCAAGGGTCTAGGCCATTCGGGTATAGATACATATCAGCTTGTCAGTATATACTTTTACGCTCTGTTCATTCTGGGCAACATAGTAATGCATTTCGGTAAAAAGGAGGAAGAACAATGATTTCTTCGGATCTGTGGGTTTGGCTATCGGTTGGGCTAACCCTCGCCATATGGAGTACACTGTACAAAGCGACAAAGTTTTTCCGTTGGGCACAATACACCTACATCGCCGTCGTTGTCAGCCATAGCGTCGTAACTGGAATAGGAACACTGAGAGACCGATTTGTACCACTCACAACGGGAATAAACTACTTGTTGATCCTCTCCCTGATTCTCGGTATCATGTCCCTTCTAATATCGTGGAGAAAATATGCGTGGATGGCTTCGATTCCAATAGCGTTAATGGTCGGCTTAGGAGCAGGTTTATCCCTGTACACTCTTATAAATACGGATTTCCTTGGAAGTATACGCTCAACGCTGACTGAGGCGACACAAATCGTCGGAGTAGCACCAGCAACAGCCCTAGCAAATAGTGCGAGAGTGATCATCACGGTCTTAACCGCATTCTACTTCCTATTCACGATAAGGCTCAAGGGGCCCGCTAGTCGCTTGACAACGGTCTCTAAATATCTTCTCCTCATGGTCTTCGGCTTCACGGTTGGCAACGCTTTAACAAGCTATAACACGTATTTCGTCGCCTCGCTGAAACGTGTCCTCGTGGAATGGCTCGGTTTCGGCGTATAACTTAGGCTGAGCTACTTTCTTTATTTTTTAACTTCCTGCTCAACCCATAGGTGCTATCTCTATATCTTTAAATAAAATCATTGGAAATAGATCTTGGGGATGGAGGCGATGTCCGACAAAAAACTAGGTGAACCAACAGGGGAAAAGGAGGCAGAGTCAATCGAAAAGACAGCCCAATGGATCAGCAAGTTCGGCATGGAAGTGCCGGCGATCATCTTATTAGAGACCTTTAAGCCCCTAGCCTTTATTGCAGGAGAACTAGCCAACTTTTTCCTAGCGCCCTTCCTCTTACTGCTGGGAGACGAGGGATTCAAGTTCATCGACTGGTTCGAGAAGAGGGAGAACATCGACAAGTTCATCAAGAGGCTGGAGGAAAACTCGGAGAAGGAGAGAAAAGCTAGAAAACAATCAAAGGATAAGTACAAGCAGGACAGTTTAAGCCCTTAGCCGACTGAAAGGCGATGTCGCTGAAACCATGAGTATTTTTTGCGAGAAAAGTAGAAAGTAATTGGTTCACTATCGGGCATAAGGCTTGGATAGTTAATGGGCAGCAGCTCTCACTACAATGGTGTTTGAGAGGTAGCTGAACAGCCTCTGTCTATTCTCCTGGAAGAAGATCAGACCGATCAGGACATCTATGGGCAGTAGGAATGCTTTTCCCAGGCTCTCTATGGCTGCTTGGCCTATGTCCACGGGTCTGCCGTCCAGCTGCGTCACCTTGATCCTCATCACGATCTTCCCAACGGACTGGCCGCTGGTTCCCTCCATGAACATCCAATACAGGAAGTAGACGGCACTTCTCAGTCCGCCCTCGACGAAGGAGAACAACCGTGGAAAAGGCTCCAAAAGGTAGGCAGGCCAGGTTATCAGCGTGAGAAAAGCTCCAACAACGATGAAATCTATCAGCCAAGCGATGAATCTGTCTCCCCAATCCACCAAAACGGTTTGCGCTCTAACGGCTGCCCCGCAGTTCGGACAGTAAGTTGCCCCCTCCGGCAGTTGGGCTCCACACTGTCTGCAGTAAGGCATACTATTTACCTTCCTCTATACCACAGCTCATTACTTCTCCCTCTTATAATAGGTTTAGGCAGAAATCGTCGGGATCGACGAGAGTTTCGGTGAGATATATAAAAAAAGAAGGTCTATTTGAGAGATTATTTTGAATGCAAATACACATAGCGAGGCTGAACTTCATGTCATAGAGAAGTGTGAGTATCCGATAGAGATCGATTAAGCCCTGTAGTCACTCGGCCGCGAAGGTCATGGGTTCTTCGGAGAAGCTTTGATAAGTCTATTCTATCTTTGTTAGCACCGATGAGGTGAAGACTGTGGAGTTTATGGAGATTGTTCGAAGGAGGAGAAGCATCCGAAAGTATAAGCCTGACCCTGTTCCCGAGGAGAAGCTCAAATATGTTCTAGAAGCCGCCCGCCTCGCTCCATCATGGGGTAACCGACAATGCTGGAAGTACATCATAGTGACAGACGAGACTCTCAGGAAGAAGGTAACTGAGAGGGGTTCGCCTCCGCCTCCCCCTGCTGAAGGGAGGCCGATGAGGCCAAGAGACTGGGCTGCCCAGGCACCTATAATCATTGTAGGCTGCGCTGATCCAACCAAATCTGGGAATAAGGAGGAGAAGCAATACTATCTCCTTGACATGGGGATAAGTATGGAGCATATAATGCTGGCTGCTGCCGAACAAGGACTGGGAACCTGTTGGATAGGCGGGGGATTCGACGAGACGGTCGTCAAAGAGGCTTTAGGTATTCCTGAAGAAATTCGCGTGGTCGCTCTCACACCTTTGGGATATCCGGATGAGGTGACTGAGCCCCGGGGGAGGAAGAGCTTAGAGGAGATAACCAGCGGAAACCACTGGTAAAGGCGTATCCACTTTTTTCTGTCCAGAGGATCCAACCCTGAATCGGCATCGGTGGAGGCTTGGCAGCTAGAAGCCCATAGGTTGCTCGTCGCTGAGTTCCACCTGGACTATGCCGCATCTCTGGCATCGATACGCCCTGAAGTACTGGGTTCTCATTCCCCGAAGTATTGACGAGAGGCCCAGTGGTTCTCCTAACAGTGAGCCGAGTCCTCGGCTTTGGAAACCGTATAGGGGTCGGATCTTGCTCCAGTAGATGCCTTGGGGTCCTATGAGGTAGCCTTCCTCCATGGTCCCGCCGCAGTTTGGGCACTCCCTCGATGCCTCTGTCTTGGTGGGCTGTTTTCTCTCGATTCTCTTAACCTCCTCGCGGGGTCTGGTCATCAGGCTCAGGACCCGCCTTCCGCGCGTCATAATAAGGAGGACGATCAGGAGGAGGACAGGAATGGCAACGATTGCAACGGACATCGAATGCTCTATCGTTATCGAGGGGTATAAAGTTTGCACATCTAAGACTGACACCTCAACCACAACAAGCCCCAGAGATCAGGAGAGGGCTCGGACCGATGCCTGGGAAAAGCATCAGGGGCTTTATGGCTTAGAACCGGCTGTTAGAGCTTGGATCTATTCCAGAATTGTCTTTCATATGGTCAAATTTCTGCTTCCCTGAGAATCCAGAAGTCCCTTTCAAAGGGCTCAACTATGCGTAGGATGCTCATGAGGAAAAGAGTAATAGGTGCTGAGTGGCGATCTTCACCCAGAGAGGACTTGTGAGCTAAGATGGAGGGAGAAAGGTCTGATATCTTCAGAGTTACCGATTGCCCGATTCCCACTGGCTTAGGAAACCGCCATGAGGGCCTGGACGCCCTTCTGAGTCTGATGGGGAGACATGGTCTGAAGCTTTATCGCACAGACAGGGAGACGACCCTAGGGAGTGCAGACGGTTTGATCGAGAAGTCGGATGTGGTTCTCATCAAGGTGAACGCCCAGTGGAAGTACAGGGGATGCACGAACTCTGATGTCATCGGGGGGCTCATCCAGAGGGTTCTGGAGCACCCTGACGGGTTCGAAGGCGAGGTCGTCGTCTTCGAGAACGGGCAGAGTGGAGGAAGCCTGGACTGCGACACCATGTGGGGGAGGCGATACCCTGACACGGGTGTCCACGCCAACGCCGAGGATGAGAGCCACTCCTTCTCCTACTTGGTTGACAGGGTCTTCGCGGAACCTAGGGTCTCGAAGTACCTCCTCGACCCGATTCGGACGACCTTCATCTCCGACGATGACCATGAGACCGATGGCTACAGGAAGCTAGGCGATGTCTCGTACCCCTGCTTCACCACAGCGAAGGGAAACAGGATAGAGCTGCGAGAGGGCATATGGAACGGAAAAGGCTATGACCAGAACCTCAAGCTTATCAATGTCCCAGTTCTGAAGCACCACGACGGCTCTGGAATCACTGGCGCCCTAAAGATCTACTACGGGGTTCTGTCCATGGCTGACGGCAGATCCAGTGAGAGACATTATGAAAAGCTGGGGCAGCACTGTGGCGAGATGATTGTGAAGATCCGGGCGCCAGCGGTGACTATCCTTGACTGCATCTGGGTTACCCAGACCGCATGGGCTGGCTATCCGCCTGAGTACACTACTAGGCTGAATCAGCTCCTAGCCAGCGTTGACCCAGTGGCTCTGGATTATTGGGCATCCAAGCACCTGCTCTATCCGATTGACGACAATGAGCAACATCACCCCGACAAGTTCCCTGCCCTTCGAAGCCACCTCACCCAGGCCCGAGACGTGATAAACGCCGAGGGAGGCATCAACGGGCATAAGGTCACCTTCGACGAAGACCACATCAACGTAATAAGCGCCTAGAAAACCGAGACCGCCAAACTGTAGACAGCGGATTCACGCCCTTTTTATCTTAATGTTTCAATTATCGATGTTGATGTTTTACTCATCTTGATACTTCTTCTCCTCAATCTCAAAATCTCGGAAGAATCGACTTGGGAATTATGTTCGTGTTACTTCTAGCTTGTTGCTCTTTGCTTGAGTTTGTATCCCTCGAACATGAACAGGGAAGCAGATATCGCTGTGACAATAATGAGAAGCATGAACGTATTGTCAATCGACTGCCCCGCGGATATGCGTATCGATAAAACAACAGACTCCACCATTAAGCTGCCGAAGAAGAATAAGGAGTAGAGTATGAGCCTTGAAACCAGCGTTCTGCCGATCCATAGGAAGCCCTTGAAGCTCGCCTTCTCCTTGATCAGGTAGTTGCCGCTCTCGTCTTTCTCCACCAGTCCCAGATCCAAGAGCTTCTGTAGGTGGCGGTAGGCGACGCTTGGGCTGCTGAGCTCCAGGCCCCTCATAACGTCCCTGGGCCCCACGGAACCGTTCGCCTTCATTACGTATAGGTAGACCTTGAAAGTGGTGCCTTCGATCTCATCGTCGGAGGTCACGCCGCAGTCACCTTTCGATCATCAGTCCTACCCCATCATCTGTGAAGTCGAAGAGGTGGGTCCCAAATATAGTGTCGTACACACGCTCGCCGGGGCTTAGGACCTCCAGTTTAACCGGCTTTATGACCCAGTGGCTCGTGGCAAATGCGCCCTCCTCTGTGCGCCCCTCCACCTCTAGGGCGGACTTGAGGTCGCTAAGGGATGAGTAATAATCCGATGTCTCTCTTACACCTGTAAGTACGAGTAATCTTGAGACCCCTGGCTGCCAGAAATAGGTGAAGTCGTCTTGTGGGAGATACCGATAGAGGGAGACCACCGAATCGTAAATAGTCACTCCATTTGCCTTGGGTATAACTGTCTTGGCTACGCTAACTGTGATGTCCCTCATCTCTATCATTTGATCCGTAAGATTCGTAATGTTCAGGACCACGACGTAGGAGACCATCGTCAAACACCCCAGGCCAGGGGCTTCCTCGGTGACATTGTAGGCCCTGAGGTAAACATAGACGACATCCACCTGGACATCGTATTTATTGAGCACCGAGAAGTTCGACCGAAGGGGTACAGCCGCAACAAAGGCGCCGAGTGACAACGCTATAACGCTATACAGGATGAAACTCTTCCTCAGCATTCTTCCTCACACAATATCTTAGGGGATGCAATCGATTATTCACCCTTTCGATGGAACACTCTGTTCCACCAGAAGAACAGGGCTTCAGGCTCAAATCCCGCGAAAAGGAACTGAAAGCCCGCTAGGAAAGAACAGAGAATCGTCAAGGCCAACACCCACGCAGCAGGATTGAAAACACTTCATGAGCGGCTGTTACTCGCAGGGAACTTCATTTCAGGCTGAAGTTTAATGCCGCGTAGAGGTAACTGAAGGCCGCCCAAAAAATTGACATTACAACTGTTGTAACGCTAGGGCTTCCACCACTCGAAGCCGAGGTAGATCACCTCATCGTCCTCAACCACAGCCATGATAAAGGGCTTTTGACCCCTTCAGCCAGAGTCGAGGGACGTTAATAATGGTTCAGTATCGGTTTATTCTTATAGCCATTCTGCTCTTCTCTGACCTTTAAGTAGATCCTCGAAGGTTTCACGAGCCCTTACGAGTTGGTATCGTCCTTTGTTTACAAGGATTTCAGGGGGTTTAGGCCTTGAATTGTAGGTCGAACTCATCGAGAAGCCATAGGCTCCAGTGTTCAATATAGCTATCAGGTCTCCTTCAGATATCTTAGGCAACAGACGATCTCTCGCGAAGACATCGCCGGATTCACATAGGGGACCGCAGATGTCGTACGGTTCCTTTGGAGGCTCATCCAGCTTGTTGGCTACTAGAATATGGTGGTAGGAGCCGTACATGACTGGCCTTATCAGAACGTTGAAGCCTGCGTCGACCCCCACGAAGTTCCGGAAGGGCGTGGGCTTCACCGTGTTAACCCTGGTCAGCAGGATGCCTGCTTCGGCGACGAGGTATCTCCCCGGCTCAAACCAGAACTCAGGCTCTCCTAGGGAATACTCACGCACTCTTCTCAAGAATAGTCCTACGAGTTTCTCCGAGAAGGACATGAGGTCAACCTGCTTCTCTTCGGGCTTGTAGGGGACGCCTATGCCTCCGCCGAAGTCCATGAACTCGAAGTCAACACCCACATCCTCGTGTATGTTCTGGGCTATCTTCATCAATTTTTCAGCTGCAAGGATAAATGGTTCAACATCCATTATCCCTGAGCCTATGTGCATCTGGATGCCGAAACGTTTCACGCCGGCAGCCTTAGCCATCTCGTACGCCTTCACTGTGTCATCCTCCCAGATGCCGAACTTGGACATCTTCCCAGCGGTGATCACGTGTTCATGGTGTCCGGCGCCGAACTCGGGGTTCACTCTCACCGACAATGCATCAGGGGTGGTTAACTTGAGCAGCCTCCTCAGCTCCGACAGGGCGTCGATGTTGATGCAGACACCTTCCCTGATCAAATAGGATAGCTCATCGTCTCTGACACTGGTTCCCGTGAAAAGGATTCTGCTGGGCGGAAAACCTGCTTTCAAAGCGAGGAAGACCTCTCCAGGGCTCACGGCGTCTAGACATGCACCTTCTTTCTCAAGAATCTGCAGAACCGAGAGGTTGGTGTTCGCCTTGGCGGAGTAGAATACGCGGGCTTTACTGTAGCTGCCTTGCAGAGTTGTCTTTAGGCGCCTGTAGTTTTCCCTCATCTTGTTCTCGCTGATCACGTAGAGGGGGGTTTCGAACTCATCAGCCAGATCTAAGGCTGAAACTCCGTCGATGTGTAGTTCGCCGCCGACATTTTCAAGCGGAGAAGCAATCATAGTCCTCAACATTATCTTCTCAATTCAATATAAACACGTTCCTAAAAGATGGAAAAAGATTTGTAGCTATCTATGTTGCAACCCTCCCCTAAAAAAAATTGTGTGGTTCTTAAAATGTGAATTTGGCGTATTCGTTTTGGCATGTGTTTCTGTATAGGACTTTGGTCTTTCTTTTTGGGTAGAAGATCACTGAACGTAGTGTGCTGTTGAATTCGCCGTGCTGGCAGATGGTCAGATTTGAGGGTTTATCGTCCTCTCCGCTATAGGGCCTTCTCCAGGAGCCTCTCCCATCGGACATCGACCCCCTCTTGTATCTCCTTGATTATGTCGTCCCTCTGCTGTGGCCTGAAGAGGTGGCTGAAGCGTCCCTGGCTCTTGAGGTACTCCTCGACGGGTTTCTTCATCTTTGGGTTCCGCGCGATGGAGAGGCTGGGAGCCGAGAGGCTGTACTTGGGTCTTCCCATCTCAAATCTGCACTCCCAGAGGGGGAAGATGCAGGTCTGGATGGCGAGGCGCCCCATGACTAAGGTCTGATCCGACGGAAACCGCCAGCCCCTTGGACAGGGAACAAGGGCGTGGACGAAGGCTGGTCCCTCCGCCTCTAGGCCGTTCCTCACCTTTCCGATGAGGTCAAGGGGATAGGCTGAGCTCACTGTGGCGACGTAGGGTATCTCGTGGGCTATGATTATCTCATCTATGGGTTTCTTCCACTCCCTTTTGCCTGGTATGACCTTGCCCGCTGGGCTCGTGGTGGTTGCTGCTGCATAGGGCGTGCCCCCGCTCCTCTGGATACCCGTGTTCATGTACGCCTCGTTGTCGAGGAGAACATAGACGAAATCGTGCCCCCGCTCAAGGGCGCCGCTCAGGGCCTGAAGACCGATGTCGTAGGTCCCCCCGTCGCCAGCGAAGGCAATAATATCGAGGTGGTCGTACTTCGCCAGGGGTCCCCGACCCTTCCTCCTCATAGCCCTGAAGGCGGCCTCGATCCCACTGGCGTTCGCCGCGACATTCTCGAAGGCGGTATGTATCCAGGGCAGGTCCCACGACGTGTAGGGGAAGACTGTTGTTGAGACCTCTAGGCACCCCGTCGCCGTCGTCACAATTGTTGGACGACTCACAGCCTTCAGGACAAGCCTCACGGTCGTGGTTTCTCCGCACCCTGCGCAGAGCCTGTGGCCTGAGGCTAGAAGTTCTGGCTGCGCTGCAAACTCCTTCAAATTCATTTCCTTGCCTCCTACTCCCTCAGCCCAATGTATCTGACGGGCTCCGAGACCTTGCCAGCCTCCCTGTTCTCTTCAAGGCTTCTGAAGACCTTCCCAAGCAGATCCATCGACATGTCCCTACCGCCGAGACCATAGGCATAGTCTGAGATGAGGGGTCTCCTCGATGCATCGTAGAATGTGTTCCTCACCTCGTTGAAGAGGGGTCCTCCCAATGCACCGAAGCTCATCGCCCTGTCCAGCACCCCCACTGACTTGACGTGGGATAGAGTACCTATGACTGCCTCCGTGGGAAAAGGTCTAAAAGCCCTGATCCTCAGAAGCCCTGCCTTCATTCCCTCGCTCCTCAGTTGATCTACAACGGCTTTGGCTGTTCCCATGGTGGAGCCGAGACCGACGACGGCTATCTCCGCATCCTCAAGCCTGTAGGGGTCAACGAGCCCGTAGGTTCTTCCCGAGATTCTCCCGTACTCTTCTCCAACCTCCCCGATCACGGGTAGGGCTTTCTCCATGGCGTCTGCCTGCTGCCTCTTGTGCTCGAAGTAGAAGTCGTAGAGGTCCATCGACCCCATGGTGAGGGGATGCTCCGGGTCGAGCCTGTACTCGACCTCCCCAATGTGGCCTCTGACCTTCGAGAAGACCCTTTCACCCACAAAGTCTTTAACAACCTCATCCGGCAGGGTCATGACATTCTCCAGCGTGTGGCTCAGGATGAAGCCGTCGAGGCAGACCATAACGGGGAGCTGTACCTCAGGGTGCTCGCCGATCCTCCAAGCCTGAATAACTGTGTCATAGGCCTCCTGGCTGTTCTCGCAGTAGAGCTGAATCCAGCCGCTGTCCCTTGTGCCCATGGAGTCGCTGTGGTCGCCATGGATGTTCAGGGGAGCGCTCAGCGCCCTGTTGGCAACAGCCATGACCACGGGCAGCCTCAGGGAGGCAGCTATGTAGGTCATCTCCCACATGAAGGCGAGGCCGTTGGCAGCCGTGCAGGTGAAGGCCCTTCCCCCAGCTGCCTCAGCCGTTATGCAGGCGGTGAGGGCGCTGTGCTCCGACTCAACGGCTATGAACTCGGTCTCAACCTCGCCGTTAGCCACGTACTCCGAGAACCTCTCGACGATGATGGTCTGAGGCGTGATGGGGTAGGCCGAAACCACATCTGGGTTGATCTGCTTCAGGGCGTAGGCGACGGCCTCGTCACCGTTGAGGCCCATCAGCTTCTGCACAACTAGCACCATCTCAACTCCTCCTCTCCATCATGATGCATTTAACGGGGCATTCGGCGGCGCAGATGCCGCATCCCTTGCAGCACTCATAGTCCACCTCTGGCTTACCGTCCTGCCCGATCTTTATGGCGCCCTCGGGGCAGCAGAAGTGGCAGAGGGTGCACTGCGTACACTTCTCCTTGTTGACCTTGGGTTTGAGAACTCCCCAATCGCCGGTTTTGTACTCCCTGCTCGATTTGTAGGGTATTCCACCGAGGGGTAGCTCCCTCCAGCCTGGCTCCTTCTTCTGCTCGCTCACCTGTTCCTCGCCTCCCTATAGGCCTCCTTCACCAGCCTCACATTATTCTCCCCAACGCTCCCCGAGAACCTCTCCTTTATTGCCTCAAGCAGCGACTCGAGCTCGATGACCTTCCTCGCCTTCAGGAGGGCTCCGAGGACCGCCGTGTTCGTTATAGGGCGCCCCAGTATCTTCATCGCTAGCTCCGTGGCGTTAACCACCCACACCTCATTCCCCGCTGACCTCAGCTTCTCCTTTATCTGCTGAGGAGACCCCTCGGTGTTGACAACCAGGACGGTCTCTGAGTTCACTCCATCAACAACCCTAGGCCCCAGCAGTGTTGAGTCCAGAACCACCACGATCTCCGGCTCGTACACCATCGAATGTATGACGATGGGCTTGTCGCTTATGCGGGTGAAGGCCTGGACTGGCGCCCCTTCCCTCTCTGGCCCGAAGGTGGGGAAGCTCTGGACATACTTCTTCTCCTTCAACCCTCCATAGGCGAGGAGCTGGGAGGCTGTCCACGCCCCCTGTCCCCCCCTCCCATGAAACCTTATCTCTATGAGACTATCTTTCAAAAGGGCCTCCTCCTTGATATCTAAGAATCTTGTTGGAACTAGTATTAAAATCTGTAGGAAAATCTTGTTCCGATGGTGCTACAACAGAGGAATAGCCGAACACTGAGGCTCTCGTCCGAGACTTCATCATATATCTCGCCTACTCTATACGGGAAACCTAAAAGGTTTTGGAGTCAGACTACTGTAGAAAATAGGCCTAAAAGGCATCTTCTTCCTATGAGATACCTTTTGCCTGGGAAGCGAGGAACAAAAGCTATTACAACCCAAACGAGAAACAGATATAAGCCTTTCTGGACACCTTCTAAGAGCATACGCTTTCAGGGTGACAGCCTTGAAGATTGAGGGAATCGTCTTCGATCTCGACGCGACGCTGGTTAACCTCGGAGGCTTCGTGAACTGGAGGGCAGCCCAGAGGCAGGTCGCCGAGACTTACTTGGCCTGCGGCTGCTCCGAGGAGGCGGTGAAGCGTTGCAACGAGAGAAACCTCTTCGATATGCTTAACATAATGGAGGAGGAACTCCAGGCAACGCATCCACAAGACGAGGCGAAGCAGATCCAGGGCAGAGCCTACGCCATTATCGACGTCTGCGAGGCTCAGGGCGTCGACCAGTGCCAACTCATGCCCAGCTGCATGGAGGTGTTGGAGTGGCTCAGGGAACGCGGCGTCAAAATGGGCGTCGCCACCTCGAACTCCCAGGAGGTCACGGAGCGGATACTGGAGCTGAGGGACCTGCGCAGCTTCTTCTCCGCTGTCGTCGGGCGTACGCCTGAGCTCCGAATGAAGCCTTATCCAGATCAGATCCTCGCCTGCTTCAGGATGCTGGGCGTTGATCCCCGGCGAGGTGTGGTAGTCGGCGACAGCGTGAGGGACGTGAAGGCGGCGAAGGCAGCTGATATCTACGTTGTCGCCGTTCCTGCGCGCTTCACGAGGCGGGAGACTCTGGAGCAGGCTGGCGCAGACAGCATCATAAGCAGCCTCGGAGAGCTCCCCGCTGTCCTCTCCTCTCTATTGCCTTGAGGACCGGTGGATGCAATCGCATAGTGGAGTGGCTCTCTGTGGGCTGTCTGTTTATGCATTGCCATGGCTCCGCTTCAACGGGTTTTGTGGAGAATTCGGCTTATGAGGATGGAGATGAGGAGGGAGAGGGGGATGAAAGCTGTTGTTAGAAGGTTCGCCGACTCTTGCAGCAGTGTCTCGAACACGATCCTCGCCATCTCGGTGAGGTAGACGGCGACGATAAGGATCTCCAGCTTGTGGAGGATCTCCTGTAGGTTGACCAGTCGGACCAGCTGCTCCTTCGAGGAGGTCTGTTCCACGATGCTCGCCTTCTGCTGTTGGATGCCGAGATAGGTTCTCACGGAGTCCAAGACGGTGTTGAGCTGCGCCATCAAGGCCTCCGTCCGCTCTATGAAGTCCCCGAAGGGGGCCATCAGGTTTTCGAAGTCCTCTGTCTCGACTGACGTGTTCGTTAGGCTCTCAGTTATAGGTCTCTCATTCCAGCTCTTCAGCAGGTTCCTCAGACCTCGGAGGAGGCCTCGAGCCTTCACATGGTCACGCCTCATGGAGCTGGCGAGGGTTGAGAGACGGGAGAACTGGATCGTTATCTCCTTCAGAATATCCTCTAGGTCGCCTGGCTGAATCTCATCCACAGGACGCCGCATCTCCGCCAGGATCTCGTTGATCCTGAGCTGCGTGCTGCTCTCAGAGGCCTCCATCAGATCGAACATGAGCTTCCGCTCAGAGTACAGCCTGCTCATCTCCCCGTTGTAGAGAGCGAGGGAGCAGACCTCGAAGCAGAGCGCCCAGATACCCTCCTTAGCGGTTTCCCAGTCTCCGTAGGGGAGGACCATAAGCTCCCTTGAAGGCATCAACGTGGAGCTTCCTTTCAGCGTTGCCAAAACGCAGTTCCTGATCAGACCTGCACTTCTGAGTTGCCCCCTGGCATTTTTCACGTAACGTTGGAGTAGGGCTTCAGCCTCTTCCCCATCTGTGGTGTAGGCTACTCTCAAGATGTAGGTGGAGTCCAGTTCTTTGGGTAAAACCCCCCTCAGACCTTCAACTAGTTCGTCATACTTCTCATGTGACGAAATCGAGTTGAAACTCTCCTTATCAGCTTCGGCGGATCCCGCGGCGATGAGAAAAACTCGGAAGTCTCCCTCGGATAAGCCTTTCACATAGCTTAAAAACGAGCCTGAAGTGAAGTCTAGGCTGTTAAGGTCCTTTGAATAGACGCCGCCGTATCTATGGTAAAGCTTCTCAACAATACTCTGTGATTCGAGTTCCTTCTCAGAATCTATGTGGTAAGCTGCGATGTAGATTGAATAGGGAAACCATTTGGGCAGTTCTTCAGCCCTCATATCAGTTCCATCCATAAGGTAGCCGCCGACCCGATGGGTCGTTGGGCAGTCTTTGTCCTATCTGGCACTTTCAGGGTATTATTAGCTTTCCCTCGCCGATCTCGAAGATGTGGTCGCAGTAGGGGTCGCCCTTCTCCCTCCGCTTAGTCATGGTGAGATTCACCTTCGGATTCACAGCTGAAGCGAGCCCGTGGAAAAAGGGCCAGCCGAGGGAGCTGCACAGCCATGTCCAGGGGAGATTCATGGAGAGACAGGCGGTCATGAGGGGGCAGAAACCCGAGTTTCGCAGCAGAACCCTCCCCTTCTCCACGCTCATAACTTTGGCCGTCGGCTCATCCCTCAGAACAGCCTTCAGGACCGCTGCGATGGCCTCGGGGTCGTCTCCGTTGATCCCCAGCTGTGCCTTCACAGAGCGACCGAAGGCTAAGCCCTGCTCGAAGGAGACCTTTCTGATCTCCTCAATCGGATAATCCTTGTACTTCCTGTAGAACTCTCCTAAGACCTTCGGGTTCACAAACCAGTCCCCAGGGATGATGAGACTCAAATACCTTCCACCAGTCTTCACTATTTCGAGAGGATGTTATATGTTTTATCATCCATCGGTTGACAGCAACTCTTCAAAACCTGAGACACTCTGCTGAAGGGTCAACCGCTCAAAGGTAGTTCCGGGGGTTCAGTAGGCATATGGGGATAGATCAGCCATCAGGTTCTTTTCCTTGTTATCTGCTATTATAAGATGATCCTATGTTCAGGCATGAGCCCGTGCTCTTGAAGGAGGTTTTAGAGGTTTTCATTAGGCTAAAAGGAGGGAGTATAATAGTTGATTGCACCCTGGGGAAAGGAGGGCACTCAAAGGAGTTACTGAGACGAGGATTCAGAGTGATCGGCATCGACAGAGACTTGGAAGCAATAGAAGCAGCAAAGGAAAATCTGAAGGGCTTTGAGAGAATGGTCTTTATGAAAGACAATTTTGTCAATCTGAAAGGGATCCTTGGCGAGTTAAAGGTGGAAGCTGTTGACGGTATATTGATGGATCTAGGTGTTTCCACCTATCAGCTGGAGGAAGAGGAAAGGGGCTTCGGCTTTGAAGGACCGTTGGATATGAGGATGGACAGGAGACAGGAGTTAACCGCTGAGAAGGTTGTGAACGAGTACTCTGAACAGGAGATCAGCAGGACACTGTTTGATTTTGGAGAGAGGAGATTCGCTGGAAAGATAGCGAGGAGAATCGTTGAGTACAGGGCTGGAAAAAGAATCGAGAGGGCTAAGGAGTTGTTGGAGATAGTGGAGCAATCGATGCCTGCCCGTTACAGGTTCTCAAGAGAGCATCACTGGGCGACGCCGACCTTCAGAGCCCTGAGAATGGAGGTAAACAGAGACGTTGAGAACCTCAGGGTCTTCCTTGATTTATTCCTAGACTGCTTAAGCAAAGACGGAATACTTGCGATAATAAGCTTCCACTCCATCGAGGACAGAATCGTCAAGCATAAATTCAGAGAGTTGGCCAAAGAGGGAAGAATCGAGCTGCTAAACAAGAAACCGATCACAGCCAGCGAAGAGGAGATTATGAAAAACCCGAAGAGCAAAAGAGCGAAGCTACGTGCTGTTAAAAAGGTATGAAATTAGACTATTTTGAGTGCAATTGCCTTTATGCAGATGAAGCTTGGTCGCTTCGACACCTTCTCGAAGCCCTCGGGGTCTGCCTCCTTGTACTTGAGGGTCGGCTTGGCTTCGATAAGCCTCTCGATGACGAACCCTGCCTCGTACAGGGCGTTGGTTATGTTCTCCAGAGGGCGTCGATACGAGGGCATCAGGACAGGTACACCCCATGTTGTCCACCACATCTCTACCCTCTCGACCTTGAAGTAATCCTCTGCGCCCTTCCCCTGGAAGTAGTCGATGAAGGGGTGTCCAACGCTGAAAACAAGCACCCCATCCTCCCTAAGAACCCGCCTGAATTCTCGGAATACGGGCACCCAGTCCTCGATGTAATCCATGACAAGGGCGGCTAGCACCAAGTCGATGGTGTTATCTCCTAGGAAGCTGAGGGGATCCCGTAGGTCGTGTAGTCGAATATTCGCAGCGTCTCCAAGCCTCTTCCGAGCGTGTCCCACCATTTTGGGGGTCGCGTCGAAGGCGATTACCTCGGCGCCGTGCCTAATCAGCCATTCAGAGTTTGAACCCGAGCCGCATCCCGCGTCGAGAACGTGCTTGCCCTTCACGTCAGGTAGCAGCGACAGCGTGGCGGGTTTCTCAAGGTAGGCGTTATGGGGCTTGGTGTCAGCCTGTTCCGCGTAGGCGTCTGCAAGCGTCTCCCAAGCATCATACGCGATGAATTTCTTCTTCTCGGAGTCCATCTCGTCCACTTGATGACACATTTCACGCGCGCCTCCTTGTAAGCTTTTGCAAGTTATCTGTTTCTTTCAATTCAAACAACTGCACTTGGGGCTCTGCTTGGTTTCGTTACGTTAATTGGTTGGTCTGCAAAGACTTTCTAATTCCTTCTCGTGAGAAACGATTAGGATCTGCGGACATCGAATTTCTTTTATTGCGTCTGAAAATCGTATTTGGCTTTGGCTTCCAGAACCCGTAAACAGAAAATTATCATGTTTTCTGATAATGCTTAAATGTATTAGTCTAGTTTGATCTTAATGGTGTTAGACTTATGTCGTTCCCTGTCAGACAGTATATGAGTAGGGAGGTTCCCACCGTCGAGGAGCAGGCTTCAGTGGTTGAAGCTGCTAAGACGCTAATCAAGTTCAATATAGGGCTTCTTATAGTTCTCAAAGACGGGCAGCCCGTGGGAGTCGTTACCGAACGCGACTTCGTCGAGAGGGTTGTAGCCCGTGAGGCAGACCCCAAGAAGCTAACGGCGAGTGAGATCATGTCTTCGCCTCTGATAACAATAGATCCAGACGAGGATATTATCAGGGCTTCAGAGCTTATGCAGAAGAATCACATCCGACGGTTGCCCGTGGTTAAGGACGGAATCATCTGTGGGGTGATCACTGCACGAGACATCGCTCAGCACTGCGGCGATTACATAGACAAGGCGACCAGAGAGGTCATGAGGTGGGCATGGGGCGCGATCCCGTGAAACTGCTTGATCGGCTTAAACTCCTTTTTCTTCTAGATGAAAGCCTTCAAAAAGATGGATAGTCAAGGTTTACAGGACCTCGACCCTGTGTTTCTTGACCTCTGGCGTGGACGTTTTCTTTGGAACCCTGATCTCAAGGATGCCGTCCTTGAGAGTTGCCTCTGCCTTTTCGGGTTTGACCTCCTCGGGGAACGAGAGCCTCTTGTATATCTCTGCGTAGTTTCTCTCTCTGACGATGTATCCTTTTTCTTCTCCCCCACGCTCGGCTTCCGCCTTGGCGTGGATCTCGATGTAGTCCTTTGTGACGGTGACATCTATCTTGTCCTTGGGTATGCCAGGGACCTCGATGTGCACCTGGTACTCTTTTCCGGTGTCAGCAAGGTCTGCATCGGCTTCCCTCATCGGCCTCCTCCCTCCGGGAGAGGGCACAAGCGCCCATGGTCTGCCCCTGAATCCATAGGGAATCCTGTAGGCCCAAGGTCCTCCAAGCCCAAGCCTGTAGAACTCTCTGCGGAAATCCTCCCACAGCTGGTCAAAGGACTCGAAGATATCGCGGGGATATGCAGGCTCAATGGCGGTCTTTTCCTCGGGCTCCTTTACCTCAACCTTCTCCTTTTTTTCCTTCTCGGACATCTTCATACATCTCCAAGAATTGTTTGCCCTGTTCGGCTCTTTTCTTGACTGATCAAATGTTAGTTATTATCATATATAAACCCTATGAATTGAAGGGGGAAGGCATTAAAACTTTACATGCGCACATCAGAACTTTATGCTCAACAGCTCTGGAAACGCTGTGCTGCCAGGGAGATCCCCGACTGGCCAGATCACTGCGACTAGGAAGTCTTGTTACAGAACTTAATGTTCACGGCTAAGATGATCCTGCCAGAGGGGTTTGAGCCTCAGCAATGTGGTGCGGGAAGGTTCTTGTACGCAGAGTTCCTTAGAGCCGCAAGGAAACATCTCAAAGCTCCAGCCTTAGATGAGTCAGTAGCCCTTTTCACGGAAGCCGGTCGAGGCTGGAACAAAGTCTCCGAGATCTTCGAGAAAACAAGCACCTTAAAGACTAAACAAGAGGTGAAAACCCTGTTGACGGAAGCTGCTGAGACGATCTCAGGGATCTCCGACATCGAAGAAAGGGCGTTCAGATTATTAAACGAGATCTAGAGAGGCGAGCCCAGAAATGGTTGGTGGGCTTTGGGTGCTCATTGGTTTCGTACGAGGTTGTACTCCTGCAGGGTGGTTCTGAGTAGGTCGCGCTCATCCCTCAGGAAGTAGGGCCTCCCCTTCCCGATCCTGGAAAGGTGCTTGCAGAATTCCCTGTCCACGTGTTGATCCCGGTCTATGCAGATGGCTGAGATGGTGATATCCCTTAGACGACATCTCTCAGCCTGCCTCAAAGCAGCTTGCTGGGATAGACGCTGGAAATAGGGGTTGTAATAGAAGCCAAAGGGCTGCGCCGGGTAGACGCCTAGAAGGCCATTGCAGGAGGTGGGAACGCCGTCCGTCACCAGGATGATGTGCTTCTGCCCCTCCAACTCCTATGTACCATGCTTCCTTTGTAAAAGCGAAAACAACAACGCCGATTCCTGCACCAATTATCAATCCGACTCCAACTCAAGTACCGCGTGCACGTTTCTTCTCACTCATCGCTCCTCACCGAGTCTACTAAGATCATCTGTTAATGAACTTCTTGATAGCAAGTCTTGGCGGCGAACTAGAGTTTGAACATCGGCCTGACTAGGGTACAATGGTAGCCGGGGAAGGATTTTATCCATTATTGTTATATAGCCTCGTTCACCTTTCTCTATCTAGGAAGTCTTCGTGTATTAGTATTTTTTTGCATATCTAATAGAATATCGAAATCATAATACAAAACTTTATTCATTAAATTTGCGCGCGCGATAGTTGTTGTCTTACCCGCTCGTAAAGGATGACGGCGGTGGCGACGGTGACATTCAGCGAACTCAGCCTCCCCAGCATAGGGATACGAACCACGACATCGCATTTCGCGAGAAGTGTAGGGCTTATACCTCTATCCTCCCCGCCTAGAACGAACGCAATGGTCCCCGTCAGTTCCTCGGTGAAGTAATCCTTGGACCCTGAAGGATCAACGCCCACCACTCTGAACCCCTCTTTTTTAAGAAGTTTCAATGCCGTGTAGAGGCTCTCTTTCAGGACGGGCACATAGATACTCCCACCCATCGAGACCCTGTGAACCGTTGGCGTCAAGCTTACGCTCCCCCGTTTAGGAATAATGATACTGTCGACCCTGGTAGCCTCGGCGGTCCTCAGGATCGCTCCGAGGTTGTTAGGGTCTTGAACCCGATCTAGAATGAGCACGCACACGCCCTTATCTGCTTCAGTCAAGATCTGTTCGAGAGACCGTTTTTGAGGTGATTTGATATATGCGATGACACCCTGAGGGTGACCGGTGACCGAGATCGCGTTGAGTTCGCTCCTGCTCATAGTTTCGATCGGGACTCCCCTCATACTCGATAGATCAATTATCTCCTGTACTTTACGATCCCTTCTCACCTCTTCGGCTATTTTGACTCTCACTACTAAATTCTCCTTAAGGGCATCGTAAACAGGATTCCGCCCCTCTATCTGAATCATGGAGCCAATCCATGGGTTAATCCACTTAGGCAGATAAAAATCGCGCGCGAGAGTCACCTAAAAACAGGTTGTGAAAGACTAACAATTTTATAGAATAGCCCGGGATTTACCGTTCCTGTGTTGTGGTTTGAGGTTTTATGCTGAAGCCTGAGTTGTGGTAGGTGTCTCTTAGGAACTCGACTCCTTTGCTTTCAACGTCCTGGTATGTGCTGATGGTGTGGCCCATCATGTATTCGATGTAGTCGCTGGGGACTCTGAGGGCTGTGAGCTGGGTTTTGAAGTATTTTCTGAAGGTGTGGGGTCTCATGGTGTATCGGCCTTTGACCTTGGTGCCTCTTAGGCCTGCTTGGGTCAAGTACCTCTTCAGTATGTTGTAGCACTGTCCCTCGGTTATCGGCTTGACTTCCTTCTTGTGCTCGTCGCGTATGAGGGGCAACTCGTCGTTTATCTGTTCGGGAGATATCTTGTTTGGCAATTCCCCTGTTCGCCTCATTTGAAGGTAGGCTTTTAGGTAGTCGACGGCTTCCTTGCCGATGAAGGTGTCGTAGTCGCAGTATCTTCCCTTGGTTATCTCGGCTTCGACGTGTATGTGGAGAGGTACTATGTTCCTCTCCAGGTCCTCTTTCACGTGTCTGTATCGGAGTTTGCATAGGGTTCCTTCTCTGAAGCCGCCCAAGACCATCATCGTAACGATAACCTTTCCTCTGAGGTCTGCAACATCTACCAACCGGGCTATCTCCTCTGGCCTCGGTGCCCTATCCTTGGTGACGGTTCGCTTCTTGGGCGTGTGCCTTGGTTTCAGCGTGCAGCTGTTCTCTCTAAAGAGGGCTTTAATGGCTTTTACTATGTTGAGTACGTGACCCGGGCTATAGCCCATGTGCTGCAGGTAGCCGATATAGTCATCAAGGCGCTTCGCTTCCAGATCCAAGGCCTTGTAGTCTTCCTGTCCTTCTGGGGTCAGACACTGTTTTACGAGTTGGTCGGGCGTGGCTTCGCGCCACTGGCAGTACTGTTCGATGCTCCAAACATATTGATAGGCGGTTCCCACGGATCCTGTTAAGCCTCTCTTCAGGTGTCTTCCCAGCTCCATGATGGCAGGACTCTCCAGCGCGAAGGGTATGAGGCTCTTCTTCTTTTTTCCGATGGCTTGTCGTAGGTACTCTTCCACGTCTGCGTTGAACTGAGATGCGCCGCTGATACCTCTGCGGATGTCAAGGTTGTTAGAGTTTAGCTGCTGATCTAGTTGGGTCTCGTTTTCCCCGTTTTTCATCGGTAATCCCCCGCTTCTTTTGGCGGATCGAGTTTTTCGCTGTCTATTCAGCGCCTACTCGACGCTATCTTCTAGGGATAAGTCCTATTTCTAATTATCTATGATGAATCGTCAATAAACTGATGATCGATCTTGCGTTAGGCAAAGTGAGGCTATACGGATTGTTCAGAGGACTTCCACTCGCTCGCATCGCACGACGATGCTTTATATGGCTTTTCTTATGCTAATGATATTTTTCTTGAGGATCGCTAAACCAGTGATTCTCAGTTTTGATTCTTCCTTGATTTCGGCTTCTGAGTACCTCTCCCAGATGATTCTCATATAATCATCGTCTTGATAGTCCACCCAGCCTATTGTTTCACGTACAATGGGCATGATATTTGAATCAGCCGTGACATCCTTGAAAAGGACTGAATCGTAGTAGCGCAAAACTACAACATCTCCTGTTAGAGTATTCATGTTCTCGCATCTAGGCAATTTAGATTCCCTCCTTTCGCGCGCGCCAAATCTTTATAACGTATTTAAATAAAATTAGCTTAGGTTGTGACCTATGAAGATCACCGACATCAAAACGATACCAATGTGGATACCTTTGAAAGAGACTGAACCCAAGTCTGCTTACCCTAAGAGAAGAAGTGTCCACATTCTTGTTGAGGTTTCCACAGACGAGGGCATTACAGGATATGGTGAGGCGATTCCTTACACCTATGGCGCAGTTGGTGGCTACATCGAGCAGCAGCTAAAGCCATTGCTAATCGGTGAGGATCCAATGCAAGTGGAGCGTCTCTGGGATAAAATGTATAGAATCAGCTTTGGTCACGGAATCAAGGGAATATCTCTTCACGCCCTCAGTTCTATAGAGATCGCTCTCTGGGACATAATCGGCAAAGCAAAGAAAATCCCTGTCTATCAGATGATCGGTGGCCTCTGCAAAGACAAGGTGAAGGCTTACGCGAGTCTAATGGAGTATAAGGAGCCAGAAGAGGTCGCCAAGATCTCTCTGCGTTGGGTAGATGAGGGGTATAAGGCCATAAAGATCCATCAGGGGAGGAGCAACGCAGTCGAATCGACGAAGGCGGTTCGAGACGCTGTCGGCGACAACATAGAGATAATGCTCGACGTAAACGGAGCATGGAACCCACAAGAAGCGACTAAAAACGCAAGAAAGCTGGAAAGGTATGACTTAACATGGCTTGAGGAACCTATATGGCCGGTCGACGATTACGATAGCCTCGCTCGCCTTAGAAATGAAACGGACATCCTCATTGCTGGAGGGGAGAACGAATTCACCCATTACGGTTTCAGGCAGCTGATAACAAAAGGCGCTGTTGACATCATTCAGCCGGATGTCATAATGACTGGAGGGATAGCGGCTTGCAAGAAAATCTTCGCCATAGCCGAGGCCTGGAACCTTCAGATTGCAACCCACAGCTTCTTCTTCGGCCCAAGCATTCCTGCCTCGGTCCACCTCAGCTTAAGCAACATGAAGAGCGAGTGGGTAGAGATCAATGCAGTCCCCCTTGAAGACTATTTCATCCAGCCCGATTACAGGCCTGAAAAAGGATATCTCACAGCGCCAGATAAGCCAGGTCTCGGGTTTGAGGTTGACTGGGAAGTCGTAAAGAAGTACGCTATCAAGTGACCCTCCACTCCCAGATTGTATGCATCATGATCATTTTCAACCCTGATCCATCGATCGAGGAATGTGAAGTTCGATCCTGACATCATCGATCGAACGAGTATTCACTGATGACAAGAAGAGATTATCACAATATCAACTCAATTGAGAAATATGAATTATGTAAACGAAAAGTCCTGTCCCTTTTTCTTATGGAGTTCAAAAGGTCTGATAACCCAAGACAGGCCTATGAAAAAGCAAAAGCGAAGCTGGTTGATTATGCTAGAGCGATAAGACTCCGCAACTTTCGCCAGATGACTGGCTTGAGAGGTGAACTCCTATATTTCTACAAGAATCGATCGAAATACAGTAAACAACTCAAGGAACTGGTAAAAGAAAAATTGTTTCTTGGTGAAGGCATTCTCGCGCGCGCGCAATATTAAAAGATAGTGTCTAAAGGTTCTGTTCAATTTGAGGTTGTTAAAATCGGTTGCTGATGGACATTTTAAGATGTATATCTTCCTGCTACAATCTCAAACTTCTCCAAGGTATCCTTGTAAAGGATTCACCGTTATTTGAAGGATGAGAGGCGCGCTTCCAAGACCGCTCTTATCGAGGAATACTATCGGCTACTCGTAGTAGATGAGGCCCTTCTCCTCGAGTATCTTGTGGATCTTCTTAACCGACTCTTGGACCATCTGTTCGTTCTTCGCCCCTGTGCAGACGATTTTTCCGCTCGCGAAGAGCAGCATGACAACCTTTGGCTCCGTCATGCGGAGGATGAGGCCTGGGAACTGCTCGGGCTCGTACATCACATTATCCATCGTGCGGATGACCATCTCAAGGTCTATGGAACCATTGAGGTTTGCGGAAGCCACGATGTTCTGGATAACTATCTTAGGTTTTGAGAGGATAATGATCCCCTCGTTCTTCAGCTCCCTCACGACCTTCCTCACGGCGCTCCTCGCCTGCTGCTCCGACTTCGCCCCCGTGCAGACCATCTTCCCCGTTCTGAAGATGAGGGTCGCCGTCTTCGGGCGCTTCAATCTAAAGACGAGGCCTGGGAACTGCTTCGGGTGGTACTCAGCGTTCTGAAAGACCTTCAAGATGGCCTGGAGATCAATCTTCTGGTCTAGGGTCGCGGAGGCAACTACATTCTCGACTTTTATAACGGCCTTCCTCTCAGACATCTTCTCCCTTCCCCGAAGATTATTCACCGTCCCCACGAGTTCCCTTGGCAAGAGATCATGATTCACGACCTCTATATGGGTATGTTGTTTAGGTTTGGATCGGTTTTGACACTCTTAATAAAACCTATCTATCTGGTGAAGGTATTATAGATGATATATCTCCCATCGCCCCCTCCCTTGATTTCGCGCGCTAGTTTGTCCCTAAATTCCTAGAGTTAGCATGTGAATGTTAAGATCATGTCGATAAGCATGGCTGTGAGCTGCAGAATTAATATCTTTCAGCAATTTAGGGACAAGCGCGCGATACTCGCTGGTCGGTTGCGCGTGGCTCGCGAACCTGTCTGCTACTTTTTTACTTGTGGTACAGTTCTGAGTGACCCTTCTATCCTCACATGGTATTGATCCATTCCCCAGGGATCTATTGTAACTACGATCCTGTCTCTTGTATTATTGATTAATGTGACTTTATCCACGACTATCCATTTCAAGGGCTCTATGATCTTGGTTTCCTTTGACAAATTAATTGTCTCCTTCTCGTTTGAACAGTTGATTTGACTGTATTTTAAGGGTTATGACTCTGTTAATTCTATCAATGGTTCTGTCTTTGAGTTTCTCCATATTCCTTACTTCTCTACCTTTCGATCGATAGAGTGGGAAGGCGATGAGGATGAGCCTGGAGACGAATGGGTTGAGAGTAGGTCCATGGGGATACATCTGTTTTAGACTGTATAAT
>Ga0315296_10000148_pt1 | contig 67217 bp, 52 predicted proteins | sample YL17G14_18_MG_FD_203921 | JGI IMG/M metagenome (GOLD analysis project Ga0315296, IMG submission 203921) | Sediment microbial communities from Yellowstone Lake, YNP, Wyoming, USA - YL17G14_18 | ecosystem: Environmental > Aquatic > Freshwater > Lake > Sediment | place: USA: Wyoming | collected... | reverse complement strand
GCCCAGAGCGTCATTGATGGTGGCGGCCAACCAGAAGCCGCGACCAAGGCTACTGCCAGCACAACGAGTAGCCAGCCCAGACCCTCCGTCGCTCTCACGCACGTGTCGCGACCGCGGCCTCATATAAGCGCTTGGTTGCTACCAGTTCCTTGGTACCGGCTTCCTCGTTTGAGAGACGCTCACTACGTGCTACTTGCTCAGGAACTTCCACGAGAGGATTATCCCTATCGTAGCGAAGACTACTGCGAACACACCCAGATAGGTGAAGTCCACCAAGAGCTGTGACGCGTCCATTTGGTAGACCAGGAGTTGTCTTATGCCGTCACTAGCGTATGTCAGCGGGTTTAGTTTGGCTATCAGCTGCAACCAGTCGGGCATAGTCGAGATCGGAAACAGCGAGTTGCTGCTGAACATCAGAGGGAGGTTCAGCAAGTTCATGACGGCCATCTGGGTCTCCCACCTAGTAGATCTTATGCCTATCATCAGGAACACAGATGACAAGCCAATGCAGATCAGGAACGTTATCGCAAACACTCCGACAATGTTGAGGGGGGTGAAGCTGGGACCAACTTTCAGTCCTAGGATAACGGCGATGACCAGCACTACTCCAGCCTGTACCATGGATCTGACGGTCGCGGACAGCAACTTTGAGAACACTATGACGGATCGTGCAACCGGCGTGCTCAGTATCTTATCGAGGATGCCGAACCGTCTGTCCCAGACGATCGACATCCCACTGAACATCGTAGTGAACAGACTGACGAACGAAAGCATGCCCACAGCCATGTATGAGAAGTAGTCGCTGGTGCCGAATGTCTTTGTCATAAGCAGTTCCGCAAGTTGCGGTGGGATATTCGGATTGCCTGCGAATATCGCGCCTATGTTCATCGCCTTGCCGAACAACCCCATCCACAGGATCGGCTGCAGAATGGACATGAACAGCTGGAACGGTTCCTTGTACCACTTCTTCAGATCTCTGTTCGTCAGAGCCCAGAGCCCGTGGAAGGGATTACTGGGCCCGTTGGCTTGGCTCATCTCCGTCTCGCCCTCCGCAGTGTCATCCTCTGCGCACGGAACTCCTCTTTCGATTCCTCCGTATCTCGCATTGACTTGCCAGTGTAGTCAAGATAGACTTCGTTCAAAGTGGGCCTGGCAAGAGAGAGCCGCGTGACCGTGTGTCCGTTCCGTCGTAGGGCTTCGATTATGATCGGTGCAGTGACGTCACCGTTCTCGGCTTTGATCAGATACATTCCGTTCTGTTTCTTCACTTCCTTGACGTTCTTCAGTCCTCTGACGAGGTCAGTTATGTCGGATTCTCCCTCAACGCCGAGGGTGATGATGTCTCCACCGAGAGCACTCTTCAGGTCATCCGGAGAACCAATCACGAGTATCTTCCCATGGTCGATAATCGCAATCCTGTCGCACAGCGTGTCCGCTTCCTCCAAGTAGTGGGTTGTCATGAAGAGCGTCATTCCGTATTCCTGTTTCAGCTTCTTGATGTAGTTCCAAGTTGCCTCTCTGGTCTGTACGTCGAGGCCGAGTGTCGGCTCGTCCAAGAAGAGGACTCTGGGCCTGTTTATCAGCCCACACGCTAATTCGAGCCGTCGTCGCATCCCGCCGGAATAGGTGTCAACTCTCTTGTCCTTGAACGGCGTCAGTTCGACAAGCTCGAACAATTCGTCCGCGCGTTTCTCGGAGACATCTCTACGTATGCCATACAGATCAGCGCAAAGCAGGATGTTCTCTTGGCCGGTCAAGTCCTCGTCCGCAGTGTATTCCTGTGGCACGACTCCTATGCAGTTTCTGACGTCGTTCGCTTCCTTTGTGAGATCGTATCCACAGACGGAGGCTGTTCCTTCGGTCGGCCTCAGAACTGTTATCAGCATGTTGATCGTGGTCGTCTTGCCAGCTCCGTTCGGCCCAAGAAACCCGAAGATCTCGCCCTGCTTGACTTCAAATACCACGTGATCAACTGCCACGAGATCATGGTTGAATACTCTAGTCAGGCCATCAGCTCTCATTATGACCCGGTCCGCTAGGTTCCCGCCAGCCGGGCCAACCTTCTGTTGGGCCGTATCAGCTGGGGTTGTTCCGCTTTTCATATCGGAAACGATATCGGAAGCGATATTTAAACCTGTCTCTCCAAATCATGCCTGCGTACCAACAGATGTTCATCGATCGGGCTGCCAGACGGTAGGGTGTATCATGACTTTCGCGCCGAACTTCCACGGCGAGGTGGGAGTTCGACGACGGCTCGTGTCGCTGGCGGTTCCTCGACTGGGAACTTGGAACCCGAGACACGACCTAACATCTCGTTCTTCTCTCCCGCTCTCGTTGCCAGCACCATCCTCTTTCGCGTCATCTTCGTCGCAATCAGGTCTCTCGCCTTTCCCAGTTCATCATCTCCAGATCCTCTGTCGTGATTCACAATTATACAGCCACAAAGATTTTTAAGAGAGAAGATTTGGGCGCGAGATGAAGAGGAGACTGACAGTATGGAAACCAAGAGTGGAGGAGCCGAGCTGGAAGCTCTTCCGACGGAAGAGAGAGTGGTGCCAGTTCAGAAGCTATACGACGAGTGGAAGAGGTCGTTGGAGAACCCGGAGGGCTATTGGGCCGAAGAGGCGAAGGAACTTGACTGGTTCAGGACTTGGGACAAGGTTCTAGATTGGAAGCCTCCGTTTGCCAGATGGTTTGTGGGCGCGCTCTTGAACGCCTCCTACAACTGCGTCGACAGACACGTCAAGACGTGGAAAAAGGACAAGGCAGCGATACTATGGGAGGGCGAACCTGGCGACGCGAGGATCCTGACCTACAACACCTTGTATCGAGAGGTGAACTCGCTTGCCAGCGCGCTGAAGAGCATGGGGGTTCGAAAGGGAGATTTTGTTGCGATGTACATGCCGATGTTACCTGAGCTTCCGATCGCGATGCTGGCTTGTTCAAGGATTGGCGCACCGTTCACGCAAGTCTATTCCGGTTTCAGCGCCGGAGCACTCACAGAGAGAATGCGAGACACTGGGTCAAAGGTCCTGATAACTGCCGACGGTGCCTGGAGGAGGGGCAAGGTCATCGAACTCAAGAGAACAGTCGACGAGGCCCTCAAGGATTGTCCATCTGTCGAGAAGGTCATAACGGTCAAGAGGACCGGCCAAGATGTGCCCATGCAAAAGGGGCGAGACGTCTGGTACTCTGATGTCTTGAGAGAAGCACCCGAGAAGTACGTGGCCCCCGAACCCTTGGAAGCCTCCCACCCGCTTTACGTTCTTTATACTTCGGGAACAACAGCCAAGCCTAAGGGCGTTCAAGTCTGCACGGGCGGGTACCTCGCATACGTTTGCTCGACCTTGAAATGGTCTTTCGACGTGAGAGATGACGACGTGTGGTGGTGCTTTGCCGACATAGGCTGGGTCACCGGACACAGCTACATAGTCTTCGCACCTTTGGCCCGTGGGCTCACTGAGGTGATGTATGAGGGAGCTCCAGACTTTCCCGATCCAGGCAGGCCGTGGAGCATAATCGAGAAACACGGCGTCACGAAGCTGTATACCACACCGACTCTCATTAGACTGCTGATAAAGTACGGGGATGAATGGCCCAAGAAGTTCGACTTGGGTAGCTTGAAGATGCTCGGAACCGTGGGAGAGCCAATAAACCCGGAGACTTGGAGGTGGTACTACGAGAAGATAGGTGGAAAGCGCTGCCCGATTTCGGACACTTGGTGGCAGACGGAGACCGGTGGGTTCCTGATAGCCCCCGCGCCAGGAATCGAACTCGTACCCTTGAAGCCTGGATCAGCAACTCTGCCCCTTCCAAGCATAGAACCTGAGATAGTGGACGAAGAGGGACGTCCCCTTCCGAGAGGGGCGAAGGGCAACCTCGTCATAAAGAAGCCATGGCCTGGCATGCTGATGACCTTGTTCAAGGAGGACGACAGGTACAGGAAATACTACTGGGAGAGATACCCAAAGGCAAAGTCGCCTCTCTTCTACACGGGAGATTACGCAGTCCAAGACAGTGAAGGATACTACTGGTTGCTCGGAAGGTCAGACGATGTGATCAAGGTGGCAGGTCATAGGCTGGGAACCATAGAGCTGGAGGATGTGCTAGTTAGCCATCCAGCCGTTGCCGAGGCCGCTGTAGCTGGAAAGCCAGATCCCATAAAAGGAGAAGTTCCTGTGTGCTTCGTAGTGCTGAAGGTAGGCTACAAACCATCGCCGGAGCTGGCTGAGGAACTGAAGCAGCACGTGAGGAATGTCATAGGCCCCGTAGCTACGCCTTCCGAAGTTCACCTCGTGCCAATGTTGCCTAAGACGAGAAGTGGGAAGATCATGAGAAGAGTCATTAGAGCCATCGCTACTGACACCCCAATAGGCGACGCAACTACTCTTGAAGATGAGGCTGCTGTAGGAGAAGTCACAAAGGCTCTGGAAGACTTCCGAAGAGCTGTAGCACAGAAGTAGGAAGGCTGTTGAGACATATCGGTCCGAGTCACGAATGAAGATGGGATGACGAGATGGCAGAGGAAAAGGTACCGAGCAGATGGATGTTTGTGGTCGCCGGATTCATCATCAACCTATGCCTCGGTACGATATATGCGTGGAGCGTTTTCAGGCCAGCGCTTCAACAGGCCCCGTACAACCTGACTCCAGCTGAGTCCATAGTTCCATTCAGTGTCTTTCTGCTCGTCTTCGGCGTGACATTCGCTTTTTCGGGCAGAATGGTGGGCAAGGTCGGACCGAGAAAGCCGGCATTGATTGGCGCTGTGTTGCTGGGGCTCGGCTACCTTCTGTCCTACGGCATAGCACTCGTTCCACCAGCGACATTGTACATCACAGTATTCGCATTTGGTCTAATTGCGGGCACCGGATGCGGCTTTGCCTACAATCCACCAATCGCTACCGTCAGCAGATGGTTCCCCACCAAGCCAGGACTACCGCTGGGTCTGACCGTGATGGGCTTCGGCCTGTCGGCTCTCATCACGGCACCTGTCGTCATCTTTCTCAGGGATGCTTACGGCATCGCAAATACCTTTCTGATCTTGGGGGTAGCGTTTTCGATACTCCTGTCCCTGCTCGGCTCGCTTCTAAAGTTTCCTCCTGCAGACTGGAAGCAAGCTCCAAGTTCGGCTTCATCATCTAGGAAAGCCTGGGCCGTGAATTCGCTTGACTTTTCAACGGATCAGATGGTCAGGACCACTGTATTCTACCTGACTTGGCTGATCTACCTCGTAGGAGCTGGTTCTGGGTTGATGGTGATCGGTAATATCGCACAGATTGCCACAGACGTAACAGGGCTGAAGGGAGAACTCGCATGGATGGCAACCTTTGCGGTACAGGCTCTCGCCATGGCCAACGCCTTCGGGAGACCGATAATGGGCAAGATATGTGACATGATTGGTCCAAGGGCGACATTGCTGAGCATGTTGGTGTTGCAACTGGCGTGTTTGCTCGCACTGTTCCCGTACGCGACTTCGCCCGCCTTCCTGTTCTTGGCCGTTGCCATCTTCGGCGCAATGTTCGGGGGATACCTAGCGGTCATGCCTACAATGGTTTCCTACTTCTTCGGAGCGAAGAACGTGGGGCCCAACTACGGCCTGTATTTCAGCGCTTACGGAGTCGGAGGCGTGGTACTACCTATGCTGATGTCATCAGTGCTGGGTGCCAACCCAACCTATGGAAACTACGTACAGGGCTTCTACATCACGGCGGGGTTCACGGTGGTCGGACTAGTGCTAACGTTGATTATGAAACCCCCTGGCATTGGCCAAGACAAGGTACCACGACCTGAACAGAGTGTCACGAGTTGAAAAGCAAGTAGAGGCACTCCGGCAACAGCGGAGGACTACCTTGATGGGCCTACTGTCTTGGCTCTATCATGACCTTGACATCTGCCGCCAAGAGCGGCCTAGGTTTCTCCGTCGCTCCATACAGGAACAATGGGTTGATATCAATATCCGTGATCTCAGGAAAGTCCTCGGATAGTTTCGCGACCCTTAAGATGACCTCAACGACAGCATCGAAGTCGCCTGGCTCTTGTCCCCTTATGCCTTGTATCAGGTCGTAAGCTTTCGTTTCCCTCATCATTTCTTTGGCGTCACTGACCGTCAGAGGTGCCACTCTGAAGGACACGTCCTTGTACAGCTCGACAAGTGTGCCGCCACTTCCGAAGCTTATCAGTGGGCCGAATGTCGCATCCCTGTGCATTCCGACGAATAGCTCCCTTCCTTGGGGTAACATCTTTCTGACGGCGATACCTCTTATGTCAACTCCTCGAACCTTGGCCGAGACACTTCTCGTGATTTTCTCGAAGGCTTTGCGGACTTGTGACTTGCCAGCCAAGTTCATCTTGATGCCCCCAACATCGACCTTGTGAACAACGTCGGGCGATTCAACCTCCAGCACTACTGGATATCCCAGTCCCTCGGCCTTCTTGACTGCAGCGGTTGGGTTGGACACTATTATCCTGTCAGGAGTCGGTATCCCGTAGGCTCCTGCAACTGTCGCAGCCTCCGAAGGCATCAGGACTCTCCTGCCCTCTCGCTTTGCGGGGTCGATGACTGAATTGGCCTTCTCCTTGTCGGCTTTGATCTCCACCTGCTCTCGGTCGCTTCTGTTCAAGAACCGGAAGCGGTCAAGTAGCTGACCCAATGCTGCCACAGCCTCCTCGGGGGTGACGTAGGCTGGGATACGGTGCTTCACAAGCCGCCTCATCCCGGTGATACATTCCTCGCCGCCTATGAAGTTGGTCACGATTGGTTTCTGCACCGGAGACGAGCGACTTGCCCTGATTATGGCGTTGGCGACCTCTACTGGGTGAGTAATGGGAGTGTCGCAGTACACCACGATTATGTTCTTGACATTCTCGTCGCTCAATAGTGTCTGGATAGCTCCTTCGTAGTCTTCAACTCTTGCCATTCCCGTGAGGTCGATCGGGTTCAGAACGCTACCGAACGGCGGCATGAACTTCCTCACACGCTCGGCTAGGTCGTTCGATAGGCTCATGAGGTTGACATTGAATACCTCAGCAGCGTCGGTGGCCATGATGCCCGCTCCGCCCCCGTTCGTCAATATGACCGTCTCCTCACCCTTCGGTAGAGGCAGCATCGTCAAAGCCGATGCCCATTCGAACAGCTCTGAGATAGTCGGGGCTCTTATGACCCCCGCTTGCCTGAAGGCGGCCTCATATGCCGCTTCTGAACCGGCCAAGGATCCTGTGTGCGAGAGAATGGCTGCCGCGGTCCTTGACGCCTTTCCAGCTTTTAGCGCGACTATTGGCTTGCTCTTGCTGACATTCTTGGCAACTCTGATGAAACGTTGTCCGTCCATCACGCCCTCTATATATAGAGCTATGACACAAGTGTGTTTGTCTTCACCGAAGAACTGGACGAGGTCAGTCTCATTCACATCTGCCCTGTTTCCTATGCTTACTAGGTCCGATAATCCAATATCCCTCTGCCTCGTCCACTCAGCCACAACCATCGCAAGCGCTCCGCTCTGGCTTATGAAGCCTATGTCCCCCTTTATTGGCGGTGACTCGACGAAAGTAGCGTTCATCTTCTTCACTGTGTCTGCTATTCCGACGATGTTAGGTCCGAGAAGACGCATGCCAGCCAGCTTGCATATCTCGACGATTTCTTCTTCTTCTTGCGCGTTGCCGGCTTCTTTGAAACCACCCGCGATCACCGCCACGGCCTTTACCCGCTTTTCCCCACATTCCCTCAGCACTTGAGGGACCGCCTTCGCAGGTACCGCGATCACCGCCATATGCACTTCAGAAGGGATATCCTTCACCGAAGGATAGCACTTCAGACCAAGGATCTGATGGGCGTTCGGATTCACTGGGAATATTCTTTCCTTGGGAAAACCTCCGACTATCAGATTCTTCACGATTGTGTGCCCCATCTTATGGGGCTCTCGCGCTGCGCCTATCACAGCAATACTATCAGGCCTGAGGAGCGATAGGAGTTCCTCATAGACACTGCGCGATTCGGTTGACATTCGGTTACGGTCAAGTTGACGCCTGATAAAGATTGTTTTTGATCCTATCTAAGAAAATGTGATCCGACATCTTGGGGAAAGCGAACTTGATGGTGGCTCGTGACATGGCACGACTGTGAGGACCTCGGTGATCCAGTGGAGTCCGGCCAACTCGCACATAAAAAGACATATGCTAGTTCTCGCTGAGTCTCCTCATTGTCCGTCAGCCCCTCATTGGAAATGGACCCGGTCGAGGACCCGGATTGGGACTACGCCAGGACGATGAAGGTCTTGGTTAGGTCTCCTATCATGGAGTGGTCATCGAGCGTTAGTTCTGTTCAGGTCCAGATGCCCGACTTGGCCAAGTTCTGGGTCCCCAACCGCAACATGCCTGTAGAGGGACTGACAGTCCTGATTCGGGGGGAGCCGTGGAAGGTGATGGACGGCGTGGGCATCTCGCTCGAGGATGGCCGAAGGCTGACCCCCTCAACCATTCACTATTCGGTCGGACTAGCGAGGTACGACTACTTAATCGACGACGGTTTGATCACAGTGGAGTACGCGCAAGCTGACCCGGGAAGTGCTGGTGCTGGTGGATTGAAGTTGACTCTCACTTTCCCTGACGGCCTGATCGGCGGACGAGTAAATCTCTTCTTCTTGGTCGACCTCAGACCGCTGAAGGAAGCTCCTCGGGCCGTGAGCTTGAACCGGAGTCTGAACGGAGGGCTGCTCGCGTCGTGCTCTGGGGTCAGTCTTGGTTTATCCTGCGATGGTGAGATTGACAGCTCCAAGGCCTCGGTGTCAACACTGAGCTGGGTCTACAAACAGGGTTACGGGTTCCGAAGGGTCACCGAGCGGGGGTTGCAGTTCTCACCTGAAGAACGCACGATCAACGTCATGGGCCCCTACGGCGTCAAGATATCGTCCCAGACTCACACCCTCATCATCTCTCTATCAGGTGCCTGGCCGCTGAACTCGGACACAAAGGACAGGATGCTTGCTTCCTCAGGCGTTACAGCGGCTCAACTCGATGCTGTATTGTCTTCCCTCCCCGAACCAAGTGTAGACAAGAAAACAAGGGACGCACTGTACGGCAGACTGGCAGCGCTCATGTCGTTCGGGATCAGAATCAGAGACAGCCCCAGCAGAGTCTCAGGAGAGGCCGGAGCTCACTGGTTCAGGGAAGTGTGGTTCAGGGACATCTACGAAGGGCTCTTCTGGAACCTCAGGACGCTGACGATCCTCGGTCTGTCACGGTTCATCAGGGATCAGCTCGACCTCGGGTTTGAGTACATGGATGCAAACGGATTGACACCTGACAACTTGACCGCGGTCTCCGGGACCATACAGGCTTCCTATGGGTCAGTGGACTCAACGCTCCTTTTCCACCGTTTGCTCTTGAACTACGGGGAGACCATCCGGGACGAGCAACTTATGTCCAGAGGTATCTCTTCCATGCAGAGGTTTGTGCAGGCTCTGGAGAGCAACGCCATTCCATCTGCAAGGATAGTTGACGGAGCTTTGTTTTCACCTCCTAACCACAGTTGGGTAGACAGCAAGTCAGACGTTGAGGTTGACGGTATCCGCTTGGGTTCGATTCCATGCAGAGTTCCGGGCGAATGGCTTCGCGACATGCTTTCCGAAGGGTTGTCAGCCCACCAGATCGAGACCATGATGAACGCGCCCAAATTCCTTCTGCCGGAGGTGCAAGCCCTATTCGTGTCGGTCTTGAGGCATGCAGTGAGGTCAGCGACTGAACTGAGAACAAGCGTGGGAACACTGGAGCATCATGAGAGACTAGCGACTCAGGCTCTTGAGCGCTACGTGACGAAGACGAAACACAGCCTTCCTCCGAACCTAGTCATGGTGAGTGAAACAGACACAAGAGAGGACACCACACCGTCCTCACCTTCCTTCTCTGCGTTGGCCATGTTCAAGGACCAGATTCCTCTCGACAGACTGGAGGAAGGTTATTCGCACGCGTGTTCGGAACTCCTCGTCACCAGGAAGATGAAGGTCTTGAGCTTGGAGGTGGCTCCCTTTGGCATGATCGTCCAGAGAAGGGCACTTGAACCGTATCTCGGAGATAGGCAGTACCACACCAGCGTGACTTGGCCAAGAGATGCTCCATATCTCGCCGCTGTGATGAGACAACTGGGACGCCGTGATGAGGAGAGAGGACTGCTTCTCAACCACTTGGACGCTTCGGTATCTGAGGTGATACCTTTCTATGTGAACGAACTCTACGGCCTGCCTCTGGGCAGGAACCCAAGCCCATCAGGCGCAACCCAAGACCAGTTGATACCCCTGAAGAACCCCGCACAGTTCTGGTCGATTTGGCACGACCCCTATCTTGAATGGTATCTGTCCTAGGAAGGTCTACTCAGCCTTAACCATCTTCATGCCGCCAGATCTGACCTTCTTGATGATCCTGTAGCCGCAGTAGGGGCACTTTATCTCTCTCGTGGAGATCATATCTGGGGCAAACACTTCGGAGCAGGATAGGCATTGATACAGTGCCTTCGGTGTCTCCTGCTTTGCCTCGTTCGGCTGTTCCATTGAGGGTCGGACCCGCCAGACTCGGGCTATAAATACTTGGTCCAACTCTGTCGAACCGCGACAGATGGCGGTATTGGTTGTCACCTGCGGATCAGGTTCAGGTGAGGCTGCTGCAATTGAAGCTATGGATGCCCTGCTTCCCGAGGACCGAGACGCACGCGTGGAGATGACCCGACACGAGGGGGTGCTTGTCGTCCGGACATCACTGGATCCTTTGCTGGCGCGTTCGTTGTTGTTCTCCTCCCTCCCGAGGCGCATATCCAGAGTAGTGCCAATAGAACAGGAGTGTAAGCCTGATTTCGGCTCCATAGCTGACGCTGCCTTGACTGTGGCTCGAAGAATGTCCGGCCATTCCTTCGTCGTGAGGTGCAAGACAAGAGGTTCTGTGTTGAACTCAGACGACCTTGAGGTGACGGTAGGGCAGCATCTATGCCAGAAAACTGGGATGGCAGTGAATCTGAAGAGTCCCGACTTTGTGGTCTACGTGGAAGTAGTGGACGATTTCGCGGGCGTGGCGGCCCTTCCCTTCAGCCTTCCAATTTCGATGGAGTCAGTGCGAGAGGACATAATCTCTTCGATGAGATATATATCGAAGGGTGGCGTTTGAGCGGGAAAGACAATCCAGATGCCGCAACAGGTGGTGGTAGACGGGAGGCCTTTCGACCCGGCCTTCCTGCCTGGGCAACTCGTCCACAGGGAGCCCCAGCTGAGGGAACTGGAGAGCTATCTCTCTCCGTTGCTGAAAGAACCCCCTCTGGCAGCTAGGGCCTTGATCGTGGGTCCGAGGGGGAGCGGCAAGACCACTATCTCTAGGCAGTTGGTCAACAGATACTTGGCTGAGAACCCTGAGGCGATGGGGTTCGTGGTCAACTGCAGGGTCGAAGGCTCGGAGTACAACGTGGCCATGAGAATGTTGATTCAGTCTAGGTTGGCTAGCGGGTTTATCCGTGGTGTATCCAAGGAGGAGATACTGATCTCGTTCATTGAGTCGCTTTCGGGGGTCAAAGATCCAGTCCTCGTCGTCTTGGACGACGCCGACTCGCTGCTGGTGAAGGGGAAGTCGTATCTGATATCCTCTCTGCTGAGATCCCACGAGGGGTTCGAGGCGGCTGCTTCAAAGCTGGGCTTCGTCATGACGATGAGATCAGTCGTTGTCGACTCATCGTTTGATGTCGCAGTGCTTCCAACGGTTAGGCTGACTCCCTATGTTGCTTCCGAGTTGAGAGACATACTGGCAGCAAGAGCTCGAGTAGCGCTTAACTCTGGCTCATATGACGATGAGATACTATCAATGATAGCCGATGCTGCACGCACGACCGGCGACGCCAGGTACGCGATAGAGGTCTTGGCCCGCGCCTGCCGGATGGCGGAAGCAACCGGGTTGGGCAGAGTCCTGCCTGAGCACGTGCGGAGAGGACTGTCGATACTGCCGAACTTTCCCTCCCAGTCAGAGATGTCCTTGCTGAGCGACTTGCAGAGGGATGTCCTCATGGCGATCGTCAACTGTCTGCAAGGGACAGACGCATCCTTCGTGACAACGGGAGACTTGGAGTCCAGCTACAGGAGATACTGTGAAGGGCTGAGCAAGGAACCCGTCGCGCACACGAGACTCTGGGAGACGCTGGAGAGCATCGAGAGCTTAGGGCTAATCAAGAAATCCGTGAAGAGCTTCGGGAGGAGGGGAAGGACTTCCGTAGTTTCCCTGCTCGCCCCAGCGTCCGCACTGCACCAGATGTTGACAAGTGAGATCACAAGGTGACTGTGGGACATCGTGACATCGAGCACTCCCTGCTGGCTTCCCAGACCTTCAGGGTTCTGAGAGTGCTGACCGACTCAGATGGCTTCGTCAGCATCTCATCGATTTGCAGGGAAGCCAACCTGAACCACCCGTCCGCCTCACGAGCACTCTCGCTTCTTGAGGCCAAAGGAGTTGTCTCAGAGAAAAGGGTCGGGCGGACTAGGATGTTCAAAGCAAACTACAGCGACGAGAGAGTCTCGCTATTCAGGAGACTAGCGGCCTCTGGCTTTTGACCTAGTGCCTCTAGCTCTCTTCGGTCTGGCGGCCTTCGTGCTGCTTCTTTCGGAGGGGGCAGGGACAACCTCGACGCACTCAAGCAAAGGAATGATCTGAGATCGGACGACCGCTCTCCGCTCGTGGAGTTGCTCTCCTATCTCCTTGGCCTCAGCCGCTCTCTCCTTCTCCTTGGCCAGGCGAGCCCACCTTTGTGATACCTTGGAGGGCATCTGCAACTTCACCCAAGATGGTCCGCTTCGGCCGCAGGCCATCAGTCCAACCGATAGGATGTCGAGGATGTAGGGTATGAATGCCCAAATCCTCCCCCTCCTCATCAAGGTCGACAGGTAGTCAGAATCCGCCACGGCTCCCGCCAGCACATTCAGCGTGTCAAGATCCTCCGCGAGATTCTCAATGTTTCCGTACACCCAATCTACGAGATCGTCAACCATCAGGCCAGTGCTGCTGAGGTGGTTGCGAGCTTCCTGAACGCTCCGCGAGTGCATGGCTCCTCTGATTGCCTCGAATATGCTCTCCTCCTGGGTCCTGTCCTGCAGGATCTGCGATACGGTCTCCTCCTCCAGAACCGAACCACTCGAGGCAAGTGCCTCCAGATCAGAGATAGCACTTCTCATGTCGCCGTGTGACTTCTCGGCAATCCTGTCCAGCGCGCGATCCTCGACGGTCAGAACCTGGGATCTAGCTATCGCACGAAGTCTCTTGATCACGGAATCTCTCCTCAGTCTCTTGAGTTCGAACATCTGACTCTTCAGGCGTATCTCACGCAGCGACGGCTTCCATGGGTCATTCGCGGTCAGCACTACTGGGCTGTTGGTACCATCAATCAGCTTCAACACTGCGGCTGCGCCGCCGATGTCCTGTCTTTGGTGAAGTCCATCTATCTCGTCCAGCAGTATCAGATTTCTCTGACTGTACAGCGACAGGGAGCGTGAGGCCGGGTAGATCTCATCCATCAGGACATCCTTCGTCCGAACGTCGCTCGCGTTCAGTTCAATGGTGTTGTACCCGAGCTTCTTCGCGGCAATCTCCACAGTGATGGTCTTACCGGTTCCTGGTGGCCCGTACAGCAGCCCAGCCCTCTTCCCGCGTTCAGGGCTCCACTTGCTCAGCCATTGGAGAAACTGCTCACGACTTTCCTCGTTCCCAACTATCTGGGACCAATCGTCAGGCTTGAACTGTTCTGTCCAGCGCATCTCAACGGGAACCTTTCAGCTGAGCCAGTTTGGCCAGCACCAGTGTGAACTGAATCTCTGGATCTGCTCCCACCATGAGTCTGTACTCAGTCTCTGCTAGAGTCGAGAGGAGCGACATCTTTGGTTCAGGCGATATGTCCATACTTGAAATCCTCCTGTGAAACCTCCTGACCACGTCCTTGGGTTGCACTCCAGATTCGTGAATGATCTTGCCCAGCAGATCGAGCGCCGCAGAGAAATCTCCGGATACTCCAAGGTCTATGAGTTCATCGACCTTGTCAACGCCGTACACTCCTAGGAACTCCCTCGCCGTCTTTGTGTCCACTCTCTTCTGAGAAGCTGCTATCCCCTGCGTCAGGTTGATGGCCATCCTCATGTCTCCGTCCGCCCTTTCCACGACCATCTTGAGCGCGTCTTCGTCACAGCGAACCCCTTCTTTCTCAGCAATGTAGTTCAGCCTCTGCAGGATGATCTCATCCCTCAGCGGCCCGAATCGAAACACAGAGCACCTAGACTGGATGGGCTCTATGATCTTGTACAGCTCATTCGCGATCAGTATGAACCGGGTGTTATCGGAGTACTTCTCTAGAGTTCTCCTCAAAGCCTGTTGAGCGTCGCTTGTGTTGTGGGTCAAGATTCCATTGGCCAAGAAGAAGTTCTTGTTCTTCATCACTGCAATGTTGAGAACCTCATGTCTACCTAAGTATCTGGCCTGTCTCACGGCTATGTGTTTGACTCTTGGCGGCATGTGTCCAGAGACTCCTATTGTCTCATAGACCCGTTCCCTTATGCTATCGATCGAAGCCGCGTCAGTCAGTTCGTGTTCCCACACTATGACTATCTTGTAGCCCAGCTTCTGCAGCTCTCTCTGGATCAGCTCATCTCTTCTCACGGTCGCTACTTGGGACGGATATTCGGGCTGCGCGTGGCATTCGGGACATGAGTGCCACCAACACCCGTTTACGAACAGTGCCGTCTTGTCACCGATCGCGAAGTCTACAGAGGTTGTGTAACGCTTCCCACCCTCTGCATCGATTACGCGTATGTATTCTCTTCTGTAGGGTATCCCCCAGCTGTCCAACAGCTTCGACATTTTCTCCTCTAGTGAGCTTCTGAATCCTTTCTTCTTCCAGGCTTCGACCGAAGCCTCCCAGGCTTTGTACGACAGCCGCTTGAAGAACCCTTCCTTAACTAGGTTCCTGTACTTCTCAGATCTAGCTAGACCCTTTCTGACCCCTTGCGAGATCTTCTCGCGTATCTCCGGATGCTCGGTCAATGTTCTTCTGAACCCCTCTCCGATCGCTCTCTTGTGTTCTTCCGACAGCTTCCTTCCCTTCCAGTAGCCGATTGGGCTTGGGATCAGTTTCAGTCTTCCTGTCCGAATCAACCTCTTGGCTATCTCTGACCGCTTTCTTCTGTAGCTGTCAGACCCATAGACTCCTTTGTCCTTGAACGCTTGGTGTGCCTTCTCCGAGATTTCCTGCTTCTCCTCGGGTGTCCTTTCCCTTGACAAACTCCCGAAAAAGGCGTTCCTACAATCCACTGAGCAAAAGTCGCGTTCGTAGAGTTCGCTCGGATCCTCTCTGTAGAAGATCCTACCGCAACCGTAGCAAGTGAGGAACTTGTTGCTGAAGTCAGCTATCTTAGTCGATCCGGGCACGAGTTCCTTCGTCCTGACGATCTCTGCTTCTCGGCCCCTTATCACGAAGAACGGATGCTCGGGTGACGCCAAAATCACCCGGTGGTCTTCTAACACGATCTCATATAGGTCAGCTGTACCTGACTCAACTATTCTGCCTTTGTCATTCTCAGGCTTGAGCTTTTCGAGATTGAGCGACGGAATGTCAAACCACCTGTCACCACGTGATTTCCTCAGTTCATTCAAGGTTGTTGCATGTGGGTCATCCAACGTGCCGACAGTAACCCTAGTGTCAGGGTGCAGACACATGTTGTCTGACTCATCTAGGATGATCACCCTGAACGGCACCTCAGCCATGGGTATGGACTTGGCGAACTCCTTGATCCTGACCCTGACAACCTCGATGCCCCTTTCATCTGAAGCGTTCAGCTCGATGTAGTTGCCCGAAGGATTGCCGTCGTAGATGTCGTTCACGAGCGCTAACGCTGCAGTTGTCTTGGATGTGCCCGGCGGTCCCACGAAGAGCAGGTGGGGCATGTTCTTCGTCGATGCGAAGGTCTTCAGTTTGGACACTATCTCTTCCCTGTCCATTATCTCTCCAAGATTCCTAGGCCTGTATTTCTCGGTCCACACAAGACCGCGTATGCTCACAAAACTCACCCGAACGAGCAAGCGTGGAACCCATTGAAGTTTTAACCATTGCGGCCGGAAACTGACTGGGAGAGGATGTTGAAACTGCTACCCATGTCCCAGCGGTTGCTTTTCGCAGTGCAGGGACGAGGAAGATTGCATCCTGAGTCGGAGTGACGCGATCTCGGAGGTGTGTGACCCTGTTTGGGGCGTCAACTCTCAGGTTTCCACCTCCACACACCGGACTAGTCGTCAAACTGGAAAGTCCTGCAGGTATAGAGTTAAATCAGATTCTCTGCTCAAGACCAAGGAATGCTCAAGGCAGAGTCCATTCTCCTCGAGGAGATCATCCAGAGAGGAATGAAGCGTTTGGGAGTGGATCAACGGTTGCAGCAAACGAGAGTGGTTCCAAGAGAGGACTTCAAGTATTCGTCCTTGCTTGGAGTGGAAATGAAGCTCGAGAATTCAGTGGAAACCGAGGTTCCGCTCTACGTGGCCGAGCAGCTGTTCGAGGACGGGATGGCAGATCCGGCAGACAAGGCTCTGGACAGCAAAGTCCTGACCATGATAGCTTGGGAAGAAAGACACAAGACGAGCCAGATATCGAAAGTCCCAGATTCCTTCTATCGACAGCTCGCAATGTTGATTTCGTCCGACAATGTGGCAGAGAAGACGAAGAGGGTGCTGGAGGCCTCAGCTATCGAAGTGATGGAAGCCAGATTGAAGAAGATACTGACGTACTCGTTGGTACCTTCGCTTCCGCGAGACGTGGTGGCAAACCTCACGCCCGAGGAATCCTATGTGCTGGAACTGCTGAGGCTTATCACATCCTCTTGGAGAAAGGAGGTGCTAGGACTTGGAAGAGAATAGGGACAAGATTGGTGAGGACTTCGCATCCTTCATCAGAGGCTTCAGAGGCGAAGAGGGACAACTCACCTACCTAGACCAGCTGAGGGATCTCCCGATCAGGGGAGGTCATTCCCTTGTTGTGGATTTCCAGCACTTGGTTCAGTACGAAGGGGCTCTGGCGAGTGAGCTCGAGCAGAACCCACGCGAGATGTTCAAGCTGTTCTCCGAGTCCGGCCTCCTAATGCTGACCGAGCTGGACATGGAATTCGCCAGAAAGGTCCAGAGGTTCAACGTTAGGGTATCCAACTATCAGAGGAAGGTATCGATCAGGAGCCTCAACTCATCATACATTGGCAAAATGGTGTCAATCACGGGCGTCGTAGTGAGGAGTTCAGAAGTCATGACTCAGCTCAAGACTGGTGCTTTCCGCTGCATGAGTTGTCAGACAGTGACCCCAGCCGATCAGGTCGGGTCTTTGTACACTACGCCGCGGGCCTGCCCGGTCTGCAACCGATCGGGACTAGGCACTTTCGAGCTGGAGCCCTCCCTATCGACGTTCGAAGATTTCCAGTCTATCTCACTTCAGGAAAGACCGGAGGACTTGCCAGCAGGCCAGATGCCACAGACCTTGGACTTGGCGTTGACGGATGATCTCGTGAGCTCTGCCAGACCCGGGGACAGAGTAGTCGTGACCGGCATGGTGAACGTGAAACAAAGGGCAGCTGGCTTCGGAAGGTCGAAATCCCGGGTGTTCGAACTCTCCTTGGACACGAACCACATAGCCGTGGAGACCGGGGAGCAACTGGAGGCGGAACTCGACGAGGAGTCTATCAGGTCCTTCAGGGCCGATGCCTCCCAACCGTGGCATTACAAGAAGTTGATTTCATCCATCGCTCCCTCGATTCACGGAATGGAGAACGTCAAGGAGGCGGTGCTCCTTCAGTTGGCGGGGGGGAATCCGAAGGAGTTCAGAGATGGAATCAAGGTCAGGGGTGATGTGAATGTTTTGCTGGTTGGTGATCCGGGGTGCTATTCGGGCGACACTAGGTTAGTGCTTGGAGATGGCTCGATGCCCACGTTCAGGGAACTCGCGGGGATGCTCGGGGCGGAGACCCCAGGGATCTATCCAGTATCACTCAAGGTCAAGAACAGAACGGAAGAGCAGGCCACGGCACTGCACATCTACGAGGGTCAGCCAGTCATCGAGATCACTCTCGCCAGCGGACGAAGTATTAGAGCCACTCCCAACAACCCGTTCTTCACAAGCAAGGGATGGAGACGTGCCGACCAACTCAAAGTTGGAACGAGCATCCGCATGCGAAGACGGATTCACTCTGACATCAAGGATTATCACCCGACTGCCTGGAAGCTGGTTTCGCGTGACCATTCACGCAATCACGTCGTCTCTGTGCCTGAGGTTGTGGATGAGAGGCTCGCCGCTCTGATAGGCATTCTGACCGCAGAAGGTTACGTTGACGGGTCATACAGCATCGCTCTGGCCGTGAATCAACATGAGAAGCAGCTGGCAGCATCAACAGCGCAGACCATCAAGAACCTGTTCGGCTACGAACCGAGTGAATCCGTACTGAAGAGAAACGGCAAGAACGGGCGCACTCTAGATCTCATTAGACTGAGAGTTACCAATCCGCACATCGTCAAGTGGCTCAACCCCATGGTCAAAGAGAAGAGGGTTCCCAGCAGCATATTCATGTCTCCCGACAACGTCGTGGCGAGCTACGTCAGGTGGCTGTTTGAGGGCGACGGAAACGTCAGAAGCCAAGCCAAGATGCGCGACCGCTACGTGGCCCTTTCTTCCAAGAGCATGGAGTTGCTTCGAGACATTCAACTTCTCCTGTTGCGATTCGGAGTTGAGAGCCATATCTATGCCAAGTCGAACAAGAAAGAGTGCTTTGTGCTGCGAATAAGAGACGCGAGGAGCCTGAGGCTCTTCGCACGCTACATAGGTTTCGTATCGGAAAGGAAGAGAGGTCAGCTGAATGATCTACTGCAAGGCTATTCCAATGGCCGAAGACTTCCTGAGCGATCTGTTATGGATCACATCCTGAAGATCGAGAGGAGAGCACCCGAAACTGTCTATGACTTAGAGGTGCCCAAGACGAACTCGCTGATAGTGAACGGGATCATAGGGCACAACACGGCCAAGTCGCAACTCCTGAAGTACATTCAGAAGATAGCCCCTCGTGGTCTGTACACTTCAGGTAGGGGCGCAACAGCAGCCGGCTTGACGGCTGCAGCGATCCGCGACGAGACCGGCGCGTTCTCATTGGAGGCGGGCGCGTTGGTGCTCGCGGACAAGGGGCTCGCAGCCATTGATGAGTTCGAGAAGATGCGAGAAGAGGACAGAGTTGCCATACATGAGGCCATGGAGCAGCAGTCCTATCATCCCTCCGTGGAGATCATGCTTGCGGACGGGAGGCGGACGAGGATCGGAGAGTATGTCGATGGTCTGTTCAAAGAACATGGGCACAAGAAGATCCACGGCACAAACTGTGAGATACTGCCCTCCCCGGCATCAGATGAAATCCTTTCAGCGGACACGAACACAGGTTCCATCAGAAGATTCCGAGTAGATAGAGTGAGCAGGCACACCCCGCCTGACAAGTTCGTGAGCATCACCTACTCCAACGGGAGAGAGATCTTGGTGACGCCCGAGCATCCTGTCTTCGTCTACAGAGGAAGACGCATAGTGACCGTTCCCGCGGCGGAACTGAAGGGCGGCGATTTCGCGCCTGCGCCTAGGACCATCGCGGTCGGGGAATTGACCGCGTCCAAGCCGTTGCTCGCACCACAAGCGGATCCTCGCGAGAAGGACGTCACTTTGCCGGATATGCTCACTGCCGACATTGCGACGATACTCGGCTACCTTGTGACAGAGGGATGCTTCTATCGGGGTTCGAGCTGCGAAATCTCATTCACAAACAAGAACCCGCAGATTCTCAGAGAGATGGAGAACCTCATGAGACACACTTTCGGCATACGTCACCTCAACAGCCTAAGCTCGTTTGGCGTTCCTTCGCAGAGATACATTTCATCTAGACTGTACAAGTGGTTTGAACTGAACTTCCCCGAGATGGTTGAGAAGGCTAGGAACAAGAGAGCCCCATCAAGACTCTTCCACACAACCAGCGACATCGTAAGAGCATTCATGAGGTCAGCCTTCCTTGGTGATGGCAGCGTTGAGTCAGAGGCCGTCTGCTACCGCACTGCCTCGAGAGGATTGGCTGAGGACTATCAAGATCTCCTGCTCATGTTGGGTGTTGCCTCTCGCGTAACGAGGGACAGCAGCAGTGATACCTTCAAGACATATGTTGCGGGCGACTCATTACCCCTCTTCAGGGAGGAGGTCATCGATCGAAGCGATGACAGAATCAGCGACGTGCGCGCCTTGGTCGAGAGGAGTCAGAGCGCTAACCGCAGTCATGATGTGATCCCCACCGACTTCGCCCACTTGTTCTGTGACACATACAAGAAGCTAGGGATAGCGAACGACGGACGCTTCAACCCCAACCTTGACGCAGGGTATGGAATAACGGTTGACGTGGCCAAGGACATCGCCCTCCGAATGCATGACCGCATAGGCGAGATCGAATGCAGCTGGGGCGCGGCCTCCTCGGTACAGGACGTGAGGTCAGCTGTAGACTGGTCTCAGCAGCATCTGGCGGACGCCATGCTCGTCAAGCGTGGTACTATCGACTACTGTGAGCGAGGCGGGTACAGCGAGAGCGTGAGGCTGGGGCTGGCTCAGAGAGCAAAGGATGCTGTTCGTTCGAGCCTGTCCGAAGCCCGTGGTAGTGTCGCCGAACTCTACGGAGCACTGAGGTCGAACTTCAGAGCCCTGAGGATAAGGAAAGTGCGATTCGTTCCGAACGAGGGGAAGCACAGGGCGAACTGGGTGTACGATGTCACGGTGGAACCTACGCACAACTTCGTAAGTCAAGGAGTCCTGCTTCACAACACCTGTTCTATAGCCAAGGGAGGAATAGTGGCGACTCTGAACGCGAGGACTTCGATCTTGGCCGCTGCGAACCCACAGTTCGGAAGATACGACCTCAACAGGAACTTCGCGGAGAATGTCAACCTTTCGCCCGTCATATTGTCTAGGTTCGACCTGTACTTCGTCCTGCGGGACGTGCCCGACGAGACAAGGGACGCCCTGTTGACTGCGCACATAATCGCACAGCATCGTAAGATGGAACGGGCGGCGGAGGCAACGTACGACACCATGTATCTGAAAAGATACGTAGCGTACGCGAAGGTGTCCGCGCCAAAGCTCTCTGATGAGGCAGCTCAAGCCATATCCAGGTTCTTCCTGGACCTCAGGAAGTCTGGGGGCGAGTCGTCGATCCACATCACTCCAAGGCAACTTGAATCTCTGATACGAGAGAGCGAAGCCAGGGCCAAGTTGATGCTCAGAGACATCGTGACCAAAGAGGATGTCGAAGTAGTGATCGCGCTTTTCAGATCCTCGCTTTCTCAAGCGGGCCTTGATGTTGAAACAGGGAAAACGGACATAGACATCCTGATGACAGGGAAGGCCAGGTCTTCATGGGAGAAGCACAACGTCATAGTCAAGATAGCAGAGGACCTTGAGAAGGAGTTCGGTTCGGCCAACATAGAGGAGGTACTCAAGAGAGCGGAGGGAAAGGGAGTTGATAGGGCCGACGGCAGGCGCATAATAAACGACCTGCTGAGGAACGGATACTTCTACACCCCTGATGACGTGTCGTTGAAGAAGACGCGGTGAAAAGGAAGCGGTGAGAGTTCAGGACCTGCCGATAAGCGAGCCCGCCAAGTCAGCGCTCTCCACTTCATTCGGCTTGGATTCTCTCTACCCCATTCAGGAGGAGGCCATCAAAGCCGGGGTATTGGATGGAGTGGACGTACTGCTGTCTGCGCCGACTGCTTCCGGCAAGACCCTCGTCCCGCTAATCGTGACGCTGCAGGAGATGGAAAGAAGCCCCAGCAAGGTCGTGTACATGGTTCCGCTCAGGGCACTAGCGTATGAGAAGCTCTTGGAATTCAAGGTCGCCTCGAAACTGGTTAGGCCTAGTGGCAGGAACCCGAGGGTGGGCATAAGCACTGGCGACTATGATTCACCCACAGAGGGGATGAGGTACTACGATGTGGTCATATGCACCTTCGAGAAGATGGACTCAATACTGCGCCACAGACCGAGTTGGCTGCGGGACATATCGACAGTGGTGTTTGACGAGATTCACCTGATCCACTCTGCCGACAGGGGTCCAGTAGTCGAGATGCTCGTGGCCTCGGCCGGCAAGTTGTTGCCAGAAGCACAGAAGCTGGCGCTCAGTGCTACTGTCTCGAACGACGAAGAGATAGCTTCTTGGATGGGTTGCAAACTGGTAAGGAGCGACTGGCGCCCAGTGCCACTACACGAGGGCGTCTACTACGGCAACACGATCTCGTTCCCCGACAGGCAGGAGGAAGTGGAGAGCAAGTTTGGGGATGAGATGATGGATCTAGCTGACCACGCGATGTCGGACGGAGGACAGATACTCTTCTTCACACCCACCAGAAAGCAGGCCGTGTCGTTGGCCAACAAGTTAGCTCCTGTGACCTCACTGTCGCGAAGTCCATCACAGGTCAAGGAACTTGAGAAACTGGCCAGCCTCATGATGCAGGTCGAGGAAAGCAGCCCGGTCGGAACTCAGCTGTCGGCCTTGGTTAGAAAGGGAGTGGCATTCCATCACGCTGGTCTCCCAACCTCTCAGAGAAGGCTAGTCGAGGACGGTTTCAGACACGGGGCTATCGGAACAATAGCGGCTACTCCGACGCTCGCAGCAGGCGTCAACCTTCCCGCGAGGTATGTCTGTGTCACGTCCATTCACAGGTACAGTTCAGGTTTCGGCTCTCGGGAGATCTCCACGATGGAGTACAAACAGATGGCAGGCAGAGCTGGTCGGCCGCAGTTCGACAAGTACGGCGTTGCCTTGATAAGGGCAGGAAGCGAAAGGGACGCCGAGACCCTGGAGGAGAACTACATCAGTGCTCCCGTCGAACCCATCAAGTCAATGCTTGGCCAGAGCGACTTTTTCTCATCGGCGACTCTGTCTTCGGTCGCATCAGGCGTTGCGACGGGAATGAATGATGTCCAGAGTCTTTTCTCGAACACACTGCTGGCCAGGCAAAGGGGCACCAAGTACGTTGACTGGAGAATCAAGCAGATGGTCAAGTATCTGGTTGACATCGGTGTAGCTGAACTGGATGGAGATGAGTTGAAGGCAACAAAGCTCGGGAGACGGGTCTCCGAGCTCTACATCCTTCCTGAGACGGCAGCTTCCATAATGGATCGTGCCGCAAGGCCTCCGCCGGATTTCACTGACGTGACGATCATGCACCTGGTGGTGGGCACCCCTGACATGAACCCGACGCTGATATCAACGCAACGCGACATGGAGATCGTCGGGGAATTCCTCCAGCAACACGCTAGGGAATTGTTCTCGCCTGATTCGGAGTCATCAGCGTTCGATGAGGCAAAGACGGTGATGGCTCTCAAGATGTGGGCCGAAGAGGCGGCCTTCGACGTGATCTATGAGAGACTAGGTGTGGAGCCCGGAGACTTACATGTGGTGAACGAGAAGGCGACTTGGCTACTCTATGCCGCCTCGGAACTCACAGGCTTCACCGGATCCAAGGAAGTTTCAGCAATGGCTGCTCTGATGAGCAAGAGAGTGAAGTTCGGAATAAAGCGGGAACTCTTGGACCTAGTATCTCTTACTGGGATCGGCAGGGCAAGAGCGAGGAGCCTGTTCAAGGCAGGATTCAAGAATAGGTCCGACCTAACCAAAGCGTCAGTGGAACGGCTATCCCTCGTGCCGGGAATCGGGTCGAGGTTGGCCTTGTCCCTAAAGAAACAGGTCGGCGGCCTCATCAAGGACAAGGACCTCAAATCCGGCAGCTATGAACAGAGGAAGCTGTTCCGGTCCGACTAGCGCTCGACGGCTAGAGTGTTCAATACAGGGATGTTTAGCGTTCCTCTTTTATCCGAAGTCCCCCTTCCCCAAGATGTAACGGCCGGTGTAGAAACCAGTTGAGCGAATTTGACGCGTTAGGCAAGTTGATAGGGGCGCCAGCCAAGGACTACTTTGGCAGGGAGATAGGGAAGGTCATCTGCTGTTCGCACGATGGCACTGGCGACATCAAGAGGGTTATCGTATCGAAGTCTGACGGCAACATCGAGGAGTACGACAGGAAGGACTTGGAGGTCAGCTCATCTGAAGTGGTTGTGAGGGACATGCTCATCTTTTCGGCGAGGTCACTGCGAAAGGAGATTGAGGTCAACTTCAGAAGAGTGCAAGCACTTGAGGAACTCAAGAAGAACAGTAAGATGCACCAGAGAGTGTACGACGAACTGAAGGCCGAATTCGAGAAGGAATTGGCCTCCCTCAGCGAGGAGAAGAAAACGTTGGCTGACTTGGCGGATTCAAGGAGAGATGACGTGGCAAAGAGGCTCATGGCGTTGGAGAAGGTCAGGGCTACTGTAGAGGTGCAGGCAATGTCCGGTGAAATAGACGAGAACATCTACAGGCTAGCCTTGAGCGAGATAAAATCGGCCATAGACAGGTCAACAAAGGAACTGGACGACCTAGAAAGGGAACTGAGTTTCCTGGATGTAGACTTCGAGCCGAAGCAGCAGACCGAACTCTACTTGGAGCCGACTTCCTACAAGCCAGTTCAGGGCAACTCTATTCCACAGGTTCAAGAAAACCCTGTTCCGCAGGAGCAGAGTTCTGGCACAATTCCAGGGTTCTCCTCCGAGACACCGATGGGCCTAGCTGAGGATGTGTCAGGTCCACTGCACGTCAGGCGAGTCTAGCCTCATACCAGTAAGGTTCGCGCTGTCACAGATAGCCCCCGGGTCACTAGAGATGACGCGCAGTCTCTGACTGTTGCTTCAGTTGTCTGCATGATACCAACCCGGCATCTTGCAGATCCTTTGATCGTCAGGAATCACGAACCTCTGAGCCTGACCTAACTTTAAGTCGTTCTCTCCTCAAGATGTCGGGCAGCATCAAGATGGTAAAGACGGGGGATCCAGAGACGGCCGAGTTCCAGATTGCAGAGGGAATGTGGTCTGATCTACCATGAGATCTGCTCATCACATTCACGTCGGAACCTGCGGGTTCTCTGGTTCGATGGGCTCATACTTCAAGCGCTTCGGTGCGGTCGAAATACAACAGACCTTCTACTCCCTGCCTAGGATAGACACGGCCTCCAGATGGGCGAGAGCGGCTCCGGAAGGATTCATCTTCACCATGAAGGCTTGGCAGGGCATAACCCATGATGCTTCTAGCCCCACATGGAAGAAGTCGAAAATGCCGCCCGGATTCGACCTGAGCAGGTTCGGGCACTTCAGGCCGACGGACGAGGTCTTCGCTGCTTGGGACGCGACAAGGAAGTTCGCGAGAGAACTGGGCGCTTCCTTCATTGTGATCCAATCTCCCCGTTTTTTTGGAATGAGCGCTCAGAACGAGGTGAATCTGGAGAGCTTCTTCACGACCATAGAAAGAGGAGGCCTGACGATCGGTTGGGAGCCCAGAGGGACTTGGTCGGACGATCAAACCAGGTTGCGCAGGATCTTCTCAAGGCTGAACATAGTGCACATCGTCGACCCATTCTGGGACATACCTTTGTCGGACCTGCCTCTTTCGTATTTCAAGCTGCACGGGAGAGGAAAGCGACTCACCTACAGGTCCGACTACACTGATGACAACCTGCACGACTTGGCCAAACTGACTGTGGAAAGATCAAAGTTAGGCCCAATCTACATAATGTTCAACGTGGTGGAGATGAGGAACATCGCTGATAGGTTCTTGGACCTGCTGGACGAAGTCGCGCCTGGCTCGGCCGGTTAACCCAGCTCAGGAGCTACTGAATCCACCTCTTCCTCCCAAGGGTGAATTCGTCTATCTCTCTGTGTCCCTCAACCGTGACAGTCCTTGGGGAAAGCGCTCCTTTGCTCAGAACTCTTGCTTTTCTGAACTTCTCTACGACATCATCTGACAAGCCTGCGCTGAACTTGTCCGAGCTGATGTAGCTGCGAAGCATGTCCTCGACCTCAGTCACGCCCCTTTTGACCACAGCCATCCATCTGCCGTTCTTGATAAACGGTCCCGACACAATGCTCGGGTTCAACCGTTGCTTCGCCAAGAACGCCTCTGAGTTGCTGTAATCGAACGCGCTGGGCCCATTGCGGAGGATAGACGCAGGCAATACATCGTCTTCAAGAGCGAAGAAGATCAAGACCTCCTTCGATTCATCCGTCCAGTCGCCGGATCTGATCACATTGAAGCCAGTCCGAGACAGTTCCGTTTCGATCTTTCTCCTGATCCTATGAACTTGCCCCCAAAGGACATCAGGCGGAGCGTCCCAAGGTGAGACCCGGACGCATATCACGTCGAGACCAGACCCCGACACTGATTTGGGCTTGAGCCCCGTTCTTGATTGAGAGAAGAAAGACTCCGAAGGTCGGGCAACAAAGGCCCTTGAAGCCCAGACGAGATCAGCCAAGTGATCTACCGAGACGGACGAAGCCACATTTCTTTCCCTGTCGACGGGGTCTATGACAACAAAGTCGGATCTGAATGCGCTCGCAATCTGTCCTGGCTCTTGGCCCGCGGTCAGGCCTTTCAGATCTACTACGAGGGGTAGCTTCAGCTCGGCGAGTTTATCAAGCAAGTCCATGAACCCGCCGGACCATAGTGTCAGTAGCTCGCTCAGAAACCCACTGAATCCTTCGACCCTTATCTCGGCTCCGTAGACGCCGATACCCTTGAGAAATGCCTTGAAGATCCTGGCCTGATCTTTCGTCGAAGGGTTGAAGTTTTCGTTCACGAACTGCGTGTGGTATATCGTCCTGTCCGTCGCGGACAGCCAGTTTGGTGGTGTGGCCCTGTAGCATGGTACAAAGTCCACGTCAACGCTCTTGAACCTGACCGTCGCGTAAGGGTGCTCTGCATACCGGAGCGTGACTCTTCTCTCTCCGAATGCTCTTCTTGCCTCGCCTATGACTATTTCGCCCATCCGTTGCTTGTCGTAACTCGGCGGGAACAGAATGAACACATCAGCGTCTACGTCCGACCTGATCCAGGTATCCTTCTGCAGCGATCCCTGAAGGGTGACTTCAAGCGATGGGTCGACTTTAGACAAGGCCCGCTTCATCACATCGATGGCTTCACTCACGATGCCCATGATTCGCTCTCTTTCCTCTGGAGCAGGCTTGATCTTGAGCAACACTTTCCTCAGGACCTCATCATGAGTTGTCAAAGAGGGCACACCTGACCTAGCCGGAGGACTCGCAGAGCGTTTCGTACACCGGGCCTCTCGGGGTGAGCGTGCTTCTCTTCAGCCTGACAGGGCTTGTCAGCGATTCTCCGATGTCAGCATCCACCAGCGACTCAAGCTTCGGGGTCAGGTTCTCTTTCCCGAAGAGCGACCTCGCCCTTGCCACTGTCAGATGAGGCTTGAACGATTCACGTTGATCTACTTCCACCCCTGATTCGATACCCATTCTCAGGGCGGCGCTTGCGTACCTCTCCAGATCCTCCTTGCCCTTCGTAACTCCCACCCATACCACCCTCGGCTTTCTCGGTCCCGGGAACGCTCCGACGCCCCGCAGGCAGATGGTCAGAGGAGGCAACTTGGTGGAGGCTAGCCGACGGCACAGGAAGCTTCTCTGATTGTCGTCGATCTCGCCGAAGAAAGCCATTGTGAAATGCAGATTCCCAGGCTCAACGAACTTGAGGTCTGCTCCCGCAGTCATCAGAATATCCTGAATCCCCTTGATTTTGGCCCTTACCGTCTCATCCGTCAGGTCCAAGGACATGAACGCTCTCAAGTGGCTCATTATCGGTTCGGTTCCACTGCTTTAAATCGTTTCTTTGTCGCCGACAAGCTTATCTCGGAAGAGAAAAGCCCGAAGTTCACGAACCATTGTCAAGGCCCCCGGAGAAAACAAACGAGGAGACAACTTCTCTAGTTCTGATCGCTGGCCTGCCGGGTGCAGGCAAGACGACCGTTGCGAAGATCCTGGCTGAGAAGGGACTGCCAGTGCTCTCGATGGGCGATGTCATGAGAGAAGAGGCAAGACGACGAGGCAAGCCAGATGACATTGACTCGATGAGGGGGTTCATGGTCCAGCTGAGGAAGGAACGCGGTGAAGCGGTCGTGGCTGAGCTCGTCATCGGGAAACTGAGAGGAATCAGCGGGCCCCTGGTCGTCATCGACGGTCTCAGGTCCGAGGAAGAGCTTGAGGCTTTCAGGCGAGTTGCGGGTAGAGTACTGCTGATACTGGTGGCCTCGGATCTCCAGCATAGGTTTCAGAGGCTTTCGAAGAGGGCGCGGCCCGATGATCCGAAAAAGGTGGAGGATCTGAGGAGGAGAGATGACACCGAACTGACGGTAGGTCTGGAGAAGCTGATGTTCAGAGAAGGCGTCAGGATCACAAACGACGGGGATATAGAGTCTCTCAAGAGAAAGACGGTCGAACTGTTCAGAAAGCAGGGCTCAATCTATGACGTATTCGGCTAGATCCTGCGCGACTTCCACATTCTTGAAGGTCTTCCTAGCTTCCTCAAGCAAGGGTTCCGCATTCTGGTATCTCGCGCTGATATGAGTCAGTATCAACTGCCTTACTCCGGCCATGGAGGCCACTTTGGCCGCATCGGCCGCCAGAGCGTGCATCACCTTCTTTGCCGACTCAGCCCTTGACGACTCGAAGGTCGCCTCGTGGATCAAGATGTCAACCCCCTTTGAGAACCCGACCACTTCCTCGGAGAAGGCAGTGTCACCCGTGTAGACGATCTTGAACCCCGGGCGGGGTGGTCCCACGACGTCTTCGGGTTTTACGGTCTTGCCCCTGACCATGACCGCCTTCCCCTTGGTGAGAACTGTTCTCAATGGCCCAGGAGGGACTCCCAGTCTCTTGGCCACCTCCTCGTCGAACTTTCCGGGCCTGTCCTTCTCCTCAAACTTGAACGCCCAAGATTCCACCGAGTGTCGTGATTTGGTAGCGAGGATCCGGTAGTCCTTTCCCTCTACAACCAACCCAGGCCTGACTATCTCGACTGAACTCACTGGGAAGTCAACGTTGTCCTCATATATCGTGGGCAGCAGACAGCTCAGGAAGGCGTTCAGTCCGGTTGGTCCATATACTGACAGCGGATCTTCCCTGCCGAGCAGATCCATCGTCATCAGCAGGCCGGGCAGGCCGAGGACATGATCTCCGTGGAGATGTGTGATGAACACCTTAGCCACCTTCATCGGGCTTATTCCCGCTTTGATCATGTTGTTTTGAGTCCCCTCACCGACATCAAGTAGCATCACCTCTCCCTTCCACTGCAGGGCGACTGAGGAGAGTCCCCTATCGCCAGTGGGAACGCCGGCGGATGTGCCAAGGAACACCAGTTTACCTCTCATGCCAATCATCTCCGCGCGACTGCGAACACCCTAGTGAGGGAGTCGTGCACCCTTATTTCATCCTTGCTGACAAGTTTGAGCCCTGCGTTCCTGATCATGTCAGCCACCGACTCTCCAGAGGGATAGACCAACGATAAGCACCCGTTTGTTGGCAATGCGTCCCTCGAGAACTCCACCAGATCTTGATATGTCTCACTCACGAGCCGGTCCTTGACCATTGGCGACAGTATGCCGTACGGCGGGTCAGTAACGATCGCATCTGCTTTCATGAAGGGGCACTTCTGCGCGTCGCCCACCGCAAGATGGAAATCGCTGTAGCCGAACTTGTTCAGATTGGCCCGAGCGCCCTTGATCATCGAAATCTTGAAGTCCAGGCCTAGACTCGTTGCGCTCAGTTCGCAGGCTTCGATCAGCATGCCACCCGCTCCACAGAACGGGTCTAGCACTATGTCGCCTCGCCTGACCCTCGCTAGGTTGACCAGCACTCTGCAGAACTCGGGTTGCAGTGTCGAATGGTGCGAGAAGGGCTTCACCTCGTTCCTGTGGGCCGGAAGCACCTTGCGGGCAGTGGGGACGATCCTCACGCCCAAGACAGCCCCATCAGGCGCGACGAGCATCACGAAGGTTCTTTCAGGATTGACCAGTCTGACCTTGGCCCGCATCGCCCCAGCCAATAATCCGCCGATCTCGCTCACGAGGGGGTTCACCGACTCAGCTGGCACAGCTGCACCTACTCTCTTCACGACCAGCTTGAATGACTGGGTCTTGGGGGTAGGCATACCTCTCCGTATCTCCTTCGAGATATCCCCTGCGCCGCCCCTTGAGAAGGTCAGTTCCTCACACATGAACTGAGACAACGAAAGCCTAGCCGCCGCGCGCGAGGCTGAGCCACTATCTGCGCTGAACCTAAGGACACCCTGAATTCCTGGTCTCATCTCGAAGGCGGCTCCTTCGGCTTCCATCGCACCCTCCAACTCACTGACTGGCAACCTCCCGTAGCCCTGCGCAAAGGCGACGAAGAGAGATTCCGTCATGGAAACTCCTTCTTCACTGATTCGGCGACCGATTGTGCAACTGAGTATCTCGTGAACTTGCTTTCGATCGTGTCCGAGGCGAAGATGAAACTCACTCCAGCCTCTGTCATTTTCTGCTCGGCTTCATGGGCAAACAGACCATGCACACAGCCTGCTTCGATCCTCTCGAAGCCGGCCGACCTCAGCAGTTCTGCGGCTTTCACGATAGTGCCTCCCGAGCTTATCATGTCGTCGAAGAGAACCGCGACCGGACTAGTTCTCGGCACGCTTCCGATCTTTGCCGTCACACTCCCAGTGGCCCGATCTCTGGATTTCTCTATCCAGCCGAAGTCGACCGAGAGTCTAGTCGCTAGGTCCTTTGCATCCGGTAACCTCTTCTCATCGGGAGCTACCACAACACAGTCTCCCCGGTTCCTCAAGAACTCAGCAGTGTCCTTCGCAGGCAACACTGGGTGGCAAGGCACGCTGAAAAAGGAAAGTGACTCTTCACTGTGCGGTTCGACGATGAAGATCCTGCTGACCCCACACGCTTCAAGGTTCCGTGCAATCAGCTCTGCGGTGAGTGCCTCGCCTGGCAGGAACCTCCTATCCTGTCTCGAGTAGGCCATGTACGGGACAACTGCAACTATGCTCCTCACGCCGAGGCCTCTGGCTGCAGAAGCCATCTGAAGCAGGATCATCAAGTTCTCTGCCTGAGGAGAACACAGGGACTGTACGAGGATCAGTTCGTCACCCTTGGCCGCCTCCTCCAATCTCACGTAGGTTTCACCGTCAGGAAAGTGCCTGCAGGTGACTCCTATCGTCTCGATGCCGAGCTTTTGAGCAAGTGATACACCCAGTGAGGTTGAGGACGGACCTACTGCCAGTTTTACTGCCATCTGACTCCACTCTGTGACTTTCTCGTATTAACCCTATTGGCCGTTGACACATCAATACAATATAGATGCCGAAGAGACGGTCGGATTACCCACGATTGGTATGGCGGTTCCACAGTCCGGACATGAGTTGTCCTCAGTGAGGTTGACCGCATCTACGAACATGCCATGTCTGGAGATCAGCAGCTTCCCACAGTTGTGACAGTATGTGCTCTCTGTCTTATGGCCTGGCACGTTGCCCGCGTAGACATATCGCAACCCCTCCTTCTTTGCGATCTCCAAGCCCTCTTCTATCAGCTTCAGCGGTGTCGCGGGGACATCGAACATCTTGTAAGAAGGGAAGAATCTGAGCAGATGAAACGGAACGAACGGGCCTAGTTCATCTCTCACCCACCCTACAAGTTTGATAAGGTCCTGCGTAGATTCGCCGTACTTGGGAACAATCAGATCCGTGACTTCCACGTGAACACCTTTCTCCTTCATCCCCTTCAGTGTCTGGAATATGTGGTCGGTGCTCGGCACGCCCATCTTCTGCAGGTAGAACTGTTTGTTCCCATTGCCCTTGAGATCCACGGTCGCCGCATCCAGATGCGGATGGACAAAATCGAGTGCTTCGGCCGTCATTGAACCGTTCGTCACCATTGTGTTCTTCATGCCCTTCTTGTGGGCTAGTTTGGCCGTTTCCGCGACGAATTCGATGTTCATGGTGGGCTCGGTGTAAGTATAGCTTATTGATGTCGCACCTAGCTTGGCTGCATCTCTGACGACCTGTTCGGGTGTCCTATCCCTCCCTGAAATCTCCTTGCTCTGCGATATGTCACTATTGCAGCAGAAGCAGCATCGGTAGTTGCACCCGACGGTCGCTATCGAATACGCTGTCGACCCAGGATAGAAGTGAAAAAGAGGCTTCTTCTCGATCGGGTCGAGGTTTTCTGCGATGAGTCTGCCGTAGTTCAGACTGTAAAGTTTCCCGTCCACATTCTTCCTAACGTAGCAGAAGCCGAGGCCTCCTCGTCGAATCCGGCATCTTCTGAAGCATACCTGGCATTCCACGTCCCCATCCAGGCGTTTGTAGAGGGAGGCTTCAATCAAAGTCTGGATCAATTGTGAGAAGGGAGATTTAAAGCGAATCTGAGTCTCCATCGGGAACGAAAGGATTAAGCGCATGCGGGGTGTTGGCAACAGGGCTTGTGGAAGCTGACCCGCCCCGACGCGATCAGTGTCACACGCGACGAAAAGGTCAGGCACGCCCTCGGAAGGTACCTCAGAGTCGCCGGAGGGAAACTCCCTGCCAAGTACATGATAGCAAGGACTATTGGCATTGACCTTGCTCCCGCCGCAGGTCTCGATGAGATGTTGTCCGAACACTCCAAGGCCGTGAAGAGGTTCAGGGAACTTGAGAACTCCGTCCGCGGGCAGACAGATCTGGACTCAGTCTCGCACCCCAATCTCTTAGATCTGAAGCTAGCAACAGCTGGGAAGCTCATGGAGGAGTGCACGCTGTGCGAACGAAGGTGTCGAGTGAACAGACTCGCCGGGGAGCGTGGTGTGTGCAAGGCCGGTACTGATCTGGTCGTTTCCTCGATGTTCAACCACTACGGCGAGGAGCCCGAATTAGTGCCGAGTTTCACAGTGTTCACAATGGGGTGTTCCTTCCACTGTCTGCATTGCCAGAACTACACAATCTCGCAGTGGCTGGAGAGAGGCGTGGAAATGTGTCCCGAAGATGTTGCTGCAGAAGTGGACAATGCCAGAAGAAATGGATCCAGAAACCTGAACTGCGTGGGCGGGAACCCTGACCAGTACCTTTGGTCTTGGCTCAAGGTCTTCGGATTGCTGAGCGAGAGCATCCCCGTCGTCTGGAACTCGAACGCTTACTACTCTGCGGATCAGGCTGAACTATTGGACGGGGTGGCGGATGTCTATCTGCTGGACTTCAAGTATGGTAATGATGACTGTGCTAAGGACATCTCCGGTGTCGATCACTATCTCGATGCAGTGACTAGGAATCACATGAGGGCGAAAGCGGCAGGCGAGATGATAGTGAGGGTCTTGGTGCTTCCTAACCACTTGGATTGCTGCTTGAAGGGCATCTTGGAGTGGATATCAGACAACTTGGGCAGGTCGACTAGGGTCAATCTGATGTGGCAGTACAGGCCAGAATGGAAAGCTTTCGACCGAAAGGACCTGAGCAGGAGGTTGACCAGATCTGAGATGATGAGGTCGCTTCACATGGCAAAGGCTGCTGGCCTTGAGAACGTGATTACGTGATCGTCCGGGTTCCTCAGTAGGTTATCCCTACTCTGCTGTACATTTCCTTCGGAGACTTCACGTCAGAAACTAGGTTCACGAAATCCGCCCTGTTGATAAGCGCAGGAGGAGCGTACCTCCCAGTTATCACTATGTCAGTATCGTCGGGAGACTCGTCAAGCAACGATATCACCTCGCTCACATCTACAAGGCCCGTAGCTGCAGCTAGGTTTATTTCATCCAATACGAGCAGATGAGGCTTCTCGACGAGCTTCTTCTTGGCGAACGCAAGCCCCTCCCTTGCCCTTTTCTTGTCGTCCTCGCTCGGGTTTTTCAGATCCACCCAGTTCGGCGACCCGAACAGATAGGACTCATACAGAGGAGCGAGCTTCTCAGCTATCAGATGCTCACCGATCTGATCCCAGCCTTTCATGAAGAAGATGACCACTGCCTTCTTCCCGTGCCCAACCGTCCTCATAGCTAGGCCTATCGCATTCGTGGTCTTGCCGGCACCGGAGCCAGTGTACAGGAACACCTTTCCCATTGTCCCTCACGCCACCGGGCAGAAGCTCCAGCCACAGTCCATACAGACGCCACATCCCCCTTCCATGGATATCCTAGTGCTTCCACACGAGGGACACTTGTCGTGATTGCCACCTGACAGTGGGACACCGGTGTTTTCGTTGACGGTGGGTTGGCCCATTCTCGTGCCAACTGGCGTGACGTTTACGGGCTGAGCTGGTGCGGTGATTTCCGGCTCTATGCCAGCCTTCTTCATCAAATCGATAGTTCTGTTCTTGACCATCATGGCATATCCTCCTTTCTTCGAGGAAGGGGCTACCAAGACTTGCCCCGGCCTCGACCCATCGCGATAGACGGTCACCCCCTTGATTCCAAGCCTGTGTGCGAACAGGTAGGCCTTGAAGACGTCTGGGACTCCTACCCACGAGGGCATGTTTATCGTCTTGCTCACAGCAGCAGCGATCCACTTCGCGAACGCGGCTTGTGCCCTGAGGTGATCCCACCAAGGTATGTCAAGTGCCGTTTGGAACACAGCTTTGAAGTCATCCGGCATGCCGTCGATTCCCTGAAGCGAACCGCCGTTGTCGCTGATGTCCTTGAGTAGCTTCTCGGAGTAGCTCTCAGCCAGCTTCAGCCTCTTGTCAAACTCTTCGTCTGTGTAGTAGAAGTTGCCGACGGTGACACGCTTTTCATAGGCCAACGCATATGCCGGCTCTATGCCCGATGATGTATCTGCGATCATCGATATCGAGCCAGTTGGAGCGATTGTTGTGCACTCTGCGTTCCTGATGCCATCTTCTCCTATCTTCTTCACGAGGACTTCCCAGTCCATCTTCCATTCCTCCCTGTGATAGTAACCCTCGATCGGGAGTTCCCCGTTCCTATAGGCTGAGCTTGAGAAGAGAGGGAACGGACCCCTCCGCCCTGAAACCTCGGTTGACTCCCACATGGCCCAGTACGACAGGTACTCGGCTACCTTCTCCATGAACTCAAACCCAGCTTCGCTGTTGTAGGGAACATCCAAAGCAAAGAGGACATCCGCCAGGCCCATGACTCCAAGGCCGACCTTTCGTGTACGCTTGGTAGCTCTCTCGATTGCTGGGAACGGGAATCTGTTCACATCGATGACGTTGTCTAGGAACTTGAGTGCCACAAGAATGCTTTCTTTGAAGTGATCCCAATCAAAACTCTTCTTTCCTTCTTCGTTCTCTTTGATGAAGGCATACAGATTCAGAGACCCGAGATTACATGACTCGTAGGCGTACAAGGGTTCCTCCCCGCAGTTATGAACGACCAACCCGTTTGCGACGAAGCTGTGGGTCTCGGGCTCCTTGAGGTCGAAGACGGTTTCGTACCCGACTCGTCTTATCTCCTTCACGCTGGTGACGTATTCCTGTCTGTTTGAATTCCTCCTCTTGTCATCTATCCACTGCCTGAGCTTGTTCTGCTTCTTCCGGATCAGGAACCCGATCTCCCGCGCAAATGCGTCCCTGCTTTGTCCATCGATTGACAACTCATGGTAGGCCATGCACTCATACTCCTTCCTGCCCCCGTGACCATCCGGCAGGAAACGGACTTGTTTGCCTCTTCTGTTGAAGTAGATCCTAGACACTATGCCGAAGTTGAGCAGAAGTAGCTGAACCTGTTCCAGGAGTTGTCTTGAGACGCTTGTCAGGCGCACAGAGCAGCTCTTGTTCTTGGTGATGTTGATGTGCCCATCAGCGGTGAACAGTCCCTGGAGAAAGCCTCTCTGCAATTCCTTGGAGCCGCGAAACACCAACTCAGGTGCCTGAAGCTTGTTCCCATCAGGAAACGCCGGCTCCAGCTCGCCATAGAGTCTCTTAGATGTGATGTAGAGGCAGTCCTGTCTTGGATTGTCATTGATCCTTACGGGGCTGCCCGTCAGTTTGGCCACAGCCTTGGCCATCATGGGAGCGATCTCCTTATCCTCGCCATAGAATCTCAGGTACACCCTTTGGCCGCTGATGTCACCATCCCCGACAGTCCAGCCGACCGTTCTGCCAGCTTCCAGTGTACCGAACTCACCAAAGCCTCCGACTCCAGACTGTAGATACAAGACATCGTTGTGCGTCAGTTCGCAGAGAGGTTTCCAGCCATCTTGCGTGCGGAACTTATGGTCTGATGTGGCCTTGATCCGGTATCCATGTCGGGTCTGCACCTCATAGACGAGCTTCGTACCACTGCACACGACATCAGCAACATCCTTCAGTTCCGTTCCCGAAGCCTGATACGCTCTGCTCTTGTGTTTCATGCCGTAAGGATAAACCATGACTGGGGCCGGTCCGACTCTCGCATCAGTGACCGCTCTAATGGACATTTGATGGTCATACAGGTCCGCGATCCTGATCATCCCCCTGTCGGTTGACACCCTGCTGTTCCCCACGATGCAGGGGTTCGTGCTTGTTATGGGCCCGAGAACACCATTCATGACATTCCTCTTGTTCATGTTGTCGAAGAACACTACTCCAGGGTCGCCGTTCTTCCATGCCTGTTTTGCGATAGTCTCGAAGAGCCTCGCCGGGTCGATTCTCTCCGCCACTTTTCCGTTCCTCGGATTGACTAACGGATAGGGCTCATTCTTCGCAAGGGAATCCCAAAAGCTCTCTTTCACCATGACCGAGATGTTGAAGTTCTCGAACCTACCCGGCTCGGACTTGCATAGGATGAAGGACTCTATGTCGGGATGATCTATGTCGAGTATTCCCATGTTCGCCCCTCTTCTGCGCCCACCCTGTCGCACGACATCCGTCACCGTGTCGATAATCCGCATGAAGGAAACGGGGCCACTTGCCACACCGGATGTGGTGAATACGATGTCACCGGTTGGCCTCAACCCAGAGTAGTTCAGACCGATTCCTCCGCCACTCTTGAAGATCACAGCGGAGTCCGTGGCCGCTGTCATTATCGATTCTATGTCATCCTCAATGGACAACACAAAGCAGGCAGACAGCTGGCCCAGCAAGGTTCCCGCGTTGAACAGGGTTGGAGAGTTGGGTAGAAACCTCCTCGTTGCCATCATAGAGTAGTATTCGCTGAACTCACGTGCATGGGAGTCGAACTCACCCCTGAGCACGCCGTCCCAGAACTCAGTCCAGCTCTTCTTCATCTTCCCTTCTTCGTTCAGCTCGTCGTACAGCTCCTTCATGCGTTCAAGGTGGTACTTGTTCCAGGTGAACTCATACTCACCGCTGGGTCCCTTGAGCCCCACCTTGCCGTCCCAGTCGACGGCCTTCCACATCTCTGGTTCCCGGGCCTGCTGATCGCCGGCCTTCGAGAAGATCGTCACGTCATGCAGTATATCAGGGATCACGATCAGGGCGGCAATCCTCTTGAACATCAGCTTCGGTCCTTCGATGAAGTTACCTTCACTGTCCTTCTGAAGGTACCTGGCGGCCAGAAGTCTGAGTGAATTCACGGAGAAGTTTTTGTCCACCTCGTCGAGAGGCTCTTTCTTCAGTATCCCCTCCTTCTCTTCCCTTATCTTCTCCCTCTCCTTCCTGTAGATTATGTAGGACCTTGCTACCTCAAACAGATCCTGCTTGACGAGTTCCATCTCGACTATGTCTTGGATTTCCTCCACGGAGGGGACCTTCCCAGAGGAATGCAGCCCCTCTATCACCTTGAGCACACTCGAGAGAACAGACTTCAGCTTCCTCTCGTCGTACTGCCTCTCGTCCAGCATGGCCCTCCTTATGGCGCGCTCAATCCTAGAAGGGTCGAAACCTACGACTGTTCCGTCACGTTTGATAACCTTCCTTTCGCTCATGCGATCAGGTGATGGCTTCCCTCAGGCCTTTCGTTCTTAACGGTTTCCATGTCACTGTAACCGAGCTTAAAACACGGAGGGGCGATCCTCCTTCAGAACATTAGAGGCCCAACGCCGAGTGTCGGCAGACGAAATGGGACAGAATCTCGCCTATCGAGCTCAGATGTCCGGAATTATGGAAGGGGCTCATGGACCCGTCAGACTACACAAATGTAGTGTTGGAGGAGGTCGGCAGCTTCGATGCCGGGAAATGCCCATACTTTCAAGTCGGTCGCCGAGATCGTGACTGCACCACGATCCGCTATAGCAACAAAGGATTAAAACGACATAGCCTTCGACCTAGGCAAGGGGTCGTCGTCTAGAGACGCAGTCGGACAACTTGGTCTAGGATACCAGCCTGGGGCGCTGGAGACCTCGGGTTCAAATCCCGACGACCCCATGTGATCATGGATCTTACATGCTCGCCCATCTCTCTCACTAATCTCCGCGCGCGGTGGTGATCTACATGGGAACGTCAAGCTTGAAGCTGCATTGGGGAGAGCTTCTACAACGGAGAACGCGGCAATCCGAGAAACGAGAAGTGTCGCCCCCTCAATAGCGTTAAAAGCAACAAGCTCTTCGAGGCACGCTGATCTCCGCGGGCAATGGAAGTGCGTGTTCAAGCCCATCGTGGCAAGCTCTTCTCGATACTGGAGGCCCTGTTGGTGACCTTCCTGTGGTCCTCGTCTTATGTCTTGATCAAGATCGCCCTAGTTGAAGTGACTCCCATGCTGTTCGCTGCCATCAGGTACTCAATGGCATCTATCATTCTGATCGCTGTGAATGTCGTGTCAACGCGAAACGAGAGTTGGAGATTGACCAAGAACGACATCCTCCTACTGGTCGCGGCCGGTTTCTTCGGGTACACTGTCGCGCAAGGTCTTCAGATAGTCGGGTTGTTGTATCTTCCAGCAACGATGGTCACTCTCGTTCTAAACTTCACCCCAGTCTTCGTCCTCCTGATGGAGGCGGTGCTACTCAGGGAGGTACCGACATCGGTCCAAGTCATAGGCGTGTTCACCGCGTTGTCGGGGGCATTGCTGTACTTCAGTGGTCAGATCGGGCCGGCTAATCCGGCCGGGATAGCTCTCGTGCTAGTGTCGGGTATCGGTTGGGCAGCTTACTTGATAATACTCAGACGCATTCAGAGATCTGGCACCATCTCCTCAATGAGACTCACTGGGATCACGATGACCGTCGGTACGCTGGGCATCGTGGCTCTGGTTCCCTTCTTCGAGCCGTTCCGTGTACCGAGCATCTCTGCGATGTTGATTCTCGTGTGGCTCAGCGTCGTGAACACAGCGTTGGCTTTCTACCTGTGGAACCAAGTTCTTCGTTTCCTCAGGGCATATGAGCTGTCGATCCTGCAGAACAGCATGCTCGTGCAAATAGCGATACTCTCCTTCATCTTTCTGGGAGAGTCCGTAACCTGGCCAATGATGGCTGGGATGATTCTCGTCCTTGTCGGAATAGTGTTGGTCCAGGTGACATCCGTGAGAAAGCGACGATAGTGCGACTGGGACTGGTTCATCACGTGCGCAATGACTGGTCCCTCACGGCGTCACTTGTCTGCTCTTTCACTGAACTGTCGTGCCAGTTTCCTGACCGTCGTGGTGTGAAGCCTTTCGTGCCAGACAAACCTCCTGAGCACTTTCCTGGCGGTCCATCCTTCCGGCTGGTGTGTTCCCGTCCATTCTCCTGGTTGATGATAGCTTACTTGGCAATTCATCTCCTCATCAGATAGGTTGAGCAGTCTCATGATCGACAACTCATCTGCGACCTCCAAAAAAGTCAGGGGCCATTCCTCGAACCTCCTCGGTTTGATCCTCTCCATGTAGAACAGAGAGCATTCTGCCACATGTTCTGCGATGCGCTTGATGTTTCTCGGCGTGGTCGCATCAGGCTTCCATTCCAAGGAATCATTGGGTTGGCCCGAGTACAGACTTATGAGATCTTCTCTTGCGTATTTCATGAAGCGGATGCAGCGGTTCACCTCCTCCCTGTCCAGGGATATCAGGTCTGCCTCAAACAGCGCCTGACTGTCACCTAGGTTCACTGGCCAATTGCCCCTCACGATTTCGGCCACTTCTGTCTCGACGCCATACGCGTCTTCCGTGATCGGCTCGCCATGCTTGTGCAGCCATTCAAGGAACTCTCTGATCTTGAGCGGGGTCTTTGTCACAGCACCATCGAATGTGGGCGCTCTGCTGTAGCAGCCAGGCAGTTCCCGAACGAATACCTGCGTTGAACCATCGGGCCCTACTTCACACAACAAGTGGTATTTCATGCGCTTTGAGCGAGGACAAGAGACGTCTGGTAATAAGCTTGGTAGTCAACGCACGCCACTCAGGTTCGCACGATCCTCCATTTCCGTCCCGTGCTCTCGCCGCGATGGCAAGAATCTACTCGGGAGTCGTTTCTTGGCAAGGCTTCGGGCATTATGCGATCCTTGATGCTTCCGAGAGGACATTCACTCACGGTGTGTGCAAACGTGGAGATCTGATGAGTCGTCCCAATCAACCTTTAAAGTCATCAGGTCGAAAAGTGCACTGTGATCCTTGTTGCCCGACCAGTTGGTGCAGACAATGATCCTCGGCTTGATTCAGGGCCTGGCGGAATGGCTTCCGATCTCAAGCACTGCGCACCTGAAAATAGTTGAGCATTTCTTGGGCTTTGCAGCCACACCACTGTTCAACGTAGCTTTGCACGTTGGAACACTGGTCGTGGTCGTGTTCTATTTCAGGAAGGAGGTCGGAGACATCCTCTTGGCCCTAGTGCACGTGGATTTCAGGTCAGAACGTGGCCATCTGATACCTCTGATGGTCGTGGCTACGATTCCCACGGCAATCATCGGCCTGCTTTACGTGCAGTTCCTCGAAGATGTGTTGCAGACGATGCTCGCAATAGGGATTGCTCTTCTCGCGGGTGCTACAATGGTCTACATCTCGAAAAACGGAAGGGAAAACACGGATGTGATAACCTACAGGACAGCTCTCACAATAGGTGCAACTCAAGGCCTTGCAGTATTCCCAGGGCTCTCAAGAAGCGGTGTGACCGTCTCGACGGCGTTGCTGCTCGGTCTGAAAAGGGAAGAGGCATTCAAATTCTCCTTCCTCCTCTCGATTCCAGCCATACTCGGAGACCTGATAGTGGAGGTCTACAAACAACGCGGTCAACTGGCCATCCAGAGCATAGGTTCTGTTGAGCTTCTGGCGGGAGTGGTCGTGGCCATGATTGCGGGCTACCTCGCGATTGAGCTTGTTTCGAGGATAGTGGAAAGCAAGGGATTTCACTATTTCGCCTTCTACACTTGGCTGCTCGGAATAGCGTTGATAGCTCTCACGCTCGGCGGCTTCTAACACTTGAACTCACCTGACAAGAACGCCTTCAGGACGACAGTATCGAGAGAATCACCGGCTGTCCGGGCGGGAATCTCGCATTATCCAGACAACCACTAAGATTATTAACGCCTGTCACCCAAGCACTTCCGGATATTGTCCTCAGCGAAGTTCTGCCCTGAGTGCGGGGGTGAAATGACGTACGACCCCGCCATCAAGGTGTACATCTGCACCAGCTGTGGAAGGATGTACACGCAGAGCCAGCTGATCGAAGCAAAGGAACGATTGTACTCATCCATGAGCGATGAGGACGAGAAGAGAAGGAAGAAGCGGAAGGACGTCCTGAAGTGGTACTTGTCAGACAAGGAAGAGAAGTGACTAGGCCTCGTGGGCTAGTCCGACCAGTTCACCAATTGAAATACCCCTTTCGTCCAGATATTGAGACATCCCCTGCTTGATTCTGCCGAAGACTTGAAGGTCCTCGGAAGCGGTCCCTACCTGAACGGCCGTGGCACCCGCCAGCATCAATTCGACCGCATCGTCCCAATCTGACACCCCACCCGCTCCCACAAGCGGTTTCCTAGTAGTCTCATACAGCTCGTACAGCAGTCCCACAACCACTGGGTGCAGAGCATGCCCTGATAGACCCCCGAACTTGTTCGACAGGACGGGCTTCCCAGCAGAGACATCGATTGCCATTGCTCGCATGGTATTGGAGACGACAAACCCGTCCACGAAGTCCAGCTCTTGCACCAACGAGGTACAATCTGATCTGATCGGTGGCAACTTGACGAACACAGGCTTTGGACAGGCAGCCTTTGTCTCCCGAGCTATCCTCCTCACCATCTCTGGGTCAGCGGCGACCTCGTATCCCAATCTGCTCGCATGAGGGCAGGAGAGGTTGATCTCAATTGCGCTCGCTATAGAACTCATCTTCCTCGCCATCAACTTGGCCCCGATGTCGTCCGCTGGGGCGATACTAGCTATGACCGGCACACCTAGGTCAGTCAGCTCACCCAACTCCTCCGCGACAGCCTCGTACCCGGGATTGGGTAAGCCCATTGCGTTTATCGCGCCGCAGTCTAGCTTGACGTATGTTGGATTCTCGTGACCTTCCTTGGGCTCTATCGTCGCAGATTTTGACACGACCGCACCAGCACCGGCCGTCGCCACCTTCCTGAGCAGGGATGCCGCATTGCCCAGCACACCTGATGCGTTCATCAATGGGTTACGTAGCTTGAGTCCAGCTAGCTCGACTTCTAGGCTGGTCGTCTCCTCAGCACCTCCCCTTTGGGTTTCTCTGTGACATAGCCATCTTCATATGTTATCATCCCTCTGACCATTGTCATCTTCACCCTGCCGACCAACTCCTCCCCCTCGAACAGAGAGTATTTGGCTTTGCTGAAGAACAACTCCGGATTTACTGTCCACGTTTCGTTCGGGTCAACTACGGTGATGTTTGCCAAGAAGCCTGAGGCTATTCTGCCGTTGTAAGTGAGCCCAAACCTGCGCGAGGGGTTCCTTGTCATGCACCTGAGAACTTCAACCAGCCCGAGTTGTTCAGCCTTCGCCATCTTGAGCACTGCAGACAGGGCCGTCTCTAGGCCCGGGGTGCCAGAAGGTATCTTGTCATAGTCTTCTTGGTCCTTCTCGACTTGGAGGTGGGGGGCGTGGTCGCTGACCACCACTGAGATCAATCCATGGTTGACGCCTCCTCTCAGGGCCTCTACATCGCGCGCGCTCCTCAGCGGTGGATTCACTTTTGCCGCCCCGCCACGGGATCGGGTATCCACGTCGGTTTTCGAAAGATGGTGGACTGTGGCCTCGGCGCTGGTCGTTTTCGACTTGAGACACTCACTCAGGGCTTCTAGTCCCTCCTTGGTTGTGACGTGGGCAAAATGCAGGTCGCATTCGCCGAACGAGTCTACGGTCTTCTCGATCGCTAGGAGTTCGCATCGGGATGGTCTCACCTCCCCGTGCATCGCAGCCCCCCTCAAGTCTTCGCCGAAAGACGCTCTACTCTGCCCTATGCAGTCTTCATCCTCAGCATGAACGTACAGGGTTAGGCCCGCCTGCTTCAGCTCTGTCGCACCCATGCCGGGCATTCCTTCAAACAGACTTGACAGGTCCTCAGGGTATAACTTCATCGAGAATGCTCCGTCTGATCCCATCTTTCTCACCCCATCCAAGGAGTCTGGCAGACTGCAGTGAAACCCAACGTCACAGAAGATCCGATTCTGAGCTACCTCAATGGCCCCTGCAAACCGCTCGGGCGAATCCAACGGAGGGATAGTGTTCGGCATTGCGATAATAGTGGAGAACCCTCCTGCCACGGCTGCTCTGGTCCCGCTCTCGAAGTCTTCCTTCGCTTTCTCGCCGAAGTCTCTCAAGTGTGTATGAACATCGACCAATCCCGGCAGCACCCAGAGACTGCCGAAATCCAGGTGCTCGGCGCTCGACGGAATTTCGCTTGAGGACTTGACGTCGGAGATCCTGTCCCCGCGTAACACCACAGCGCCATCGTAGAACTCTCCGTCAACGAACAACTTGCCAGAGACGGCTAGGTCGGGCTGTGTCAACCTAGTTCTACTCTCCTGCCGAACTTGTCTCTGGTCTTGGATCCGAAGTCACTCGCGACCAAGACAGATCCGGAAATGATCGGGCCATCCTTGCAGACTAGTTGTCCACCCGGGTCCAAGACGCAAGATCCGCAAACCCCGTCAGCGCACTTGATGATCCTCACAAGCGAGGCCTCGGAGTAGATGCCGAGTTTCTCCGAAACCCTGACAACGGCTTTCATCATGGGTTCAGGTCCTGCGGTAAGGACAACTCTCGCCTTGTTATCACTCAGCATCTCCTCGACGTAGTCCGTCACTTTCCCTTGGCGCCCGAGTGACCCATCCTCCGTGGTGAAGACGGCGGCGGACGCGAGCTTCCGGAACTCCTCCGTATAGCAGAGCCTCTGGGAGTTTCTCGCACCGATCAGGACCATGCCTGGTCTGCCGCTGTCGGCCAGTTCCTGAGTAGCCATAAGAAGTGGAGCCGCCCCTGTCCCTCCACCTATCAACAGGAAGGGGCCCTCCCTTCCAAGGGAAAAGGGATTTCCATATGGTCCCCTCAGGAAACATCGGTTACCGGGTTCCAACGACACAAGGGCTGAGCTGGTAGGACCAACATCCTCAACCACGAACTCCGCATAGTTGCTGCGACAGACAGACGGACTGAGAGGGATCTCGCCGTGCCCGGGCAGCCACAACATGAAGTACTGACCAGCATTGCAGGACACTTGTTCATGCAACACAAGACTCATGATCCGGAGATCCGACGCGAATTCCTTGTTCTTGGCGAGTTCAGCCTCCACATAGTACCTGCCCATTTGCTACTCGACCAAGTGCGCTGATATTTCGTCCGCAGGTAGAATCGTCCTGCAGTAGACACATCTCAGGACGACAGGGTTCTTGGATTCCACGCTGAGCTTCGGCACTATGGGCTCATCTCGTTTGTTTGAGATACACATCATGTTAGGGCATTTCACGAGACCTTCGACGACGTCGGGAGGGCTTGGCCTGTGTTTCTCCTTGACTTCGTAGTTCGAGACTATGTCAACCGAGGCGTCAGGCGCGATAAGTGCGATCAACTGGGCTTGTTTGGACCCCACTGTCATGTCCTCGATTTTGACCAAGTCCTTCTTGCCCAACTTCCCACTGGGGACGTTCATCAGGATGGTGGCGATGTGACCCTCGGTTCCCTTTATCCCAAGTATCCTAAGCACCTGTAAGGCTTTCCCAGCGGGGATATGGTCTATCACAGTGCCGTTCCTGATCTTGGCTACTCTCAGTTCCTCTTGTGGCATCCTCTCACCCGAGTATTATGTTCAAGAGTGCCATCCTCACGAATACCCCTCGCTTGGCCTGCTCGAAGTACCTAGCCTGCGGATACTTGTCAACTGCTGGCGAGAGTTCGTCGACCCTCGGGAGCGCATGGAGGACTATGCTCTGCTTCTTCATCTTTCGCACAGAGTCCTCGCCGAAGGTATATGACCCCTTCACGCGTTCGTACTCCAAGAGATCTCCAAAGCGCTCCTTCTGGATCCTAGTCAGGTAGATCACGTCTACCTTCTCAATGACCCCATCGAGTGACGTCTCTTCTTCGAACCTGACTTTGGCGGAAGAGAGAGAAAGCTTTGTCTCCTCAGTTGCTCTCAATCGTTCGGGGGAAACCAAGTGGATTACGTCCGGGCGGAACAAGCTCAAGCCTCTCAGTAGTGACGAGGCCACTCTTGCATGTCTCAGATCCCCGACGACAGCGTACTTCAGACCGTCAATCTTGCCGAATGATTTCAACACCTCATAGAGGTCTATCATGGTCTGAGTCGGGTGATACATCGTTCCCTCTCCGGCGTTTATCACTGGGCTGGTACACACATCAGACGCAAACCTAGACGCCCCCTCAACGGAATGCCTGATGACTATGATGTCGGAATAGAAGTCCAACATCCTGACCGTGTCAGCGAAGTTCTCACCCTTTGCCGCCGAAGTCATTGCGGATTCTAGGAAGGTCATCACCCTACCACCGAGTCTGTTCATCGCCGATTCGAAGCTGAGCCTGGTTCTGGTGCTTGGCTCAAAGAAGGCAAGTGCCATCATCTTGCCATCCAGTGAGTGCGATACATCGACGCTGTGGCTCTCTATCTGGTCGGCCACTTCGAAAAGATGCTCCAATTCCCTCCTAGAAAGATCGGTAATGTCCACTATGTCCTTGATGTCGGACATCCTCCTATCGCTGGGCCGGACTGAATTAAACACTTGCCCCCTCTGACCCAAGGTACGCGATTATCTTGTCACGCTGTTCGGTTGGCATTGCCCCGCCCGCAGCCAACCGGTCGATGGCGCTCAAGACATCTATGGCGGATCTGGCCACGATTCCGTTCTCAGCGAGGAATCTCTTCCCCCCTTGGAGCCTGTCGAAAAGAACGTAGGCCGACCCGATCTCGGCGCCCTTGTCCCTCAGCGCCCGCGCCGCGTGCAGCACGTTCCCACCGGTCGTCAGGACATCGTCAACAATCACGAACTTGTTCGATTTCCTGACCTCCCCTTCGACCAGTTCGCCCGTTCCATGCGTCTTCGCCTCCTTCCTTACATAAACAAACGGGACGGACATCTTGCTGGCCAGTGCTGCTCCCAGCGGTATGCCCGAGAGTTCGACTGAGGCGATTCCGATTCCCTTTTGTTCGTTCTGTGAGATCATGGAATCGAGTTCGCCTAGGGCCATGCTGAACAGCTCAACGTGCGAGGGCAGAACACGCAGATTCACGTAGTAGGGGCTCTTCTTCTGCGATGACAGGGTGAATTCTCCGAACCTTATCATACCAGCTTCGGAGATGCCGCGAAGAAGCTCCCACTTCATCCTCTCAGCGCCTTCCTCTGTTCCTCAACTGCTGCGCGTGCAGCGGCCACCGGGTCTTGACTCGCGTATATCGCCCTCCCCACTATTTCGTAGTCCGCCCCTGCCCGTATGGCAGAGCCGAAGGGCGCACCCTGTACACCGACGCCTGGCGAGATGATCAGCATGCCACTGGGGATCTTTTTCCTCACCTCAGCGAGAACGGTCGGTCGCGTGGCTGGCGCGATTATGCCATCGGGGTCGAGCGAGATCGCCTCGCTGATTATGTCCGTGAGTACCTTGTCTATTATCCTCTCCGAGCCTTTGTGTGACATGCTGACTAGGACTAGGATTCCCTTGCCGAGCCTGACAGCTGTTTCCTTTGCACCGTCCAGACCGCCCTCGCGGCCTATGAATCCGTGGGAGATGACCGCGTCGATACCGGATCTGAACAGTATCTCGCAGGTCAACGCGTTCACGTGCGATACATCGGCCAACTTCGCGTCAGCAATGAATACAAAGTCGTCACTTCTGTCCTCAAGTTCTTTCCTAAGATCCTTGAGTGATGTAGTGAGAAGGAACGGGATTCCCAGTTTTATCCCCACAAGGTAGTCCTTCAATCTGTTGGAGGTGTCCTTCAGGGTCTCTACTCCATCTTCACCGGACATATCTAGGGCGAGCACAAGCCTGGACCCTTTCCTTTTCGAGATCAGGCTTATCTTGGTCGCGAAACCTCCAGGCATTGCTGACGACAGGACTTGTGCGTGTCGTAATAACTCTTGACCCCAGCGCTTCCAACAACTTGGACATTACTCTCAGTGTTTTCCGCCGGAGAAGAATGAGAACTGCTTAAATAGAGCACTCCTGAATCTGCATCAGATCGCTCGTCATGAGAAAAGCGCGAGTTTCCGCGGCAACGACACAGCAAGCAACTGGCCTCGAGGCCATACTCCGCATCATAATGGACGGCAAGGTGAACATTGCCGAATCGAAGATAGACCAGTTGCCAGTTTCGAATGACGAGTTCACAAACGGTTACAGGGACGCACTTCGGGGAATCGTCAATTCGCTAAAAACGAACGACCACAGGAGCTTCGTGCACAGGCTCAAAAAAGACAAGGGTTTCCTGAAGAACGAGATCGCGAGGCTCAGGGAGACCGAGGCCTCACATCTGTGCACGGAGTGGGATCTCGGTTACTTCAAGTGTTGGGTCTCCTATCTTCAGGGGCTCCTCACTAGGCCCCTACAAACTGTGAAAGAAGAGACTGTAGAGTAGTATCCAAGTGAAAAGCACAGAGAAGAAGAATATCCCTATCCCAATAGTATACAGCTTGTTTTTGCCACCGATTAATTCCACCCTGTGTTTGCCCAGCAGGCTGGCTGTGATGAGGTAGGTTGCGAGATAGGCGAATATGGACATCGAGGCAGCCGTGAGTACCCCGCCCATGAATGGCCTCCAGAAGGCTGCAAGCAGCATGCCACATCCGATACCTACGGCAGCCCTCCCCCAGTAGATCGCCTCCCGAAGCTTTTTCTCCTCGTCCTCAGTCAATCTCGATTGACCACCAGAATGCAGAGGAGACCCCCATCAAGGCTTGAGGTCAGATTGTTGGCATCTGAACTTGGCCGATATTTGAGCGGAGTTCGGGTCTCCAACATCTACAGCAACACGGAGCTCGGATTGACCCTTTTAAAGCTGAACGGATCTGATGGGCCTCGCAGACTTCTCCACGAAAGAGGCCTCAGGGCTTGTCTGACGGAGTTCCGATATCCCGCCGAAAAGTCACCGCATCCGCAGTTGCGAACTGCTCGACGATTGTTGCGAGGATCAAGAGTACAGAGAGTCGAGCAAGAAGGTTTTGATCGAGTGATCTCAATCGAATTGAGTACGCCTAAGGGTTCCAGCCTCAAACTTGTGCTTGAGATGCTCTCTGGAGGGGTCTTCGTGATACTGGATTCAGAGGGGAAAGTCAGGTTCACAACCGAGAAGAAGGTGATGAGGGACAGGTCAATCCTCCTAGGCGAGGAATACCGCCTGCCTCCTCAGACCTACCCGTCCCCTCTCCTTGCCAACAAAGAGGAACTGCTCAGGATATTGAACGAAGAATCCGTCGTAAAGCCAGCTCTAGCAACTAGGTTGGGGCTAGGCAATCTCTCCGACTTGATCTGTCTCAATGCAGGGATTGACCCAGAGGCGATCCCGACTTCGTTGTCTCCGGAAGACACCCACAAACTCTTGGATGCGATCAGACAGACAGTCGAGTCGCTGAAACTCGCACCCACGGTCTACTCAGACGGCCCGAATCCCATAGAATACTCATTGGTGCCTTTGCCGAACCCTCCCTCACAGACCTCCGAGAGGTTCGACACAGTATCTGAGGCAATGGACTGGTACTACTCCATGGGCGGCAGGATGAGAATCGTCGCTCCGTCCAAACCGAACCGGAGACTCGCTTCTTTGAAGAAGACCGCCGAAGAACTCCTTCAGCAGTCAGCGCAACTCAAGGAAATCGCTGAGATGATCATGGCTGATGCGGCGAAGTTCGACCGCGTACTGTCGCTAGCCAAGCAGGGCACGAAGGGCGCGATCGAGGTGGGGATCAACGTAAAGGAGATAGACTACAGGGAAAGAACGGCCAAGGTTCTCATGGGAGGTCGCGAAGCCCAGCTCGACATCACGAGGTCAGCGGCAGCCAACGCATCCATACTGTTCAGCAGGTCAAAGGAGCTGAGGTCGAGGGCCGGTGAACTCATGGCGGAGGCGGAATCCACGAAGGTGGAACAGAAAGTGAAAGAAGTCGAACTGAAGAGGGTCAGGAAGATGGCATGGTACGAGAAATTCAGGTGGGCCGTTCTATCCAGCTCCAGGAAGCTCCTGCTGGGCAAAGATGCCATCACCAACGAGATCCTTGTGAAGAAACACACGGACGAGAACACGCAGGTCTTCCACTCGGACTTCGCAGGTTCTCCGTTCGCGGTCGCTTGGCCGCCCGGGGAGATGACCGAAGGCGAGATTCAAGAAGCTGCAGGAATCACTGCATCCTACACATCGAAGGCATGGGAGATGGGCTTCTCCTCTCTCGATGTCTACTGGGTTCGAGCATCACAGCTGAGCAAGTCTCCGCCGTCGGGGACATTCTTGACGAAGGGGGCTTTCTTCGTCTCTGGGGAGAAAAACTTCATCAGAGGTGCGAATCTGGGAATCGCTTTGGGCGCCGAATTGAAGGAGAACAAGCTCTATGTCACGACAATGCCCCCCAATGCAGATGCTCACATTCCTCGGTGCATACTGGCTCCGGGCAGACACACGAACTCTGAGGTTTCGAGGAGGCTGGCGAAGATGTTGGCAGATCGCTATTCTGTCAAGATTACGGCAGAGGTCAGCGATGCTATCAGGGAAAGGATGCCGGACAAGAAGAGCGACATCATCGCAGTCAAAGGCTTATGAAACCCAACTTGCAGGGCCCGGATCTCATGAAGATCGAGTACGGCCGTCTCTTCCTGCTGCTGGCCACGTTCTTCTTAGCTGATCTTTCTTGTACCATCTTCTCCTTAGTGTGGGGCATCCCGCGAACGCTACCCTCAAACTGGGCGTTCCTCATCTCGCTAGCGGTAACGCACTTCATCGTGTCCTTCGCGTGCACCTACGGGATCAAAGACAAGGGCTTCGCGATGGGTTCGGCCATCCTATCTGCCGCCTTAGCCTACGTGCTGTTCTGCGCGGTGTCGATTGACATCGACTTGCTGGCCAGATCGGCCGTCCCTCTAGCTTCCTTGGAACTGGGTGCACTTGCGGGTGCCATGCTAAGCCGGTCGTCAACGCGGGCAAAGGCCCCCGAGTTGTTGCCACCGCCCCCTTCTCCGGCCTGACAGGCTCCGCTTCTGGTCTTGCGTGAGGGGTTTTAACCGGGCCTGCCTGCACACTGACAGGCATGGTGACTGTTGCCGCAGTATCCGACGTGCATTCTCCACTGTACCTGAGGGAGTTCTTGGCCAACGTGGGTCTCAGGGTGAGGGAATGCAGCCTTTTCCTCCTAGCAGGGGACATGATCCTGCGGTCCAGGGTCAGCCAACTGGCGCCTGTTCTCCGGGGCATCAACAGGGCGTTTTCCGGACAGATCATCGCCACGCTCGGAAACGAGGAACACGACGCGGTCAAGGACTCTCTCATGAAGGAGTATCAGCAAGTGCGCTGGCTCGATGACTCGGACGTCGTGCTGGAGATAGAGGGCAGAAAAGTCAGAATAGTTGGGACGAGAGGGTCGCTGGCTGAGCCGACAAGCTGGCAGAAGGCGCATCTCCCTGACATCTTAGAGGTGTACTCGAGACGAGTTCAGTTGGTCCGGGGCCTGTTGGAGAGAAGGAATGGCGATGACACCGTGGTTCTGCTGTCTCACTATGCCCCGGTCCGGGCCACGACGCAGGGTGAGCCCGAGCACATCCTCCCCGTGTTGACTGATCCAAGGATGGAGAAGGTGGTCAAGGAAACCTCCCCGGACATCGTGATTCACGGCCACGCGCACAATGCCACAACGCTCTCAGCGAACGTCTACGGGGCACGAGTCTTCAACGTGGCCTTCCCTGCCAAGAGGTCAACGACCATCATCGACTTGTGGTGAGCAGCGTGCGAACACTCATTTACCACCTGTCGCACTAGTAGCTGCTCATGGGCGAGAGAATATCACCAGGCCAATATGTGCGCGTCATCTTTGAGGGAGGGAAGTCCTCGATCCAGAAGGTGGGGAAGGACTCCATACACACTCATCACGGGTTTGTCAAGCTCGACGACTCATTGGAGTATGGCGCCTCAGTTTCGACTAATACAAACAGAAGAATTGTCCTGTTGAAGCCCGTTCTGGCGGACTTCCTGCAAGTCATGTCGAGGAGGACACAGATCCTGTACCCCAAAGAGCTGGGCTACATTTTGCTTTCCTTGGGGATAGAAGCTGGATCTAGGATATTGGATGCAGGCACAGGCAGCGGAGCATCAGCTGCACTGATGGCGAACTTCGTCGGGCCGGGCGGCCATGTGCTCTCCATAGACAACAATCAAGAATCGCTGGACATAGCAGCTGCGAACCTGAAGTCTCTCGGACTGGACGCCATAGTCGAATTCAGACTTGGAGACGTAGTGACGGGGATCGGGCAGAGAGAGACGTTCGACGCAGCTGTCATGGATCTGCCCTCACCTTGGGAGGCAGTTCAATCGTACTATGATAGTCTGAAGCCCTCAGCGAGAGTGGTGGCAGTCGTGCCCACGTACAACCAGCTTGAGAAAATCGTCGAAGCGTTCGAGCAGGGCGGCTTCGTCGTTCTTGAGACAGTTGACATCATGTCTCAGGGCATAAAGGTGAAGAGGGGAGCTGTGAGGCCAATGCCGTTGGCTAGGAGTCACAACGCCTTCTTGGTCGTGGCCGCAAAATCAGTGGCAAAAGGTTAAAACTACCGACAAGAAGCTCCGGTTACACCATTAGACATAAAAATGGATCCGCAAGCTCCCAGGCCGATGCAGACGCAGTCTGACCCGGTGGCCAAGCTCAGGGACGCTATCCTGATGAACAGCGAGAGCCAGGACTCCGTGGCCAGCTACCTCAAGGTGCTCAGGATCTTCTGCGCCGACTTCAGCATGACGCCAGCCCAGCTCGTCGAGGCCGCGAGGATCGGGAAGTTCAGGCCGGATCTTGCGACTGGAGAATGGCTCATGTCTAAGAGGTCTCTGGCGCCAGGGACTAGGCGCGTTTACAGGGCCGCCGTCAAGAAGTTCTTCGATGTCTGCCTCCCTGATCTTGAGTTCAGGTGGAACAAAGTCCAAGTGGGCAGGATGCGGGTTCTCGAGGTGGACAGGGCCCCGACCAAAGATGAACTGCTCAGGATGATGATGGCGGCCGGTCTGAAGAGCAAGGTCCTGCTCACCTTCTTGACCTCTTCGGGCGTGAGGCGGGGTACCCTGGCTGGACTCAAACTCAAGCATCTGGACCTCGAGACCTATCCTGATGTGGGTGTGGTCCGAGTGCCAGCCGAGCTGAACAAGGCCAGGATCCCCTACGTCACCTTCATCTCCTCGCAATGCAGGGCGGTGCTCAGGGAGTACCTGCGTGTCAGGGAGCAGGGCGTGCGCAAGTCCCCCGAAGTGCTGACGCCGGACTCTGCCGTGATTGCGATAGCGGGCAGGCCAGTCAAGCCCAAGTCGGTGAGCGAGCTCTGGGTTGCGATGGTTGACAGGGCTGGGTTGGGCGAGAAGCCCAGGAGGTACAGGACGCTCAGGACCCACACGGCCCGAAAGTACTTCGCGACCATGTTGAGCATTGCCGGGGTTCACCCGTCGACCAGGGAGAGGCTGATGGGGCACTTCTCGGGCTACGCGAACCCGGCCCTGTCCATGGACTCCAACTACTTCAGGCCGGACGAGGAACAGCTACTCGACGCATACAGGGCCGCCATGCCCAAGCTCATCATAGCGGAGGAGATCGGCACCGAGGAGTTCAGGAAGAAGCAGGCCATGGACGCGCTGAAGATGCTGGGCTACCCGGAGGAGAAACTGAAGAAGGTCGAGAACCTGTTGGCCAAGGCCAGGTCGCTGGACGATGTGCTGGACGAGGTGAGAAAGCTGACGTCCTCGGATCAGAAGATCGTGGACCAAGCCGAGCTAGACGAGTTCCTCGCGACCGGCTGGGAACCAGTGATGAGGCTGGAGAACAAGAAGATCGTGATCAAGAGATCGGCTGGAATCTGACCTAGGGAGTCACTTCCTTCGTCGTGCGCCTTCGATACAGTATATAGACGATCAATGCTCCAATGACGATGTTGACCGGAAGAAACAGGAATAGAGCGATCTCATAGAGCGATTTGTAGTCGTCTCGTTCTCTAGAATACGGCCTAAGCCGAAAGCTGAAGTGTACGATCTGATCGAGGAACTCGTGAGGGCAAGGGAGTACCTGGTGGACAGGGATTTGCTGATGAGAGCGGTCTCAATGCCGCACAGGACCGTAGTCACGCCAGAGGGACTTGAGGAGGATCGGAGGCACGTGCTCAGGAGTGCCTTCTTGGAGATGCTGAAAGAAGAGCTTAGACAGGACCCTCCGCAGTGAGTAACCACTCACCCAGGGCTGTCGCAACCGTTATTACCACGCTCCTAGGAGACCGCTAACTAACGGGCGCTAATGTCCGCCTGGGCCGTTTCGAACGCTCCGTTATCGTGCTCCCAGGAAAGCACCAACGCTCGATACAGATCTAGCCACTCTGTCGTGGGAGGCTAAGAGCGAGTTCTGCTTCCTTATGGACAACGATGCCATATGTCTGCACGGCGTTGGCACTGACATGTGTCCGATGACAGGTTCCCGGTTTGGAGTGGGTGGGTTATACCCCTACGACCAAGCAGGCAAGACTCAGACGGGCAACACAGTCCATCCCCCAGGGGGCGACTATCTGGCATGCCCTCGATACCAGTCAAGGTCACCCCTCCACTAGAGCGACCCCTGCGACCTCACGGTGGGATTGCTGCCCGTTGTTCAGTGGTCTTCGAAAGTCTTTCTGATCCACTCATGTCAGAGCTGGCTGAACCCGTCCGGGTATGCCTTGACGAAATTCCCGACGAGCGAGCTGATGCCCGGATCACTGACGAACGCTTGGGCTTACGCGGGCAGTGACCTGTCAGATTTCTAGTGGACATTGCCCCGCAGCGGATGGAGACCCTTCTGGGTTCACTGAGAGATGCGCGGAAGAGCCCGGTGAGACCTCGCGGATTCTAGATCGGCCTCGAGAATCCCCACTTCTCCAGCGCGACCTTCAGTTCCTCATGCGTCTTGGCGTACTCCTGTAAGTCAACGCCACCCATGTGGGCGTCAACGGCTTGTCTGACAGCTCTCGCGCCCGCTCTCCCGCCCATTGGATGCCCCCACAGGCCGCCTCCGACCTGGATGATCATTTCCGAGGACAAGATATTCATGACATCGGGAACTATTCCAGGATGAAGTCCCCCAGAGCAAACGGGGAATGTGGGCTTTATGCTGTACCATTGCTGATCCAAGGTCGTTCTGTCTCCTCTAAACCTCGTACTCGTCAGTTCCTCATGAAGGTTCTTCACTTCCTCCAAGGGGCTCTCCAGCTTTCCCACGACCGTGCCGATGTGAATGTGGTCGACACCCACTAGCCTCGACAGCTTTGCCACCATGAGCATCGACATGCCATGATCCGGATTCCTGGTAAACGCCGCGTGGAATGCTCGGTGGGCGTGTATGGCTAGCCCAAGGTCATCGCACTCCTCTCGCATGGTTTGGAGCGCTGCCCAGCCCACTGCGAGGATGTCTACCATGACGAAACTCCCCCCTGAGTCCTTCACGAGTTTAGCCCTCTTGACCATCTCTCTCGTCTCCGAGGTCACGTTCACCAAGTAGTCCTTCCTGTCTCCTGTCTCGGACTCGGCGAGATCTCTCTTTCTGAACGAGAGCTTCACCCTCTCCTCAAACCTGTTGAAGGGCTGGCTGCTCAGATTCTCATCATCCTTTAGCAGGTCGATGCCCCCAGCCCATGCCTCGAATCCAGCAGCAGCATGTTCCTCAGAGGTCATACCGACCTTGGGCTTCGGGACGGTGGCGAGCAAAGGTCTGTCCTGAACCTTGAGAACGTCTCTTACTCCTTTGATCCCTCTCAACGGGCCCTTGAAGGAGTCGATGTACCATTTCGGGAAACTGACATCCAAGAGCTTGAGACCTTGAAGGGCCTTCATCCCGAATATGTTGCCAGCGACCGAGCTGACCAACTGGGGCAGGTTCCCCTTCTCGAACAGATCCTTGGGATAGGCCACTCTCACGTAGCCGTTGTCGAAGCGGTAAGCCTTCGCCATGAGGCGCCTGATCCCTTCGTTCATTGTGGTCAACGTTGTCCAAGTGCCAATCGAGGACTCGCTGGCTATCCTGCCGGCAGCATCTTCCATCTTGAGGCCAGCAGCTGGAGTGACTTTGAACAAGGCTACTATGTCCTCATCCGAAGGGGAATAGCCTCTGTCAATGAAATCGAGATACCACTCAAAGCTCATGAATCGGCGGCAAAGGATTATGGAATATAAGGGTTGGCATGCGCGGTGCGGACACGTCCAATCCCGATGTGCGTTGACCAGACTAAGGCATCCCTCGCGACTGATTTCCCTGAAGTGAAGATAGGGGATAGTTCCCGCAGCATAGGCGGGCATTCGATAGTCGAGGGAGCACACGTCCTCTAAGCCTTTGTACTCATGCTTGACCCAACCGCAGTCGGTCCTGACTCTGCAGCTGCTCCGATCCTAGATGGTCAAATGGTCAACGGGTCCGGAGGGCTCTACAATCTCTCAAGATGGACTGCCGATACGCCTTGGCAGACGTTGCGAGACTAGCCTTGCAGGATGATCTTCTTGACGACATTGAGTATCTCGCCTTGGTCTCCAGTTCCCCTTGCCCGCTCCAGTTCGTCCTTCTTCGCGTATATCAGCAGAGCCTTCTTCGCGAGGTTGGCGAATATCTCTTTGGACAAGTACATCGCCTTGACTGGATCCATCCTATACGTGAACTGATCCTCTCCGAACCAGCCCTCGTAGCCCGTGTCGATCGCAGCGTATATGAAGTCGACCATCCTCCAGACATCCCCCGTGCCCACCACCCGATCCTCATCGTTGCTGTGCAGCTTTGCGGTGTTCATGTGGAAGTTGACCAAGGGCACATCGAACCGCTTGAGCGCGTAGACCGTGGCGGCCGGCTCGACTGCGTACATCTGCTCATGACCATAGTCAATGCACACACCCATGTTCTTGCTGCCGCTCCTGTCGTTGATGGTCTTCGCAACCAGCGCTGACAGGTGGGTTGTTGGGATCACCATGTTGCCTTCCCTCGGTTCATGGAGCTTGGCTTCGATTCCAAAACCGAGTCCCGACCGCCTCGCCTCCTGATTGATGCTCTCGCAACCTTGGATGAACAGGCCAAGCTGCTCCCCGTAGTTCACCTCGAAGTTGTAGTCCCAACCGTCTGACCCCGGCCACAGAGCAACGCTCTTGCATCCGACCTCCTTAGCCAGCTCGACCGCCTGGAATCCGATCTGAAGGGCATCCTCCCTGACCTTCTTGGAGGGATTCGTAATGCCTCCCAGCTTCCATTTCGGATCGGTCCACAGGTTCGTGTTCATGTTCGTCGGAGTCAGCCCCAGATCCTTCAGAGCGTCCCTCACTTCTCCCACCAAGGCTTGGTTCTTCTTGTAGCCAGGGCCCAAGAACAGGGCATCATGAAACTCCACGCCCTTGACACCCGCCAGCTTTATCCTCTTCAGCTGAGAGATGATATCGCCCTTGAAGTTCGGATCATCGCTGTTGTATCCCCCCGTGGTGAACCTATCCGCGAAGTCTCCAGCTGCCCAGTGGCCTGCAGCGAAGTTTATCCCGAATTCCTCGAAGAACTTGTCGACAACGGTCCCTTCGATGTAGCCTGCGTATTCAGTCTTGAGCTCATCCAAAGCCTTCGTGTTCATCTTCGAAAGGGTCCAGCGGCCAAAGGCTATAAGCGTTATTCCTACTCACTGCTCTCGCGTGACGCCACAGCAACCATCAGGTGGCCCTTCTCATTGGTGTGAGGAGACGACGTTGTAGGTGCGTCGAGCTTCCCAAGTCTTATATCTCGATACGGGTTGGCCACAACAACAAGATCATGGTCAAGACTTGTGTGGCTGGCGCGGTGAACTGGGACATCAATCTATTTGTTGAGAGGTTCCCTCAGATCGGTGAGGAGGTTCCGGTAGATAGGATTACACGGGTGCCAGGGGGAAAGGCAGCAAACGTTGCGGTCGCCTCCGCTAGAATACTGGGTCCAGGACAGGCAGCCCTCATCGGTTCGCTGGGGAAGGACTCGATAGCTGAACAGCAGATCAGGATACTCGAAGGAGAGGGAGTCGTGGTGTCCGGGATTCGCTTCGCCGAGGATGCCGAGTCCGGACAGGCGTATATAGTGATCGACAAGGAGGGCAGAAATGTCATCAACACCCACTTCGGCGCCAACCTCAGGCTTCTGCCCAAGGACCTCTCCAGCCCCGAAGTTCAGAGGATACTGACGGAGTCCTCAATGGTGACGCTGATTGACCCTCCCCTCGAGACAATTGAGAGTGCGGCTCAGTTGGGCAAAAGACTGGGGAAAACGATCATGTGGGACGCGGGAGTACGGAGCATGCTCGGAATGGACAAGCTGGGCACAGTGCTGAAGAACATAGACTACCTCGTGGTCAACCAAGTAGAGGTCAAGAACCTGACCGGGCTTCAGGATCCTCCAGAGGCCTGCGCGAAACTCAGGAGCGCGAATGACTGCCTTCGCCTGATCGTTAAGCTAGGCGAGAGGGGCTGTCTGCTCGTTGGACCAAGCGAGACCGTTGAGGTTTCGGGTGTCAACCTGAAGGAGCTCGGCATGCGAGTTGTCAACACTGTCGGATGCGGAGACGCGTTCCTCGGCGTGTTCGTGGCATACAAGGCGCTGGGCCTGGGTGATGTGGAAGCCCTCAAGAGGGCGAACATGGCAGGAGCACTGAAGGCGACGAAGCCTGAGACTCGAGGAAGTCCCACAAGGGACGAGCTTGAGAAGCACCTGAGGGTCAAGAGCTAAGGAAGACCTGTTGGCCGGATGGCAGAAGGCTCGGCCCGAGCACCAAACGCCACGCCATCCTGTCGAAGCGTTGGCATTCCACGATCTCACGGACCAACTGACCGACAACGAGTATCTTGGGCATGATCTTCGATGCACCGATACGAGTCTGAGGTGCGGTCACTGTCTGCGGGTCGGACTGATAGTTGTCCGATGGAGGTCATACGCTCTGAGTCGTGGTACCGTCAGCAGACCTGAGGGCCTCTTCTTCCCTGTGATCAGGTTGGTCGCCGTGTTGGTGACCTTGATCGTGATCTTGTTCCTGCCTGGCCTCAGCCGACCGGTCACATCCACAACGTAGGGATGCCAGAGCTTGGTTGAGACATGTTCCCCGTTTACAGCTACCTCTAGGTCATCTCCGACATCACCGCAGTCAAGCAGGATCATCCTGTCTGTCAGCGAAGCTGGCACATCGACCTCGCTGTCATAAACCACAGTCCCTGAGAGGTAGGGGAGTCCTTGTTCAGTCCAGGACTTGCCAGTCAGCATCTCTCCGCGCAGGCTCGTGACCAGTGCTTGCCCGCCATCCTCCTGAACCTCGAATCTTCCTAACAGCCTCAAGGGGTCGAGGAGACCGTCCGCAAGGGAGGAGGGTTCGATCACGATGGCGACCGTGTTCTCACCGCGGACGATCCTTCCCCTGATGTCCACTTCCACTATGTTCACATCGAGGCTGCTTCTGGGGCCGCGGGGGTCGATTGCCTCTCCGTTGATAAAGACCGTGAATGACCTTCCGGCCAATCCGTCCAACAGCATCTTGGTGACCTCGCCCCCTTCAGCGGCAAATCTCGACCTGTACCAGACGCGCTTGGGCAGCTTTCCGAAGTGAGCAGACAAGGGGCCGCACGCAACCTCCGACCATTCGCCATCATTGAAGCTGGGCTCATGCCAACCCTTCTCGGTGCCGCTTTCGTCCTCGTCAGTTCCCACCCTCCACCTCTGCAACAGCAAGGCATTGTCCCCCTCAAGTGCCGTCTTCCAGCGGCCGGGCAGGTCAACGACCCTAGGAGCAGCGAATGTTCCCAGCGAGCACTTCGTTGTCTTGCCCCGGCGAGAGATAGTTGCATGCCCCCTGCAGGGTTTCGTTGAGTAGGCAGTCAGGTTGATCTGGCCTGCCCCTGTCTCTTCGATTCGGACTATGTCCACGTTTGTGTCCTTGACGTGAGTCCGCTCGGCTCCATGCTTCGCTACAACGAACGTGGAGTTGTGCCTCGGGAGATATAGGGGCAATCGCGTCCTGCCTCTCTCTGTCGTGTAGACATGGGCGGGTTCTGCCTCACCGTTCTCGGGCGACCATATCTCTGGCGATACCTCTCCCCTCATGTCAAGGGTTAACCCGCGGTCTTGATCCGAGAGGTTCGTGACGAAGTATAGGTCAGCGTCGCCCTTCCTCTTGTGCAGACACATGATGTCCTCATCGTCTATTCTCACGTCCTCTTCGACCAGTTCGGACAGGGTCCTCTCTATCAGTTCTCTTGGTCTGGTTGAGTTCAGTGGAGCTGAGACTGAGATGAACCGCGCCTGGCCTCCTCTGCTGTTACTGGACCTGACCACTCTCGCTCTCGGCTTGCCCTTTGGCCTCCTGAGCCCGTCCTTCACTTTGAGCGGGCTGATCCCGAACACAGATTCGACATCTCTAATCACTTGCTCGTCCTTCCCTTCCTCAGCGGACTTGAACGGAAGCAGCGTGGTAGCTAGGATCTTGCCGCCCTTCTCGTAGAACTCCCTGATCCTCTTCATAGTCGCGGCTCTTATCGTGGTCATTGGAGACATGAGCAATACGGGGTAGGACTCGTCTCCTATCCTGACCTCCTTTCCGGTCACCTCCGCGCCTTGCAGTACCTTCTCGTCCACGTAGTCGTAGTCCCGATGGATCCTCAGCAAGGCGTCGGTAAGGTAGCTGAAATCCCTCTCTACGAGATCGAAGAAGAACGTCCTCTCTTGGGGGACGTATTCGGCCCAAGCGCTCACTATCGGGAACAGCAGAAGCACGTCCGCGACATGGCGGCCTCCCGACAACGCGTACGTGAGCCTTGCAACATATTCCGCGAAACCCCTGTAGTGCTTCCAGAACGGGTGGTGGTAGAACTGGGAAGGTGGCCAATCCCTCTTCCTGTCACCCTCGATCGAATAGTGGAATCCGTGAGGGTTGAGCATGTCAATCCCCAAGACGTACTCCCAGTCGGTGATCCACTTCATCCTCTCGAACGTAGCATCCCAGTAGATGCCGCCGAATGTCTCGCACAGGGCCCTAGGCGAGCCGTAGTGATGGGCGGCCGAGCTGGCTATCTTAGGGGCGATGTGGTCCTCGGGGCTATCGCGCGTCCCGATCCTGGGGTAAAGGTGGTCGACGCCGACGATGTCAAAGTGCCTGAGATGCTCAAACACGTTCCCCTCACACCTCACGTGTCTACGTAGATCGTCCTCGAAGAGCAGATGGCCCGTGAAGGCTACCCCGTGCTCGTGACACCAGTCAGCCAGCTTCCGGTAGAACTTTTCCGCATAGAGGTTCGTGATGAAGTCCCAGAAATCGCAACGGATTGTAGTGGTCCTCTCCCCTACGTCGAAGAACAGCGCCGGGAGGTGATCCATCAGGTCATACCCCTTCTGCTTCAGGAACAGCTCAGGGAACTTGGGAGACCAAGGTATCGCGGGGAGGTCAGTTCCGGTCCTGTAGTAGTAGTAGGCAGGTTCGTCAGTGTAGAAGCCAAGCACGTTCGAGCCGAAGTCCTCTCCAACTGCCTTGAAGTACTTCTCGTGAGTCAGTTCAATGAACCTGTCCACCGGTTCATCGTCGAAGGGATCAATGTACCAGTCAAGCTGCTTCTCCAGAAACATCATGAAGGTCATGTCCTCTTCTGGGCTCTCCCAAGACACCGCTTCCCCGAACGAAAGCCTGGAGGTGAGGTCGATGGCGCCCTCAGGTAACTTGCCGAGGTCCTTCGTCGGAACAGCAATGGCACGAAGGAGCCTCACATCCTTGAGGTCCATGTATCTCGAGTCGCCGACTGAGGGGAATACGAAGACCGGACCCCTGAACTGCCAGATGACAGCCTCAAGTATCTTCTCCCTAGTTTCCGGGAAGCTCCTGGTCACCTGCAACCCAGCCGTCCCGCTTGGCCAGTTGTACTCATCGTAAACCCAGACCTTGAGGCCCTTCTCCTTCGCCTTGCCAATGACATACTGGACCTTGCGGAACCATTCCTCCGAGAGGTAGGGCACGCTCAGCCCATACCTTCCGTGGATGAAGAAGGACTCTATCCCCTTGTCCTTGAGCTCACCTAGTTCCCATTCCATCTTCTCCTCGTTCATGTCGGCGTTCCAGAACCAAAACGGTATCGGTGAGAACCTCATTGGAGGGTATCTGAATTCTCTCTCTTTCAGCTCTTTCGAGGGCTCAACACAATCGACCTTCACCATGTTCCTTCGTCTCCGAGAACCTCGGCAATTGCCGAGCCAGCATGAAAATATAAGAATTAGCGGGAGAGGCTACGCTTGACTACGGATGCCTGAGAACGGATTCCTGTCGGACAAGAAATCGTTAATAGCCCTGCTGATAATCGCGGTAGCCATTGTGGCGATGTACAACGACATTGGAGAGAGGAACAGATTGAACGAACCCAACGGGCTATTGGTGATCAACGCTTACGCGCGGGACGGAAGCCTTGTCCAGATCCCGTACATATATGCGACGGATGTGCGCGGGGATCCGTTCAAGCACTCATTCGAAAAGGACAGGACAGGACGAATGGTCAGTCCCATGTCTGACACGCCCATGTTCGTCAACGTCCTCTGGGAGGTCGAGGGTTTCGGGAGACTCATACTGAGCGCAGACAATGAAGGGGAAGGATACAGGGCCGAGGGGCCTCAGGGCGAGACCGTCATCAACCTCAACTACGAGCTCGCGAAAAGCCACCTGAAGGGGGTCGCGGACTATCACGAGGTGCATGTTAGGTCAGGGTATCAGTACTCATCTGCTCTGCTGGCTGAGATCGGCCAAGCCCGCTCGTACCTGGACGAGGCGAGGAACGCCACGAGTGAGACCACACGTGCCTCCCTTTCCGATAGGTCACTGAACTCAAGCCTCTGGGCAGGCGAGAAGCTGACACTGGAGACTGCCAAGATCGATATTGAGAAGTACCGAAAGGTGAATGTTACGCTCAAGGTCGTCGATGCGGAAGGGCGGCCGCTCGAGAACGTCACAGTGTCGGTAAGACAGACCTACAATGAGGTCATGTTCGCGTGCGGTACACGGGGATTCGAAATGCAGGAGTCGACCGGCAACTTCACCCTATACAAGGAGAAGTTCAAGGAGGTGTTCAACTCCGGGCAGGTGCACTTCTTCTGGCCAATGTTCGAACCCCAAGAGGGCAAGTACCAGTGGGCTTCGCGCGACGAGGCCGTGGATTGGCTTAGGTCGAACGATCTCAGGATATGGGGACACCTCCTGATATGGTTGCATGAGTGGAGCGTCCCGGATTGGGCCAAGACCAAGAGCTATGAGGAATTGAAGGGGGTCCTCCGCAATCTGTGCTACGGTCCGGTGAACCGGTACCGCGATTCGATCCAGCTCTGGAACGTCTTCAACGAGCCAGAGTGGGGCAACGTGTTGGGGTTGTCAGTGGACCAGCAGATCGAGTTGCTGAGGTTGGGCCTTGATGCGACCAGGGAGGCAAATCCAGAGGCCGTTAGGATGATAAACCCGACCATCGTCTGGGGTGAATATTCAGCCTGGGGTATGACCGCGGAAGGAAAGGCAAAGAGGCCACTGTTGACGCCATACCAGTTCTTGGAGGAGGTAGGCAAAAGGGGCATTGAGTACGAGGCCGTCGGACTCCAGTTCTACACGGGTTCCGGGGGGGTCGGAAGCGGCTTCACGGTCAGGGACATGTTCACGACGAGCTGGCTCTTGGACAAGTACGCGGAGCTGGGCAAGTCTATTCACCTGACTGAACTCGGGGTTCCATCCAAGTTCGTGGACGTCGGGGACAAAATCGTGACCGGAGCAGGCTATTGGCATAGGCCATGGGACGAGGAGACCCAAGCGGACTGGATCGAGTACTTCTATACCATCTGCTATAGCAAGCCCTACGTCGACTCCATCTCCTGGTTCGACCTCATGGATTACCCTCAGGTGTTCATACCCTATTCAGGCATCCTCAATGGGGACTTGTCACCGAAGCAGTCGTTCTTCAGACTCAAGCAGCTCCTCAACTCGTGGACCACAACCTGCGAAGGAGCTACAAGCCCGACCGGGGAGTACACCTGCAGGGGCTTCAAGGGCGAGTACGAGATCTCTGTCCTGAAGGACGGGGAAGTCGTGGCCCGCACGACGGTACTCCTCAACACCGATAGGACTGAGATCATCAGGGTCAACTGCTGAACAAGGCCGCAGGGGGCTTGCCTAACCGTATCGAGGATCGCTAGTGTCAGGAGTCCCCACTGCGAAACGTCCTTCACCCGTCCGGCACAGCTAGCAAGGGTTGGACTGAGCCGAGTAGACTGTCAAGAAAGACGAAAAAAAGGGGGTAACGTTGATACAGGCACGAGAGGTGCCTATATCAACGCGCCTGCCCAAGAGGTAACGAGACCCGTGAGGAATGCGCCGGTCACCAAGCCGATGGCCAGGGGTACGCCGATCTTCTCGTAGGTCTTTGCTCCGCCGATGCGAAGGGTTGCGAATTTCAACACGAATGCGACCACGACCATGAAGAAGTTCCAGTACATGTTCTGGCTCACACCGAGTATCAGGCCCAGCGGGTGGAGTGCTATCGCCGGAACTGCAGACCTCAAGACAGTCAGAAGGACGACCCCAATGGCTCCAGCGAAGAAGTTGCCGAACGTTTGCGCAAGCGAGACAGTATCAGGGGCGAAGTTGTATGTTGAGGGCACCCTGGCTGTGGCGTCAGATGTCCCTGTCGTGAACCATATGCCCAGCTGATCCAGTCCCATTCCGTCCCATGACCAGCCCATATTGTTGATGCCCTTTGAGTACACGACGCCTGCTGTGGTCACCAAGCCCACGACGTATGCTAGAGCGAGCCCCACCGCGACTCCCACGAGGATGTGACTCCTCGGGATATCGTGTGCGCCTCCCAACTTGTAGCCTTCCATGACCGCTCCTATGGTTGGACCGTTGGCGGGGTCCTGTATGAGTCCACCGTGGACATAGCTGTTGAACCACATGCCCGTGACGTTAGCTGAGCTTCCCCATCCGCCGGGGAACGTCCCGATCAACGGAATGAAGAGGCCGTTGCTACTTCCGTGGTTCTCCCAATAGACGCCCGACCATGGGGTGAACTCGCCGCGTATCCTAAGCGCTGCGATGAACCATAGAGCCAATTCGAGGACTATGAGAGGTGCGACGTATGGTGCCCAGCCGACCACTGAGTAGATCACTATGAGGCACAGGGCGGAAACGAGCAGACCGATCCAAGCGAAGGTGTAGTTCTCACCCTTCCCCTCCTCGGGTTCCTCTTTGCCTGAGATCTTGTTGAGGAAGGTTCGGAAGGAGACAGCCCAAGACTTCCTGGTGAAGAACAGGTAGATCAGGCCAAGCCCAAGCATTGCGCCGTACATGAACGGAGCCGCGTGCGCTAGCCATCCAGGCCCAAGGGACGCGTAGTACTGGCTGTCGGGGCTCCAGCCGGGATCCGCAGACAGGACTGGAGCGGTACCTATCCAGACCCACACGGCCGGTAGCACGTCCCACCAGACGAACCCAATGAGTACGATTGAGAACAGGACCTCAACGGGAGCGAGGTAGTTGAGCGCAACGAGAGACGGGATTATCATGAGCTTGATGGCCGAGTTCGGGAGGCCTGGTATGGTGTAGTTAGTGGTACCCCACGCGTCAAACCAGCTCCAGCCGTGACCCGGCCAGATCAAACCCTGGATTGATCCGACTTGTGAGATGATGCCGACGAGTATACCGATCAGCACCCAGCGCTTCAACGAACTGCTTTCCGCCTCAGGTTTGAACGCGGTCACCATCGAAGTGGCACCGACTCCGTAGGGGAAGGTCAGTTTCTCAACATCTACGAACTGCTTTCTCAGTATGGTCGCGAGGCTAATCTGCAGCAGGAAGATCGTGAGCCCGACGAACAGATAGAACAGCAGGGGGATTGCCCAGGCACCCCAGGGCACTGACGCTCCTCCTATCAGCATCTGAGCAGCGAAGGTCGGGTTGGTGATGTGTGAGGGCCCCATCCAGTTCGGGAACTTATCCACCCAAGGCTTGAACCATTCTCCGGTCCAGCTCCAGTTCGTGATCCACGCTACTCCGAAGAACGTATGGTAGGCGGTCCATCCGAGTCCAAGACACGCGGATAGCATGATCCAAAGGATCGCCTGACCCTTCGGGCTCATCCTAAGCGATTTGACGACAGCACCCACCAATAGCACGATCACGAATATTGAGTAGATTCCTCCGATGTTGAAGGTGGTAAGTATGGGCAGGGCGAAGGCCTGAGCTGAAATCCAAGTGAAGAACAGGGTTATGACTAGACTGACGATGAAATCCTTCGAGGTTAGGAACTCTTTGATTGATGCTCTCTTTTCCATTACGTATTTCACCGTTGATTGGTTAAATCATTTTTGTTTATATAAGGCTTCGTTCATCACTCCCGGCGAGCATCATCGTCTCTCATCGGTGACGCTCAGCAATTCGCGTGAATTTCGACCACCTTAAATACGGGCTGAGCCGAACCAGAAGCGCGGGCCGACGTATCCCAGATCCCACATGCGTGTGAGGCTGACAAACATCCCAGAGCTGCCTCTACGAAGCCCGAGACCGCGGGTCAGAATGGGAGTACCCATATTGACTTCTGGATTATGGCTATCGCCGTCGCGATTGCAACGACTACGCCTTCTCCAAGAGTCAGACCCGCAGCTATCACCCCCTTGTTCTGATCCCACCATTCACGGCCGGCAATCCTCTGTAGCACGAGGCCAGCCACCGCACCGAGCAACGCCGTGGTCACCCCGCCTATGAAACTAGTGGCGCCGATGGCAAAACCCATCACGGAGAACGGGAGATGGAGCACCCCGCAGATCAAATAGACAACCGAAGCAAGGCCGAGGGAGCCCAGGATCGCGGGTACGTTGAACAAGCTCAGTGACTTCGAAGCCCAGAGTGAGAACCACTGCGCATTGACCGGGAACTGAACGTTCGCCCATGGGTAGACAGAGGACGGGATCGGAGCTATGTTCCACAGAGCCTGGGAGTACACGAACGCCATTATCGTCGCTAGTATGAAGGTGAAGAAGTACGCCTTGACATAGCTGGAGATCGAAGTGCCTGTCATCTCGCAGATCTTGAAGTTCTGGCACCAACCCGCACCGTAACTCGTGGTGACCAGGTACGACCCGCCGAACCAGATTTGGGACCCTGGGGAGAACGCAGTGAATGCACCCTGGATGACGTAGAGGCTGTTCAAATCCAACGACGTACCGATCTCTCCCAACGACCTAGCAGCTACCAAGTTGATGATGAACACCCAGACCACAGAGAGCAGAATCAGGATGTACAATGGGAAGTCAGGGACCAGCAGGTGCACGAGGAGAGCTGACCCTCCGGTGGCAGCGAAGAAGATCCCCAGTAACACCCAGATTGACATCCCGGTCTCGCTCCTCCCTGACTTGAAGAGAGCTTGGAACGACCTCACCAGCGTACGAGGCCTTCTGATGATCGGGATCAAGCCCGCTGCAAGTCCCAACCCTATGAGGACGCTTGCCCACACGAACAGCATTGAGCGGGTATACGCTTCCCCAGCCTGCATCCCGTAGACCCAGTCCGAGAAGATGCCTCGGGTCATCCCGAAAGGACTCGCAGGGCTCGTGAGCCAGTTGCCGATGAAGTATAGCGAGAATGACCCAAGGAACATGCTGGCCACGGCGTTGAACGGCATGATCAGACCCAGAACCAGCGAAATAGGGTCTGTCGAGATGGCGAACGACGCGCCGGGTGCGGTCTTCTCGATGAACCCCGTGAAGTCAATCCA